>Ga0181560_10000247_pt1 | contig 47861 bp, 39 predicted proteins | sample 011ome_20_FD_133751 | JGI IMG/M metagenome (GOLD analysis project Ga0181560, IMG submission 133751) | Coastal salt marsh microbial communities from the Groves Creek Marsh, Skidaway Island, Georgia - 011509CT metaG (megahit assembly) | ecosystem: Environmental > Aquatic > Marine > Intertidal... | reverse complement strand
CGAGGAGGAGGACGCGAGCGAGGGGGGTAGAACCGCCGCCCTGTGGGGTAAATGAATATGTTGAACGCGAAACTCGTCACAAAGAATAATTAAGAATACTCGCGCGCCTCCCTCGAATCAGTCCTTCGGTTTGGGCAACGCGAGCTCTAAGAGCTCGTGTATCCTCCCCACCATCTCCCGCGGGTCGTCCATCGCCCCCGCGGAGATTCGAGCGTTATCGAACACCTGCTCCGCGGCGAGCTTCGCCGCTTTCTTCAGCCCGTCGTCGTCGCTGTTTCGCGCCGCTTCGATCGCGCGAATCACCGGATGCGACGGGTTCAACTCCAACGCCGCGCTATTCTGCAGATCGTTCAGCTTCCCCGCGGTCTCCTCGTCCGACATCATCGTCAGCATCATGCGGTACCGACGCATCGCCTCCGGCTCGTGCCCGGTGAGCAGCGCGGGGGAGCCGACGAGGCGCGCGGAGGGTTTGACGCCGGTGACGCGTCCCGGCAGCGCCTCCGTCGCGAACCAGTCGCACAACGCGGTCATCTCCTTCTCCCCGAGGCTCGGCCCGGTATGCGACTCGTCCTTCTTCTTCTTCTTCTTCTTCTTCTTCTTCTTCTTATCCTCATCATCCTTCGCGCCGTCTTCCTCATCCTTCGCGTCGTCGTCGTCGCCGTCCTTGGACACGTCCGCGATCTCCACGGAGACGAGGTCTTTGCCCTTGTGTTTCCTGACGTGCTGCATCACGAACTCGTCCACGTGCGCGTAGAGGAATAAGACTTCGTACCCTTTCGCTTTCATCGCTTCCAGGTACGGCGACGCCTCCGCCTGCTTTCGCCCGCCGGTGGTGACGAGGTAGTAGATGGCTTTCTGATCCTCGGGCATCCGGGAGACGTACTCGTCGAGGGACGACTGCGGCGGTTTCGAAGACGTCTTCTTCGCGTCTTTGTCTTCCGCGTCGTCCTTCTTCTCGTCCTTCGCCGCGGACGTCTCGAACCGCAACAGCGGCACGAGGAGGTCTTTGTACAGGTAGCTCTGATCGCCGCAGATGCCTTCCTTCAAGAACACGCCGAGCTTAGCGTACCACTCAGCGTACTTCTCCGGCTCTTTCTTCGCCTGCTCTGTGAGGTGCTTGATCATGCGCTTAGCGATGATGTCGCCGAGTCGGCGAATCAAGTCCGAATCCTGAAGCGACTCTCGAGAGATGTTCAGAGGGACGTCCTCGCAGTCGACGACGCCGCGGACCCACCGCATGAACGGCGGCAAGAGCCCGCGCGCGTTGCCTTGAATCAACACCCGCCTCGAGTACAGAGATAACCCGCTCTGGTCGCTCTCGAGCTGCCGCGCGGCGAACCCCTTCTCCGGGTTTTCGCTCGGCGCGAACAGCAACGCTCGAATCGTCAACGGCGCGTCCGCGCTGAAGTGTAACCGAAACGCGGGCGAGTCCATCGCGCCGCCGACGAAGCGGTAGAACGCGGCCGCGTCCTCGTCGCTGACCTCGCTCGCTTTCTTCGTCCATAACGCATCGATATCATTCGTTTTTTTACCATTCAGGAGCACCGGAAACCCGACGAACGCGCTGTATTTTTTCAACGTCGACTCCACCGCCCACTTCGACGCGGCGATCGTCTTATCCTTCTCCTTGACGTGCAGCACGATCTTCGTCCCTCGCTTCGGCGCCTTCCCGTCGCCCTCGCCCACCTCGCACTTCGACAGCGCGAACGTCCCGTCCCCCGCGCTGCTCCACTTGTTCCCGACGCCGTCGCCGACGGACGAGTACACGTCCACGACGTCCGACACCATGAACGACGAGTAGAAGCCGACGCCGAACTTGCCTATGATGTTCGTCGCCGCCGTTGAAGACGCGGACGCGGACGCGTCCTTATTACCCTCCGCGTCTTTGTCTTTCATCGAGTCCACGAACGCTTTCGAGCCGCTCCGCGCGATCGTCCCGAGGTTCTCGCGGAGCTCGTCCGCGGTCATGCCGAGACCATTGTCCGAGATGGTGAAGGTGCGCTTCTCGTCGTCGACGTCGATGGCGACGACGAGCTCGCCCGGGTCTTCGCCCTTCGCGAGGTGCGCGTGGCGGCACTTCTCGAGCGCGTCCGACGCGTTCGACACGAGCTCGCGGACGAACACCTCTTTGTCCGTGTACAGCGAGTTGGTGACGATGTCCAGGAGTCGGCGCGTCTCCGCCTGGAACGCGTGCGTCGTCGCGTCGGGGTCGGGATCGGTGGGATCGGTGGGATCGGCGGCGGGGGTCTTCGCGTCTTCATCGTCCGCCTTCTTCTTCGCGTCCGCGGCGTTGTCCGCGGCGAGGTGCGGCGACGCCGCGATCCCGCGCGCGAGGTGCGGCGCGCGATGATCCGTTCGAAAGCGCGCGGACGACGGGACGAGATCGCATCGGAAGAATCCGCCGATCCGCGACGGCGACGACGACGACGAACCGGCGGCGGATCGCGTCGCGACGAATCCCGCGACGCGCGGCGCGGCGAACGCGCCGCCGCCGCCGCGCTTCGCCGCGGCCGCGATCGGCTCGAGGATGCGCCGGGCGTGTCGAGCGCGCGACATCGTGGCTGCGACCGTGTGCGGCGCGCGCGACGAGTGATGGCCGCCGCGCCGATCTGACCTTCCAGATGCTTCGGGTGCCGTCGTTTCAAGGTGTTTCAGCGAGAGCGCGCGCGAGCTGCTGAGCGAGAGCGAGAACGCGAAAGAACTGAAGGGGTTGGTTCCCTCGCGTGCCTACTTATAGACGGATACGATACTCGTCCTACGTCAACCCGCGCGCGGGCGCTCGCCAGCGCGAGCGCGCTCTTTACGTGCATCGGCCGACGTCCGTCCACGAGCGTCGCGGATTTACGGATGCCGTCGGCGTCATGTGAGAGCGCGTCCCGCCGCCGCCGCCGCCGCCGCCGCCGCCGCCGCCGCCGCCGCGCCGGTTGTTCGTTAAATAATCAATCTCTCGGGTTTAGCGGCCCTTCGCGCGCCGCGCGCGCTAGCCGCACCCCGCGCCGCCTAAACCGCCGCCGCCCATCGCGTCCACGCCGTCGGCCTCGAACTTCTTCTCCAGCGCCTCCAAGATCTCCTCCGGGCGCGGCAGCCGCCCCTCCTTCAGTTTCGAGAAGAGCACGGTGTCGTCCTCGTGCGTCACCTCGAAGCTTCCGTCCCTCGCAGAAGTCGCGCCGTCGCCCTCGCGCTCCTGGACCATCACGCTCGGGAAGATTTCCTCGACGACGTCCGCGAGCTGAATGAACGCGTTCACGCCGTCGCTGTCGTACTCGACGTTCACCACGATCGGCGGCGGCGCGTCGAGCGAGCTGCGTCACGCCATCGATCTGCGCGAGAGGAGGAGACATTTTTGGAGGGGGGGTACCGCCCTCAACCCCGGCGGGGGCGCGCGAGACGCGGCCGCGTCGAGGAGTCGACCGGCCGCGGGGGCGACGGCGAGCGGCGACGACGGCCCCGCGGAGCGCGGCGCGGACGCCGCGCGAGCGAGCAGCCGCCGTAACCCGCGCATCGTGCGGGCGAGGGAGGGAGGGATCCGCGCGCGGCGGGAGTGATGACGGGGCATCAGATCGCGCGGCGCGTTCGTCGAGAGGAAAAATCGGGGCAGGTGCCGACCCCGGGGGAAGGGGGAGATCCGCCCCGCCCTTCCGCACACGAGGATGCGCGCGACGTGCCGAGCGCTGCTCGCGTCCGCGCGCCCGCGCGTCGCCGCGCGCGGCGCCCACGACGTCGCCGAGCGTCGAATCGTCGCCGCGCCCGCGCGCGCGCCGACGACGACGACGTCTTCGACGACGACGACGACGACGACGCGCGCGTTCGGCGGCTCGCCCGCAGATTCGGCCTCGGCCTCCTCCGAGTCATCATCATGCGCGAGGGTCAAGCCCGGGGATCACGGCCTCCCGATCGTGTACCACCCGTCATACTCCAAGCCCGCGCTGCCGACCGGACACCGTTTCCCGATGACCGTGTTCAAAGCGCTCTACGAGCGCCTCATCCGCGAGGGCGTCGCGGTCCCGGGGAAGAATCTGTTCCAACCCGCGCGCGCGCCGTCGCGAGAGGAGCTCCTCGCCGCGCACTGCGAGACGTACGTCGACGCGTTCTGCGTGGGCGCGCTCGACGACGGCGCGTCCAGGAAGATCGGGCTGCCGTGGTCCGAGGACTTGGTCGAGCGGACGTTGCACGAGGTGAGCGGGACGATCCTCACCGCCGACTTGGGTGCGTTCTAGCTAGCTAGTCGTCACACCGGTCCCCATACGACCGCGTTCGCGCGGTGAACGCGATTCCTTAAGGACGTTCTTCGCCCGAAAAGCTTTTCTCTCCGCCCAGTCCGTCCATGGTTTCAATCACGACACACCTCGACGCCTTTCAACTCCAACAACTGACGCCTTTCAACTCCGCCCCTCAGCGTTGACGTGCGGGATGGCGATGAACACCGCAGGGGGGACGCACCACGCGCACAGGGCGCACGGGTCCGGGTTTTGCATCCTGAACGACCTCGCGGTGACCGCGAAGCGGGTGTTACAGCGCGGTGCCGTGGAGAGGGTGTTGATCGTGGACTTGGACGTCCACCAGGGCGACGGCACGGCGGCGATCGTGGAGGACGACGACCGCGTGTTCGTGCTCGACGCGCACTGCGCGGATAATTTCCCACATAAAAAAGCCACCGCGAGTCGGGACATCGCGCTCGCGAAGGGGACCGGGGACGACGCGTACATGAAAGCCGTGGAGGAAGGGTTGAGGGAGGTGCTGGAGGAGTTCAAGCCGCAGCTCGTGCTGTACGACGGTGCGCGTTCGGTTCGGCGTTCGTCCCGGTTTCGATGATTGATTTTCGGCGTTTTGGTTTTCATCCGTCGCGTCTGCCGCTCTCTTCCTCCCCGCTCCCGACCTTCTCATCCTCCCTTTCCTCTCTCTCTTCACGTACTGTATTCTCATCGCGCGCAGCCGGCGTGGACGTCCACGAGGCGGACGCTCTCGGCGGCTTATCGCTCACGGACGAGGGCTTGATACGACGCGAGGCGCTCGTGTTGGACACCGTCGTCGGACGCGGGATCCCGATCGCGGGGTTCGTCGGCGGCGGGTACGACGCGGACACACTGGTCCCCATACGACCGCGTTCGCGTGGTGAACGCCGATCCTTAAGGAATTTTTTTCCCGGCGGCGTCTCTCTCCGCCCACAGCTCGCTTTCAATACCCGCCCTCGGCGCCTTTCAACTCCGCTTCTGACGCCTTTCAACTCCACCCGACTCCACCCAGGTACGACGCGGACGTCGCCGCGCTCGCGCGCAGGCACGCGGTGCTGCACCACGTCGCGAGGGAGATTTACGAGAGCAACAGGCTGTGAACGCGAGGAGTGCGCATCACGTCATCACTCTCGGTCGTAGCCCTACGTACCTATTCTTCGATAACTTATTAGACTATCCGCCTATCCGCCTATCCTACGCGCGTCGTCTCACTGTCATCGTCGTCGATTCGAATCATCGTCTTCGCCCCCGCCCGTCGGACACACTGGTCCCCATACGACCGCGTTCGCGTGGTGAACGCCGATCCTTAAGGACTTTTGCCGGCGTCTCTCTCCGCCCAGGGTCTTCGTCGGACGCGCGTCCTCCCCTCGCGGGTTCGCCTTCTCCGCGCCGCCGCCGTTCGCCGCGCGCTTCCCCCCGCCCGACACAGACGCGACCCACAGATCCTCCCCCGGCTTCGGCGCGCCGTACACCGGGTCGTCGTCCGCGAGCGGCGGCGACGTCGACGCGCGTCGCTCGCCCGCGCTCGAGATGTCCGCCTCGAGCGCGCGCAACACGCGGTCGCACTGCTCGTTCATCACCGGCGGCGACTGCTCCGTTTGGGGGGGGACCATGCGCGCGAGCTTGCTGCTATCGTACACCATCGCGAGCGATTGACGGACCGCGAGGCGTCGCGCGCGCGTCGCGGTGTGGAGGAGGAGCGCAGAGATCGCTCGCGAGTGCGAAAACGTCTCGGTGCGGTGTTATTCCGAATTTTTCGTTCGTCGTCGTCACGTGCGCGCGCTATGTCGTCTGTCTAACGTCTATGCCATTTTAGTTAGGTGCCCGTCCTATGCCATTCTAGGTGCCGAGGATGGTCGTACGGCTTGTCGTGCGGCCGCGACGAGTGGTTCGAACCCCCGTGGTGCCTCGGCCCGCCGCCGTCGTACCCACGCGACCCGCCCTTATGGTGGTGGCGGAAGTTTCCGCCTCCGCGCCCGCCGCCGCCGCCGCCGCCTCCGCGCCCGCCGCCGAAGCCGAAGCCTCTCCCCCCGCCGGGCCCAGGCCCGGGCCCGCCGCCGCCGAAGCCGCCGAAGCCGCCGAAGCCGCCGAAGCCTCTCCCCCCGCCGGGACCGCCGCCTCCCCGTCCGCGCGGATGCGGATACCGCGGCGGCCCGCGATATCCGTCGCGTCCGCCGCCGCCGCCGCCGCCGCCGCCGCCGCCGCCTCGGTGCTGTTGGTGTTGGTATCGCTGGTAATGACGCGGCGGCGGCGGCTTCCAAGAGTGGCGGGGGTTGTCACCGCGTCCCCCGCCGCCCCCGCGCGGCGGCGGCGGTTTCGAGCTGAAAGGCGTCGTGCGTGCGTGGGGTCGAACGTTGTGAGCGAGGAAGGAAAAGTCCTTAAGGATCGGCATTCACAACGCGAACGCGGTCGTATGGGGACCAGTGTATAGAACGCACCGACGCAACCGCTCCGCCTCCTCCTCCGCCTTACGTCTCGCGTCCTTCTCCTCGATGAGCTTCAGCTCCATCTTCTTAAACTTCTCTTCCCGCTGCTTCTGCGCGCGCTGCCGCGGATTGAGTAACGGCTTATCCTTAACCGTTTTCACCGTCGCCGCCTCCGTCGTCAGCCGCCACGCGCGTTTCAACGCGACGGCTTCCACGAGCGGCCGCGTCGCGCGCGTCGGCGGTTTCACGACGTCCACGCTCGCCGCCGCCCTGAGCTCGTTGAGAAGCTCGTCCGGGTCGTACCCAACCTTCTCTTCTTCTTCGTCTTCTTCTTCTTTCTCTCTCTGCGGCGCCGCGGTCTCGGTAGCGGGGTCCGTCGTCTCCGCGGGCGCCGTGGCGTCCCGCCACTCGGCGTCCGACGCGCTCGAAGGCGTCTTCTCGTCCTTCTCCCCGCCGCCGCCGCCGCCGCTCGGGGGTCCCGCCTTCTCTTCGACTCTCTTCGACTTGTTCAGCGTCACCTCGTGCACGCGGCGTCGCTTCTCCCACCCTTCCTCGCGGTACGCCTTCGCCTGCGCGCTTTTGCTGTGCGTGATCATCACGTGCGCGACGAGAGACTTGAGCGCGGCGAACCCCTTGTGCCTCGCCTTGTTCGAGACGCATCCTTTCACGGTGCACTTGTGCGTGATGCGATCGACCGGCGACGTCGACGTCGCGGCGACCGTCGGCGTCGTCTCCGCGGCGACGGTCGCCGCGGGAGGGAGGTCACTGCGCGTCGCGACCGCGTCGTCGTCGACGTCGACGTCGCGGGGAGCGACCGTGGGAGCGTCCGGCGCGTCGTCGTCGTCGTCGGAATTATTAGACTCTTTCTCAACTCCGCGCGACGCGTCGTCGCCGTCGTCGCCCTCGTCCTCGTCCGTCTCGTCTGGCTCACCCTCCGGCTCTTCGTCGTATTCCTCGCACCGCTCCTCGTCCGACGTCGGCTCGAGCTTGACGACGACCCAGGGGGAGTCGTCGTCCTGGACGTGCTCCGCCATGACGCGGCGGGGGCGGCCGCGGCGGCCGCAATGACGGCGCCTTCCGAGGATTTCCGCAAACTTTTCAGCGCCTGACGCGACTGGACGCGGACGTCGCGGAAATGTTTCGGCGCGCTCGTCAGTGCGAGCCGCGCGAGGAAGGGAGGGATGGCCGACGACGCGCGCGCCCCCGCGGAAGCGCCGCCGCCGGCGACGACGACACCCGAGGTGCGGGAGGAAGAAGAGGAGTTCGTCCCGACGCTGTGGACCGTCTCCGACGACGCGGACGCCGCGGACGACTCGGGGAATCCTCCCGACGAACCCGCCCCCGCCGCCGCCGCCGCCGCCGAGCGCGAGTCCTCCCCCGACCCGTCGACGCTGGTGCCGATGTCGAAGAACGCGCGGAAGAAGCTCGCGAAGCGCGAGGCGTTCCTTCAGAAGAAAGCCGTGAAGAGGGCGAAGGAGAAGGAAGAGAAGGCGGCGCGCGGCGCGATGCTCAAGGAGGAGCACCAGAAGAAATTACAAGCCATGTCCGCGGAGGAACGCGAGGCGTACGAGACGGAGCAGAGAGAGAAGAGAGAGCGCCGCAAACGAGAGGCGAACGACGCCAAGGCGAAGAAGCAGGCGAGTCTGCAGAGCAAGCGCGGCGTCGTCGTCGACCTCGAGTTCGGCCACCTCATGGACGAGAAGGCGCTCAAGGTGCGTTCTATACACTGGTCCCCATACGACCGCGTTGGCGTGGTGAACGCCGATCCTTAAGGACTTTTCTCGGCGTGTCTCTCCGCCCACCCCTCGGTTTCGATCCCCGCCCTCGACGCCTTTCAACTCCAACTGACGCCTTTGAACTCCACCCCGACGTTCGCTCGTATGGAACGACCCTCAAGTCCCTCGCGAAGCAGCTGTCGTTTTGTTACGTCGCCAACTGCCGCGCCGCGACGCCGTGCCGTCTGTACCTGACCGGACTGACCGGCGCGATGGGCGAGGTCGTCGAGCGGTGCTGCTCCGGGATGGCGAACTGGGCGGTGATCGCGTCGGAGAAGCCGTACATCGAGCTGTTGGCGGAACAGAAGTCTAAGCTCGTGTACCTGACCGCGGACTCGGGTGCGTGCTTCTTTTTAATGGTTTTCACCCACAGCATCCCTCGGTTTCAACATTTGATCGCGTTCCCTTTCAACTGACCGATGAACGTGTTTTTTTGCATGGAATCGCCCCGGCAGAGAACGAGCTGACCGCGTTCTCTGAGGACGACGTGTACGTCATCGGCGGCATCGTGGACCGGAACAAACACAAAAACCTCACCTTGGACAAGGCGAACGCGCAGGGGATACGACACGCGCGGCTGCCGATACGCGACCACCTGAAGATGACCGGGTCGCACGTCTTGACGGTGAACCAGACGCTCGACATCGCGCACGCGCAGATGGAGCTAGGCGACTGGGCCGCCGCGTTGGACCGGGCGGTGCCGACGCGGAAGCGCAAGGCGGGGGAGATGGAGGAGGACGGCGAGAAGGGCGGAGGTGAAGAGGACGGAGGAGACGACGACGGCGGCGACGACGGCGAGCTGAGCGAGTGACCGGCTTTTCGTGTGACTGAAGTTGAGTGATTTTGGCGCCATTTATTCCGTCCACGCTGACTTGTCGTCAAAAGATCGCCCGCGCGGCCGTCTCACGATGCACGCCGTCCGGGCCCGCGCGCTCGTCCCGACGCGATGCGCGTCGTCGCGCGCGCCCTCCTCCGCGGTTCGACGATCCCGACCCGCGCGTCTCGCGACGCGAGCGCGCGCGTCGCCCTCGGACGGCGACGACGACGACGTCTCGAGTTCGAAACGACCGGAGGACGACGACGTGCCTCCGCCGGTGCAGCTCACGGAGGACCAAGCGCGCATCGCCGCGATCGCCTTCGAGGTTCTGTACGAGAAGGACGCGGCCGAGAGCTTGGAGGAGATGCTCGTGGACAAAGAGCGGCCGGGGTTGAGGTTCAAGCTGCAGCAGGCCATCAAAGGTGCGCGAAAATATCTCTCGTCGTCGTGGCGGAGCGGCTCTCTTTCTTCATTCGTTCTCTCCCTCGCGCGAAGCGTCGCATCGCTCGGCCCTTCGCCGACCTCACCCGCTCATCGTCCGCGCGTCGTCACGCAGCCGCGAACGAGGCGTGCAAGGGCGGCGCGACCGTGGAGTGCTCGATCGCGTGGGAGGAAGTCGACGGGCTCGAAGACGCGGCGATGCGCGCGGGGATGACGCAAAACGCGCCGGAGAGTTCGCCGCTGTACAAAGCCCCGCCGCCGCCGCCCGAGAAGGCTGGGAAAGCGGACGCGAAATCGAAAGATAAAGAGAAACCGAAACCGAAATCGAGCGGCTCCGGGCGCATGAGCAACCCCGCGACGATGGCGGGCGTGGACCCGCTCGCGGGGGTGATGCCGTGCGCGGACGAGAGCTGCGAACCCGCCGCGGGGACCTTCGTCGCGCGCGCGAGACTCGAAGACGCGCTGAAAGCCGCGTCGAGCGGCGAGGGGGGGTCCGAGGGGGACGCGAGCGACGCGGACGACGAGACGCTCGCGGGGGCGATCAGGGACGCGGTCGACGTCGCGATATCGCTGTGCGAGTCCGGCGCGGAGGCGTCGCAGTGCGCGGTGGCGTGGGAAGTCGTCGAGGAGCTGTCGTCTAGCGCCAACAGGAAAAAACGCGCGGAAGAGGGCGGCAAGTGAGAAGCGAGCGCGCGCGCGCTTCCGTTTTCATTGGGTTTACGTGTGATCGTCATTCATTCAACACGCCCGCTCGCGCGAGCGAGAGAGAGACGCGGTCGCGAGAAGACCGTCGTCGCTCGCTTCGCTTCACTTCATCTCCGCGACGGACTGCTCGAACAGCTTCTTGAGCGCGACGACGTCGTCTTCTTTCCCCAACCGAAACAGCGTGATGGTCTTCGCGCTCTCTTCCACGGCGTTGAACAGCTGGACGATGATCCCGTTCTTCTTCACGGAGCCGTCCGGGGCTTTCTTCTCCACGACCTGCACGCCCATGTTCGCGTACACGCCCGCGTTCATGACCGCCTTCCCGATGCTGTTGCGGCACACGACGCGCGCGCGCTTCACGCCGTCCACGGCGACTTTTTCCTTCAAAAACTCGAGGTGGTTCACGCCGTGATCCCCCCACGCGTCCGCGGCGTCCTTCTTCGTGAAGAACTTGCACTTCACCTTCAGAAGCGTGTCTTCGGTGTCGTCCTCCGTCTTCTCTTTCGCGGCGACGGACGGCGACGGCGGCCGCGCGGGCTCGTCGTCGTCGTCGCCGTCGCCGCCGCCGACGGGCGTCCCGCCCGTCGCGGGGGGGATCCCGAACCCGCCAAACGTCGGCGGCGCCGCGCCCGCGCCCGCGCCTCCCCCCGACGGCGCCGGCGTGAACAGGCTCGGCGTCGACGCGCCCGCGCCGCCGCCGCCGCCGCCGCCGCCGAACGGGTTGCTCGCGGCCGCGGGGAACAGGCTCGGCGCCGCGGTCGAAGGCGCGGTCGACGCCTTGGCCGCGCCGCCGCCGAGGGAGAAGAGCGACGGCGTCGCCGGCGCGGGCTTGGACGCGTCGTCGTCCTTCTTCGCGGCGGCGAACGCGCCGAACAGCGGCGCGTCTTTCATCGGCGTCGGCGTCGCGAGCGACCCGAACAACGTCGGCGCCGCCGCGGAAGGCGTCGGCGCGGCCGAAATCGTCGGCTTCGCCCCCGCGGCGTCCGTCTCGAGGACGTCCTTGAAGTCGGTTTTGATCTTCGCGACGTGCGCGAGGTAGTCCTCGCATCCGACCGCCCACGACTTCACCGGCCTGGACGACGACTGCTTGCTCACCCACCTGTCGCGAGAGGAGAGCGCGCGGGGTGGGAACGACGCGGTCGGCGAGACGCGAGAGTGGGAGGTCCGTCGAGGCGGGGGGCGGACGAAGGGCGACGCGGCGGCGTTGGCGGGAACGCGCGCGTGGGGGAGATCGATTTGAGTCGAGCTCTAGGGATGGTTGGATGGCGGATCGACCGATCGATCGGGGACGCACTCCGCGAACTGTTTGTTCAGCGCGCGCAGGTGCGCCCTGCACGTGTTCTCTCGCGCGCTCACGTCGCCGTTCTGCGGCTTCGACGCCGCGAGCGCTCTGGACCCGGCGCCCCAGTCCTCGTCGTCGTCCTCGACCGCGGCCTTGCGCCGCTTGCCCATCGCGATCGATCGCGCGCGCTCAAAACTGGAAGCACCTGGAAGCGCGAGCAGTGCTGTGTCCGGTCACTTTTTTTCCGGCGGTTCGGAGAAGAAGAAGCGACTGGAAAGGTCGAGGCGCGCACTCATCGCGGCGGCGGCGGACGCGCGCGCGGTTTACGTACGCGCACGATCGCGTCTACATCATGTTCGGGTCGATCACGAAACCCGCGTACGACGCGTTCTACGCGAACTTCATGAAGGTGCGACGCGCGCGCGACCTCGAGGCGTCGGATCGTCGTCGTTCCGACCGATGATCGATCCTCCGCCGCCGAGAAACCAGGGTTCGATTCGATTCGTTCGACGACGTCGCCTCCTCGCTCTGACCCTGACCCCACCACCCCGTCGTTCGCGCGCGATTCCGCAGGTCGTCGAGGCGAACATGGTCCCGGACTTCATCTTGAGACGCGGAATCCGGTACCTGCTGAAGACGAAGTGCATCAAGAAGTTCGAGAACACCGAGGACGAGGTGAACGCGGAGCTGAAATTCGTGGAGGACCTGCGACGACGCCCCGTCGCGGAGCAGACGAGCGCGGCGAACGAGCAGCACTACGAAGTCCCGACCGAGTTTTACCATCTGTGCCTCGGAAGCAACCTGAAGTACAGCTGCTGTTACTACGAGCGCGGGAACGAGACGCTCGACGAGGCCGAGCTCTGCATGTTCTCGCAGTACGCGCGCCGCGCGCAGCTCTGGAACCGACTGAACATCCTCGAGCTCGGGTGCGGCTGGGGCTCGCTCTCGCTGTGGATGGCGGCGACGTTCCCGAACTCCAAGATCACCGCGGTGTCGAACTCGAAGACGCAGAAGGAGTTCATAGACGCCCAGGCGAAGGAGCGAGGGATTAAGAACCTGACTGTCATCACCGCGGACATGGTGTCGTTCGAAGCCCCGGAGGCGGGCGAGTACGACCGCATCGTCTCGATCGAGATGTTCGAGCACATGAAGAACTACGACATCCTGTTCGAACGGTGCACGAAGTGGTTGAAGCCCGGCGGGTTGATGTTCATACACATCTTCGTGCACAGGTCGCGCCCGTATCACTTCGAGGCGGTCGACGAGGACGACTGGATGTCGACGCACTTCTTCACCGGAGGGACGATGCCGTCGGATCGTCTGCTATGCTTCTTCGCGAAAGAGCTGCACTTCAAGACGCAGTGGCGCGTGAACGGGAACCACTACTACCGAACCTGCAACGACTGGCTCAAGAAGCTCGATAGCAACTACGCGAAAGCGGAACCGATACTCGAGGCGACGTACGGCAAGGAGAACAAGACGAAGTGGTACGTGTACTGGCGTCTGTTTTTCTTGTCGTGCGCGGAGATGTTCAACTACGACAACGGCAACGGGAGAGGGAACGAGTGGTACGTCTCGCATTATCTCTTCCAGAAGCCCGACCCGAACCCGAAATCGAAATACCCGGCGCCGCCGATAGACCCGTATCTGCCCGGACCAGGCCGGGTACGTCCCCCGGGCGTGCAGTGAGGGAAGGAAGAAGACGCGGGGGGGCGATCGGGGCGACGACGCGTTCACTTCCGGGTGCGTTGTGATAAACCTAAACGATATTCGTATTCGTCGCGACGCCTCACCGCTTCTCGCTTTCGATGTCCGCGAGCTCCTGCGCGATGAGCGACTCCATGGACACGCGCTCCTTGGACGATTCACTCCACTCCCCCCCCGCGCCCTTGCTCTTCCCTTTCACCCGCGGGACGTACCCGGCCTGGTTCGGAAGCAGCGGCCCGTCGTCGACGCCCGCGGGTTTCGGTTTTCTCTCTCTGTGCCTCTGCGGCTTCTCCTCTCGCTTCGCGTTCTTCATCGCGTTCACCCTCGCGCGTCGTTTCGAGTTTTTGAGCTCCTCGTTCTTCCTTCTTCGGAATAAGATTATGGACGATATGAACTTCAAAACGTCCTCGCGCCCGTCCGCGTTCACGCTCGACGTCGGAATCATCGACGGCGAGCGGTGCCACCGCTCCTCGAGCCTCGCCTCGAATTCCGCTTTGTTCTCCTCCACGCTCGGCATCCCGGGCTTGTCCCTGTCGCACTTCGTGAAAACGATCGTGAACGGGACGTTGTTCTCTATCAGCCAGTCCGCGTACTCCGCGTCCTTCGCCTGCGGCGGCACGGACGCGTCTATGAGCAACAGCACGCCCGCGAGGTTCGAGCGCGTGACGAAGTAATCCTTCGTGAACGCCTCCCACTTCGCGGTCTCGTCCTCCGTCGCTTCCGCGTACCCGTACCCGGGCAAGTCCACGATCCACCACTTGTGGTTCACGAGATAGTGATTGATCCGCTGCGTCGTCCCGGGCTTGGACGAGACCAACGCCCCGGACGCGCCCTCGGTGAGGAGGTTCAGCAGGCTCGACTTCCCGACGTTGCTTCGGCCGATGAGCGCCACCTCCGGGAGGCCGTCCGGGGCGGGGCAGTCGTCCGCGTCCTCGGTCGCGCTGACGAACTGCACCTTGCGCATCTTCTTGTCCGAGACGATGCGCATCTCGGGCAGCGGCAGCGACTGACCCTCCGCGCCGACGCGCATCACGGGCTTGTCGTATTTCGACGCGAAGAGCGCGTCCGTCTCGACGACGACGTCGCCCTTCGCGTCCCCCGCGCCTCTCTTCCCCTTCGGCTTACCCTCGTCGACGTACCACAGCCCCCCCGCGGCGCGCGTCGCCGCGCGGTGGCATCGCGCGGTGGACGCGCGCGCCCGAGCGCGGGACGGGAGCGGGGCAGGCGCGCGGCCGCGGACCGTGGCGGCGGCGGCGGCGGCGGCCATTTCGCGAGAGAGAGATGTGAATTCAGTTCCGAGGAATTATTCTCTTCGTCGCTCTCGCTCGAAATGCAGTCGAAATGTTTGAATTTCGAGCCTTTTTTCCCGAATTTTTCGGAGGCTTTCTCGTCGCTTTCGGGTTTTGGCTCCGAGGAAAATGTCACCTCGGGACGTTTCGGCTTCCAGCAACCACGACACATCCTCGCTCGCGCGCGCGCGCACGACGCGCGCATCGCGGCGCATCGCGCGCGATGCGACACGCGTCGATCGTCCTTGTGTTCGTCGTCCTCGCGCACGCGCGCGCGCCCCGCGTCGCGTCCTTCGAGGCCGCGGACGCGGGGTGCCCGTTCGAAGACGGCACCGGAATCTGGTTGGACTCGTCGCTGAACAAAGACAGCGACGCCTCGCACTCGTTCCGCGTCCTGCACGCGCTGATTCTCGCGTCGAGGACGCGATGCCCCGAGCGCGCGTTCTACTACACCACCGCGCGAGGCCAAACCTTGTTCGCGCCCACGGACGAGGCGTTCGAGAAGCTGTTCATCAACCTCGGGAGAGGCCTCGACGAGATTCTCGCGGACGCGAGACTGCTGTGCGGGATCGTGTCGTATCACCTCACGATCCCGTGCGGCGCGACGAACGACGCGCTGTGGCGACGGTCGTGCGGCTTCTTGCTCACGAAAGACATCATCGACGGGCAGCCGTTAGAGACGTTGTTCCGGGACGACGCGCTGAGCGCGGGATTGGATCTCTCCGGGATAGGCACCGCGAGTTCGCTGCTGTTCGTCGCGGCGTCGCAAGACGCCGGGTCGACGCGAAAACTTCGCGTGGACGGCTATTTGAAACGCGGCGCGGACGTGATCGGGCCGAACGTCGTGATGTGTTCGGGGCTGGGTTTCGGACCCGGTCTCGCGGTGCACGTGATCGACGACGTTCTCGTCCCCGCCGCGGCGTTTTACTCGTCCGTCGAGTCCGTGATCGAGTCGTACCCGGAGCTGTCGATCACCGCGGAGGCGTTTTTTCTGACGCGCGCGTTGCGAGAGAGCTTTCTCACGACGCCTTTCGCGCAGGTACAGGGAACGTCGGACGTCACCGCGCAGCAGTTCCCGGGCGCGGTCATCGTTCCGCCGCTCATTCCTCGAGGGACGCTTCCGTCGCCGGTGTTACCCGAGCCCGGGATGTGCACGCCGGGGGAGGTGATAGACGGGACCGCGATGCGAACGGTGTTCGCGCCGACGAACCTCGCGTGGAAAAATTTCTTCCGAAGAGTCGGCCTGTCGAAAGAGCAAGTGTTCTCCGACCCGGAGCTCTTGCTCTCGACGCTGCAGTACTCCGAAGTGATCTCTGCCGTCGGGCTGTCCCCGATCGGCGCGGACGGGATCCTGGCCGGGAGCCGGTACTTCACGTGGAACATGTACCCTCTGGAGATATTGCAGAGCAGCGTGCAACCCGAGTTGCTCTTCGTGACGCCGCTGCTCGGTCCTTCGATAGGCGCGCTGAACTTTTTCGACCTCGTGATGGACATCACGTGCGTCGGGAACAAGCGAATCGTGACCGTCGACGGGCAGCGGTACGCGGTCTTGGGCAGGAATCAAGCGGTCGTCGTCGCTCCCGACCTCGTCGCGTGCGACGGGCTCGTGCACGTCGTCGACTCCGTTTTGATAACTCCCGGGTTGACGACGCTGCGACAGCTTTCTTTGCGACCGGAGCTCTCTCTGTTCACGGAAATCGTGACGAGTCCAGGGAACGAGCTCTTAGCCCTGGACTTGGACCAGGTCGGAAATTTAGGGCAAATAGTGTCCGGAATAGCGATTTTCGCGCCTACGAACGCGGCGGTCGAAGGAACGCTCGCGTACCTGGTAGGTGAAAAAAGCTTTTTAAACGCGACGACTTCCACGACGCGATTTGATTTTTTCGATCGCAGGGATACACCCCGGACGACATTTTGAAACCATTCATCGATCCTTTCATCGCATTTTTGATACGGAAACAAATCGCGGAGTATCATTTGATACTCGATCTCGTCCCGCGCGGAGGGTTGATTCCACAGGAAGATTTCAGACTATGCCTTCTCGCGAATACGGACGTTTTCGGTGCGCGAATTTTATTTTTTTAATCACGTTACGCGCCGGAAATCACGATTTTAATTCAACACAGACACGAGACTTGCGTACCCGCTGTTCGCGAAGCCGTGTAACATTTTCCTCGGGCTGAGCATAATAAAACAAGTCGGAATTCGCGTGCAAGGAGTTCGTTCTGTGACTTCTAAAACGCCTCCTGGACTGCCAGACCCGGCGAGAAGTATTTTCATCGAGGGAAGGTTGAACGCGGGAAAAGTCATCGTTCCCGACCTCGTTTCGTCAAACGGCGTCGTTCAGGTCATCGATACGATGTTAATACCTCCAACCGCAGAGCTTGGTCTTACAATCATGGATCGAATATCGAGAACACCGTGGCTAAAGGAAAGTTTTAATCAAACGTGATTAATTTTCGCTCTAATTTTCTAAGTGTCAGGTCTACGAAGAAATCGTCTTAGTTTTAGGACTCCAGCCGGAAATGCGAGGACAATGCTTGCCGCCCGGCGACGCAAGTGTCTTCGCAGCTGTTGACATCGCTTGGCTTTACTTTTTCACGAAGCTCGCGCTTTCAAGAGAGGCTATTTTCGAAAGTCACACAGCTATTTTGTATGATGTGATTCTATTTTCAACCATTACCGATCGGCCAAACGAGTTTTTGCCTCTACTCGACGAGGAAAGTTTTGATTTTTCGTAACGTCTCCTCTTTGATATTCAAGAACGTGTACCCCGCGCAGGCGGTGCAGCAAGATTTCGTTTATCCACCGCTTGAACCACAATTTATTGCGAACGGGGAGTTTTTCCCAACCACACTTTCTCGTTATTGGCAATCGCCGGCGGATATCACATTTTTACGGCATGATACCATTGGGAAACCGGGAGGATCGCTTATAACACAAGTTTTCGCATCGGGAGGTCCTGCTTACGACTGGTTCAGGTGCGCTGCTTATTCGTTGACGTCTTTTTTTGTCAAGTTCAATATTCACAAGCAGGAACGAGTCCACTGTGAACGATCTTTCGTGGCCGGGTTTTTTACCGAACGTCGCGCAAATTATTCCGCCAGAGACCAGGGCTGGACAATTCGCGTTAAACGGCGATTTGCATGTGGTGCGTAATTTATTAAAACGAAACATCAGCGCGACGCGCGCGGGATTTTGATTAAATATTTTCGCAGGTTGACAAAGTTTTAGTGCCGAATCCAAACGCGTTCTGCCGCGCTGGGGACTTTGAATTCTATCAAGGTTTCGCGTTCTCGAGCCTCGTGACGACGCGGATTGATATTTCCGGGCAACCTATTAACGACATCGTCCCGAGGGCGCTCGCGTTCTCGTTTTGCGAGAGGCTTCCTTGCACTTATGAAATTCCAGGACTGTACGGAAGAGCTGGTTTCAGATTATCAGTCGAAGCCACGGTTCAGTATAAATCTGTCCTTCCGCTGTGCGATCCCTGGTGTTCGCCGAGTTCCTTCTGGGTGAGTTTTGATCGATAATTTTGTTTTTCTCTCGATCGATTTTTCCTTTCAGCGACTGACGCACGACAACGTACGCAGTGGTGTATCCCGTGTACGGGCATTTACGCTCAAAATGTTTTAACCATCGGTGGTTGCGCGCCCTTTCAAAACGAGCACCACTGCGGTGGAGCACTTTCGATATGGGTGACCGACGCGGGAGAGGTTCGCTTCGGTTTCCAGACGTTCATCGAGTCGTTCTCGCTTCTTCCGATCTTCATCGGAGGTGGGATGCGCACCGTGGACTTGTCCGTCCCAGCCAAAGGGTTCAAAGTCCACGACGGGCAGGTTTTCAAGGTCCTAGCCTCTTACGACGGTGCGTTTTGTTTGTATGCTTGTTTTTTCACGTCTCGACGCATCGACGTTGCTCACGGTTCCGGTCACCGCAGGGCTGTGCAACTGCACGAAAATTTACATAAACGATAAGCTCCGAGGGATTGCGGACCCGTTCGACATCGGACAGTACGTGTTCCAGCCGTTCGCGAACGTGAGCGATAACCTCTTCGAGAGCGTGACGTTGGGTCACGCCCTGCACTCACGCGGCGGCGTGCCGACGGCGACGACGTACCCGACCGCGGAGGAGGTACTCGCCGCGACGGGTGGTACCAGCGGGACGAACTCGAGCGGCGAGGAGGATGTTCTTCTGGTCGCGGACGCGAACTTGTACATTCAAAAGGATTGGTCGCTGCCGGCGGCTGGGCAATTCGCAACGTATCCGTCGGACCCCGTGCTTGTCGGGAGAAACCCGACGCAGCTCTTTCTGCCGTGGAAAGGAAACGTGCTGAGCGCGAGCGTGTGGTTCGATAACGGGAACAGGCAAGGGATCGTGTATCCGTCGACGTGCGTAACGCCCCCGTTTGGGTTGCCGCCACCGTTGAGGAAGTGAGGAAAGCGAAGGGAAGGCTCCGCGTAGGCCATAGTGTCGAATATCTGTCGAGAAAATATTCTTTTTTCGAGAATTCTTTTTCGCGTGACCGGTCTGGTCTGTCTGGGACATTCCGCGAGACGTCGCTTCAGCGCCGTTTACAGCGCACTCGATCGCTCGCGGGGCACGCTCGTAGGGGTGGTGACGAGATCGATACCGCGCCGGAACCGCCTCGAAGAAGCGTCTCGAGCCCGCTCGTGTTAACCTAGGGTCGCGCGCGCGGAAAGATCGACGAACCCGCGCGCGCGCGCGCGTCGAGCTCAGATCCCGCGAACGGAGATGAGTCTCCCGAAGTTCTTGAAGGACGACGCGTGGCTGAAAGAGTTCGACGAGGCGGAGCAGATCTTAAACGAAGCGTTCGAGATCGTGTACGAGCGCGAGGATGGCCTCATGGAAGGCAAGAACGTCTCCAAGCTGACGGAGGCGGTGAACGCGAAGGCGAGAGCGCTCGATGGTAAACTCGACAAGCTGGAGAATTTGCTCACCGAGACGCGAATCAACGAGAAGGAGACGACGCGAAGGAGGGACTTGATGCGCGGTCTGCGCGTCCGAGGCGAGGAGGTCGTGAGTTTACTCGGCGAGAACCCCTCCGGCGGCGGCGAGGTCGTCGCCGTCGCCGCGGCGGCGACCACACGGGACGACGCGAGCAGGATGGAGCGAGGCGAGCGGTCGAGGACGCCGGAGACGGCGCGCACGGCTGGGCTCGACGACGACAGCCTCCTTCAGCTGCAACGGAACACGATGCGGGAGCAGGACGACGATTTGGACGACCTGTCGAGGATCGTCACGAGCACGAAGCACATCGGTCTGGCCGTGGGCGAGGAGATCGATCTCCAATCGAGGCTGCTGGACGAATTAGACGAGGACGTGTCTCGGACGGGAAGCGCGCTGCGACGCGCGTTGAGAATCGCGAAGCGCGTGTTCTCGAAGGCGGAGAACTGCAAGCTCCTGGTGTACATGTCCGTCCTGGTCGCGATACTGCTCGCCGCGCTCGTGATCGTGCTAGAGCGCAAGCACTGATGATCGATCGCTTTGTTCGAGGAATAGCCCTAGCACGACGAACAAACACGACGGAATAAAGAAGGAATAGTTGACGAATTTAAATCACTCCGCTCGCTCGCTCGTCGCCTCGCCCATCTCGATGTCCCCGCCTGAGGCCATCTCTGGGGCGTCCTCGGACGCTTCTTCTACCACCTCCTCCTCGATGTCTGCTACTTCTAACGCGACCGCGCTGGTCTCTATTTCACCGCACGCGTCGCGACTCCCCAGGGAGATGTTCTCCGTGACGTCCCCGCCCTTCCCCAGCTTCGGCGGATTCTCCACGACGACGACCTTCTTCCCTTGCAGAAGAATCTCCTCGGTGCCGTCGTTGTCGTGCCTCTTAATATCTACGTCCCCGCCAGCCTCCGCGTCGCCCGGTTTCTTCGCCGCGAAAACCTCGGTCTCGTAGATGCGCGCGAGGGGAATCGTCACCGGCATCCCCATCTCGCCCATGCGTTGGATCAAATTTTGATGCCGCGGGTTCCCGGCGTCCAGAGTCGCGGGGTTGATCGGCAGGACGTCGAACTCCGGCTCGTGCGTGTTGAACGGGTTCGGGTCTCGCAACCGGAACGCGTACGCGACGCTCGCGCAAAATATCAAGTCCACGAGCTCGATGAACACGTTGCTCAAGTACGGGTACTGCGGCAGGAACAGCAGGATGATCTCCATCAGAATCGACACGCTCACGAACGTAAACATGTTGAGCTGAAACCGGTTGTAGATTATGTACTTCATCTGCTGCAGCGACTGCGCGGGGTTCATATCCGCCTGGCGCATCATGAGCAGCTGCGCCTTGAGCTCGCGCATGTTCCGCGTCGTCCCCGCGAGCGTCATCGCGACGCACGTCATGTAACACAACACGAGCGCGAAAAATGCGAGGTTCGGCACCGCAAAGTACCGATACCCCGCGTGCAACGCCGCGAGCACGCCCGTCGCGACTCCGACCGTGAGTAAATCCCCTCTGCGTAACAAGTGCCGGGTTAAACACCACCCTCTGGATATCACCAACAACGCCCCGAACGTCGCCGCTTGGTTCAGCGTGTTCAACACCGCGTGCGCCGCGTATAAATCATCCGACTCGTACCCGCGTCGAGACATGTAATCCCACTTCACGAAACACGCCACCATGAACAGGATCTTCACGACCGGCACTGACATGAACATCTGGTGCAGTTTCGATATCTTCGAGTAGTGGTACAGCATGTTGTACGTCCCGTGGGCCCAGTGCAGCACCGACCAGATCACGGTCATCGCGAGGTAAAAATTCGGCAGGACGTCGTAATCCGTCCCGAGATACTCGTTCCCGTTCTTCATTATGTAGTCCACGTCCACGGTCGCACTCCCGTCCCCGCACATCAAGATACCCCAGTGCAGACGCTTTCGCTGCGTCAACGTGATGATCGTGTCCACCGTGTTCTTCGGGTCCGTGGACACGTTCCCGACTTGAAAGTTCTCGCACGTGTTTCTCATCCAGCTGTTCGAGTTTTGCGTCTGCGCGAAGCAATCTTTCGCGGCCGAGATGCGTTCAATCTCGAGCTCTGCGGAGCCACTACATCCGACGATCCACGTCTCGTGCTGGGGCTTGCTCGACGACCCGCTCGGGTTCGTCAGCGACTCGTACGCGACCTTGAACTCTGCGGTCCCGCCCTTCTTAAAACCGAACACGGTGAACTGCTCGTACGATGCTGCCGCGCTGACGGCCAGCGTCTGCGAGACGCTGCCGATTCGCGCTTCCGCGCCGGTGACGCACCCCAGCGCGATGACGAGGACGAGGACGAGGAGGGGACCTCGCCCGCATCTCGAGCGCGAGGTCTCCCTCATCTCTGAAGCGGCCCCCGCGGCCTCCGAAATGGCCCGAAGTTACTTGTGGACACGTCACAAAAATCCAAAATCATCTGAAAAGAATCTGAAAATCATCGACAATTCTCTCCGATGAACTTCATAGCTTGATACCATCGTCAGGGTCGAAGTTGACCGGCACCCCTTTCGTGCTGACCCAAAAAGCTTTGATTTATCGCGCATTTTCTCGACTTTTTTCCGGGCGCTCGCGCTCGAACCTCGCGGCCGGCTTCGTTCTCTGCTCGTCCCAGTCGTCGTCAGTTTTCGAAAGCACCGGCCACGCCCAGGGCTGCGATGGCGGCCGCGCGGTGCTCGACGCTCCCCGCGCCGGCGTCGTGGCTTCGTCGCCTCGTGCGAACCCGCGCCGCGCGTCTCGGAGCCCCGGACCGCGCGCACGCGCGTCGCGACGTCCGACGCGCCGCGACGGACGCCGACGCGACGCGATCGCGGCGCGACGACGACGGCGTCGGCACCGACGACGCCGCCGACGCGGCGACGCCGCCGTGGACGACGGACGCGAGCGGCGGCGTCGTCTTCACCGCGTCCGACATCGCGTCCGCCACGGGCGGGACGTTAGTGCGCGACGCCGCCGCCGGGAGCGTGACGACGGACACGCGCGACGTCGCCGGCGGGAAGTGGTTCCTCGCGCTCGTGGGCGAGACGCGCGACGCGCACGAAGAGTTCGTGAACGACGAGCTGCAAAACACCGAGTGCGTCGGCGTCATATCCTCGCGTCCGCCGCCGGGTTCGTGGCGCAAGGGATACGTCCAGACGGCGTGCGACCCCACGACCGCGCTGCAGCGGCTCGCGTCGGACGTCCGCGACCGGTTCCCCCCGGACGTCGTCGTCGTCGGCGTGACCGGGTCGGTTGGGAAGACGACGACGCGCGCGCTGACCGCGCGCGCGCTCGCGTCGCTCGGCGTCGTGCATCAAACCTCCGGGAACTTCAACAACCACGTCGGGCTGCCGCTGACGTTGTTGAAGACGCCGCCGGACGTTCGCGCGTGCGTGTTAGAGCTCGGGATGAGCGCCCTCGGGGAGATCTCGACGCTCGCGAAGATCGCGCGGCCGACGGTGCGTCTGGTGACGCGCGTCGCGCCCGCGCACCTGAGCGGCGTCGGCGGAGATATACGCGGCGTCGCGAGGGCGAAGGCGGAGATGTTCGACGGCGCGTCGGCAGGGGACGTGTGCGTCGTGAACGCGGACGACGAGCACGTCGCGGGGATGACGATCCCGGACGGGGTCCGCGTGGTGACGTTCGGAGCGGCGGCGGCGGCCGCCGCGGGAGGAACGGAGCGCGACGGCGGCGGCGGAGGACGACCGCCGGACGTGTCGTACGACGACGTCGTCTCTCGCGCGCTGAAGGGCTTGTCGTTCACGCTGCGCGCTGCGGCATCCGACGAGAAGGTCGCGGTGTCGCTGCCCGCGCCCGGCGCGCACATGGCGTCGAACGCCGCGGCCGCGTGCGCGTGCGCGGTCGCCGCCGGCGTCAGTCTCGAAGACGCCGCGAAGGGCGTCGAGGCGTTCGAATCGGACGACGCGGCGCGGCTGCGCGTCGTGGAGACTCCGGGTTCGAAGCTCACGATCGTAGACGATGCGTATAACGCCTCCCCTGCGAGCGTTCTCGCCGCGTTGAGGGTGATGAAGGACGCGATGGATCAGGACCAGGAGTACGAGGAAGAGGAGGAGAAATTCGAGGCGAAAGAGAAGCAGGAGAAGGAGGAGCCGAAGGCGGAGTCCGAAGCCAAGTCGAAGTCGAAAGCCAAAGCCAAAGCCAAGTCGAAGTCGAAGCCGAAGCCGCAGATGAAGAAACCCACGAAACCGAGGCCGCCGAAGGTCAAGAAAACCAAGACGTTCGTGCTCCTCGGCGACATGCTCGAGCTCGGCGAGGCGTCGAAACAGCACCACGAAGACGTCATCGAGGCGTGTTTAGACGCCGGGTTCGACAAAATCGGCCTCGCGGGACCGGAGTTCGTCGAGGCGCTGCGCGTTTTCTTCCCGAAGCGAAACGTCCAGAGCGTCGTCATCGCGAAGGACGTGGAGGATCTTTGGGACATCATCGAAGGCACGCAGATTATCGGCCCGAACGCGCGCGTGCTCGTCAAGGGCAGCCGCGGGATGAAGATGGACTACATCGTCGATCGGCTGCGCTCGCGCGAGGGCGCGTAGATAGTCAGCTAGGTCTATTTATAATACTGGGAGCATAGGATAGGATGATTGACGTGGCGTCGTGATGCGTGCAAACAACGTGTTGCGGCGCGCTCGCGGTCTCGCTTCATCGGCCGCGCTCCCGTCGACGTGTTTCGACGTTCAGAGCGCGGCGTCACCGAGCGAGCGCGAGCCGCCGCGGCTAAGGAGCTATTCCTAAGATTTTCGCGTGGCGCGGAGACGTCGCGCGCTTCGAGTGTACGTCGAAGTCGCGCCTACCGTCCTCATCCGCCGCCCGGCGGCCGCCGACGCGAAGAGGTGAATCCCCCGCCCGAGGGATCCCCCGCGAGCGGGTTACGGTCCCTCAGACGCTTGAAAGGATCGTCGTCGCCGCTCGCTTTCGGCTTCGGCTTGGACGCGGAAGCGGACGACGCCCCGTCGTCGTCCGCGGCGCCGCTCCCTAACCGTCGTCCTCCCGCGCGCATCCCGCCTCCGCCGCCGAGCGCGGCCGCGCGTCGTTCTTCCGCGAGTCGCAGCCGCTTCTCGCGCTCGCGCGCGTGATGCGCCTCCGCGGCGGCTCGCGTCGCTTCCTCTTGTCGCCGACGCGCGAGACGCTGTCGCTCTTGGTACGACGACGCGCTCGGCATCTCGCCGCCGCTCCGGAGGCGCGCGCGCGCACTCCCGAGCGCTCCTCTCAAGCGCCCCCACGCCATGGCGCACGCGATGACCGTCCCGAGGACGTACCACCCGTTCTCCTCGACCCATCCCCACGCGCTCGAGACGAGCGCGAACGCGCGCAGCTCCACCGCGGAGCGGCTCATCATAATCTGTTGAGATTTGACGTCCGACGTTCCGTTCGCGTCTCTCCCCCGCCACCCGTCGCGGACGCGTCGACCCCCGAGCGCGGCGCGACGGCGAGCGCGAACGATGGCGCGCGCGTGAGCGCGGGCGAAGAAGAAAAAACCCGCGCGCGACCGCCCGGAGGAGGAGGAGGCGGCGGCGGCGGCGCGTTGTGAGCGGCGAGGGGCGGATCCCCCCCCGTTCGCGCCGTTTCGTCGAGCGCGCGTCTGCACTGGTCGAACGAAGAGAAAGTTTCGATTCCCGTCCGTCGTCGTCGTCGACGATCGCGCGCGCGCTCGCGCGACCAGACCGACCCGCGCGCCGGCCGCGCGCGAGCCCTCAACCCCCGCGGTCACTCACCATGCGGAGACGCAACGTCGCCGCCGCGCCGAGCGACCACTCCGGCGGGGAGCGATCGAGAGTCGCGAAGACGCTGCGACGAATGGACGTGTACAGCAGCAGCAAAGTCATCGAGGACTTTCGACAGAGCTCGTCCATGTCCGGCGGGATCATCACGTGCGCATGCGCGCTCCTGTGCTTCGTCCTGTTCGTGAACGAGTACTTCTACCATCGCACGCCCGTCGTGAAGAGCTCGCTGACCGTGGACGCGACCGGCTTGGACGCGAAGACGAGCGCGAACAGCAACCGGCTGCACGTCGAGATTGACATCACGTTCCATCAGCTCCCGTGCGACATAATCAACATGGACACGATGGATCAGGCCGGGGAGGCGTTCCACGACGTCCACAGCGGGCACCTGAAGAAGCGCAGGCTCGACTCCGACGGGAAGCCGCTCGAGGGAGTGTTCAAGCACGAGAAGGCGAACGCGCATAAGGAGATCCGCGAGGACATCGAAAGTCACGCGCTCGCGCTCTCCGGGGACGAGGAGTATAAAACCTCCGAGGAGGATCTGATGCCGGAGGAAGGTCTGACGATGTTCAACCTGAAGCAGCTGCTGGACAAGCAGTTCCCGGGCGGGATCGAGAAGGCGTTCAAGAACGAGGCGAGGGAAGGGTGCGAGGTGATCGGGTACCTCGAGGTCAACCGCGTCCCCGGGTCTTTCAGCGTCTCTCCGGGGAAGAGCATCCGGTTGGGGATGGAGCACGTGCAGCTGAACGTGCAGTCGAGGCTGAACATGTCGCACACGATCAACAGGTTCGCGTTCGGGAAGAGTTTCCCCGGGTTCGTGTCGCCGTTGGACGGGAACGCGAGGGACTTGGACCCGAACTACGTGCACCAGTACTTTCTGAAGATCGTCCCGACGTCGTTCACGCCTCTGCGCGGGGAGTATCTGCAGTCGAATCAGTACAGCGTCACGGAGGCGAGCGCGCCGGCGAAGGCGCTGAACGTCGTCGGGTCGAAGCCGAGCGGGGTGTATTTCAACTACGACTTGAGTCCGCTGCGGGTGCGCGTCGTTTCGTTTTGTTTTTTTAGTTTTTTTTTCAACATGTTTCGTCGTCGACGCGCGGTTCTATCTATCCTCCTCTGACCTTCCCACCGCCGCTCTCAGGTTGATTACGTGGAGAGTCGCAACAGCATGACGGAGTTCATCACGAGCGTCTGCGCGATCGTCGGCGGCGTCGCGTCGATGTCCGGGCTCGTACAGGCCGGGGTGCAGTTTTTGATATCGCGCGTCACCGGCGGCGGCGGCGGCGGCGGCGCGAAGACGGGTCTCGCGTGATTCTTCTTCTTCGTTCGTTCGTTCGTTCTTTCGTTCGTTCGTGCATTATTCTTTCGTGCGTGCGTTTGTAGACGTAGTCTCAGGTTGTAACGTAAGCGTGTCGTACGTTACTTACGCCGCCGGAGGCGACGCGGGCTGCTTCTCCGGATGGATCGTGAAGTGGTGCATCCGGTCGTCGTAGCCCTCGACGACGGACATCATCGCGCAGCCGCCGGCGACGACGCACAGGATCACGAGGTCCGCGTGCTTAAGGTCCACCTTGTACGAGTCCTCAGGCACCAAGTCCGCGATCTTCTTCGCGATTTCGAGCTTCTTCAAGTGCAACGCGGGCGAGTGCTCTTCGAAGTGAACCCTAAACGTCGTCAGCGGGTCCTTACGCTTCTCCGGCGGAAGCTCCGGGAAGTGCCATGAGATCACCTTCTCCGCGAGCTCGTCGAAGTCCGTCTCCGGGGCGATCCTCTCGATCGGAATTATCCGCCGCGTGTGCGCGGTCTTCGTCCACGCCTCGCCTTTCGCGTCCGGGCCGCCGACGGCGTCGCTCTCTTCTATGAGCCCCTTCGCGAGCAACCGCACGTCCACGGTCGTGTTGTCCGGTCGGAGCGCGACGAACACGGTGCCTTTGCACCCGGGGACGTGCAGGGACTCCGCGGTGTCGAACGGGACCGCGGTCACGCCCGGCTGCCCGACCATCGACGCGGGGACTTGCTCGTCGTACGCGGCTTTGAACCAAAAGTCCGAGCAGAGCTTGGCGACCTCCTCGCCCGCGCGCTTCACGTCCGCCGCGTTCTTGCTCGTGACCAAGAACCCCTTGAGCCAGGGCGGCAGCGGCGGCGGCGCCGTGTCGTGCGGGTCGAGCTCGGGGGGCATCCCCACGGAGTGCGTCTCGGAGGTCATCGTTCGCGGAGAGGGGAGAGGGCTCCAGAGGGGAGGGAGAGCGCGCGCGTCGTTTTGTGCGTCCGTCGTCGTGGCTTTTTCTCGAACTTTTCACCGAGACGCAAACGCGTGATTGGAGGGATCACGCGAGACGTGCGGCCACGTGCCCTTCGCTCTCGCTCGAGACGCGACGACCCGCGCGCGCGCTCCCTCGACGCGCGCACTCCCTCGAGCGCGCGCCGCCCGCCCGCGTCGAGACCCCCCGAACGTCATGGCGACCGCGTTCGCGCGCGTCGCGACCGCGACCGCCGCGCATCGCGGCTCGACGTCAGCAGCGCTCGCCGCCTCCGCCGCCCCGGGGCCCCGATTCGCCCCGGCGCGCGTCCCCGCGTCGGGGCCCCGGCCGCGCTTCGCGCCGAGGCACGCGACGGACAGCCCCTCTTCTACGTCGTCCACGACCGAAAAGCTCGAGCTCACCGCGGAGAACGTGGAGAAAGTCCTAGACGAAGTCCGCCCGTACCTCATCGCGGACGGCGGCGACGTCGAGCTCGTCGAGATCGACGGCCTCGTCGTCCGCCTCAAGCTGAACGGCGCGTGCGGGTCGTGCCCGTCGTCGACGGTCACGATGCGCATGGGGATCGAACGCCGTTTACTCGAGGTCATCCCGGAGATCATGGAGGTGGAGCAAGTCACCGAAGAAGAGGTCGGGTTGGAGTTGAACGAAGCGAACGTCGAGGCGACGTTGGACGAGATCAGGCCGTATCTGAAGGGCACGGGCGGGGGCGAGTTAGAGCTCGTGGACATCGAGGAGCCGATCGTGAAGATAAAACTGAGCGGTCCCGCCGCGAGCGTGATGACGGTTCGCGTCGCGGTGACGCAGAAGCTCCGGGAGAAGATGCCGTCGATCGCGGCGGTGCAGCTGTTGTGACGGCGAGGGAGGGATCGCGGGGTGGGGGTGTACTGTAGTGGGAATTCGCGCTCGTTATTAGAGAAGAGGGTGGCTTATAAGGCGACCTCCTCGAAGTAAAGGAATCGAATTCCTTCCTGCGCTCGACTCCTCGTTGGATCGTTCTCGTCCGAGGCCGAGCCACCGAAATAATGACCCGCGGCCTCTGCGTTCGTCGCCTCGCGCGCGTCGCCTCGCGCACTTCTCCGCGCGCGGGCACGTCGCATCGCGCGTCAGGAAGCGCTCGCCGCGCGCGCTCGTGAGGCCCGAGGCGCGCGCGTTCCACCCCCGCGGCGTCGCGCGCGCGGGATCTGACCCCTCGGCGCCGGGACGGCACCGCCGCTCGACCGAATAATCGAATTGCGCCACGTCATGCCGTCGCGACGGATCCGTCTCCCGGCGTTCGCGAAAGCGACGCTGCGATTCATCGTCCGCAACGTGATCGTCCCGCTGTGGTTGACGCTGCGTCTGATCGCGTACGTGCGCGTCGGGTGGCTGATAAAGTTCTGCGGGCTGGTCGCCTTCGCCGCGGTCTTGTCCCCCGCGTTCTTCCGCATCGCGTGGACGTACTACACCTCGAGAAGGGTCAAGAGGGACATCCTGTACGGCAGCTCCCCGAGGAACCGGCTCGATCTGTACCTCCCGGAGGGGTGCCACTACGACGCGTCGGCGGTCGACGACAAATCGGGGACGTCCCCGGGGACGGCGGGCGGGGACGCCAACGACGCCGGGGACGAATCCGGCGGGAGACCGGTGATCGTCTTCGTCACCGGCGGGATGTGGATCATAGGATACAAAGCCTGGGGCGCGCTGCTGTCGCTGACGCTGATGAAACAAGGTTTCATCGTCGCGAGTTTAGACTACAGAAACTTCCCGCAGGGCACGGTCGGGGACATGACCCAGGACGTCTCGAACGGGATCGGGTGGGTCGCGAAGCGCGCGCGATCATTTGGCGGCGACGCGAAGAAAATTTTCGTCGTCGGACAGAGCGCGGGCGCCCACTTAGCCTCGTCCGCGATCCTTCGACAGGCGGAGTACGAGACCAGCCTCGGCGGGAGCGTCATCGACTACGGCACCGCGGTCGCGCGGTGGTCCCCGAGAGACCTCGCCGGGTTCGTGGGCATCAGCGGCGTGTACGCGCCGGACGACCGCGCGCTCGCGGAGCACTTCAACCGCAAGGGGTTACACAAGGAGGTCTTCTGGAGCATCATGGAGGCGGGGTACAGCGGCGCGCGCGCGGAGGAGGCGCTCCCGCGCGCGTCCCCTTGCGCGATGCTGCGCGACATTCCCGGCGTGGCGTCGTCGCTCCCCGCGGTGCTGCTGTGCCACGGAAACGCGGACGGCTCCGCGCCGCCGAGCGAGAGCGCGCGCTTCGCGGAGGCGTTGCGCGCCGCGGGATCTCAGGCGCGTTCTATCATACACTGGTTCCCATACGACCGCGTTCGCGTGGTGAACGCCGTTCCTTAAGGACTTTTGCGGGCGCATCTCTCCGCCCAGGGTCCCCCGCTTTCAATCCCCGCCCTCGGCGCCTTTCAACTCCGCTTCTGACGCCTTTCGACTCCACCCCGACGTTCGCTCGTATGGAACGACCCTCAGGACGTCACGGAGCGGTACTACGACGGGAAGACGCACACGGATCCGTTCGTGACGGACCCGATAAGCGGCGGGCACGACGTGCTTCTAGAGGACATCGTGCGGTGGGTGCGGAGAAAGGATCCTCGGGGGGGTGAGATCGCGTTGCCCGCGATGCCGGCGCTGTTGCCGTCGCTGCTCGTGGACGTGGCGCGACGCGTCGTCCCGTTCTGACGGAGAACCTTCGACGCGACGACGACGGCTGCGATGCGATCTGTCATTTAATAGCGACGCGACCGCCACCCTATCACTGCGCTCCTCTTCCTCTTCTCTTTCTTCTCACTGCGCTTCCCCCGCCTCCGTCGCGGGCGCGGACGACGCCGCCGCCGCCGCCGCCGCCGCCGCCTCTCGCTCCCTCGCCTTGGCCTCGCGAAACTCGCGCGCGATGCGCTTTTGCTCGTCCAGCTCCTTGTTGTTCGCGTCTCGGATCGCGGAGCGCGCTTTCTCGTTGATGTCGTAGCCGGGGATGCCGCTCCCGAACGCGAGCGCGGGCTCCGCGCGCGATGCCGCGAACGACAGGACGCCCATCGCGAGCGCGGAGGCGACGCCGCGCCGGGAGGGAGCCATCGCGTCCACGTCGGTCATCTTATCTTCTCCTCGCTTCGAACCCGCGCGCGCGCACGTCGCGGTGACACGGCGGGACGACGACGGCGCGGCCGTGGACGGCGGCGCCGCGCGAAAGGAGAGGGAGGACGCGCTCAGGGTGAACATCGCGACGCGCGTGGGCGACGCTCGCGCGAGAGTGACGGAACTGCTGTGGGAAATAAATCATCGAAGGTGGCGGTGGCGGCGTCCGTTAAAACGCGGTCGGTCAGTCGGTCAACGTGAGCCCACGGCACCCGCGCCGAAACCGCGCCACGGGTTTCACCCTACGTACAACCCTACGTACGACAAAACGAGGAATTGTAACTGCAGATTACGGCGGCGCGGGAGCACGAACGGAGGGTTCGTCGACGCGGTATGACGGCCGCCGACGCGGTCGCGATCGAGGTGGACGGCGCACCTTCTGCCTCGACCGCGGAGGAGGAGAGGACGCGGATCATCAAGAGACGGGTCGCGAACGCGCGCGATGTTTTGACCCGAGACGTGACGCAGCTCCCACGCGATCCTCTCACCGCGTGCGGGCAGAGCTCCTTGGGGTTCCGAGACTTGTCGTTCTCGATCAGGTCGAAAGAGCTCGGGGAGAAGCTCATACTCGCGCCCTCGAGCGGCGCGTACAAGGCCGGCAGCATGGTCGCGATCATGGTGCGCCCTCGCTCGACCGCTCGTCGTCGAGAATGAATCATGCTTTTTGCTTTCGCGTCGTCCGACCACAGCACGAGCACGTGTCCAATCTGACCCCCCTCCCCGCCGTTCCCTTCCTCGAACGATTAATTAATTCAGGGCCCGAGCGGGTGCGGGAAGACGACGCTGCTGGACATGCTCGCCGGGAAGAAGACGACGAAGTACTCCGGCGAGGTCTTCCTCAACGGCACGAAGCGCGATCATCTCTACTCGAGGGTCACGTCCTACGTCCCGCATAACGAGATCGTTCCGGCGTACTGGACCGTGTCGGAAGCTGTCGAGTTTAACCACCGGCTGCGCGTCGACGCCGTGGACATGAGCCCGGAGTGTCGTAAGTTGCTCGTGGAGGAGATCTTAAACTTTTTCGGCCTGCTGAGCGTGAAGAACCAGCTCATCGGCGACGAGCGCACGCGCGGCATCAGCAGCGGCCAAAAGAGGCGCGTCACGCTCGCGCGCGGCTTCGTCGGCGGATCGCAAGTCGTCTTCGCGGACGAGCCCACCTCCGGTCTCTCCGCCACGGACGCGGAGCTGTGCATCCGATCCGTCGCCGCGGCGTCGAGGACGCAAGGGACGACGTTCGTGGTCGTCATCCACCAGCCGCGAATGGAAGTCGCCGCGTTGTTCGACCACCTCACGCTGATCACGAGTAATCCCGGGAGGGTGGTGTACAACGGCGCGTTCGCGGACGCGAACAAGTACTTCTCCGATCTCGGGTGCGCGCCGCCGAAGGGCGGGAACGCGACGGATTATTTCATGGACGTCATCACCCCGGACGTCCCCGGGTCCAAGTCCGAGACGTTCGCGAAGGCGTATCTGGAGAGGCAGGCGCCCGTCGTGGAACGCGACGTCGGCGACATGATCGCAGCGGGGGGGAAGAGCGCGTTGGAGATTCTGCACGACGTCGCGGCGATCAGAGGGAAGCTGTTCAAGACGCACAAGGTGGGAGACACGCCGTGTTCTGTGCCGTTTCAGACGCAAGTGTCGACGCTCATGATGCGTCGGTTGACGCTCACCGCGCGAGACAAGAGCCACTTGCGTCTGCGGGTGATGATGTCGATTCTTCAGGGGCTCGTCATCGGCGTCGCGTTTCTGGACATCGGCAATAAGCTCCCCGCGCAGCAAGTGTCGTTCCTGTTCATGATGCTGCAGATGGGCGCGCTCGCGAACATGATCGTCATGCCGGAGATGATCGCGCAGAGGATGGTGTTTAAGTTTGAAACCTCCGACGCGATGTACGAGACGTCCGCCGCGGTGCTCGTGGACTCCGTCGTGCAGTTCGCGCTCACCGTGCTCGGGAACTTCGTCACCGTCGTCATCATGTACTCGCTGTCCGGGCTGTCGTGGTCGATGTTCGGGACGCTGTACTTTTGGAGCTTCATGTCTCTGATGGTGATGACGAACTACTTTAAAGTCGTCGCCGCGGTCGCGCCGACGCCGTCGCAGGCGTTCCAAGTCGCGATGCCGGGGCTCATGTTGTTCATTCTTTTCAACAATTTTTTCGTGTCGCGGGCGACGGTGCCGATTTTCATGATATGGGCGCTGTACGTCTCCCCCATGGCGTGGGCGATCGAGCAGATCATCACGGGGATATACCCCGAGAACCCGACGCTCGTGGAGCTGTACGACTACGACTACAGCGACACGCACACGGTCGCGGCGTTTTTTGTGCTGTTGTTCGAAATGGTGCTCTTTCAGATTTTTTCCCTCGTGTGCTTGCGGTATCTGAACAACATCAAGCGATGATCAAACGCGGCGGACGAGGAAGAGAGAAGAGAGGAGGCGAGGCGAAGAGGTGAGAGAGAGAGAGGAGGTGAGGCGGAGAGGAGGAGAGGGCGAATCGTGTGCGCGTTCGAGAGCGAACGCGCGACGAGGAGGCCACGCGTGCGCGTTTTGTTTTCGAGTGTAAAAACAAACGTGAGGAGGTTGGGGGGCGAGACGCGGCGGAGCAGTGGTACGCAGAGAGTGCCCCTGCCGCCGCGGGGCGGGAAGAAGAAGAAGAAGAAGAGTCACGTCGTGACGATCGAGGTTGTTTGGTTGTCTGATGTGCGCGTTGATTTGATTGAAGGGCGCGAGCGCTCGAGCGGTTGTCGTCGTCGATCGCGTTCGTTCGTCGTCCAAAAAGCTGTCCTATCGTTTCCCCCCGCCGCCGCCCCCTCTGCCGCCGGCTTTCTTCCCGCGCCCGCCGTCGCCGCCGTTGACCCTCCGCTGCGTCTTCACGATCATCCCACCCTGCCCGCCGCTCTTGAGGTCGCCCTCGAGCTTCTCCAAGAACGCGAGCGTGTCCCTCTGTCTCTCCCCGCGCTCGTCCGCCGCCGCGCTGCTCTCCTTGTGCCGCTCCTCCGCGAGGAACCGGTTGTCCTTCCGGAGCTCGCGCACGGCGCCGCGCGCCTCCTTCTTGAGCTGCCGCCGCAGCTTCTTCGCCTCCGCCCTCTCGCGGTTCGGGTCGTAGTCCCGCCCTTTCTGGTACCCCTCGATCTCGTACATCGGGTTGTACACCTTGATCGCTTCGACCTTCTTGAGACGCCACGTCAGCGGCGGGCGTTTGGCCGACGACGCGAACGCGGGCGCGACGTCCGCCTCGAGCGCGACGCACGCCTCCGCGGCGCGTTTCAGCGCGCCCGTCAGCAGTAACGGCGGCGGCGGTGGCGTTTTCGACTTGGTGTTCGCGTCGTTCTCTTCCACGGTGACGCCGCGAAGCGTCGCGCCGAGGCGCTCGATCGCGACGACGGTCGGGGCCAAGAACTCCCGCGCCGACGGCGTCTTCGTCGCCGGCGCGCACAGCGTCCGGAGCGTTTTCACCGCGGCGAGTAACACGGCGTGCTTGTCGTCGTCGCCGTTCGGGAGCCAATCGCTCGGCGCGTTCGCGGGCGCGGCGGAGAGAATCGACGCGAGGGAGGCGAGGACGCCGGTGGTCGGGGCGTCCGCGTCCGCGTCCGCGTCCGCGTCCGCGTCGTTCTTCTTCTTCTTCTTCTTCTTCTTCGACGTCGCATCGCCGCCGCCGCCGCCGCCCGGAAGGCTCGGCGCGAGCCACGGCCCGCCGACTTGCTCCCTCAGGTGGCTCGGCAAACCCGCGTCCCACTTCCCGCTCTTCGTGCCCGCCGCGCCCGCGGCGTGCACGACCGCGGACAGCAGCGACACGGCCTCGGGGAACACGCGCCCGGCGGGAGCGCTGTACAAAGCGATGTCGGGGTGGAGTTGAAAGGCGTCAGATGGAGTTGAAAGGCGTCGAGGGCGGGGATTGAAAGCGAGGGATGGGCGGAGAGATGCGCCCGCAAAAGCCCTTAAGGATCGGCGTTCACCACGGCGACGGGGTCGTATGGGAACCAGTGTGAGATAGAACGCACCTGTACGCCGCCGCCAACGCGCTGAACACGACGGCGAGCGCCGCCTCTCTCGCGCCGCGAATCGCGCAGTGCGCGAGGACGTTCCCGATGTACAGAGCCGCGGGCGTGCACACCGGATGTTGTTTGTCCGTGGTCGGGAACACTTCCGCGAAGAGCGCGAGGAGGAGGATCGTCCGCGCGGGCGGCCAGCCGGTCTCGTCGTCGCGAAGCGCCGCGCGCAGACGCGCGGACATTTTTTCCAACCGCGCGCGCGCCGCCGTCGCCGCGAAAAACGGCACCGACGCGGCCACCGCGGCGACGTTCGCCGCGAGGATATCCAGGTACACCGCCGGCAGAGGCGACTCCCCGGCGAGGACTTCGAACCGTTGCAGGAGTAACCCTAAAAACGTCTGCGTTTTCTTCCGGTTGTCCTCCTTGAGCGTCGGCGCGTGGCACTTCCGGATGCGTTCCAACGCCAACGCGGTGTCCGCGGGGCTCAACGCGCCGACGATGTCGTTCAGTTGCTCCGGGGTCTCCGGCATCGGGAACGTGAACGGGAGCTCCGTCGATGTCGATGTCGGTCTCGGCGGCGACGACGCCGTCTCCGTCTTCTTCGACCGCGCCGCGGGGTCGGAGTCGGACTCCGCGCCGCCCGCGTCTTCGTCCGAGGGCGTCACGGAGATGGACGTGTCGGAGTTATCGGGGATGGAGACGATGTCCGATTTGTCGTCGACGTCGTCGGCCACTTTTTTTTCTTCGTCCTCCTCCTCCTCCTCCTCATCCTCCTCCTCCTCCTCCTCCTCGTCGTCGTCGTCGTCGTCGTCCTCTTGGTCGTCGTCATCATCGCCGTCGTCGTCGTCGCCATCGTCCTCTTCATCTTCGCCGGCGTCGCCGCCGTCGTCCAGGAGCCCCAACTTCCTCAGGCGATTCTTCCCTCTCTCCAAGTCTTTGATCGATCCGACTTCCCTCTTGAGGCTCTTCGTCATCGCTCGTCTCTCCGCCTCCTTCGCGTCGAGCCCTTCCACGTCGCCCTCCTCCTCGGAGGAGGATCCGTACGCGAGCGGGTCGCCGCCGAAGAACGCGCCGCCGCCGCCCTTTCCGTCGTCGTCGTCGTCGCCGTCCGACCCGACGGCGAAATCGTCGCCGAGATCGTCCCCGCCGATTCTTCCATCCTTCCTCGCCTTCTTCTTCTCCTTCTTCGCGCCGTCGTCCCCGTCGTCGTCCTTCGCGCGACTCCCCTTGCTCTTCGCGCGTCTCGCGGCGTACCCGCCCCCTGCACGCATCCCGTCGTCGTCGCCGTCCGACAGCGCAACATCGTCGTCGCTGTCCCCCGCGCGTTGCCGTTTCAATCGTCCCCGCTCAGCCTCCTCGAGCTTCGCAGCCTCCGACGCGTCGATTTCCTCCTGCGTGCGCGTCCTGTCCGCGGCTCGCCCTCGCGCCTCGAGCGCGAGCGCGCGCGTGATCTTATCGTAGTCGTCCTTCACGACCTCGCCGGCTTCTTTCGCCTTCGCGTCCAGGTCGATCCCGGACGGCGCGGCGGCGTTTGTTTCTCCCTTTTGGTTTTTTTTGTCGCGTCGATTTCCGTCGCGCGTCCACCCGTCGGGCTTTAAGTGCCCGACGCCCTTGCTCAGGACGGCTCGAAACGCGCCATCGCCGCTGAGCGCCGCGAACGTGCCGTCGAGCTTATCCAGCAAGTCCTCGTCCGCCTCCCTCTGACGCGTCTTGAGCGCCTTGTGATACTTCGACTTCTCGATCAGCTCCGTCATGACCTCGGCTTTCGTCTTTCGCCTCTCGCCGCCGTCGTCGTCGCCGTCCACGCCGTGGTCGCCGCGCTTCAGCGACGGCTCGAACCCGCCGTCGTCGTCGTCCCCGTTCCCCTCCCCGCCGCCGAAGTGCAGAGCCCCGGTGATGGCGCGGTCCATGCCGCCGCCGAAATCGTCGTCGCTGTCGGACCCCCCGAAGCCGTCGCGGGCGCTCCGCCGCGTCGTCGTCGCCCGCCGCGCGAGATGATGCTCCGATCGTCGCTTCTCCGTCGCCTCGTCGATCGCGACGCCGCCGTGCGTGAGCGTCGTCCCCCCATCCGCGTCGTCGCCGCCGTCGCCGTCGTTCATCCAGGCGTTCCCGTCGTCGTCGTCTCCCAGCGCGAACGACTTCTTCCCGCCGCGTCCCGTCCCGAGCTGCCGGAGTCGCGTGCGCGTGAGTCGTCCGATCTGACGCTCCTCCGGCGTCAGCGTCGCGTCGCCCTCGCCGAAGCGCCGGTCGACGAACGCGTTCGCCTTGTTCGACGCGCGGTACTCCTTCAGCAGCGTGTTCTTCCGCTTCTTGTTCCCCGCGGCGCGCGCGGCGATGATGTTGTGCTTCTCGCCCTTGTACACGCGACCCATGATGTCGAACTTTCGAGGCGCGTTGCTTCGCGTCTCGAACGCGGACGGCTTGTCCCTGGCAGCGCCCGCGCCATCCTTCCCTCCGGGGCCCTTCGCGAACGAGAACCGGTGCTTGGACTTGGCCTTGCCGCCGCCGCCGCCGGGGCCTTTCTTCTTCTTCGACATCGAAGAGAAGGGAACGGCGACGCGTGTGGCAACGCGCTCGCGAAGAGTGCGGCGGCGGCGGCGCGAATCGACGACGTGCAAATCTATTGTCGGCGCGAACGAAGCGGGCGATCGGCGCAGCGCGCCTCAGCGCCGTTTCTTCGCTCCACAGCGTCGCCAGAGCGACCGGCGCGGAGCACGGCAGCGCCGACCACCGCGCGTCGCGAGCGATGACCTTCTGCGGGTCCGTGCTCGCGTCCGGCGCGCGCGGGATGCGCACGATGGCGCGCGTCGCGCGCGCGCGACCGGCGTCCGCGGCGGCGTCCGCGCGCGCGCGATGCTATCATCACCAGCGGCATCACGCCCACGCGACGACGACGACGACGCGCGGGGCGGTCGTCGTCCCGGGAGCGGCGACGTCGCCGCGACCGCGCGGCGTCGGCGCGAGCGCGCATCACGCGCACCGCGACGTCGCGATCGCGGCCGCGGCGTCGGACGGATCGCAGGACACGACGAGCAGGAGGTGCGCCGGCGCGCGGTCGCGTCCGTCGTCGCGCGAGTCCATCCCATCCCATCTCGACCGCCACAACCCTAGCGACGCCAAAACCCAACATCTGATTCTGATGACCCACCTTCCTTCCTTCCTCGCGACGCTCGCAGACCCATCAAGCTCGCCGGCCGCGCGACGAGTACACGACGGTTCACGTCGCCGTCCACGTCCTCCGCCGCCGCGGCCGCGGCGGCGGCGGCGGCGGAGGCCGAGGCGCCGGCGTCGTCGTCGTCGTCCCCCGCGAGACGTCTGACGCTTCACAACACGATGACGCGGAAGAAGGAGCCGTTCGCGCCGAACGACCCGGACGACAAAAAAGTCAGCATGTACGTCTGCGGCGTGACCGTGTACGACTACTCGCACATCGGCCACGCGCGCGTCTACGTCGCGTTCGACGTGTTATACCGCACTCTGACGCGGCTCGGGTACGACGTGACGTACGTCCGTAATTTCACCGACGTGGACGATAAGATCATCAAGCGCGCGAACGAGAACGGCGAGGAATGCGACGCGCTCGTGGAGCGGTTCATCGCCGCGTTCCACGAGGACATGATCTCGTTGGGGTGCCTGCCGCCGACGATGGAACCGAGGGCGACGCGGCACGTGGACGACATCCTGCGGGTTACGGAGGCTCTCGTCGAGAAGGGACACGCGTACCCCGCGGAGGGAGGGGACGTGTACTTCAGCGTGGACTCGCTTCCAACGTACGGTAAGCTGAGCGGGAGAAAGCTGGAGGATAATCGCGCGGGCGAGCGCGTCGCGATCGACGAGAGGAAGAAGAACCCCGCGGATTTCGCGCTGTGGAAGGCGTCCAAGCCAGGCGAGCCGTCGTGGGCGAGTCCGTGGGGAGAGGGGCGTCCCGGGTGGCACATCGAGTGCAGCGCGATGATCGACGCGACGTTCGGGGGGAAGTCGATCGACATTCACGGCGGCGGGCAGGATCTGGTGTTCCCGCACCACGAGAACGAGCTCGCGCAGTCGACCGCGTTTTGCGGCTGCTGCGACGACGCGAAGGACGCGCCGCCGTTCGTGAAATACTGGGTCCACAACGGGTTCGTGAAAGTCGACTCGGAGAAGATGTCCAAGTCCTTGGGGAACTTCTTCACGATCCGCGAGGTCACGGCGAAGTACGACGCGACCGCGCTGCGGTGGATGCTGCTCGGGACGCACTACAGAGCGCCGATCAACTACACGCAACGCGCGCTCGAGGAAGCGTCGGATCGGCTGTATTACTTGTACCAGACCTTGTCCGAAGCGTCGGACGTCGTGGACGGCGCGGAGGAGGAGGAGACGGCGGCGAAGAAACTCCAAGGCTTAGCTCTGGAGGGAGTCGCGCTCGCGGAGGAAACGGAAACGGCCGTCGGTGCGGCGTTATCGGATGACTTGAACACCCCCCTCGCGATCGCGTCGCTGTCGTCGCCGCTCAAGCTTCTGAACGACTTCGTCTCCACGAAGAAGGGGAAGAAAGCCCAGGGTAGGATCGCCGCGATGAAAGCGCTCGTCCGCGCCGTGACGGAGACGTTAGACGCGGTCGGTTTGCCGAGCGCGAAGGCGGACGCGGTCGACGTGCTCGAGCGGTTGCGCGCGTTGACGCTGACGCGCGCGGGGCTGAGTCGGGAGGACGTCGACGCCGCGGTGGCGGCGCGAAAGGCGGCGAGGGAGGCGAAGGACTTCGCGGAGAGCGATCGCATCCGGGACGAGCTCGGGGCGAAGGGCGTGGCGCTCATGGACGGCGGGAGCCAGGTGTGGCGGCCGTCGCCCGTCGTCGCGGAGGAGTAGAGGCACGCGACGAGCGTCGAGTCGAGTGTCGTCGGTTTGATGTCATGCGAGCACAGTAGTTCGGCTTCCGCGGCGAACCTCCGAAGTTGTTAACATCACAGTATTCCTCGATGGTAAAAGGCGACTCGATCACACCTCGGCAGCGCGCGCGGGAGGAGCGGCGATGGCGGCGGCGGCGCGCGGCGCGCGCGCGCCCTTCGCCGTCCCGTCGCACCGCGCGCGTCGCCCCGCCGCGCGTCGCCCTGCCGCGCGCGCGTCCGCGTCGTCGTCGTCGTCGTCGTCGTCGTCGTCGTCGTCGTCGTCGACGACGACGGACGACGCCGATCTCGTCGTCCTCCTCGCGCGACGCTTCGAGGACGCCGCCGCCGCGTGCTTCGCGGAGCCGTTCAACGCGGAGAGCGACGTCCGCGTCCGCGGCTGGTGCGACCTCGCGAGCGCGAATTCGCGCCTGCTCGACGGGTACGACACGAGCGGCGTCGGCGCGGAGCGGAAGTCGCCGGTCGGCGGGGCGGGATTGAAGCGCGCGGTGTCCGAGCTCCTCATCGAAGGCGGCTTCGGGTCGCCGCTGCGACGCGACGCCGGCGGTTCTTGGCTGGCCCCGGACGACGTCTCGTTCCTGAGGCAGCGGGGACGGGGGGAGGCGGACGCGGTGGAGACCGTCGTCGCCGCCGCGCTCGCGGTCGTCCGCGACGACGACGACGGCGACGACGCCCGCGACGACGACGACGACGCCCGCGACGACGACGGCGACGACGACGACGACGACGACGACGCGTCCGAAACCGCGTCCGAGACTGCGCGCGTCGGCGTCGTCGTCTTGGGACCGTACCGACCGCTGTGGCCGTCCGCCGACGGCCCTCTGTCGCGTCCGTCCGTCGATGTCGTCCGCGTGGACGTCACGGGCGACGGCGTCGACGTCGCGGACGCGCTGGACGGGGCGCGCGAGCGGTTCGTCCGAGAGGGAACGACGACGCGCGTCGGCGCCGTGGTTTTGTCCAATCCGTCGCCCGTCACTGGCGCGCTCGCGCGCGTCTCGAGCGTCGTGAAGGCGAGCGCGTGGTGCGCGCGGAGAGGCGCGCATCTCGTCGTGGACGAGACGAACTTCGCGGCGGCGTCGACCGACGCGGCGATGAAATTTCGCGCGAGAGGAGAGGAGGAGGAGACGCGCGCCGCCGCCGCCGCCGCCGCCAAAAGACCAAACGCCGAAACCAGAAATCCCAAGCCGTGGGGTCGAGCCGCCGGGTTCGTCAGCGCGAGCTCGCTGTGGCGCGACGACGACGACCCGCGCGTGCACGTCGTCGCCGCGTTCGGCGCCGCGTGCGGTCTCGCTCGCGGCCGCACGTCGTGCGTCTTGGTGACTCGCGACGAGGCGACGCGTCGACGCGCCGGGAGCGACCCTTTCGCGCAGTCGCTGACGATGCTGTTCGGCGACGGTGGCACCGCGGCGCGCGAGGCGTTCGGGCATCACGTCGACGTCGTCCGCGCGCGACGCGGGGAGGTATTGGAGCTGTTGAAGCCGCTGCTCGCGTCCGGGAAGATTTCCGTGGACGACGGCGATGTTATGATCGGCGGAGGGTTGGCGCTGTGGGTGGACTGCGGCGGCGGATACGGCGGCGACGGGCGGCGGGGGACACTGGAACACGAGGCGGAGCTCTTCGACGCGTTCGCCGCCGCGCGCGTTCTCGTCGTCCCCGGGACGCTGTGCGCGTGCGCGCGACCGGGGATGTTTCGTGTCACGGTCGCGGGGGACGAGGCCACGGTCGTGGAGGGCGTGAAGCGGTTCGCGAACGTCGTGAACGTCGCGTCGACCCCGGTGGGAGGCTTCGTGAGGTTGTGTTGAGGGGATATCGATAGATAGAGGTATAAGATATCAGAGTTGAGGGGGGGATATCGATAGAGGTACAGTACTCGTACTCGTATAAGATATCAGAGTCTAGTACGAAGGAAGCTAGCTGAGGTCCGTGATCGGAGGGCGCAGGACGAGCTTCTCCGCGGCTTTCGCTCTCTTCCGCACGCTCTCCGGGAGCTCCCTCGTCCGCGGCGCTTGCGCGAGCAGCTCCGCGGTGCGTCGAAACACCCTCGCGATGTCGCCCTCGTCAAGGTTCGTGTCCCGCCGGATCTGATCCCACGTCGCGCCGCTCGCCCACGCCTCGCACAACGCGGCGACGCCGTCGCTCAACGTCACGCTCGAGCTCATCCCCGCCTCGTACTGCACCGTCATCACCCCCGCGGCGATTGGCTCGAGGTTCCTCAGCGCCGCTCGCAGCTTCGCGCTCGGGTCGTAGCTGGACGACGCCGGGCGGTTGGCGTCCGCGCAGATGGCGCCGAAGACGCCGGCGAGCTGATGAGGGTCGTTCCATACAAAAAAATGTAGTTCATCGGTCAGTTGAAAGGGACCCACGCGATCAAGTGTTGAAACCGAGCGATGGGTGCTCCAAACGTTTGCATAGTAGAACGCACCTGATACTCGTCGAGGTCCGCGACGCACGCGTCGGACAACGCCACGCCGAGCCACAGCTCGTTCTCGCCGCGCAGCGTCGCGCAGACTTCCCCGAGAGGGGTGAGCGTCAGGGTGTCGACGCGCGACGACGACGACGGTTCGCGCGATGAACCGTCCCCGCGTTCCCGCGCGTCGTCGTCGTCGTCTGAGGGCCGTTCCATACGAGCGAACGTCGGGGTGGAGTTCAAAGGCGTCAGAAGCGGAGTTGAAAGGCATCGAGGGCGGGTATTGAAAGCGAGGGGTGGGCGGAGAGAAACGACGGCGAAAGTCCTTAAGGATCGGCGTTCACCACGCCAACGCGGTCGTATGGGGACCAGTGTGAGATAGAACGCACCTGAGGGCCAGCGCATCTTTCGGCGCGTCTCGCGACGCCGCCGCGCGACGGCGGCGTCCTTCTTCTTCTTCGCGAACGCCGCCGCTCTCTCCGCGAGCTCCGCGTTCACGTCGACGCCGCGCGCGAGGTCGTGCGCGTCGTCGAGCGCGGACAGCGAGAACGGCGCGTCCGGCTCCCAAAAATCGTCTCCGAACGCGGACGCGGCGACGGGGTCTTTCGGTTTCGAAGACTCGGCGTCGTCCTCCGCCGCCTTCGCCTTCGCCGCCGCCTCCATCTCCGCCTGCTCCGCCTCCCGCGCGAGCTCCTCCTCCGGTATGGGGTCCACGAGCGCGCCCATCTCCACGAGGATGTCCACGACCCTGAGAAACTCCGCCCAACCCGCGGCGGCGTACTCGCCGACGCGTTTCTCCAGCCGCGAAATCCGCTTGTCGAGCGTCGACAACTTTTCCCTCTTCCGGTTGTTCAACTTCACCGCGCGTCGAAGCTCGGCGACGTTCTTCATCTCGTCGATCTCGCGCCGCGTCGCCGCGACCTTCGCCCTCTGCTCGGTCAGGAAGCGCAGCGTCTCGTCCAGGCCGAAGCTCGCGTCGTCGTCGTCGGCGGCGGCGACCGACGCGGCGATCTCTGAGGGCCGTTCTATACAAGCGAAAGTCGGGGTGGAGTTGAAAGGCGTCGAGGGCGGGTATTGAAACCGTGGGGTGGGCGGAGAGATGTGCCGGGCAAAGTCCTTAAGGATCGGCGTTCACCACGCCAACGCGGTCGTATGGGAACCAGTGTATGGGACGCACCTGATTCGTCGTCGTCGGAATTTGAATCGTCATCCGCGCGCGGGACCCCCGCCGCCGCCGCCGCCGCGATCGCGTCCGCGTTCCCTTCCGCCCTCCACAGTCCGTCCCCGACCCTGCGCCACGCGATCGACGACCGCACCGGCGGCGCTCGCGGCGGCCACGCGTCCACGTCCGCGGCGAGCACGAGCGGTTCGTTGAGCACCCGCCGCGCGCGTTCCGCGCCGAACCGATACCACGCGCCGTCGCGGTCGACGCCGATAAAGTCGCCGACGCCGTCCGAATCCGCGGCGATCGCGTCCACGACGGCGACGAGCGCGACGCGTCCGCGCGGGCGGCTGAACGCAGATGACGTGGACGACGATGAGGATGGCGTGGCGTGCGGTGACTCGTCGGAGTCGGCGTCGTCAAACGCGGCGACGGCGTCCGCCGCGTCCGCGGTTCTCGGCGTCACCGCGTTCGACGAATCAGCGGAAGCCACGTCATCCTCTCCATCGGCCACGTCATCCTCGGCCGCGTCGGGATCCTCCACGGACCACGACCCGTCCGGCATGAGCCCGATCGTCTTCGACTTTGGCCTCGCGCCTCTCGAAAACGACGGAGGGAGGTTCCGCCCCGGTCGAATCACCCGACCGTCCTCCGCGACGTCGTCCAGCTCCACGAGCGCGAGCGCGATCCCCTCGTCGATCTCGAGAAAATCTCTGATCGCCGCGCGCGCCATCTCCGCTTTCATGTCCCAGCTCTGTCTCGAGATGATCTTCATCAGACGCCGCTCTTCTTTCAGTCGTTCCTCGAGCTTCACGTACCGCCGCCATTCCTCCCGCGGGACGATCGACTCGCCCATCTCGATCTGCTCGCGCAAGGCGTCCGCCTGCTGCTTCAGCCGCCGCAGCTCTTTCGTCTGCTCGCGCTTCGCCTTGCCGCCGAGGTAGTTCCCGAACGACTGCTCCACGATCGATCGGACCATGGGCAGCGGCCGTCCCGCGCGCACGAGGTTCAGGACCATGCCGTAGGATATTGAAAACTGCGACCGCAGGTTATCCGGCGGGGACGTCACCAAATCGAACGCCTCCTCGGGGCCCTCGAACGGGGACTGGCACGCGACGACGTGCCCGATGGTGTCGAACCCTCGCCGTCCCGCGCGTCCGCACATTTGCATGAACTCGTTCGAGGTTAACATCCGCGGCCCCGCGTCGCCGCGTTTACTCAGCGCGGATAACACGGAGCATCGCGCCGGCATGTTCACCCCCGCCGCGAGCGTCTCCGTGGCGAAGACCACTTTCAAGAGCCCGCGCTGAAACAACCCCTCCACGAGTCCTTTCCACCCGGGGAGTAAACCGGCGTGGTGCGACGCGATCCCGAGCAGCAACGGCTCGATCGCGTCGTCGCGGATCGCGTCCGGGTTTTGCCTCGCGAACGCGTCGAGCGTCGCCGCGATCTCTCGCTCCTCCGCCGGGGTCACGAGCTTCGCGCCGCACCTACACAAGTACTCCGCGGCCTGGTCGCAGCCTTTTCTGGAGAAGACGAACCACACCGCCGGGAGCATGTTCCCCGCGACGAGCTGCCCGACGGTCGTCTCCACGTGCGGGACGAGCCGGCGGCGTTGTTGCTTATCCGTCGCGGGCGACGGCGGCGGCGGCGGGAAACGTCTTCCGCCGCCGCCGCCGCCGCCGCTGCCGCGCCGCCCTCGTCCGCCGCCGCCGCCGCGACCGCGACCGCGATCGTTGTTGTTTCTTCGGAAGAACCCGCCCTCGTAGTACCCGTCGTCGTCGTCGCCGACGCCGTAGCGGTCGTCGAACGAGTTCCCGTAGGATCCGTACCCGTCGCCGCCGTTGGCGTTGGCCCACTCCCTCGCGCCCTCCTTCGTGAACGGAAACAGCTCGTGGTGCAACCGCGTCCCCGCGCGGTTCAGCAGCGGCCCCAGCCCCGGGTACATGCGACCGGGTTTCATCGAGAAGTGCCACGTCAGCGGCACCGGTCGGTAGTCCGACTGCACGACCTCGCACTGAGTCCCGCCGCGACAGTGCACGTCCTCTATCCACCCGGCCAAGTCGTCGGGGTTCCCGACCGTCGCGGACAAGCACAGCAGCTGCACCGCGCTCGGGAGGTAGATGATCGTCTCCTCCCACACCGTGCCTCTCGACGCGTCGGAGAGGTAGTGGACTTCGTCGAGGATCACGACGCCGACGCCTTCGAGTCGGCCGTCGGCGCGGCCGGCGTCTTCTCCGATGACGACGGCGGAAGATGGAACGTCAACCGTCACGCCGCCGCCGCCCGCGTCCTCCGCGCCCGCGCTCGGGTACAGCATGTTGCGAAGGATTTCGGTCGTCATCACGACGACGTCCGCGTCCGCGGCGTTGATCTCGACGTCGCCCGTCTTGAGGCCGACGCGTCGGGGGCCGAATATTTTCTGAAACTCGCGAAGCTTCTGGTTCGACAGCGCCTTCAACGGCGTCGTGTATATCGCCTTCTGTCCTCTCAACAGCGCGTTCACGATCGCGACCTCGCCCACGAGCGTTTTCCCGCACCCCGTCGGCGCGGACACGACGACGCAGTCGCCGCGTATCAGCGCCTCGGCGGCTTCCGATTGAAACGGATCAAACGGAAACGCGTTCAAGTTTTCGATGTCCGCGACCGTCGGCGCGTAGGACGGGTCTTCGCGCGCGCGTCGCACGAGCGCCTCGAGCGCGTCGAGGGCAGTATCACTCTCGTCGTCGTCGTCGTCGTCGTCGTCGAGCACCTCGTAGTCGGCGTCGGGTTCCTCGTCAGACTGTTTGTCCATACGACGCGTGACGGCGAACGCGGCGCCGTACGACGCCAAAACCTCCTCCGCGTCTGCGCGCCCGTACTGCCGCGCGATGTCCAGGACGCTCTTCCCCGTGCTGCTCGTCACCGCGTTCACGTCCGCGCCGGCGTCGATGAGCGCTTTAACGCACGCGATGGAGCCGTTTTCCGCGGCGCCGTGGAGCGCGGTCCACCCGGAGAAGGACGCGATCGCGACGTCCTGCGCGCGGCGCGTTTTTGAAACCAAACCTCGGTCAGTTGAACGGCAGCGACCTCGCGACGCGATGAAATTTGAAACCGGGGGTGGGGTGAAAAACCAAAAAAAAAAACCAACTACGAAACGCACCGCGCCCACGGCGAGCAGCGCGCGGACGTCGTCGAGATCCCCGCGCTCGCTCGCGACGACGAGCGCGGTCTCCCCCGTCTCGTCGTCGCGGTCGTTCACGGACGCGCCGTTCGGGAGGACGCGGTCCGCGAGCGCGCGCACCGCGGCGGACGCCGCGGCGCGCGACGGCGCGTCGGCGATCGACGACGACGACGACGATGACGCGTCGTTCGCGTCGTCGTTCGCGCCCACCTCGCCGACCTCGCCGTCGCCGTCGCCGTCCGTCGTCGCGTCGTCGTCCGCCTCGAAGACGCCGAAGCCTCTCGCGGCGACGCGACGACGCGCGGGGGCCGAGGCGCCGCGATGGAGGAGGACGGCGACGCGACGACGAGAGACGCCGGGCAAAGTCCTTAAGGATCGGCGTTCACCACGCCATCGCGGTTGTATGGGAACCAGTGTATAGAACGCGCCTCCACCTCGCGTCGACGCCGTCGTCGTCGCAGACGCCGCGGCGACGGATCCCGCCGCGGACGCCATCGCGCTCGTCCCCGCCGCGCGCGCGCCGTCCCGGCGTCCGTCTTCTCCTCGCGCGCCGTGCGCGACCCTCGCGCGCGTCCCGCGGTGTGACCCCGCGCGCGACGGCGACGACGGCGGTCGTCGTCCGCTTGATCAAACAGACCTACGAGTACTACAAGTACTCGTATGGGCAATCAGTCGTAGATTAATACGTGTTCACGTGCTGTGAAGGACCGACTTATCGCCGCGGGGGATCTGAGACCGGGCGAGAGCGCGATGGCGGCGGCGTTGAGGGACCGCGAAGACGAAGACGAGGACGAAGACGAAGACGAAGACGAAGACGAAGACGAAGACGAAGACGAAGACGAAGACGAAGCCTCGAGGGAGAAGAAGGAATCCGTAAAAATCGCTGCCGGCGCCGACGCGAAGCTCTACATGGAGGACCGGGCTTCGGCGACGCGGACGCCGCGCGCCGCGCGTCGTCCCCGTCCCCGAACGCCGCGCGCGACGAGCTGTAGCCGGCGGTCGCTTGGTTCCTAGCTAGGTTCGTCTCTCTCGCTTCCTTCGTCAGATCTCATCGTGCACGCAGTGCCCCCTTCCCCTCTTCTGTGTTTATACGCGTTACTCGGGCGACCCCATCCCCAGCTCCCACGCGACGTCGTGCAGCGCCTCGAAATCGTTCCTCGCCGTCACGTGGTACAACCCCGCGACGGACTGCCACGCCGCCGTGAGCGGCGTCACGACGACCGCCTTGACGCACGCCTCGAACAGCCTCCCGAGATCCAGCAGAGCCGCGCGTTGCTCGTCGTACGCGTCGGAGTCGGGCTTGGCGTGCGGCGGCGGCGACGACGGACCCGCCCACGGTCCGAAGCGCGCGCGCTCGGCGGGCGCGGCGTGGTGCCGCTCGTGCTTGTTGCTCTCCTGCACGTCCCCGAGGCTCGCGATGCGATGCATGATGGAGGAACGCGGAAGCGCGGCGGCGGAGGGAATGGCGGGGGCGGGG
>Ga0181560_10000243_pt1 | contig 48063 bp, 32 predicted proteins | sample 011ome_20_FD_133751 | JGI IMG/M metagenome (GOLD analysis project Ga0181560, IMG submission 133751) | Coastal salt marsh microbial communities from the Groves Creek Marsh, Skidaway Island, Georgia - 011509CT metaG (megahit assembly) | ecosystem: Environmental > Aquatic > Marine > Intertidal... | reverse complement strand
TTATTCGCGCGACGCGTCGGCGTGCGCGTATCGCGCGCGTCCATCGCGCGTCTAACGCGCGCACGCTCCAGATCCAAGCCCGTCGTTGCTCCTTTTCCCTTCGTTTCTTTTTTCTTCAGCGTCCGTCCCTCCTTCTCGCCCTCGACTCCACGTCGTCCCCGTCTCCACAGAGCTCGGCTTCGACGACAAGAAGAACGGCGCACACGCACACATGACGGACAGCAACACGCTCCCACAGGCCGCGGGCGTGAGCGCGGAACTGATGAAGATGCAGTGGCAAATCGACGGAGGGAAGCACGCCCCCGGCGGCGGCGTGGGCGTCGCCCTGAACGGCGCCACCGCGGACAGTCTCGGCGACGACGAGAAGATCCGCCGCGCGTGCGCGACCGCGGCCGCAGTGCAGGGCGCGATCGCGGAAGGTGCCGCGTTTGACATGGGCGGTGCGGGTAAGGAAGTCTTCACCGCGGTCTTGACGTCGACGGTGATCCAGAACAAAACCGCCGGAGACGCCGACAAAGCGAACGCGAAGAAGAAGAACGACAACAACAAACGCGCGCGCGCGGGGAAGAACGCGAACCCGAGCGAGGGAACGAAGAAGAGCAAGATCGGCGCGAACGGCGTCGGGCTGCTGTCGTCGGATAACCACAGCAGCGTCAGCGCGACGAGCAAGCCCACGCCCGGGACGGACGACGCGGATGACCTCGTGAACATCCACGACCTGCAGTTCGTGTGCGACGCGATCCCGCCAAACACCCCGGACGGGAAACAACGCTCGTCGCAGTACCGCGGCGTGACGAAGCACAAGCGGAGCGGACGATGGGAGGCGCACATCTGGGTGAAAGAGACCGGGAAACAGATGTACTTGGGGGGATACGACACAGAGGAGCACGCCGCGGAGGCGTACGACGTCGCGGCGATGAAATGCAAGGGCGGCGCGGGGAACAACGGCACGAGGAAAGTGCGATTGAATTTTCCCGCGGCGAAGTACGCGGAGCTGAGCTCGTTCATGGCGTCCGTCAGCCTGGAGGAGCTCGTGATGGCGATTCGCAGGCAGAGTCAAGGGTTCGCGCGCGGGTCTTCGGGGTTCCGAGGCGTCACGCACCACCCGAACGGGCGATGGGAGGCGCGAATCGGCATGCCCGGGTCGAAGCACATCTACCTCGGCTTGTACAACGAAGAAGCTGCGGCCGCGCGAGCGTACGACCGCGCGCTGGTTCGACTGCGAGGCCCTGGCGCTGCGACCAACTACGCTTTGGTTTTCTACAAGACCGAGCTCAAGGCGTTCGAGATGGACAAGTCCACGGAAAAGCTACACGCGTCGACGACGGCATCTGCGGCGACGAAGGGTGGCAAAGGGAAAGCAGCCGTGGCCGCTCCCCCCGGCAAGGTGAAATGTTAGTCGGCTACTTCTCTTCCCAGGCTAAGGGTACGATTCCCCTGTTTCTACGGTTGAATGACTCCCTCTTTTATCATTTTTGATACCACGTCCGCGAACTTGTGCACAGGGAACCCCATGACGTTGAAGTAACACCCGGAGATCGAACTCACGAAAGCTCCCGCGGGACCTTGGATCCCTGCGAAACGAACGAACGAAACGCGAGACGCGGACAAGTAAGTGATGCACGAAGTGTTCGTAGAAAACCTTCAGCACGATGTGTTTTGATGAAGGAAAGATGTGTAGACGAATAGAAACCCCCGCGCGCACCGTATCCACCCGCTTTATCGAACGGCTCGCCCGTTTTGATGTACGCCGCGATCTCAGCCTCGCCCAGTGGCGCGAACGTCACCTTCGTCGTCTCGCTGAACGTTTTCACGAGACGTTCGCCGCCGCCGCCGTTGTTCGGGAAAATGACCCCGACGCCGGTGTGGACCTGATGAGTGATCCCCTGGAGCGACAGGAGCATCTTCATCGCCTCGTTAGCGTCCTTGGGTTTCTCGAGTATCGCGCCGTCGGGGCCTTCCACGACGGTGTCCGCGCCGATGACCACGAACGGCGCGGGCTTCTCCTTCTCCAACCGCGTCGCGACCTCCATCGCTTTGTGCGTCGCCGTCGCGGAGGCGTATTCGGCGCCACCGGTGAACGTGGATTTATCCAGATCTTCGTCGAAATTGGAAACGACGACGTCGAACTTCAACCCCTGCGCGTCGGAGAAGCAGAGCTTCAGCAATTTGACAATCCAACACGACGAATCCGACGAGAAAGAAGGCACCGCGTCTCGCGACTCACCAGGTTACCGAGGATCTCTTTCCGGCGCGGCGACGCCGACGCGAGGATGAGGCGTCTCGCGCACAGCGCTTCGGCGTGCTGCAGTATCATATTACTTCGCGCGACGTGCGGCTGCGCACGCGGGAGTGCGTCTCTCGCTCCCGCGTCACTGCCAAAAACAACACCTCTGCCTCTCGTGATTTCCGCGGCCGACTCCGAAATCAGCTCGTGAGTGGTGGAGGCGCAGCCACAGATCGTCATTACGTGTGCGCACGCGGCCAGAAGCGTGGGATCGAAGCTCCGATTTCTACCGGACTTCATCAGGTGTACGCGAGGCGAAAGTCGCTACGCACACGCGATCCGCGAGCGAGCTCGAGGAGAAGCGACGAGACGCCAGCAGGCGTAACCCTAAAACACCGCGGCACAGATGGATCCCAACCAGCAGATGCAGGGCATCTCGCCTGAGGACGAGAAGCGCATGGCGACGATGATCGAGGGGATGCAAACCCGCGATAGTCTACGTATGTACAACAACCTCGTGGAGAAATGCTTCGACACGTGCGTGCAGAGCTTCAGGCGAAAGACGCTCGAGAAAGACGAGGAGAGGGTGCGTGCCTTTCTCGATCGACCACGTACGCAGATCTCCTTTCCAAATCTTCGCTGACGCCCCCGCCCTGCCCGCGTCTTCGCAGTGTGTTAGCAAGTGCTGCGAGAAATTCTTGAAGCACTCGTCCCGCGTGAGCATGCGCTTCGCGGAGCTCAACCAGGTGACGCAGCCGCCTGGTCATTGAGCCTATTCTTTACGCTTAGAGAGGAGAACTCTTATTAATAATCAGTGACGGAGTTAGGATCGATCGTCTCGCTCACACGCACACCTCCGCGAGCGCGTCGAAGTAGTTGGGGAACGTTTTCTTCGTGCACGTGGGGTCGTTGATAGTCACCCCGACACCCCCGCACGCGGCCAAGGAGAAAGCCATGGCCATGCGGTGATCGTCGTACGTGTCGACGTCGATGCCCTCGTTGATCTTCCCGCTCGCCGGAGGCGTGATGACGCAGTAGTCCTCACCCTCGAACACGTCGCACCCGAGCTTCCTCAACTCCGTGCAGATCGCGATCATCCGTTCGGTCTCCTTAACCCTCCAGCTCGCGACGTCGCGGATGGTAGTGACGCCGTCCGCGTACAGCGCCGCGACCGCGAGCGTCATCGCCGCGTCCGGCATCGCGTTCATGTTCACGTCGATCGCTTTCAACTTCCCGCCCGGTCCCGTGACCGTGACGTCGTTCTTGCCCCACTCTACCTTCGCGCCCATCAAACCCATCGTGTCCGCGAACTTCGTGTCACCCTGCAAGCTATCCGTGCCGCACCCGATGACCTTCACCTTCCCGCCCGTGATCGTCGCGCCGGCGAGAAAGTACGACGCCGAGGACGCGTCTCCTTCGACGAACGCCTCTCCCGGGGATTTGTACGTCTGACCGCCCTTCACGACGAAGCGCTGCATATCGTCGAAGACGCCGACCTCGACGCCGAAGCGCTCCATGAGCTTGACCGTCATGTCGATGTACGGCTTCGAGACGAGGATGTCCGTGATCACGATCTCGATGTCGCCCGTCGACAGCGGCGCGGACATCAGGAGCGCGGTGAGGTACTGGCTGCTCACGGAGCCCTTGAGCTCGACGCGGCCGCCGGGGAGGCCGTTCGCGACGACCTTGACGGGGGGGCAGCCCGTGCCCATCGTGCACTCCGCGTCGACGCCGAGCTGCTTGAGTCCGTCGACGAGATCTTCGATCGGACGCTCTCGCATGCGTTCGACGCCGTCGAGGATGAAGGTTCCGTCGCCGGCGGCGGCGACGGCCGCGGTGAGGGGCCTCATCGCGGTCCCCGCGTTCCCGAGGAAGAGCTCCGCGCCCTTCACCGGGATCTTCCCGGCGCAGCCTTCGATCTCGAGGATGTTGTTCGCGCGATCTTCCGTGATCTCGAGTCCGAGCTGCTTCAGCGCGTCGACCATGTATCGGATGTCGTCGCTGTCGAGGAGGTTCAGGACTTTCGTCTTACCCTCCGCGAGCGCGGAGAGGAGGAGGATGCGGTTGGACATGGACTTGGACCCGGGGAGGGTGACCGTGCCTTCGATCTTCTTGATGGGCTCGAGGTAGAGCTTCTCGAGCGTGCCCGCAGACGCCTTGACGGACACGGATCGCGTCGCGGCACGGCGCGTGGTGCGCTTGCGGTGCTTGAGAGCAGCGGCGGCGGTTGGCGCGATGGCCGATTGCGAAGCGACGGCGCTCATGTTGATTGGCGGCGTTGGTTAGCGGTCACGCGGTGATTCGCCGGTGGGGGACTCAAGCCACGCCGTCAGAGGCTGACGGGGTCGAGTGTCGTCCGTGTGGCGCGCACGCGAACTCTGAGGTGAGAGTGCAGGGTAGGGAGGCTGACGGTCGATCGAACGGCTCGAGGGTGAGACGCTCACTTTTTTCGCCAGCCGTCATCCACACTCGGAACTCGGAGATCCGTCCTGGTCGGCGGAAAGCGGCTCGGGCCCGAATTTCACGGAGCGGAAACTGAGGAATTCGACGAAGCGGGACTTTTTGACGGTTCACAGACCGTCGATCGATGATTTTTGTTTGATTTTCGGAAAAATCATTTTTTCAAGGACCGGAGCGGAGAACTGGACTGGACGGGAGACGAAACCGACGACCAGAGAACGAGAAGGAGAGAAATCCCACGACTGGCATGGTCTCACGAAAACGTCATAGTCTTGGCGACGAACGAAACTTTGCCAGGGGGAGTGAAAACCGAGAAGCTTGTCCAGCGAACCTGCTTTTTTCACTCAAACACACGCGCGGAGTCACGGGAGCACACCCGCAGCGACAAACACTGCTCAAAACCTTGCTTAAAACACGCGCTCGCGAGGAAAACGTCGACCTCGACAGAACGCAAGGAGCGCGTTTTTCCGTCACGAGCGGTGTATATTCCGCGCGGAAATTGGAAGTTACCGACGGAGTTGATGCAAACCGATCATCGACCCGCAAGATAATTTAATCAAGCGCAAGACTCGCCGGCGGCATGCCGAAAAATGTTCTCACTGAAGATGTACACGATCTTTCAGGCTTTTCGGAGGTGAAAGCGAATCATGAACTGAAGAAAATGAGAAACTTGAAACCAAAAAAGCGACGTGCGGGCAATGAAGACAAAGAAAAAAGTCGCGAACGGCGGTAAAATATTGAGGCATCTTGTGTGCATCTTATCAGATGGGGTAAAGTGCATATTTCATGAGCGAAACAAACATAACTTATGAATATGAAAAGACTGCAAGCAAAAAAAACTCGTAAGCACGATTTGAAACACAAATATCCTAAAGCGATCGCATATATCAACCACAGCGAGCGTTGAGGGATATTCCGTGCAAACCGTGCGACGTAAAACACGTTGGCGCATTGTTCCGTCGAATAAGAACGCTTCATAGCTCTAATCACGCAATTTGGTGGATGTCTCGAACAAAGTGTCGTTGAACAGGGAGATTCCGATTTGCACCATAATTTGTGTATTTGAGAAGTTATCTCACCGAAAGGGAATGTGAAATTGTGCGTGGAGATCGACTCTGTACACATGGGTCGTTTGGCATAATTTGGCCGGTGTAAATGATTCGCGACGGCAACGCGGCGAGTATTTCGGAATCGGTGAAGTGGAATTAATGTTTTTGAGCATCTTAGATGTGAAGTGGTGCGATTATTGCGCTTATCTTTTGATTTCGATGTGATTTTTTTTCTTACTTTTGCGCAGATGGACCATGCGATGTGTATTGAAAAGACTGGACCCTGTTTTGCGTTCTTAACTCGGCTTCTTAACTCGGCGTTTCGTTTTCATGATTGTGTCAGAGGTTTGTCGGTGACTCTTTCTTTACCTTCTTTCCCTTTACTGAAATGGATAAATAAGTGGGAACCTACCGCGCGCGCCCTTTTGTGAGAGAATGTGTGAATAAGTTGATACTGTTACGCCGATGAGTGAGTAAATAAATACGGTTTCACTTCAGCGACGAGTCAGTAAGTTAGTAAGCAAATACTGTTTCGCTTCAGGGACGAGTAGTTAAATAAGTAAATAAATACTATTTGTCGCGGTTTGAGGTCGCACATAGGTAGTAGGTACTTGCGTCTCGACGAGAAAGAAGGTAACATGATGAAATATTTGACTTTCAATAGACAAGAACTGTGAATGTGCAACTGTTTCGTGGAAAGAAGTTATGTCCCTCTCCTCCGTAAATTTTGATCTTCAAGGTCTCGCTCGCTCCGTTAAAAAAATACTTGGGAATCCAGTGAAAGCGTGGGGTTAAGGTACAGTACCCGGAAATCAAGGGTTAAAATTAACGATTTATTATAAATACTTTCGTTCCGCGGTCAATTGAATGATAGAAGGCATTCGGGTTCAGACGTTCGATGAAAACGTGCTTCAGCACCCTATGAAAAATAGCTCTTTACGTGATAATCGTTCCGGAAGACGAAAAATAAAAGCGTAGGTGAAGCGTTTGTATCTTCGTTCAAGAGCTAGTGTTCAACCAAGCAAAACCTCTACAGGCGGTGACTCGTGCCTCGACCCCCTCCCTTCACTCGTCCTCGGGTGTCTTGTCGTCCGCTTCGCTCTTGATGCTGTTCAGCGCCTTCTTCGTCGCCTTCTCGAACTCCTCGACCTGTTGCACGACGTGCGTCGCGCTGACGCGCATCTTCAAAGCGAACGTGCTCATCTTCGCGTCCTGCACCGGGAGACGAGAAGAGAAAGAAAATCAGAACCGTGTGCGGAGTCGGTCGTGAGATCGAAGCGAACGAACGCGTCGGGAGCGAGCGGCTTAGCGACGTACCTCGCCGGCGACGGCGTTTTTGCACGGGAACGATAAACCTTTCCCTCCTTCCTGTTTCGTAAACGTCTGCCCCTTCCACATCGCCGCGTTTAAGATCAGCCTGTAGTTACCCTTCGCGCGCATGATCATCCGAGCGCCGCCGGTCTTGGTCAAATTCACCCGCAACTCCCCCCGTCCTCGCTCCTTCCACGACGGCGCCTTGCCCTCCTCGGTTGTGAACTCGTACAGCGCGCCCTCGGTCGTGAAGATGCAGTCCTCGTCCTCCTCCCCGGTCGTGACCTCCTCCTCTTTCAGGGAAATAACCGGCTTCGTCTCCGCGGGGGCGCTCTCGGGGGTGACGTCGTCGCCGTTTTCGTCCGTCGTCGCCGCCGCCGGCTTCGCGCCGAACAGCTGGACCGGCTTGTCGCTGTCGCCGAACACCTTCGACAGCGACGGGAATCCACCCTCGGTCGAGGCACTTTTAGCGAAGCCGCCGAAGCCGCCGCCTCCGCCGCCGAAACCGCCGAAGCCGCCGCCCCCCTCGCCTGGCTTGGAAGCACCGAAGCCCCCGAAGCCTCCGAATCCAGCGCTGGCTCCGCCGCCGAACAGCGACGACGTCGACGGCTTCTCCTCCTTCTTGTCCGCGTCGGAGTCCTTGGGTTCGTCGTCCGACTTTACCGTCTCATCCTTCGCGCCGTCCACCTTCGCGTCCTCCGTGGCTGGTTTCTTCGCGTCCACCTCCTCAGCAATAGCATCTTCCTCGCGCGCGCGTTTTGATCCCACCGCGGTGTCTTCTTTCTCGGCCGCCATCTCGCACGTCCCTGTCCGTGTCCGCTCGCGTGATCTGGCTTGGCTGAGCGTGTGCCCACACAGTTTGGTTCAAACAATCAAACGATTTTTCATCGATTTTTTTCCACCCGCCATTCATGCATTCGGCTGCATCCCCCAGCGCGTTTCGCCGACCATCCCATCCATCGTTTCGAGTCGTCACTTCTTCCAGCGCGCGCACGCCTCAGATGGGGCTCGACGTCGAGGGAGAGGTGAAACAGCTCGTCGAGGAGATCAAGCGGCTCGGCGGGAACGTGGACGGAAAGACCACGGTGCGCGCGGCGACCGCCTGCGTCGCGACACTCGCGCGGCGCCGTCGTTCCTGTCGGCCATTCCAGTCGTTGAACGACATCTCTTGTTATTTCAACGCGCGGCGCTGAGTTTCGTCGTTCGTCCGTCCCAACTCGACGCAGGTGAAGTTCGGGGTGCTGTTCGCGGACGACCGCTGCGCGAACATCTTCGAGGCGCTGGTCGGAACCCTTCGAGCTGCGAAGAAGAGGAAAGTCATCCACTTCGATGGGGAGATGCTCCTGCAGGGCGCGCACGACCACGTCGACGTCGTCCTCCTGCAAGAGTGAGTGAGATTCGCGGGTGGATGGATGGCAAATTTCTACGTTCTTCAATAGCTTCCCTAGTAGTCTACGTTGTCGCCTCGCTCATCAGAGACCTAACAGCCGCCGGTAATTCTTCCCCGGCTTGCAAACGATGAAATCCTCCAGATCGTCGTACTCCCGGCTCGTCCCTCCGCGCTTGCCCTCGGCCTCTTTCAGGGCTTCGACGTATGGGTTCCTGTCGCGTTTTCGCCTCCGACGCTTCTTCGCGTTTTTCGTCCCGTTCACGGCGCCGTCCGCGTGCGCTGTCGCCGACTTGACGCCGCCTTGCTCGACCGCCGCGCCGCCGCCGACGACCCACTCGTCCGCCCAGCTCATCCTCGCCGCGAGCTCGTCCCGCGTGTGCATCACCTCCTCGAGGTACGCCCCGCCCTTGCCCTTGTCGACGAACGAGTCCAAGCCCTTCACGGACTCCGTCGGGCGGCCGTGTTTGTCCAGCGAGAGCCGCTCCGTCATCCGCGCGCTCTCGAAGAACAGCTCCGCGCGCCACGGGCGCAGGATTTCCATCACGTGCGACGGAAGGACCGAGTGCCGCATCAAGAGTTCGATCGACTTTTGCAACCGCGCGCCCGCGGATATCACCTCCGCGAGCTCGTCCGAGTCCTGAGGCTGGGCGTAGACCGCGTCTAAACAGAGCCTCGCGGTCTTGACCGCGAGGACGAGGAACCCGGGCATCCCTTTCTTCGCGTCCGCGGCATCGCTTTTCGCTTTTGTGAACTTCAGCGCGGCGTCCAACGTCTTCTGCAACGCGACCGACGCGTCCGATATCGCGTCCAAGTGAGACGCGAGCGAGTACGTCTTCGCGAGCGCGATCAGATCCCTCTCGATCGTGCTCACGAGCACGGTGCACGCGTCGAGGAGCTTGCCCTTTCCAAGGTGCGGCGACGCGTCGAATAGAATGTCTGCCAGCGAGCTCACGTGGTCGGACGCGGTGTCCACGCGTTGGTAATGATCGACGATGATCTCCGTCGCGTCCGTCGCGAGCGAAGGCGCCTTCATGACGTGGTCGTAGAACATCGCGTCCCTGAGCAGACTCATGGACGAGTCCACGACGAACGCGGCGTCGCGCGAGTGCTCGCTGCCGCTCGCGCGCATCAGGGTCCTCGTCACGCGAAGCATCCCGCGCGCGATGTCCACGTTAACGCCCCCCAACCCAGACGTGGAAACTAAATCGTGAAGCGCGAGAGAAAACATCGCGGCGACGCCGCACGCGGGGAAGTGCCTCCCCGCCCGTCCCGCGGCCGTGAACGAGTTCGACGCCATCGCGGGCTGCGCGCGCTTCGCGACCGCCTGCGCGGCGGCGACTCTCTCCTGTTCGTTCGTGACGCGAGACGCGAGTGAATGCGCAGAGTTGACGTCCCCGGCGGCGGTCGCGATCGAGACGCACGCGCTCAGGAGTTGCAACGCCGTCGGCGTCTGCGCGGACGCGACGCGCGATGACCTCCAATCGCGCCACGCCGTCATCGCGTGCGTCGCGCACGTCACGACGTTCTCGCTCGCGTTATCTTCCTCCGCGTGGAAATTAGAAGGCGAGGTCGACTCCCGGACGCACGACGCCGCGGTCTCGAACACGTGGGCGCGGTGTTCGCTCGCGAGTTCTTCCGCTTTCAGGTCCAACAGCTTCGCGGCGCCGCTCAGCGTGACGCGGCACGCGGTCGCGGTGGACGCGTCGTTCAGCTTGAAATCCGCGGACGCGCTCGCGACACTCTGCATCGCCCGATGCGCGTCCAAAAGAAACGCGCGGTAGCTCTTCAGATCGCTCGGCGTCGTCTTCTCTTCGTTCGACTTCGAGACGGTCTCGAGACATTTCTCCGCGCTCGAAGGGAACCGAACCGACTCGTCGAGCATAATCTCCACGACCGACCGAAGAGCCGAGCAGCACGTTCGATTCTGTTTCAAACCATCGCGCGTGCCCTTGACGAGCCCGTCGATGAGCTGAAGCACGTCGCGCGTGAACGCCACGGCGGCGTCCGCCGTCGTCCGCGTCTCCGCGAGATGCAAACGCGCCACCGCCGGGAGCCTCTTCGCGAACGCGCTCGCGTCGCCATCCTCCGCGTTCGCGAGCTTCTCTACCGCTTCGTTCGCGATAGACGCCGCGCGGGAGAGCACGCCGCGCTTCCACCGCGTAATCTCCGTCTTCTTCGTCGCGTTCGCGACCACTTCCGACGCGAGGTCGTGCGCGACACAGGTCACGAACTCGTCCCCGTGCTCAAACCCAGAGTCGAACGCGCCCACGGCGACGGAGACGTCCTTTTCCATCCTCAAGAGCTCGCTCGCGATGGATAAGCCGCACGCCGCGGTCGTTCCGCTCTCGTCGAGGCACGCGCGCGCGGTCGCGTTCAACGCTTCGCGGCAGGATGACGACGACGAGACGTGCACGACGCGCGTCAGCGCTCGCACGACGCGAGACGTCGCCCTCGGCGGCTTTCCTTTCGCGAGCGATGGCAGTTTCCGAACCAAGTCGAGCACGGCCGCCTCGTCGTCTTCGCCGAGAGACCAGCCGGCGCAGCTCTCGCTGATTCTCGCCAACGTCTCGCTCCACCTCGTGAACGACGCGCCGTCGTCGTGCGTCAGTCCGCGAGACGCGAGCCTCATCGCGGCGGCCGCGCATTCTCTCTTCGATCGAAACAAACACGGGAGCGTCTTCGTCGCGAGCGTCTGATCCTCGCGCGCGATCGCGCACTCGAGGAGGTCGATCGCCGCGCGTTCGTCGAGACCGTCTACGAACGCGTCCACGTCATCGATCGGCATCGCGCTCACGCACCCGGCGAGCGCGTCCACGGCGTCGCGGACCGTTCTCGAGGACGCCGCGGCCAGGGCGACGAACGCCGAGACGCGGCGGCTCCCGCCGTCCTTCTCCGCCGCCCTCGTCGTCGTCGCGAGCATCACGTCGCCGAGATTCTCGTGCCGCATGAACGCTCCGCGGAAGGTATCGTACGCCGCCGAAGATATCGACGCGGTAGGCGGGGCATCGCGCGTCACGGCCAACGCGCACGCGCACCAATTCGACGCCTGCGCGGACGCGGTCTTGTGATGGTGCGCCGGTCCTCCGTCGCCGCCGTGAAGTTTCTTACCGGCGAATCGCAGACACGCGCTCAGGACCGTTCGCGCGTTCTCGCCGTCCTCGTCCTCGCGCGCGCCCTTCGCGAGCCGTCGCTGCGCGAGCGCCTCCTCCTTCGCGGTGAGATCGCCCTCGAGCAAGTTGTCGAGAATCTCCCCGAGGAGGTGCGACGGCCACTCCGCGTCCAGGAGCTCCGCGGGCGAGAACGACTCGCTCATGACGGCCGCGCGCGCGGAGAGAGGTCGCGATCGATCGCTCACGACGACTCCGTGCGCGCGTGCATCGTGGCGTGGTACCCGCGCGGCTTCTGTTGCGCTCGTCCGTCGCCGAGTGTGGGAAATGGGCGAGCGAGCGCGGGAATATCGTTTTCTCGGGATTCGCGTCAGCCGACTAAGTTGAGGATTCATCGGGAATCTCAACCGCTTTCGCGTTTGAGAGGGTTGAAAAACACGTGAAATCGCGATCAAGCGTTACAACTAGTTGTACAGGCCGGTTATTTACAGGATTCGGTGCAGGGTGGTTAAAATCTGTCAGAGTTAGGTCAGAAATCTGTCGTTCCCCTCACGTGAAGGCGCTTTCGACGACGCGCGCTCGCACTTTCGCACGCGCCGACGCCGTCGACCGCACGCTCGACTCAAACTTTTTTCACCCCGAACGCCCTTTCGCGCTCGTGTTTGAGCCTCCCCCACCTTCACTCACGCTCACGAAGACATCATGTCTCAAGGTACGCGCGCGCAACCCCCCTCCGATCGGATTATCGCGCCGATTGACAATCTTGATTGTCTTTACGGACCGATATTTTATACGATCCGAGATCACTTCGACGCGCGCACGCGATCGCGCACGCGTTTCACGTCACGATGTCCGCCGCTTCCGTTTTCGTCCCCTCCGTCGCGTTCGCCGCGAAACCCTCCGCGAAGTTTCGCGCGAAAGTTCGCGGTCGCGCCGCTCCCGCGCGATCGACGACGATTCGCGCCGGAATCTTCGGAAAGAAAGATGCTGATCCTCCGCACGATCCCGACAACCCAGGTTTCGACACCCTCTGCTTGCACGCCGGGTACACCCCGATCGGGGATGAAGCGACGTACGGCTTAGGCCAAGGCGCTTCCCGCGGCGTGCCACTTTACCGCACCGCGCCGTACCAGGTACGCCCCCCGCGCCTCTTTCCCCCCGCGATTCGCGCGATCGTCAAAAAGTAACAAAAAGCGCGACCGTCGACGAATTCTGTAGTCTGACTCACCGCCCGACCCCCTCTCTTCCCCCCACCACCCCGACGTCGACGCGAAACAGTTCAAGAACACGGAGCACGCGGCGAACCTCTTCGCGCTCAAGGAACTCGGCAACATCTACTCCCGCCTCATGAACCCGACGACGCACGTCCTCGAGTCTCGCGTCGCGCAGCTCGAGGGCGGCCACCCCCTCGCCGGCCTCGCGACGTCTTCCGGGACGGCGGCGTGCTTCTACAGCATCATCACCCTCGCCCAGGCGGGGGATAACATCGTCTCCAGCAACAAGCTGTACGGCGGTACGTACACGCAGTTCAACGACATTCTTCCCACGATGGGCATCACCGTCAAGTTCGTGGACGCGGAAGACCCGGAGAACTTCAGGGCGGCGATCGACGACAAGACGAGGGCGGTGTTTTGCGAAACCGTGTCCAACCCCGCGCTCGAGATCGTCGACCTCGAGGCCGTCGCCGAGATCGCGCACGCGAACGGCCTTCCGCTCATCGTCGACTCCACGTTCTCGACGCCGTACCTCACGAAGCCGTTCGAACACGGCGCGGACATCATCTGCACGTCGCTCACGAAGTGGATGGGCGGCCACGGCACCGGCGTCGGCGGCATGGTCATCGACAAGGGCGGCTTCGCGTGGGGCGCGGGCAAGCACCCGCTGTTCGACAAACCGGACACGTCCTACGGCGGTCTCCGCTGGGGACACGACCTCCCGGACGCGCTCGCGCCGCTCGCGTACAAGCTCAGGATGCTCACCGTGCCGCTGAGAAACCTCGGCGCGTGCATCTCGCCGGACAACTCGTGGATGTTCCTCCAAGGCATCGAGACGCTGTCGCTTCGCATGGAGCGTCACTGCGAGAACGCGATGAAGGTCGCGGAGCACCTCAAGAAGCACCCCAAGGTCGCTTGGGTCAAGTACCCCGGCCTCAAGGACGACCCGCAGCACGCGAAGAACCTCAAGTACCTCAAGGGCAAGGGCGGTCCGATGGTCATCTTCGGTCTCAAGGCCGCGGACGCGCCCGCGGCTGGCAGGAATTTCATCGACAACCTGAAGCTCATCTCCCACGTCGCGAACGTCGGCGACGCGCGCACGCTCGCGATTCACCCGGCGACGACGACGCACTCTCAGATGAACGCGGCGGAGCAGGCGGCGTGCGGGATCCCGCCCGAGATGGTGCGCCTCTCCGTCGGCATCGAGACCTCCGGGGACATCCTCGCGGACCTCGACCAGGCGCTCGAGAACGTGTAAAAAAAAAATGCACGCGTCGCGAGAGGAGGAGACCAACCGGATCATGAGCGTTAATAGCCTTTTATCACGTTTGTAATATACGTCTGATATGAACAACGTACAGTATTCTCTCTCTATCTTTTCGTGCTCCGAGCCGTCGCTCACCGCGCCGAGATGCCGAGGCTCAAAGCCGCGCGCAAAGGCTCCACGCTCGCCTCTTCCCCGCCCAACGCCTCCTCCAACAGCTTCAACGCGTTTTCCGGGGTGATGACCTCGTCGAACGGAGGGCCTAACCGTACCGCGTACGATGGGTCGTAGCACCGCCGCGCGGCTCTCGCGACGGGCGTCGCCGCCAACGCGCGGACGTACGCGGCGTCCCCCCCCGACGCCCCGAGCGCGCCGAGCTCGCTCCAGTCCGTCTCCGCCGCGGCGCGTCGCCAGCACACCTCCAACAGCGACTTGTTCGCCTCGCGGAACTCCCCGCCCGCGGACGCGAAGACCGAGAACGCGTCGATGAGGTCGTCTTCGCTCGCGCCTTTCGCGCTGTCGCCGAGGCACGCTTCCACGAGCTTCAACGGCGGCAACGGCGGCGACGACGCGTCCGCGGATCCGACTTTCCTTCGCGCGGACAACGCGGACTGAATCTTCGCGAGGTCGAGCGCGGCGTCGATGGCGACGACGTCGTCCGCGTCCGCGGGCGCGCCTCCCGCGAGCAAGGACAGTTTCGCGAGCGACAGGTACTGCGCTTGTTCCCTCACGGACGCGTTCCCGCCGCCGCTCGCGCCGGAGACGCTGAGGCCGTGGAGCGTCCCGGCCGCGCCTACGTAGTCGTCCGCGCGCAACTGATGCAACCACAGAAGCGGCGGGTGCGGCTTCAGGCACTCCCCGAGCTCGCCGTAGAACTCGTCGGGGGTATCTTGCAGCATCTCTGCGACGCGCGCGCCGACGCCGGAGTGGTACCCCGGGTTCGTCATCATCCGGTGGAACATGAACGTCGCGAACGTGCATTCGCCGTCCTCCGCGGCGCCGCGTAACGTCCGCATGTGATGGTGCGTCCTCGCCACCGCGCCGTCGATCGCCGCGCCGTCGCCGACGCGCGCCGCGTGCGCCATCGCGGTCTCGCACACCTCTGCGAGCTGCTCGTACCCGAAGTGCGCCTCCGCGACCGCGGCAACCGCGTCCATGGTGACCGCGAACGGACCGCTCGCGAAATCTCCGGACGCGAACCCTCCGAAGCCGCCGTCGCTCGCGCGCGCGGCGTGCATGAGCGCGGGCAAAACGCTCGCGCGCGCGCGCGCGTACTCGTCCCTCGCCATCGCCCTCTCCGCGGACCCTAACGGCGCGGACGCCACGTGCGCCGCGGTCGCGTCGAGCAGCGGCGCCGCCAGCGCGTAGAGCTGCGACCCGAGCGGCGACGCGAGATCGGGCGCGCCGCCTCTCGCGGCCTCGTCCCTCAGCGCCGCCGCCGCGTCGGCGGCGGCGGTCAGCGCCATCCGCGCGCCCTCACCCGCGTTCCACCGCGGCGGCGGCGCGACCGCGCCCGCGCCCGCGGGCGGGTACAGCGACGCGTGATGCCTGCGGAAATCGCTCGCGGAGCTCAGCGCGCCGAGCAACGCCCTCGATAACGCGTCCAACGCCGCGGCGCGCTCGTGCAGCGACGCGCGCGCCCGCGCGCCGGCGTGCCGCTCCAAGCCGTCCGCGAGCGCGGGCAGCAGCGCGTCCGCCGCGCCCGTCGCGCGGCTGTAGCACACCTCCACGGCGGGACGGCCTCTCACCGCCGCGTCCGAGGCTTGCAACGCCGCGCCCGCGGTCGTCGCCGCCTCGAGCAGGAGCGCCAACGCGTCGGACCCTCTCTCTCGGTCGGCGCCGGTCTCCGCCATCTCCGCGGCTTCGTTGTGCAGGGAGCGGACGCACAGGAGCGCGGAGACCATCTCGCCGTGCTCGAGGATCGCCTCGCGCTCGCTCGCGGCGAGGAGCTGCCACACCCCGGACGCTTCCACGAGGAACCGCAAGAACACGTCGTGCCTGCGCGCTTTTTCGTCCAAGTGCAACTCCACGCCGGGGCCCGGACCGTCCGGGCCGGGCCAGTGCTTCGGGAGCGCGTCCACGATGGCCCTCGAGCACGCGGCGAACGCCCCGACGCCGCCGTCGACGTCCCCGCCCTCGGTGCCGTCCAGAGACCCACCTAACGCGCCCGCGGCTCTCAGTCGGAACCCGCACTCCGAGGGCACGGCGCCGTGCCCCGCGACGTACGCCGCGAACTCGTTCCTGACCGCGGCTTCGGCTTCTTCGCGCGCCGCGTCCGCCGCCGTCGCCCGCGGCGCCGACGCCGCCGCCGCCGCCGCCGCCGCGAGCCTCGGGCTGAAGCGCGTCGGGCTCGGGCCCGAATCCCGCGGCTCCGGCGGCGGCGCCGGCGAGGGCGATCTCTTGATCGGCGACGGCGGCGCGGGCGCGGTGGGCGCGTACGCGACGACGCCCATCAGCTCCGTGAGCAGCAGCCACCCCCCGAGTTCCGGCGCGGGGGCGGCGGCGAGGACGCCGCCGCCGCCCGCGGCGGGGTCGTGCAACAGCAGCTGCTCTTGAAGCGTCGACCCCGCGAACAGCGCGGCGCCGCCGCCGGAGGTGACGACGAGCGCGGATTCGCGAGGGGCGCCGCCGACGTGGACCGTCGCGCGCGCGCCGGGGGCGCCGCCCGCGGGGACGGATCCCGCGGGGGGAATCGTCGACGCGAGGAGCGCGAACGCGCCGCCGCCGCGCCGCCGCTCGCCGACGTGGATCGACCACCGCGCGCCGTCGCGGCACAGCACCGTCGCGTCGTCGCCGTCGCCCGCGGCGATGGACGCGATCTCGAGATCACCGTCCGACTGCAGCGCGCTTTTGATCGCGGGCAACACCTCGTGCGTCTCGCCGAGCGCGACGTCGCCGTCTCGCGACACCTCCCACTCCTCCGTCGACGTCGCGGTGAGCACGAGCAGTCTCATCGACCCTCCTCCGCGCGTCGACGATCGCGCGAACGCGATCGATCGAATCGATCGGTGCGCCGTCGACGGTTTAATAAACCTGAGCGCCGCTTTAGACGCGCTCATCGCGAGGTTCACGAGCCGCGACGGCGTCGTCGCGCCGCCGCCGCCGCCGCCGCCCGTCTCCGCGTCTCGATCCGCGCGTTTGACGATCAGCTCCCCGCCGTTCGGCGGGCACTCGAGAAGGTAGAGCTCGCCGTCCGCGCACCCGACGGCGGCGACGACGCCGCCGGTCGGCGACGGGATCGACGCGACCGCGGTCACGGCGGGCGCGCCCGGCAGCGACGCGGCGCCGAGCTCTCGGAACGTGCCGCCGTTCGCGTCGCATCGCGTCACGGTCACGACGCCCCCGGAGGAGGCGCCGCCCGCGCTCGTCATGAGCAGCGCGCCGTCCTTCGACGATCGCGTCACGTACACGATCGGGCGTTCGCCGCCGTTCGCGTAGTACTCCGCGCAGCTCTCCGGCGCGGCGCCGCCCTCGAGCTCGCACGGCGTCTTCGGCAGCGGCCACGCGAGGACGACGTTCCCGCGCGTCACCCACGCGGTCGATCGCTCCGCGTTCATCCCGCCGTGCGACTCGTGCGATCCGCCTGCGATGGCGGGCGGGTGGACGGGGAGGAAAGGGGGCGTCGGCGAGGCGTCCGGGAGGGCGCGGGGTCGACGCGGGGCGAGATCCGCGCGACGCGGGAAGCGCGAGGCGGCTGGATGGATGTTTTTGAACGCGTCCAGGGCGAGCGCGCGCACCCGACCGCAGGACCTCCACCGCGCGCGGGGGGAGGTTGCACTGCACGCGCCACATCGCGCGCGATGTCCCACCGGTCGCGTGTCGCGCGCGCGACGCGTCGAAACGCGGCGGGTTGTGGACGGTCGTCGCCCCGCGTGCGTCGTGGTATTCGAACAGTACTTCGGCGGTCGATCGACGCGAGCGCCTGACTGCTTGAGTGGCGAGCGCTCGCGAAACTTCCAGTCTCGCTTCCGTCGTGGAGGTTCCGATCGCGCGTCGATCGCGCGCCGCCACTCCGCGACAGCGCGGCAGCGGGACGGACCGGGGCGGTCGGGGCGTCGGCGACGAGCACCTCGAGCCATATCCCCCGGCGGGATGGGGCTCTTCGGCGACCTCCCGTCCGCGAAGGACGAGGTCGCGGCGAAGACCGGCGCGAGCGGCGGTGCGTCGGAGACGCCGGGGAAAGACGGCGCCGGGACGTCGACGACGCCCGGCGCCGGCGGGGGATGGTCCGGCGCGGGCGCGGCGCTGCGCGCGCCGCCGCGCAAGTCCCCCGCGCTCGTCAACCCCGCGATGCTCAAAGCGCAGGCCGCGGCGCTTCGAGCGCAGCAGGCGAAGCTCGCGCGGATGAAAGATTCCGCCGCGGCGTCCGCGTCCACCCCGCATCCCGACGCCGCGCCCGCGTCCGCGTCGAAGACCCCGGGGGCGAAACCCACGCCGGGCGTCTCCCCCGCGGCCGCGACGGCGGACGCGAGGGACGCCGCGGGCTGGGGCACGCTCTCCGCGGACGTGGACGAGGAGTACGACCCGCGCAGACCGAACTCGTACGAGGACGTCGTCCGCGACCGCGCGCGCCGCCGCGCCAAGGACGAGGCGACGAGGGCGCGCGAGAAGCAGCGCGTCGAGCTCGAGCGCCGCCGCGCGCGGCTCGAGCGCGACAGAAACGCCGCGGGGGGGAGAGGAGGGGCGATCGATCGGAGTTCGCTGAGGGTGACCGGGGAGGAGGCGCACGCGAGACGCGCGAGGATCGGCCGCGACGGCTTCCTCGTCGGCGGCCATCTCGAGACCGCGGACGGTGCCGGTCCCGGCGGCGCGTCCACGAGCGGCGGCGGGGGGAAAGACGCGAAGGACGCGAAAGAGCCGAAGATGACCCCCGCGCAGAGGATGATGATGAAGATGGGGTGGAAGGAAGGCCAAGGCTTGGGAAAGAGCGACCAAGGGATGACGACGCCGCTCATGGCGGAGAAGCGCGGCGCGAAGCACGGCGTCATCGTGAACGCTCCGGAGATGTTCTTCGCCACAGGGAGCGACGACGAAAAGGCGGGGCTGGGGGGCGGGAGCGGGGTCGTCGACGCGACGCGCACGCTGCTGGGCGCGCCGAAGTTCGTGTCGAGTCGCGCGACGGAGGGAGGCGACGGCGACGCGGTCGGCGCGTCGCCCCCCCCAGCGAGAGGCCCGCCGTCGAAGGTTTTGCTCCTTCGGAACATGATCGGACCGGGCGAGGTGGACGAGGACTTAGAGGACGAAGTCGCGGAGGAGTGCGAGAAGCACGGCGCGGTGCACCGGGTGATGATCTTCGAAGTCACCGAGTCGGGGTACGACCCGCGCGAAGCCGTGCGGATTTTCGTGGAGTTTACGAAACCGGAAGACGCGGCGAAGTGCGCGAACGAGATGGACGGTCGGTTCTTCGGCGGGCGGACCGTCGCGGCGTCGCACTACGACGAAGGTTTGTTTGAGGCGAACGAGTTAGGACCTCAGCCCGGGGAACGCGCGATAGAGTCGTGAACGGACGACGTGATGAAAGAACGTCGCGTCTTAGAGCTACGAAAACCAAAAACCGAGGAAGGGACGGGAACGATCAGTCGTTCTTCTTCTCCTCTTCGTCCTTCTCGCCGTCCCTCTTCTCAGCCTTCACCCCCCGGACCGCCTGCCCTATCACTATCACGAAGCACACGATCAGACCGACGCACGAGAACGTCGCGAACGTCGCGACGGCGCCGTACAGCTTCGGGTTCTTCGCCGCGAGTTTCCGCGCCGATCCGACGAATCCGCCGACGCCGCCCGCTCGAAACGCCTCCGCCGCCGCGGCGCAGTCTTTGCTCAGACGCTTCCGATACATCTCCGCGGTGTCGTGCACGTCGATCATCCACATCGCGAGCGCGCGCGTGAACTTCGAGAACCTCACCGCGAACCACGACATCGGCGCCGGGACGGGCTCGCCGACGCCGTCGGACGCGAACGACGCCGTCGCGAACGCCGCGAGCGTCTCCGCGTCCCTCTTCGAACCCTTCGGGAACTTGAACATCTTCTCGTCCCGGAACAGCACGAGCGTGGGGTACCCCTTGACGACCTTGTTGAACCGGTCGCACGTCCCCGGGTTGGCCGTGCAGTCCACGTCCGCGACGGCGACCGCGCCGTCGAGCTCTTCCGCGACATTCGCCCACGTCGGCGCCAACGCTCTGCAGTGGCCGCACCACGGGGCGTGGAACTTCACGAACCACGGGCCCGTGGTCTGGCCCGTGGCTGCGCGCGCGAGGCGTCGGGTGGGAGGGGAGCTCGAGCGTGAGACGACGGTCGGACTCGGAAGGGGTCGGGGACGGACGATCGGACGAACGAAGGGTGGAAGAGGAGGGGGAGGCTGCGCCGCGTTCGACGACGGACAGCTTTTTCGAGGACGCGCACCCGCTTGCGTGTGGTGCTCGAACGTCTCGTCCGTGAGGTGGATCACCTCCGCGGCGTGCGCGGCGAGAGGGGCGAGCAGTGCGATCGCCGCGACGGCGAGGACGACGCGGCGGATCATCTCTAGCGCGCGTATCGTGCGGTCGCGCGGAGGGAAATGACATCCACCAGATCTCCGAGAAAACGAATCGACCGGCTCGCGCTCGGCGCTTCAGGCGCGTTCTATACAAAAGTTTTTCACCCATCTCCCGGTTTCAACATTTGATCGCTCCCCCTTTCAACTGACCGGTGAACTTTTTTTGTATGGAACGACCCTCAGTTCCAGTCGGTGACTGTTGGGGGGCGGGGGTCGACGATCGCGATCGGGCGAGGCGTCGCGCGCGGTCGTCAGAGCGTGACGCGCGCGTCGCACGTCTGGTCCGCGCGTAATCGCACCGGGTCGAACCGAACGCGTCGTGCGACCGAACTCGCCGTCGCGAACACGCGCGCGGTGCGCGTCGGGGTCGTCGGAAGGAGAAGAGAGCGAAGCGCGCGGGGCTGGGGCAAACGTCGCGCGAGATGGGCAAGGACGAGCAATTCGCGGGCGAAGCCGGCCGGGGGTTCCCCGGGGCGCCGAAGAACTTCGACCCGGAGAACCCTCTCGCGGATAAGGTGGCGGCCATACAGATGAGAGAGCACATCGTGCGCGAGAAGATCATCAAGGTGGAGACCGCGAAGGTGCGTCTCTTCACGCGCGACGCCTCGCGTGCGCTCGTTGGGCGTCTGAAAAATAAACCCTAAACGTTCCATCCCACGCGCGCGAACTGACGCACACGTCTTCCTTTCGTCTTCACAGCTTCTTCGCGAGCGGGTTCAGAAGTGTTACTTGATGGAGGGGGTGAACCACCAGCAAAACTGCAAAAAGGTGCGCGTCCTCGGGCGTCCACGCCGCGCGAACGCGACGGTCCATCGATTTGATCTCGAGACTTTTTTTTTTTCGTCGCCCTCGCTGACGACCTTCCCTCCCTTTACGTTCAACAGGAGGTGAAAGCGTACCTTGAGGCTATCAAGAACGTCGGCGTGCATCGTCTCAACGCGGGCGAGCACGACAAGGACATTCAACAGAAAAAATGAACGCCGCCCGATAGGGGCGACGAACATCATCGTGTAACAAAACTGAGGCTAAACTAAAAAATAAACGATCGACGAGAGGTCGCGTCGTCAACCCGCGCCGGCGAGCTTCCCCGCGACGATCGCGGCGAACACCAACCCCCCGTACGTCCCGTTGCTCTTAAACTTCCTCGCGCAGTCGTCCCTGTCGTCCAAGTCGACGTCGCGCACCTGCCACGCGAGGTGCGCGGCCGCGGCGGAGACGCCCAGGTAAAACGGCGCGCCCAGCCCGGCGGCGGCGCCCGACGTCAGCAGCCCCGCGGTCGACAGCGCTCCGAACCCGGCGAGGTACTTCTTCGTGTCGTCGCCGAAGTGCAGCGCGGTGGACTTCACGCCGACGCGCGCGTCGTCGTCCTTGTCCTGGTGCGCGTATATCGTGTCGTAGAGTAACGTCCAACTCGCGGCGCTGAGGTACAGGGGCAGCGTGACGTACGGGTCCAACGTCCCGTGCACGGCGGCGTATCCTAATAACGCTCCCCAGTTGAACGTTAAACCTAAAAATGCCTGCGGCCAGTTCGTTATCCTTTTCATCAGCGGGTACGTCGCCACGAGCGCGAGCGAGGACGCGCCGAGGAGTTTACTGAAGTCGTTCAGCTGCAAGAGCACGGCGAGACCTGCGCCGAGTTGCGCCCCGAGAAACGCCGTCGCCGCCGCCGGCGACACCGCCCCGCTCGCGATCGGTCGGTTCCGCGTCCGCGCGACGAGCTTGTCGATGTCCTTGTCCCACATATCGTTTATCGTGCACCCGGCACCGCGCAGCAAGACGCTCCCGGCGCCGAAGAGCGCGAGCAGCGTGGGGTCGGGCGCCGCCCCCGGCGCGGCGGCGACGGCGATGGACCAGAAGCACGGCCACATCAGGAGGTACACCCCGACCGGGCGGTCGATCCTCGCGAGCTTCGCGTACGGCGCGAGCGCGGGCGGGAGCGCGCGGTCCACCCACGTGTGCTCCGCCTCCGGCGCGGGGATGGACGACGACGCGGAGGACGGCGACGGCGCGCGCGTCTTCGCGTCGTCCTCCGTCGACGACGACGACGACGCGCGTCGGTCGTCGTGGACGCTTCGACGCGCGCGACGCGTCGACGGCGGCGGCGTGGGGTCGACGCGCGCGCGGTCGACGACGCCCGCGGCGGCGTGGAGGCCCCTCGCGCGGTCACGGGCGAAGAAGAACGCGTCCGAGCGAAGCCGCTCGCGCGCGTCCGCGCGCGCGACGTCGAGGGGTTCGTCGTCGACGAGGAGGCGACGACGACGAAGATCGTCGACCGCGCCTCGCCACGGCAGGAGCGCGGCGCACCGCTCGCGGTGACGCGAGAGCTCTCGCCCGCGGCGGGACAGCGCGCGGAGCATCGTCGTCGTGGAGCCGACGTCGCCCCGGCCGAGGCGGCGACGTCGACGCCTCCGCGCGTCGGGGAGTGCGGGGACGGACGAACGAGGCGAAGGTCTTCCTTCTGCATCTGCACACGAAAAGGTTGCGTGCCGTGCTATTTTTTCGCGTTGTTACGGCACATCGATGAGCGCTGTCGCGAGGTTCACGACGATGGCCGCGTCCACGGGCGAGGAGATGCTCAAGAAGAACGTCTGGGCCGTCGTCGGGAACCACGGCCGGAACCCGGTCGTGGAGAAGCTGTGCGACCGACTCAGGTCGCACGGGAAGACGGTCTTTCGAGTGAACCCGTACGGAAAGCCCCCCGCGGAGTACAAGTCCTTGACCGAGATCGGCGCCGCGGTCGAGTGCGTGAACCTCGTCGTGAACCCGACGATGGGCCTGGACGTGCTAGACGAGTGCGAGAAGCTCGGCATCGCGTCGCTGTTCGTGCAGCCGGGCGCGGGGAGCGACGAGCTGCGCGAGAGCGCGTCGGGAAAGTCGATCGCGCTGCACGAGGGCTGCGTCCTCGTCGAGCTCCCTCCGAGCGCGGCGCTGTAGTAGGTGAACGTACAGTAGGTGAACATAGATAGTATCCGTCGTTCGCGCGTCGTTATTATCATAATAGAATAGGAAACGCACGCGCGAGCGAGCGAGCGAGAGAACGACGCGTCTATCATACTAAACCGTCCTCGCCATGTACCGTGCCATCCTTATCGCCGCGCGCATGCCGTTCCCTGCGTACGCGACCCGTCCCTCCGCCTGCTCCGCCGTCGCGCCCGGGCCGATGATTCCCATCCCCACGGGCTTGTTGTACTCCAGCTCGAGCTGCTTGAAAATCAGCGAGCACGTCGCCCCCATCTCCTGGCCGTGCAGCGTGCTGCCCTTCTCGATGTATCCGATCACGCACACCGCGTCCAACGCGTCGTTCTCGAGCATGCGTTCCACCACGAGCGGGGCTTCGTACGTCCCGGGAACCCAGACGACCTCGTCCACGGTCGCGCCCATCGCGATCGCCGCGACGCGCGCGTCCTCGAGCATCCTGTCCATCAGGACGTTGTGGAACTCGCCGATGACGACGCCGACGCGAACCGGGGCGTCGCTGTCGTCGCCGACGTGATGCACGGAGGCGTCGGACCACTTCGCCTTCTCCGCGTCCGTCTGATGCGCGAACACGACCGCGTCGTCTGTCTCTTGCACGCTCCCGGGGGTGTGGTACGTGTACTCTTTCGGGAGCGACGCGCGCTCGTCCGTCGCGCGCGCGCGCGCGGTGGCCCCTCGGCGCGTCGCGGACGCGTTCGCCTGGCGCGGGATGGGGGGACGGGAGAGGGGGAGAGGGACGGTCGTCAGTCGGTCGGGCGACGAGACGAACGACGAGACGACGGACCCCGCGACCGAGGACGGCGACGCGCGCGCGAGGAGAGCGCGCGCGGCTCGCGCCTTCGTCGCCTTAGCTGTGACCCGCGCGGGCGCGAGCGCCGCGGACGTCATCGACATCGACATCGACATCTCGACGTGCCGTGGTTCGGTTCGTTGTGAGGCGACGCCGCGCCGCGATTTGGTTTTATCCGAGGTTCACCGCCTTCTGTTCTTCCCGTCGCGAGCGGCGGTGAGTGAATAAACGCGCGTGACCCATAAGTCGAAAGATCGACCGCGCCTGAGGTATATAATCCCTCATCTCGCGAAACTGGCATCGACTGTACTTGAACAGGATTCATACTTCAGTTGGTAAACCCTCGTCAGTATTCTCCAATACTTGACAAGCTCCTCATGTCAGACGAAGACTGAAGCTCACCTAGTCTGAGCCGGAAATCTGCGATTCTCCTATGACGCCTAGTCAGGGATTTCGCTTGATGATGGCCCCCCGTCGACATTCCAAGTCGGGGCTGGACGGCTAGGTGACGTTCTGATGGCTATGGGCTTTTGGTCTGCTGGACGTTTGGTTTTTTGTTTTTTTTATTTTCGCATTTTTTTCGGAAATTGTCTTTTTCTCGTACACGTACTGTACACGTACGCGCAAACAGTCTCACGAGAAGAAAACCGACGCGACGTGCCGCGTCCTCGTCACGGTCAGAAATTGGCGGAAAATCGACCGCGCGTTCGCCGGTGACTGGGCAACCCGCGCTTTCCCTCGGTCTGAAAAAGCGCAAGCGTCGACCGGGCGGGGCGAATAAAGGGCCTTTTTTTACCGCCGCGCGTCTTATCCACTTCGCGCGCGCGCTGAACGTCCGCCGCCGCGCTCCTCGACGCACGAAGGTCGTGCACGAGTGAAACCAAGTATCATTTTAACGAGTCCGCGCGCTCGACACCGCGTCGCGTCCGCGTACACGCCGAACCGCGCCCGCTGCTCGTAATCCTCGCCGGGCGAGGTTATTATTCGGCAAGATGATTAGCGCGCGGTGTCAGGCCGTGCGCCTGCCGCAAACGTGCGCGCTCGCGCGCGGAGAGCGTCAGAACCCGTCGAAGATACCCGCGAGCAACGTTCGCGCGCCTGTCCAGGTGAGACTCGCGCGCGCGCGCGTTCGACCGCCCCTTTCAGACCCCCCGCTTCGAATCGTCGCCGGATAAAACCAACAACCGAACGAATTGCTGACCTTTTTTCCGCGTCCCTTCGTCCCTTCCTCTCCCTCGCGCAGGCGCCGAACCGCGTCGCGATGCACCCGACGCGCCGCAAATCGCACGTCTTGCGCGCGATCGCGGAGCCCGAGCCCCGACCGCCCGGCGGCGCGGCCGCGCCGGCGAAGGCGAAGCCGAAGCCGCCGTCGAAACCTCGCCAGGCCGCCAGCGCCGGCGCCAAGGCGCCCGCCGCGGCGGTCAACCCGAACGGTCCCGCGGGCGCCGCCGCCGCGGCGGCCGCGGCGATGCCGCCCGCGCCGCCGCCGGCGGCGGCGTCACCAGACCCGGCGGCGCCGGCCGCCGCGGCGGCGGCCGCGCCGGCCGCGCCGGCCGCGCCCGCCGCGCCGCCGCCCCCCGAGGCACCCGCGCCGCCGCCGCTCGTGCAAGAAGCCGTCGAGGGCATGTTCGGGAAGCCCACGAACGGCGTGGCCGTTCCCATGGGCGCGTCGCTGCTGTCCGATAACGGAATAAACTTCGCGGTCTACGCGGGCCCGGAAGTGAACGCGATGAACCTGTGCCTGTGGAAGCCGGAGGACCTCAGGGCCGGGAAGCCGCCGACGGCGGAGGTGCCGTTGGACCCGCAGTTCAACCGCACGGGGAACACGTGGCATGTCGCGCTCCCGGAGGCGACCGATCAGATGCTGTACGGCTACCGCGTCTGGGGCCCGAAGAACCCGCACCAGGGGTTGATGTACGACCCGCAGCACGTGCTCCTGGATCCGTACGCGACGGCGATCCTCGCGGGGGACAGGACCGAGTACGGCGTGGTTTCCAAAACCGCGCCCCCGGGCGAGGAGTGCTGGCCGCAATACGCCGCCGCGGTGCCGTCCCCGAACGATGTCTTCGACTGGGAGGGCGTGCAGTCGCCGAAGTTGAACTACGACGAGATGTGCGTGTACGAGGCGTCCGTACGCGGGTTCACGCAGAAGGATGGCGGCGGGACGTACGAGGACATCATCGAGCGTCTGCCGTACCTTAAGCGCATGGGATACAACTCCCTTGAGCTCTTACCGATCGCGGAGTTCAACGAGCTCGAGTACAGCACCGTGCCGAACCCGGTGACGGGCGAGATGCGATATAACTACTGGGGGTACTCGTCCGTGAACTACTTCGCGCCGAAGCAGCTGTTCGCGAAATGCGCGGGCGAGGACTGCGGCCGCGCCGCGGGGCGAGAGTTCAAGACGCTCGTGAGAGAGTGCCACCGCGCCGGGATCGAGGTCATCTTGGACGTCGTGTTCAACCACACCGCGGAAGGCAACGAGAAGGGTCTGCACCTGTCGTTCCGCGGTCTGGACAACAGGACGTACTACATGGTCGCCCCGGACGGGGACTTCTACAACTACTCCGGCTGCGGGAACACGCTGAACTGCAACCACCCGGTCGTTCGACAGATGATCGTCGACTGCTTAAGGCACTGGGTGCTCGAGTACCACATCGACGGCTTCCGGTTCGACCTCGCGTCCATCCTGACGCGCGCGCCGAGCAACTGGGCGGAGTTCCGCGACGGCGTCCCGGGAACGGGCATCGGGGGCGACTCCGTCCCCGGGCAGGACCTCCCGGAGCCGCCGGTGATCAAGATGATCAGCGAAGATCCCATCTTGGGACACGTTAAGCTCATCGCGGAGGCGTGGGACGCGGGCGGGCTGTACCAGGTTGGCTCTTTCCCGCATTGGGGGAAGTGGGCGGAGTGGAACGGTCGGTTCCGCGACGACACGAGGAATTTCGTCCGCGGGATGCCCGGGTACGCGGGCATCTTCGCCGAGTGCCTGTGCGGCTCCCCGACGCTGTATAACGACGGGCGAAAGCCGTATCACTCGATCAACTTCATCACCTGCCACGACGGGTTCACGCTGAGAGATTTGGTGTCGTACAACGATAAGCACAACCAAGCGAACGGGGAGAACAACAACGACGGGGACGACAACAATCAGTCCTGGAACTGCGGTCTCAGCGCCGCGGAGGATGGCGAAAACGCGCTGCCGGTGGCGAAGACGCTGCGCGACCGCCAGATGCGAAACTTCTTCACCGCGCTGTTCGTGTCTCAGGGGACGCCGATGGTGACGCAAGGGGACGAGTACGGACACACGAAGGGGGGCAACAACAACACGTACTGCCACGATAACGACCTGAACTACATGGACTGGGCGCTCGCGAAGGACCCGGTGAAGAACAAGGGATTGAGCCGGTTCGCGCGTCTCATGCGCGCGTTCCGATCGAAGCAACCCGCGCTTCGCCTCGCCAACTTCCCGAACCAGGACAACATCCAGTGGCACGGGCACGAACCGAACGAGCCGATGTGGGACGAGGAGTCCAAGTTCGTCGCGTTCACGGTGAGGAGTAACGACGTCGGCGCGGAGGGGTCCGAGACGCTGTACTGCGCGTTCAACGCGCACCACCTCCCCGCCAAGGTGGTGCTTCCGAACCCGCCGCAGGACTGCCAGTGGAGGATGGTCGCGGACACCGCGCTGATGGCGCCGTACGATTTCTTAGACGCGGACGACATCCCGGCGGCGTCCAAGGCGGCCGCGGAGGCGATGATCAAGCCCCAGCTCGGGAGCAACATCTACACGGTGATGGACAGATCGTCCATCGTCGTGCGTGCGGAGCGGCTGACGCCGTTCGTGCCGCCGCCGCCGCCGGAACGCGTGGTGGCGGAGGATCCGAACCAGCCAACGTCGGCGAAGGCGCGCGCGGTGGCGGCGGATCCGAACCAGCCCGCGCCGGAGGCTGTGGCCGCGGCCGCGGAGGCGCCGACGGAGGTTCAGGAGCCCCCCGAGCCGTGACGCGCGCGGCGCTCGACGACGCGTACCACTACGAGCTACGAAAGTACACGGGAAGAATTCTTTTATCCTATACAGCACACGACGACGTCTTTCGCTTGTCTGACCTACCTTTAGCCCGCAATACCGCAATACCTTGTAAAAAAACGGACGAGTGTCTATCATCATCTATCGCGCGTCACGCCTCGCGCAACGCGTCCATCACCTGCGACGCGACCGCTCTCCCGATTGCGTCCGCGGGCCCCGCGGCTTTCCCTTGACACCCCCCCACCGCGATCACCCTCCCGTTTTTCCCCAACCGTTCGCACTGCAGCTCGCCGTCGTCCGTGCACGTCGTGACGCACGGCTTCGACGTCAGCGACAGAAAGTTCGTCGTCGGCATCAAATCTACCAAGACGTCGTGCAGTCGATCCGCGACGTCGTCGTCGCCGTCGGACGCCATCCATCGCTCCAGATCGTTCACGGTGTCCGCCCATCGCTCGCGTTCGAAGAAATCGTTCGCGCCGCCGCCGATCTTCACGTACCACCCCGGGGCGACGTCCGGGCCCGGGTAGTATATCGGCGGCAGCACGTACACGCTCATCGCCTCGTTCGCGCCGTGCGACGACGATTCACCCGCCGAAACCGAAACGTCGCGCTGCTCCGGCGCGTGCTGATACTTCAGCGTCGGCATGTCGGACAAGACGCCCTTCGCGTCTGACGCCGTCACCTCCGCGAGCAGCACCGTGCGTCGCGACAGGCGGACGCTCCCGACGCCCGACCGCGCGAGCGGCGACGCGGTCGACGCGGTCGTCGACGCGGTGGTCGACGCGGCGTTGCCGGGGTTCGGCGGCGGCGCGATCGTCGTCAGACCGGACGCGGCGGCGAGCCACGCGGTGTAGGCCCCGCCCGCGAGGACGACAAACTTCCCGCGTCGCGTCTCGCCCGTCGCCGTCGTCGCCGTCGCGCCGCCGAAACCGTCGTCCACAGCGACGTTCGTCACGACGCCCTCGCGCACGACGCCGCGATCGTTGGGGTGCTTCGTCATCAGCGCGTTCTGCGCGGCGATCATCCGCGCCGGGTTCACGAACCCGCCGACGTCGTCGCGCACCGCGACGTGGGCGGACGGGACGCGCAAGAACGGGAACCTCGCGGCGACGGCGTCGCCGCTCGCGAGCTCGTCGAAGGGCACGCGCGCGTCTCGCATCAGCCGCGCGGGTTTCTCCACGAACGCGGGCGTGCCGCACGCGAGGCTGCCGCTCTTCTCGAAGAAGGATATCCCGGACGCCGCCTCCAACTCCGGGAACGCGTCGATCGACGCCACGTTCCACCGCGTCCATCCTTCCCTCCCCTCCGCGTCGAGCGGGCGGACGATGCGTCCCATGTCGTTCGACGCGGACGTCAGCGACGCGCCGCCGTCGAGGACGAGCACGCTCGCGCCCGCGTCCGCGAGGTGGCGGCCGATGGCGGACCCGAGCGGGCCGTTCCCGACGACGACGACGTCGCGGTCGTCGCCGTCGGACGCGCGCGTCATCGTCGCCGCGCGACGACGAGGACGAGAGCGAGGACGAGGAGACGAAGACGACGTGCGAGACGAAGACGCGGCGGAATCGGGTCGTCGCCGCGGCGCGGTGAGACGCGCTGACGCGAGCGCGGGCGATGACATCCGCGTCGCCGTCGCCCTCGACGCGCGCGCGCGATCTGTCGAGAGTCCTCACGCACGCTTGTGTGTTGGTCGAAGAAATAACTGTTCGCCCTCGTTTCATCAACCAGACAGAACGCGCGGCGGTCGCCGTCCCCGGACCAGTCCAGACGACGACGAAAAAGTAGTATGATAGTTTTCGGTTGCTCGTTCCTCTCCGATTACACACCCGAGCGAGTGCTAAGTACGCCCCACCACACATTCACCACACCCACGGAAGAAGACGAACTTAAGCCGTCTCCTTCGTCGCGTGCTTCTTCTTTTGCATCTTCTTGACGTAAAAGTCGAGCTCCTTCCCCTCGAGGATGTACCCGTCGCACCGACCGCACTGCCCCGGGCGGGACGTGACGAGCGCGTAGAGACGACCCGTGGAGAACTGCGTGTCCACGTTCGCGGGGACGGCGTGCTTGTTGTTGCGGTCGCGAAGCTTGCGCTTCAGGGTGTTGGATCGCTTCTCGTCGATGTCCTCCGCCTCAACCTTCTCCCCGTTCTTCTCCTTGATGCCAATCTTCTTGCCGTAGTGCTGCTGGTACCACGCACGGAACGGCGCGGCGTCCACCTGCACGACCGCGTTCTTCACGAGCGTCTTCGTGCGCACGAGCTCGTTGTTCGACGCGTTGTAGTTTACGTCCAGGATGCGCGTCTTGTGCGTCGTGTTCTCGGAGCCCCATGAGAAGTTACCAGAGTCGAGACGGATCGCGCGGAACTTCTTGTTGCCGCCGCGGCATCGCACGGTGCGGACGGAGACCGAGGAAGAGAGCTTGGTGTTGCCGGACTGGCGGCCCAACTCGTACCTGGAGGGAGGGGATGGAGGAGAGAGAGGGAAGCGGTCGATGAGCGATTGTTTCCAGGAGGAAAAACCCTAAATCGCACGGCGAGCACCGACGTCCGTTCGCGGGCTTCAACGCGCGACGCGAGCGTGGAAAATCACGGCAGGGAGGTGTACGCACTTCCGCTTCTTGCGCCAGGGCTTCTGCTTGCCACCGGTGGCACGGCGCTTGTGGAGAGAATCGCGAGAGATACCTGGGAGAGAGGCGCGGACGGGGTGGAAAAGATGGTGAGTTCGCGCTCGCGAGTGGTTGAAAAATCGCGCGGGTGGACGGCGAACGACGCCCTCCACGCGGCGTCGCGACTCGCGAGACGCCGCGCGGCGGCGCGCTCGCGTCGAGATGAACGTCTCGAAGCGACGCGCGCGCGAAATCGAGCGCGCGGGCGCGGCTCGAGCGCGAGATCGGCGTCCGTCGGACCCATCGCACGGCGCGAGGGTTTTTTTCCGCGGACGACCTCTCCCACGCCGCGGCGACGGAACACGCGCGTCGCGCGACGCGCGCGCGCGCGCGGCGGCGTCGCGCGGCGGCCGCGATCGACGAAGGACGGCAGGTGGACGCACCCATGGTATTCTCCTTCTCTCTGCTGACGTTGCGTCACTTGAAAAGGGCTCGCTCGCGCGTCGCACCGGCGTCTTCGTCGATTTCCTCGCGTTGTCAAGCCCTACTCGCTCTCTCGCGCGTGATTTCCTATGGCGCGCAGTCAGAAAATTGCTCCGGAAACTACTATGTATTTTCCGTATGCCACGACCTTTTGCTCTCTCGTGCCTGTCCACAACGATCCCGCGCGGAGGACTCGCGGCAGCCGCGGTCGTTCGCGTTCGCTCGTCGTCTCGCGACAGCGCGAACCAGGGTCGTCGCGGCGCGGCGGGGCTCGACGCGAGGCGGCGTCGCGTCGCGCGCGCAGAGCAGAGGGAACGCGCGCGGCGCGGAGGAGGGACGGGGGGACGGACGGCCGAGGCGAGGCGAGGCGAAGATGCGCGTCTCGCAAGTCCTGTGGATCAGCAAGAAGAGGGTGTTCGAGCTGTCGAAAGGGTTCCGCGGAAGGGCGAAGAACACGATCCGCATCGCGCGGATCAGGGTAGAGAAGGCGCTGCAGCACGCGACGCGGCACCGTAGGGCGAGGGCGGGGGAGGTTCGAAGGAACTGGATCCAACAGATCAACGCGGGCGCGCGGGAACACGGGTTGAAGTACAGCGAGCTGATTCACGGTCTGAAGGAGGAGAACATCCACATGAACCGCAAGATGTTGTCCGACCTCGCGATCAACGAGCCGTACAGTTTCAAAGCGCTCGTGGACACGGTGAAGCGCATGAAAGGCGTGCCGGTCGTCACCGCGGCGGGGCCGAAATAAAATAGCAGCGCGACTTAAGAAACCTAATTCGATTCGCGAGCGTCTGCGTCTCTCTCCGACGCGCGTTCGAATTCAACCACGAGTATGATCGTCTTACAATATGCCGCCGCCACGACGACGTCCGCGCGCTCCTCCAGCTTGACGCCTCTCTCTCTCTCTCTTCCTCTCTCTCTCTCTCCCCCCGTTCGTCGCGACGATTGTCCGTCGAACGCGCTTCGCCTCGCCGCGCTTCTCGTCGCTCGATCGAACGAGACTCGACGGATGAACTCGCTCACGTGGCGTCGTCGGAGAAGCACGACCCGAACGCGTAGTACTTGTTGATCGCGAGCGTCATGTCCTTGATCATCGCCTTCAGCGCCTTGTTGCTGCTCTCGTCGAACGGAACCGGTCGGCGAATCACGAAATACCTCCCCTTGACGAACTCCTCCTTCCCGCTGCGGTTGCTCTTCTCTAACTCGCCGTCCTTGTTCGGCATCAACGTGTCGTACGTGTTCACCATCTCGGTGTCCATCTCGCAGAATAACTCGCAGATCAACGACTCCGCGCCGTCTTTCATGCCGTAGATGTTCACGCACATCCCGTTCGTCATGTCGTCGTCGCCGTCCACGAGGTCGATTTCCATCCGCTTTCCGTACGCCGCGAGGCCGTTGTCTTGGAACGAGATGAGCATCCAGCGGTACATCTGGCGAAGGAAGTCCGACCTCGGGATCTTCGCGGGGATCTCCGCCTTGCACAGCTCCTGGAACTGGCCGCACTCGGACAGACCGGAGATCTCCGCGCGGGTCACGATCGACGCGCGGCTCGCGGAGGATCGGGGGAGGGGAGCGACCGAGTTCGGCGCCGCGCGCGGGGTGTTAACGCGCGCGGCGGGGCCCGCGCGCGCGGTGCGCGCGATTTGCATCGACGCGACGGACATCGTTGCTTCGTTTGACGCGGTGAACGCGACGGCCGTGTACGGCGCGCGGTGGCAAACTGGCGGCGGCGCGGCGAATCGCCTAGATAAAGTTCTCTTCACTTTTTCGATCCACACGCTTCGTGGACGAGAGGGCGGATTGCGGTTCATCGGATCGGTTTGAAAGGGCGTTTTCGGTTTGAAATTCGCTTCACCGGCGCTGATGCTCGACTACGACCGGTCGAGCCCTCGAATCCGATCTTCGTCTTCCCGCAGTCTTCCCGTCCGATGCTTGTCGAACAGCAGCGGAACGACGCGATCGCGCCACAAGCGAAAGCGCGTGCGTCTCGCGATCGGCGCCGCACCATAGAGCTCCACGACCTCGAGAGGCGGCGATCGGCGCCGCGCGAGCGCGAGGACGCGGAACGCGCTTCGGAAGAGACCGCGCCGTTCGAGAGCTACCCGCCCGAGATGGAGCGCGCGCGTCTCCCGCCCGGGATGGCGCGTCTCATCAAATCGCGCGGCGGACGAAACCTCACGCTCGAGCAGTACAGGCTCACCGTGTTAGTCGTCACGTTCCTGTCGTACATGATGTACCACGCCGCGCGGAAGCCGCCGTCGATCGTGAAGAGCGTGCTGAACCCGACCCCGGAGCAGCGCGCGAACGGCGAGCCCGGGTGGGCGCCGTTCAACGGCCCGGACGGGAAGATGATCTTAGGCCAGTGCGACCTCGCGTTTCTCTCCTCCTACGCGATCGGGATGTTCTTTTCCGGGCACATCGGCGACAGCATGGACTTGAGAGTGTTCTTAACCTACGGCATGATGGGCACCGGGTTCTTCGTGTCCTTGTTTGGCATGGCGCACGGCTGGGAGCAGCACTCGCTCGGGTATTTCCTCTTCGTCTCCGTCGCCGCGGGTCTGTTTCAATCCACCGGGTGGCCCTCCGTCGTGAGCGTCATGGGCAACTGGTTCGGGAAGTCGAAGCGAGGCTTAATCATGGGGATATGGAACGCGCACACGAGCGTGGGGAACATCCTCGGGTCGCTGCTCGCGGCCGCGATGTTGCGCCGAGGGAACTGGGGCGACGCGTTCATCGTCAACGGCGTCCTGACCGCCGTCGTCGGCGCGTTGGTGCACTCGTTTCTCGTCGTGTCGCCCGAGGACGCCGGGCACGTCGCGCCGCTGGGGACCGCGGGCGCGAAAGCGCACGAGGACATCAAGTCCGAGACGGAGATTAAGCCGATGATCGAGGGCGGCGCGTCGCGGACGAAGCCGCAGGCTGCCGGGTTCGTCGCCGCGTTGAAGATCCCGGGCGTGATCACGTTTTCGCTGTGCCTCTTCTTCACGAAGCTCGTCGCGTACACGTTCTTGTACTGGCTCCCGTTCTACATCGAGCGAACGGAGATCGGCGGCGAGTACCTCAGCGCGGCGAAAGCCGGGGAGTTATCCACGCTGTTCGACATCGGCGGCGTCATCGGCGGGATCGCGGCCGGGTACATCTCGGACAAGTACAACGCGCGGTCGCTGACGTCGGCGGGGTTCGTGTACCTCTCCATTCCGGTGTTGTGGATGTACCGCGAGTACGGCTCGCACAGCATGTCGTGGAACGTCGCGCTCATGATGTTAGCGGGGGTGTTAGTGAACGGCCCGTACGCGCTGATCACGACCGCGGTGAGCGCGGACTTGGGGACGCACGATTCCTTGAAGGGCAACGCGAGGGCGCTGGCGACGGTGACGGCGATCATCGACGGGACCGGCTCCATCGGCGCCGCGGTGGGGCCGATGCTGACGGGGTACATCTCCACGCACAGTAACAACTGGGACCACGTGTTTTACATGCTGTACGCCGCGGATTTGATCGCGGGGTTGTTGCTGATGAAGCTCGTGATGAAGGAGATTCGGAACATGCCGATGAGTTAGTCGCGGCGCGCGTCGGCGTCCTGATCGTCTCGTTCAGTACAATCTATTCTTTCTCTCGTCGTTCCCGTTCGCGCTCGTCGTCGTTCGCGTTCGTTCAAACGTCACTCGGGTTCAAAAAACAAAACGTCACGCGCGCCGCGTCATCGCCATCATCGCGCTCACGACCGCCGCGCCGCCGTTCGTCTTCGGCGCGCGCGTCTCCCGCTCCCGCGCGCGTCGCTCCAACGCTCGCACCGCGCGTTCGGTTTTTTCCGTCCACTTCACGACGAAACGCATCGCGGTGTCCCTGACTTCGTCCGCGTATGCGTTCTCCTCCTCCGCGAGCGACGCGACCGCGCGCGCGATCTCGGTGTCGTCGAGCGTTTGCACGTTGAGGTGGACGTTCCATCGCGCGTCTAGCTCGGAGAGGATGCCCATCGCGTCGCGGTCGCACAGCGGTCGCGGCGGCGGCGGCGCGTCCGATTTCATCGTCGTCGTCGTCGCCCGCCTCGCCGCGACGCCGGCGTCGATTCGATCGCGCATCGTCGTCAGCCTCGCGACCATCCCCGGGTACGCCGTGCCGACGCACCACGCGTACGTCGCCGGGCCGAGGTAGCGCTGCAGCGCGTCCGTCTCGTCGTCGTCCTCGTCATTGTCCTCGTCCTCGTCTTCGTCGTCCTCGTCCTCGTCTTCGTCGCCGTCGGATTCGAAATCGGATTCGAAACCGCCGCCGCCGCCGAGGATGACACCCCCGCGCCGCGAGATCGCCGCCGCGCGCGCGGCCGCGCCGACCGCGTCCCTGAGCCTCCTCGGCGCGCGCGCGCTCTTCGCGACGATCGCGTCGAGCCACGCTCTCACCGCGGCCGCGTTTCGAAGCCTCGGCTGCGTCTGAAACGGTCGCCCGGCGTCGTCGACGGCGACGCCGAGCAGCTCCCTCGACGCCGCGTACCCGTAGTGCCCGTCCTTCGGACCCCGCTCGACGCCGCGCACGGCGAGGAGACCCGCGGACGCGTCGTCGAGCGCGTCGTCGTCGTCGTCCGCGATCAGTCGGAACGTCTTAACGCCGCGGCCGTCGGGTAGTCTGTCCGACGACTCCGCGTACGACGCGAACGCGCGGACCTCCTCCGCGTCCGTCGCCGTCGCCGCGGCGCGAATGGATGCGCGATCGTCGACGCGCGCGACGCGCAGCGCGATCGGCACGGCGGCGTCGACGAAGGTTGGCGCGCCGTCGCTCGGGCTCGAGACCGACGACCGCCTCTTCTTCGACGCGTGGGAGGCGCCGTCGCCGCCGCCGTAACCGCCGCCGCGCGCGCGTTTCCGCGCGGTCGCCGCCGCGATCGCCGCGTCGTCTAGGGCTACCCCGACGCGAGGCGGGCTCTTCGCGCTGAGTAAGATCCCGGGGCACGCGTCGCGGATCCACCGCTCGACGTCGTTCTTCGTCGCGTCTCCCTCCGCGGGCTTCAGACGTTTCCCGGCGAAAGGATTCGGGTCCGCGGCGTGATACGCGAAGTACCTCCCGTTGCCGCCTCGGTCGGTCCCGACCGCCGCGAGCGTCGGCGTCGCGTCGCCGCCGCGCCCGCTCACGAGGTAGACGCCGATCTCGTTCGCGAGCGCGCCGTCGACCGTTCGCGTCGTCTTCGCGAAGAAGAAGCACGCGTAGGCGCATCCCTGCGGCCGCGATCGCGTCTTAGTCGATCCCGGGGATCGCGGGGTGGTCACGAGGTGAGGCGCGGGGCGCGCGGCGGCCAACGTCGCGGCCGCGATCGCGCTCACGCTCGGAGACGTCGGCGAGGTCGTCTTCGTCCGCTTCATCTTCGCCTTTATCCTCCCCTTCAGGCTCCTCGGCGTCGCCGGCGCCATCGCGGAAGAGATTTAGATTTCTCGGAACGTCCGAAACGCTTCTTTCTTCGGGGACAGGACGCGCGGAGATCTCGCGGCGGTCGACGGCCGTCGACGCGCGCGTGGCGACGCGCGAGGACGCGAGCGACGCGGCGTTCGAGCGCGAACGTTCAAAGGCGCGGCGCGACGTGCGACGCGCGCGGGGAAGTGCGACGTGGTCGGTTCGCGTCGTTCGAACGTTCGCGCGTAAACGGGACGGACAGGAACTGAACGAGAGAAAAGACGTTCGAAGTCGAAGGGTCACCACTGTTCAGCTCGTCGCTCGCGCGCGCGCGAGAACCGAACGAGATCGAATAACGTGAAAACAAGCTTACTTACAAAGAACGCCTACTGACTGTGTCCCTCACGCGACGCCTCCCGTCAGTTGATCAGTAGAAGTTATCGTACGTGCTCGATCGGAACCAGTTGTAATCCGGAAGGAACTGCGTCGGGCCGATCGCGGCGATGGCCGGGCACTCGTCGCGAATGTACTTCCACGCCGTCGCCTTCACCGTGTCCACGGTCACGGCGTCGATGCGCGCGAAGAGCTCCGCTCGCGGGATCCTTCGCCCGTACGTCAGGAGCTGCCGTCCGATCTCCTCCGCGGCCGCGCTCGTGGACGACTCCCCGTGAAGAAGGAGCGAAGACTTCAGCGCTTGCTTCGCGCGCGTGACGTCCTCGATCTTCGGGTCGTAGATTAAATTCCGGAGCGAGTTCATCACGACGAACGCGACGTCGTCGAGGTCCTCGCGCACGTCCGTGTTCACGTGCACGCCGAACAGCCCGGTGTCCGCGTAGTTCGTGTTGAACGCCATGTAGCTGTTCGCGAGGTTGTTGCTGTGCATGTCCTGCGCGAGGTCCGACCCGGCGTGCCCCGCGCCCGCGGCTGCCTTATCCCACGAGCCGAGCATCGCCTGCATCACCATGAGCGGCACCGCGTCCGGGGACGTCCACGACGCGCCCTTGAACGCGACGCAGAAGCTCGTGTTCGGCATGTCGTCGTCGCGGATCCGGACGTCGGACCCGGTGAAGTGCGCGGGGTCGCCGCTCACGAGCTTACGAACGCTCTCGCCCGAATCGCCGCTCGGAAGATTGGAAAAGGCGCCCTCGGCGAGCTTCACCAACGCGTCGTGATCCACCGCGCCCGTGCCGACGAGAACCATCCTCGGCGCGGTGTAGTGCTGCTTGATGTACGTGCTGAGGTTCTCCTTCGTGATGTTCCGGACGTTATCCGCGCTGCCGAGGATCGTCCGCCCCAAGCCCGTTTGCTGAAACGCCGTCGCGTGGAGGTGGTCGAATAAAACCTCCTCCACCTCCTTCTCCACTTCCTCCATTTCGCGCAAGATCACGCCTCGCTCGCGCTCGATGTGCCTCTGCTCGAGGCTCGAGTTCTGCAGAATGTCGGACAATATATCCACCGCGTTGGGCACGTCCTTCTTGAACACCTTGGCGTAGTACGTCGTCTGTTCCCGCGACGTGTACGCGTTGAGATGCGCGCCGAGGTTTTCAACCTCCTCCTCCAGCCCGGCGGTTGTGCGCTTCGCCGTGCCCTTAAACGCCATGTGCTCGAGGAAGTGCGCGGTGCCGTTGTTGGCCGCGGTCTCGTACCGCGACCCGGCGTCGATCCACACGCCGACGGTCGCGGTCTCCGCGAACGGGGTCTCCTCCGTCGCGACGCGCATGCCGTTCGCGAGCGTCGTGACCTGGGAATGGGTGGATGGAAGGATGGATCGTTGGACGGACGGACGGGGTGGGCGACCGATCGATCCGGCGAGCGCGCGTTCGCGGGGGCGCGCGAGGTGCGCGAGGGGGGGATCGACGCCGTCGAGGGGTGGAACGGAACGCGCGTCGAAGGATCTGGCGGCGTCGAGCGCGCGGGCGGGGGGACGGCCGCGCGCGCGAGGCGCGCGCGATCGCGGACGCAACGCGCGACGGACGGACGGACGGACGCGCGCGTGCGCGAAAAAAAGCCAGCCCGCGGAGGAGAAACCCTCGGTCGCGCGATCGCGCGATCGCGCGGCCGGGAGCGCGATAACCCCGAGGAAAAGGTCGCGACGCGCGCCGACGCGCACCTTGGTCGCGGGAGACGCGAGGATGCCCGCGTGCGTGAACGCCTGCGGCTCCGGGGTGGTCCACTTCAGGAAGGCGTCGTCGTTTTGGAACGCGGAATCGACCGCGACGGCGCCCTGGCCGTGCGCGCTCGACGACGCGTACGGCCGCGCGAACGCCTGCGCGCTCGCGCGATTGATCGCTCTGCGAGCGACGCCGCCGAGGGATGCGAGTCGGTGCGCCATGATCGGCGACCGCGATCCGACTCCGTGACCGCGTCAGTGGGCCGCGCGCGAGGGGTCGCCCCGATCTTGGCCTGGTTTTATCGTTCGTCGAGGGTCGCGGCTCGCGGCTCGAGAGCGGCGGGGGTGATTTTTTCTGACTAAGTTTACATACGAACGCGTACACGTACTACACAGAGTACCGACGCAGCCAAGATCGTCCTCCGATGACCTGCCGGCCGTCCCCAAGCAAGTCCCCGGTTCAAAGCCTCGCGAGGCGACGACAGGACGACGCCCTTCAACGCGGCGGAGCCATGGACATCAGCGACTTCGAGTTCGCGCCGCCGTGCACGCAGGACGACGCGCCCGTCGCGCGGATCGAGCCGCGCGCGGACGACAGCGCGCGCGCGGCCGCGGCCGCGACCGCGGACCCGACCCCCGCGGCGGCGCGCGCGCGGGCGTCCCCGCCCTCGCGCGAGGACGCGCGAGCGGACGCGCGCGCGCCGCCGTCGCCGCCGTCGCCGCCGATGTCGCTCGCGTACGAGATCGCGCTGGATCTGACCCCGGCGGAGCCCGCGACGCGCGACGCGGCGCCGGAGGAGGCGACGCGAGGGGAGGACGCGCTCGCGACGACGACGACGACGACGACGACGACGCGACCGCCGCCGCCGCCGCCGCCGCCGCCGCGCGCGCGCTTTCGGTACCCGTCCTGCGAAGAACCCGACGGCGCCGCGGCGTCGCCGCCCGTGAACCGCGAGGACTCGCCCGTCGAAGACGACGACGCGACGGCGACGGAGGTCGACCCGAACCCCGGGTCGCGGTCGCCGTACTTCCAGAGCCTCTCGCCGTCGTCGTCGCCGCCGCGCGAAGCGCCGCCGCCGCCGCCGCCGCCGCCCGCGCCCGCGCCCGCGCCCGCGGTCGTCGTCCCGGACGATCGCGACGGAATCGCCGCGACGACGGAGCGCGACCGCGACGTTCTCGCGCGCGCGGCGCGCGACGCGAAGGACGCGCTCTCGCGAGGCGCCGACGCGGCGAGAGAGGTCGCGTCGAGCGGGCTGGACGCGTTTCTCGCCGCGTTGGAACGCGACGGCGGCGCCATCGAACGTGCGTGCGCCGACGTCCGCACGCGCGCGCTCGCGAAGCGTCGGCGGCTCGCGGACGCGAAGGATCGGTTCTGGAGGATGCAGGACGAGATCGCGGCCGCGTTCGACGCGTGAGGGACGGGTGATTGGGGGGAACGAGAGACGAGACGACGACGAGACGACGACGGCGACGAGAGCGAAAGCGTCAGCGAGCGCCTCGTGATAAGGATACAACGTCGAATGACACATACAAGAATACCCGCGCGCGGACGGCGCGACGCGACCGCGCGTCGTCCTGTCCTCCATCTCACGCGTCTAACACGTTCCCGTTCCCGACGCTCCCCGGCCGACCCCACGGCAAATTCTGCGTGTCCACCCCCGCCTCTTGCACCGCGACGACTTTCCGCAACGCGTCCCTCGCCTCGACGCGGTCGTCGAACCAGTGCTTGTTCCCCCCGACGACGATGTAATCCTCGTGGCCTTTCCCGCAGATCAAAACCGCGTCGTCCTCGCCCGCCATCGCGATCGCGCCTCTGATCGCGTACCACCGGTCCACGATCACGTACCGCCGGCACATGTTCTGAAGCTGCATCGTCTCGTGCCGCGCGTTCGGGTGAATCAAATACATATCCTTGAGGAACGGAAACATCGCCTCCTCTTTGATCGCCTCGAGGTTGTAGATGCGATCCCGAAACCCGGCGACGACGTCGTCCAGGATCTTGTACGGATCCTCCGTCCGCGGGTTATCGTTCGTCACGAAAACGATGTCCGAGTACGTGTCCGCGATCTCCCCCATCTCCTTCCGCTTCGACGCGTCGCGGTCGCCGCCGCATCCAAAGACGGTGATGACGTTTCGGACGTTGGCCGCGCGTAGGCTCGTGATCGCTCGCTTCAGCGCGTCCGGCGTGTGCGCGTAGTCCACGATCACAGAGAACGGCTGTCCCTCGTCGATGAGCTCCATCCTCCCCGGCACCGGGGTCATCTCCTCCACGCCCGCGGCGATGACGTCGAGGGGAATTTCCAACGCGACGCCCACCGCCACCGCCGCGGCGATGTTCGTCACGTTGATCTTCCCGACGACGCCGCAGACCGCCTCGAACTCCCCGACCGGGGTCTGGATCGTCAGCGTCGTCTCGAACAGCGCGAGCTTCACGTCGGAGACGAACACGTCCGCTTGCCCTTCCTTGGAGGGCTGCGTCGCGTACGTGATGATGGGGACGCGGTCGCCGCCGCCCGCGGCTTCGATGAAGTACGCCGCGTTGTCGAAGGTATCCCGATCCTTCTTCGCGTTGACGCGCGCTTCTTTCGAGGAGTATACGTCGTACATATCGTCCCTCGGGTCGTACGGGTCGTCGATGTTGATGACCGCGCGCTGCCGCGCCGGGTCCGTGAGCTTGTGGAACAGCTTCGCCTTCGCCTCGCGGTACTTCTCCATGCTCCCGTGGAAGTCCAGGTGGTCCCGCGACAGGTTCGTGAACACGGCGACGTCGAAATCGCACTCGTCCACCCTCCCGAGCTCGAGCGCGTGCGACGACACCTCCATCGCGCACGCGCCCGCGCCGGCGTCGATCATCCCCGCGAGTATCTGCTGCGTCTGAAGCGCGTCCGGGGTCGTGTTCGGCACCTCGTACTTGCCCTTGTACGGCGCCAACCACCCGGGCGCGGTGCACGCGCGGTCCGCGGTGGGATCCCGCTCGTCCGACTCCCACACGCCGCCGTGCGGGGTCAGCTTCACGTCCCCGATCTCGTACCCGACGGTCCCGACGACGCCGCACGAGACGTCGTTCGCGGCGAGGATGGCTTGGATCAGGTGCGTCGTCGTCGTCTTGCCGTTGGTGCCGGTGACGCCCACCGTCGTGAGCTGCTGGCTGGGCGAGCCGTAAAACGCGGCGGCGATCTTCCCGAGCGCCTTCGCGCACGACGACACGACCACCTGCGGGATCTCATCCGTCAACCCTTCGATCTCGCCTTCGCACACGACGGCGACGGCGCCGGCGGCGACGGCGTCGAGCGCGAAGTCGTGCCCGTCGAAGGTGGCGCCCGGGACGCAGACGAAGACGTCGCCCGGGAGGACCACCCGCGAGTCGTCCGCGATCCCGGAGACTTCCACGTCCTCGTCCTCGCCGAGGTGCGTCCACTCGTTCACGGCGACGTCGCCGAACTCGAAGAGTTCGCGCAGGAGCGCGATGCCCTCGTCGTCGTCTTCGTTTCCTTCGTCTTCTTCTTCCTCCGCGGCGGCGGCGGCGGCGGCGACCTCGTCGTCGTCGTCGTCGATCGCGGCGGCGGCGGCGGCGGCGGCGTCGTCCGCGGTCGCCTCCACGTCTAACGCGTCGTCGTCGTCTTCGTACGCCTCGTCGTCGCCGTCGGCGTCGCCGTCGAGCTCGTACGCGCCGTCGTCTTCGACGTCGCCGTCGTCGTCGCCGTCGAGCTCTTCCGCGATGGCCATCGCTCTTTCGAGCGTCTCGTCGTTCACGAGCTTCGCGTCCTTCTTCCGCGCGGCGTCCGCGTCGACCGCGCGCTTCAGGTCCGGCGCGTCGAACACGAGTCCCGGCGCAGCGTCGTCGCCGTCCACGTCCGCGGCCTGCTCGTCGATCGCGCCCGCGGAGTCTGAAGGCGTCGCGGACGCGCGGTGACGCGCGACGCGTTGGAATCTCGCGCCGCCGTGGAATCGCGCGGCGCGACGGTTAGCGGCGCGGGGCGGCGCGTTCGGCGCGTCGGCGTCGACGCGCGCGCGCGTCGCGACGCCGCCGGCGCGGCGCGGCGTCGCCGCGGGTTTCGTCGAAACCGGCGCGCGTCGCCATCGCACGCTCGCCGCGTTCGCGCGCGCGCGCGCGGACGCCTCCGCGCCGCATCGCGCGGCCCCGAGGGCGGACGTCATTTTAACCCTCGCCCTTTCCCTCTTCACGCACTGGCACGCGCCGGGTCTCGACGTCCAAATGCCGAGAGACGCCGACGCGACGTTCCCGCTTTGGATCCTCCGCGGACGGCGCGCGTCTCGATCCGACGCTCCAGTCGACGATGCGCGAGTCCTGCGACGCGTGCGACGCGTGCGACGTTCGTATCGCGCGCGAGCGAGTGCACCTCCGGTGGCAATTTTAATCGGCGGGGCGGGTTTTCGATATTCGAGAGCGCTTTTTGCTTTTTTTGACATCCGAGAAACGCGGCGCCAATTTATCGGTCGATCGACCGTCGTCGCGGTCAACGCTATGAAAGATTCAAACCGTTTCTAGGGTGAAAAGTCCGCGTTGCCGTCCCCACTCGGACGAATCCCGAGAGCGTTTGTTCATTCGCTCCTCGCGTTCGCGGCGCGTGCTGCGATGCGATGCGAGAAAGGGAACGAATCCACCCCATTACATTCATTCGCCGTCCGAGACGCGCCGCACCGCGTCCGCGCGCGGGGCCGCCTCTCCACGGCGATGGCCACGTTCGTATCGCGCGTCGGCGTCGTGCGACCCACCGCGAGGGCGACTTCGCCCTCGCGCGACGGGCTCCGACGGCTCGGCCCGCGCTCGCGCATCGCGGACGGCATCAGCGTCGGGTGCGGGTGGAAGCAAAAGCGCGTCGGCGGCGCGCGCGTTGGGCGGACGCGCCTCCCCGCGGATATCCGCGCGACGACGACGGACGGCGAGGACCTGAACGAGGTCAAGAAGCGCGCCGCGGCGAGCTCGAGCGCGGCGAACAAGGAGGCGGAGGAGGTGGCGAAGAAGTGGGGGCTGGAGGCGGGGCTGTGGAAGGTGTTCTCGTCGAAGGCTGAGGACGGCGCGGTGGGAGGAGGAGCGAACAAGATGGACTCCGCGAAGAAGCTCCTCAAGGTGCGCGCGCCGACGGCGCACGATTCGATCCGCGTTCGCGTCGCGTTCGCGCGCGCTTCTCGCGCGTCCGCGGCGGCGCGCGACGGCGGCGACGCGCGTCGTCGGTCGCGCCGCGCGCGGTCGGCGGGACGCCGAGCCCCCCGCGACGTCGCGACCCTACCCCCGAAGGGAGTCCCTCGTTTTTTTTTTGGCCGAGGCGACCGCGACCGCGACCGCGACCGCGACGGACTCACGACTCACGACCGAGCCCCCGTCCTCCCCGTCCGCCCGTCGTCCGTCGCACCCCCCCCTCCCGCCCCCGCACGCAGAGATACGGCAGCGCGTACCTCGTCACGTCCATCTCGCTGTCGATCGTCTCGATATCCGTGTGCTACGCCCTCGTCGGCGCGGGCGTGGACGTGGCGGCGTTGCTCGACCGCGTGGGGCTGCACGTCACCACCACGTCAACGCAGGCGCGTTCGAGTGTCTTCACACTGGTCCCCGTACGACCGCGTCGGCGTTGTGAACTTCATTATTCCTTGAGGACGGACTTTTCTTCCCGGCGGTCCGGTCGTCACTCTCCGCCCACCGCTCGCTTTCATTCCCGACGCGCCGCGACGCCTCTTTCGACTCTGCTTCTGACGCCTCTCGACTCCGCCCCGACGTTCGTCGCTTCCTTCGCGCGGAACGGCCCTCAGTTCGGGACGTTCGCGCTCGCGTACGCCGCGCACAAGGCGCTGTCGCCGGTGAGGTTCCCGCCCACGGTGGCGCTGACGCCGATCGTCGCCGGGTGGTTGGGGCAGGAGCCGAACGAGGAGGACGACGACGAGGCGTGACGCGCGCCCGACGCACTCTGCTGTAAAAAAGTTTGATATCACCGAGAACCAAACGACGCGACCGCGACCGACCCCGCGCGCCCGCTCGCCTTCTCGCGCGGTTCGATCGATCGATCGCGCGCGCCTCGCCTCGTCGTCGCGATAATGAATCCGCGCACGCGAAGGGTGCGAACGATGGAACGACGAACCGAACGCCGCGCGCGAGCGTCGACGCACTTCGACCGCGCGAGCCAGCCTCGCGAGCCGCCTCGCCGCCTCGCGCTCGGCATGCGTCTCGCGCGCGTCCTCGCGCTCGTCGCGCTCCTCGCGTCCGCCGCGCCGCTCGCGCGCGCGGGGTCGTCGACCGCCGCGCCGAAGGAGACGACGCGACGCGACGACGACGCGCGCGAGAGGGAGGCGGAAGGAGTCCTCGCCATGGGCGGCCCCGACGCGACGCGCGAGCTCGTCGCCGCGACCGCGTCGCCGTCGTCGTCGTCGTCGTCGTCGTCGCTCCCGTCCGCGTCCGCCCTCCCCGGCGCGTCGTTCACGTGCGTCGCCACCTCGGACGCGACCAGAGGGTCGTGCTTCGTCGCGACGTGCGCGCAGCTCGTCGGCGCGGTCCGCTCCGGCGCCGCGCACGTGACGCTGTATCGCGACCTCGTCGCCCCCGGCACGTTCGAGCGGTGCGGCTTCCCGATCACCGTCTCGCGTCCGCTGACGATCCGCGGCGCGTGCGCGGGGCGCGGCGGCGACGCCGACGCCGACGCCGACGCCGCGTCGTCGCGGTGCGTCGTCGACGGCGGCGGCGTCGTGACGCGGCTCGATAGGGAAACGTGTCGGCAGCACTGCGCGACGTGCTCGGGCGGCGGCGCGCCGCTGTTCGACGTCCGCGCGGGAGGCGCGCTGACGCTGATCGATCTGGAGCTGCGGAACGCGTGCAACGCGCGCGACGGGCGCGGGGGGGCGGTCGTCGTTCGCGGGCGGGCGTCGAGCCCGCGCGAGGAGGACGCGTGCGGCGGACGGACGATCGACGCCGCGGGCGACGTTTTTGACGACGACGCCGACGACGACGACGACGACGACGCCGACGACGACGACGACGACGACGACGACGACGACGACGGCGTCTGGTCGCAGGCGTACGACGCGTCGGACCCGCCGCTCGGGGGGGCTTCTTCCCACAGCGCGTCGCTGCGGATGACGCGCGTGGTCGTCCGCGACAGCGTCGCGTACGGCGGACCCGGGGACGCCGCCGCGGGACGTCGCGCGTGGAACGGCCGCGGCGGCGCCGTCGCGGTGATGAGCGCGAACGCTCGCGCGTCCTTCCGCGACTGCGCGTTCGTGTCCAACGAAGCGTGGGGCGGCGCGGCGGGCGACGGCGGCGCGTCGTCGTCGTCGAGCGATTACCTCTCAAACCTCGGCGAGGGCGGCGGCGTGTACATGTCCGGCGGGACCGCGAGTTTCGTCGACTGCGTCTTCGAGGGGAACGTCGCGGAGAAGGAGGTGCGTTCTATACACTGGTCCCCGTACGACCGCGTCGGCGTGGTGAACGCCGATCCTTAAGGACTTTTGCCGGCGTGTGTTTCTCTCCGCCCAGGGTCCCTCGCTTTCAATGCGTGACACACCTCGGCGCCTTTCAACTCCAACTGACGCCTTTCAACTCCACCCCGACGTTCGCTCGTGTGGAACGAGGGCGGCGGCGTGTACGCGGACGCGGGCGCGAACGTGACCGTCGCGGGCGGGACGTTCCGCGGCAACTCCGTGCACGACGATTACTTCGACGGCGGCGGCGGTCTCTTCGTCGGCGGCGCGAAGACGACCGCGGTGACGTCCGTCACGCGGTTCGAGGACAACGAGGTGATGCGGTACCCGGACGGACGCAGGAAGGCGCTGACGTGCGGCGGCGGGGGCGTCTCCGTCGTGAGGTGCGTTCTATACACTGGTCCCCATACGACCGCGTTGGCGTGGTGAACGCCGATCCTTAAGGACTTTACTTCCCGGCGTATCTCTCCGCCCACCCCCCGCTTTCAATCCCCGTCCTCGACGCCTTTCAACGCCAGCTGACGCCTTTCAACTCCACCCCGACATTCGCTCGTATAGAGGCGCGACGGCGAATTTCACGTACGCGCTGTTCGAGTCCAATCGCGCGCCGCGCGGCGGCGGCGTGTGCGTGCACGACGCGACGGCGTCGTACGACGAGGTCATCTTCCGCGAGAACGAAGCGCATCACGACTGGTTCGACCGAACGCGCGGGAACGACGTGGAGTGCGTGCAGTGTTTCACGCGACGCGCCGACGGCGGCTCGCCCGTCGCCGCCGCGTCGATCGATCGATGCGCGTACAGACGCGACGACGACGCGATGGGGTTCGTGCGGGGGACGGGGGGCAGGACGCCGACGTGTGCGCCGCCGCCGGGGGCGTTCGACGACCTTTCCGTCGCGGTGGAAGAGACGACGGACGACTCGAGCGCGAGGATCACGCCCGAGTCGTCGCCGGCGACGTCGCGCGACGCCGATTCGTCGTCGACGTCGTTCCGCGACTTCGTCGGCACGAGCGGCGTCGGCGCGGTCGTCGCGATGGAAGGCGGCGGGACGAGGCCGGTCGGGTCCGCCGGTTCGGGCGTGCGAACGGTTCAGGAGATCCTCGACGCGAGCGATCAGTCCAGCTTCTGACTCGCGTTTCGTTTCGTCGGCGGCGGTCTCGACAGGACGCGCGTTCTGTTCTTCTATTTCACCGTTTGGTCGGGTCATCACAACGCGACGCCTCCGAGCGGTCGTCTCTCGACGTCTATCTTCCACTCCCACCACACCCCGCCGCTTTTCTCGCAATTATTCATCAGCTCTTTGTAATGCTTCCGAACCGCGATCGCGTGCTCCGCGACGCCCTGCTCCTCGTCGGTCTCCGCGACCGGCACCGTGTACTGGCTGATCACGTGCCGGTTGTTCTCCCCGTTCTCCTTACTCGCGCTCGCCGCGCCCTCCTTGGTCGTCCCCACGTCCACGACCGCGGAAAGCTTGAACGTGGTCAACTCCATCAGCGACAGCCGACGCGCGGCGCCGTCGAGATCATCCGCGGGACTCCACGCGTACACGACCGGGTACCCGAGCAGCAGCCCGGTCATCGTCGGCGACGGCGGCGTCGCGTCTGATGACGTTGAAATTGAATCCATTCTCTTCTCCCCCTCCCACCCGCTCCCCCCCCCCTCCCCCTCCCCCACCCCCCCCCCCCCCACCCCCCCCCCCCCCCCCCCCC
>Ga0181560_10000235_pt1 | contig 48318 bp, 27 predicted proteins | sample 011ome_20_FD_133751 | JGI IMG/M metagenome (GOLD analysis project Ga0181560, IMG submission 133751) | Coastal salt marsh microbial communities from the Groves Creek Marsh, Skidaway Island, Georgia - 011509CT metaG (megahit assembly) | ecosystem: Environmental > Aquatic > Marine > Intertidal... | reverse complement strand
CGGCCGGCGCGGCGCGGCGAGGTGTCGGTACGAATGCGACGACACGAATAGAAATTCGAATGACGTGTTTCAAACGCACGCTCTCTTCTCGCACGCTGGATCACAGCAACTTCTTCCTCTGGAAGAACTGCTTCAGGTAAAGAATCTGCCACACGCACAGGCCGATGCACACCGCGAGCGAGACAAACGAAAGCCACGCGACGCGTGTGTTCGTGGACTCGTTCAGGTCCCGCAACTCCGCCTCCTTCTGCCGCAGGAACAACATCCCGTTGTGGATCTCGCGCATCTCCGCCTCCAGCGACCGCAGCGTCGAGGAGATGGTGTCCACCTTCTCGGCTTTGGCGATCTTCTCCCAGTCCGCCACGGCGACGCCGGTTTTCCAATCCAGTCGCACTTTGTGGTTCTTCAAGTCTTCCTTTTCGACATCCGTCTTGTAGAAGCACGCCTTGTAGTCGCCCTCCAGCTCGGTGGTGAACCCATACGAGCCCTCAGGGGAGTCCGTGTCCGAGTAGATTTCCGTGTCCTCGGGATCGTACAGCTTCAGGTTCAGGTGCGTCCCGTCCGGGGACTCGTACGTGAACATCACCAGCGTGCTCGGCGCGAGCTCCTCATAAACGCACTTCATGTTCTCCTCGGGGTGGTTCTTGGGGGCACCTCTGTGTTCGGGCGCGACGCGGGATGCACGCGAAGCGACAGAGGTCAGAGACGGTTCAGTCGGGAGCGCGTCGACGGAGCGGCCGCGAGGGACACGGCGTGCCTCGGCGAAAACGGGGTCCGCTCGCGACGACGAGGGGGGAAATCTGGACGATCCGCGGGCACGCGGCCTGCCTCAGCGAGACGACGCGTCGGGCGCGCACCTGTCCACGAGATCAAACTCCATCGCGGTCGCCGATCCGAGCAGCGCCACGGCGATCACCGCGAGGGCGAGGAAACGCTTCGACGCGCGCATCTTCGCGTTATTTTTACGGGTCGTGCTGGTGCGCGGCGTCGTTCTGGCGGATCGCGCCGATCGCAGTCGAACAGTTTCCACCTGCGGCGTCCATGAGCGTGAGTCTCGCGACGGCTCGTCACTGATGACCGGGACGCGGGTGCGTTTTCTTGGCAGGCAAATTCGGTCCAACGCCCCCCCGCCCGCGGCCCCCCGCCACTCCTCCGGGCGCTGGGCGGTGCGCCCGCGGCGGCATGTCGTCCGGTGAGTCGGGCGAGAGCCTGGCGTCGCGCCTGGCGGACGCTGAGGCGGCGCTGCTGTTCGCGCGCGTCAACGAGAAGCGCCTGTCGGAGGAGAACAGTCGCTACCGGGAGCGATGCGAGGAGCTCAGCGCGCGACTGCTCGAGGCGGCGACACCGGCGGCGCCTGTCGCGACGGCCAAGCCCCCGCGCGCGCCCGACGCGTCCGCGCAGGCGGATCACGAGGACCGGGTGCTGAACCTGTTCCTCACGGACGGCAAGAACCTCTCCGAGCGCAAGGTGCCCGGGCTGGTGGGCGCGCCCAACGGCGCGCTGGAGTTTGGCACCGTCAGCGCCACCGTCAGCGGCGCCGAGTTCGTCGGGCTCAGACCCCTGCGGGCGCGCCGCGACGAAGCGTCCGCGAAGCCCGCGCCGCAGCCGCAGAGATGGATGTCCGACCGAATCAGCGACATGCTGAACCGCGGGAACGAAGAAGAACCCGCGGACGTCGGCGGGAGCGACGGCGACTCCGGCGCCGACGGAGGAACGCGCCGCCGCTCGGGCTCCGTCGCGTCCGACGCTTCGGGGGACGCCTCTTCGTCACGAGACTCCGACTGCGAATCGGACGCGGCGGAGGACGCCGAGGCGTTCGACGCGGAGACGCACGTGACCAAACCCGACGCTGCTCTGAAGACGCTGAAGACGTACGAGATCATGTGGAAAGAGGGCGGCGGCGCGGGGCCGCTTCGGCGGCTGGCGTTCGAGGCGAACCGCGCCGGTTTGGCGTACGTGAAGAGACGCGTTCGGGTTTGGTCCCTGGAGGCGAAGCAGGGGGGCGACGCGCACGAGCGCGCGGCGCGCGACGCCGAGGCGGCGTCGAACGCGATCCGAGAGGAAATGCGGCGCGCCTCTCTCTCTCCGCGCGGGGACGACGGGAACCGGAGAGAGGAGGCGCCGCGAACGAAAACGTCGCCCGAGCCGAAGACGAAGCCTCTGGCGTTGCCCCTCGGGCCGCACGCCGCACGTCTGTCGGAGCCCTCGGCGATTTTCTCCGAGGACGCCGCGCGGCGGCTGCAGAGCGCGCTCCCCGCGCGCCTGCGCCTGCGGGACTGGAAGATGGCGTACTCGTCGAAGCGCGACGGGATCAGCCTCCGCAGCCTGTATCGCGCCGCGTCGCGCGAGGCGGGGGCCAAAAACGGATCCTCCGCGGAGAGTCTGCTCTTCGTCCGGGACAGCCGCGGGAACGCGTTCGGGGCGTTCGCCACGGAGCCGTGGCACGTGCACCAGCGGTACTACGGCACGGGCGAGTCCTTCGTGTTCACGGTGCACGACGAATCGTCGTCCGCGGCGTCTGAAAAAACCGCCGACGACGCGAAAAAACAAAACGACGGCGTCGTCGCGTTCAGGTGGAGTCAGCGCAACGACTACTTCATGTTCGGCCGCGCGGATTGCGCGGCGGTGGGCGGCGGAAACGGCTTCGCGCTGTGGCTGGACGAGGAGCTCCTGCGCGGGAACAGCGCACCGAGCGAGACGTTCGACAACCCGTGCCTCAGCGGGGGTGTGAAGGATTTCCAAATCGTGTACGTCGAGCTGTGGACGTTCGCGGCGAGGAACGCGTAGGCGGCGCCGCGGCGAAGCGGAGAAAAAGCGGAGGAGCGGAGACGCGTCGCGCCGCCCGCGAACGACGACGGTGTGACTCGAATCGTGACGATCACCGTTTAAACGCTCGAATCGCCCGTGTTATTTCATGTCAAATCCATCTCTTCGAAAGCACCTCACGCCAGGCTGGCGAACCCGCCCTCCTCGAGCTTGGACGCGATGGAGATGTCGCCGGTTTGCACGATCTTCCCCTTCTGCATGACGTGCACGAAATCCGGGTGCACGGCGTCCAGCAGGCGCTGGTAGTGCGTGATGAGGAGCAGACCCTTGTCCCCCTCCCTCAGGATGTTGACCGCCTTGGCGACGTCGCGCAGCGCGTCGACGTCCAGCCCGGAGTCGATCTCGTCCAGGATGCTCATCTCGCTCTCCATCACCGCGAGCTGCAGGATCTCGTTGCGCTTCTTCTCGCCGCCGGAGAAGCCCTCGTTGACGTTCCGCGCGAGGAACGACGGGTCCATGTTGAGCTGCTCGAGCTTGGGGGAGAGGAAACCGTAGAACTCGAGCGGGTCCAGCTCGGGCTCGCCTCTGTGTTTCCTGCGCTCGTTGCACATCATGCGCAGGAAATCGGTGTTGCTCACGCCCGGGACCTCGATGGGCGACTGGAAAGAGAGGAAGAGCCCGCACCGCGCGCGCTCCTCCGGCTCCATGGCGAACAGATCTTCGCCCTTGAAGAACGCGGAGCCGCCGGTGACCTCGTAGGAGGGGTGGCCGACCAGAACCTTCGTGAACGTGCTCTTCCCGGAGCCGTTCTTGCCCATGATCGCGTGCGTCTCGCCCTCCTTGATGGTCAGGGTCACGCCGTTCAAGATCTCCTCGCCCGTCTCGGCAACCTTCGCCGTCAGGTCCTTGACTTCGAGGAGCACGTCGCCCTTCGCCGCGCGCACGCACAGCGCGCCGCGCGCGCGAACCGCGCCGCGGGGGGCGACAGAGGCCGCGCGAAGTACAGCGGATCCGTGGCTCTGCTTGGAAGAGAGCGTGGCGGTGGACGCTCTCGCGCCCGCCGCCGACGTGGCCGACATAGCCGCCGACATCTAAAGAATGCCACGCGAGAGGGCCTCGGCCGGGCTTATCCGAGTCCGAGATTGCGAATTTCAACTTTTTGTGATATGGCGAGTTAGTCACAGATTTTCGACATTCTTGAATGTAATTGCACACGACACTGCACGATGTTATCAGCCACCCGGCGCGCGCGGTGGATTGTTGCGCTTCGCCCGAGCTGCGAGAGCCCCGCGAAGGACACTCGGACGCGCGCGTTTCGCATCTCCGGTCGACACGAATCATGCCGCCCGCGGTCGCGCCGCGCTCGATACTCGCGCCGTCGCGAGCCGTGACGCGTCTTTCGCGAAAGACGCGCGCGTCTTCCACCCGCGCGGCGGTCTCGGCGAACTCGACACGCGCGACAGACGACGTCTTCGACGCGCCGAGCACGTCCACCCCGACCCTCCAGACCCTCCGGACCCGCGGTCGCCGCGACGCGCTCCTGGCGTGCGGCGCCGCCGCGGCGACGGCTTTCTCGACCGCGGCGCCCGCGCGCGCTGCCGGCGTGGACCCCGCGTCCGTGCTCACGCGGCGCGGGATGGCGAAGTTCACGCAGGGCGACGTGGACGGCTCCATCGCGGATTTCGACGCCGTCATCGCGGCGGCGCCCGGTCGCGCGCCGTACATGTGGCAGCGCGGTCTGTCCCTGTACTACGCCGAGCGCCTGCAGGAGGGCTCAGCGCAGTTCCGGCGGGACGTCGCCGTGAACCCCAACGACACGGAGGAGGCGGTGTGGGCGTTCCTGTGCGAGGCGCGCGATCCGGCCATCGGGTTCGAGCGCGCGCGCGCGGATCTCCTCGCCGTCGGCCGGGACCCGCGCGGCTACATGCGCGCGGCGTACGCGCTCTTCGCGGGCACGGGGGACGAAAACGCGTTGCGCGCGGTCGCGGCGAACGGGGGTGCGGCGGAGGACTTCTACTCGTGGCTGTACGTGGGGCTGTACCGAGAGGCAAAGGGCGACGACGCCGGCGCGAAAGCGGCGGTGCTCGCCGCAGCCGCGACGCCGTACGGGTCGCGCTCGGGCGATTACATGGCGGCGCTCGCGGAGGTGCACGCCAAGCGAAGGGGGTGGTTGTGACGTTTGAACTTCTCAGCATGCTTCATGAAGGTCGTGGTGATGTAAAACGCCTCCAAAAAACGTCGCGTGACAGTACGCCGCGCTCGCGCCCGGCGCGTCGTCCGCGCATCCGCCTTTCGCCTTTTGCCTCTCGCGGTCTCGCCGTCTCGAAAAAACGGATTTGAGCCGTTTTTGTCGAACGTTGGTTGCTCCGATGCGTCCTTCATTGGTCAACGCGCGCGATGGCGGACTCGGCGCGCGGCGCGCGCTCGGTTGAGCTCACGCAGGAGCCCGAGGTGGCGATGGAGCTGGCGGTGGAGAAGCTCAAGCTGCTCCACTACGAGCGGGACTTCCTGACGCGGCGTCGCCCGGCGTGGCCGCCGCTGACGCGCACGTACTTCGCGCGCCCCGCGGGCAACGGGGGCGAGCAGTTCCATTACTTCACCTCCCTCGCGGCGTACCTGCTGAACCTCGCCGGGAGCTCGTTCCGTGCCCCGGAGCAGTTCGACGACCCCAACGCGGCGTGCTCGAACATCTTCGCCGAGCTCGCGCAGTGCGGGTTCGACACCCCCTCGTTCGCGCCCGGGAAGCTGAAGCACGGCCACGGCCGGGAGGTGGTGGGCGTGCTCGCGGGCCTGTGCGACCTGGTGGTGGCCAGCCACTACGCGCGGTGGGACGGCCCGGAGTACGCGCGCGAGGCGCCCGCGGAGGACGCGGCCGCCTCCGAGAGCCTGGCGCTCGAGGACGACGAGGACGACGCGCTGAACGCCACCTTCGGCACGGAGGACGGCATAGGCGATGACGCGGCGACGGATGAGGAGAGCGACGACGACGAGATTGGCTACGCCGGCGCGCGGGGGCCGCCGACGCCGCTCGCGCTGCGCGCGGATACCAAAACCGCCGAGGAGATCGAGGACGCGCGCGCCATCGAGAGCGCGGTGGATGCCACGGCGTGGAAGCTGGAGCTCGAGCGCGTCGCGCCGCAGCTCAAGGTGGCGTCCGCGGCGGCGGAAACCAAGGACTGGCGCGCGCATCTCGAGCAGGCGAAGAAGCACCGGCGGCGCGTCGCGGAGGCGTTCCCGGAGGCGCGGGCGCGTCTCGAGCGCGTGGCGGAGGACGCCGCCGGCGCTTTGGCGAAGATCGACCAGCGCGAGCGGTTCGTGAACGACCAGCTCGGGCCGCTGGCGGCGGAGTACAAGCGCGAGCGCGAGCGCATGCGCGAGACGCAGGAGAGGCACGACGCCAGCGCGGAGACGGTGGCGGAGCTGACCAACGAGCTGGCGCGCGTGGGCGAGAGGCTCGAGGAGGTGCGGACGACGATGGCGGAAGGCGCCGAGAACGTCGCGGACACGACGCCGCTCACAAAGCTCAAGGCGAGCGTCGAGGGGCTGCAGGGCGAGATGAAGGTGATGGAGGTGCGGATCGGGATCGTGTCCAACACGCTGCTGCGCATGGATCTCGAGCGGAGAGACGCGCGGAGCGCGGCTTAGAAATTACTTTCGTAAAATAACTAATCTACGGTACGTAGTCAGTCATTCGCGCGTCAACTCGTCGGCGCCGCCGTCGCGGGTTCGGTGTTGAGCAGCTGTAAGATGGCCTCCACGAGCGGCCCCCCGGTGAGCTGCAGGTCCTGCTCGGGTCGCTCGATCTTGTCCGTCAACACGCGCTCCAGCCGCGCGCGAATCTCCTTAAGCAGCACGCCGACGCGCGCCGGCGCTTTGAACTGCGCCCACTTGTCCACGGACAACGTCCCGGCGGCGTGTTGCACCGCGATTTTACCGCCGAACAGCAGGAGCTGGTACGGCGTCACCGTGGAGCAGTCGCGCACGAACACCGAGGTGGTCTGCACGCGCTCGTGGTACACCAGCCACCGCGCGGAGAACTTCTTAGAGCCGTGGTTCACCGAGCTCGGGTGCACCTGGATCGGCTCCTCGCGGCCCTGCTCGGAGAGGTACGTCAGGCGCGGCGGCGCGCCCGGCTTGGCGGACGGCGCGCACTTCACGAGGTTGGGGTACAGCCCAGCCACCAGCACGGCTTTCACCAGCCTCGTGTTTTCCGAGTTCCGGTTCGCCTGGAGCCACACCGGGTCGTCCGGAGGAGGGCCGCGGCGACCCCAGGGCTTGCCCCCGCCGCGGCCGCGGCCGCCGCGGCCGCCCCGCGGCGCGGGGACGCCCTTTTTCCCGCCGCCTCGGCCGCCGGCGCCGCCCCCCAGGAAGCCGGCTTCCTGGAGCAGCTGCGCGAACTGGTTCCGCAGGTCGGCGATGCCCTCCAGCGTGCGGAAGCTCAGGAAGTTCTCCCTGGTGAACTGCATCTCCGTGGCCTTCCCGAGCGACTTGGCGTCCACCCACGCGGTGTACGCGTTGAGACACGTCAGGTGGTCGCTCTGGTCCTCGGCGAACATGCGTTTGGCGGCGTCCGCCTCGTCTCGCTTCTCCAGCGGCGCGACAAACGGCGCGCGCCCGCCGAGCACCGCCGCGATGGTCAGCACGGGCGACAGACACCCGAGGACGGCGCCGTACAGCAGCATCTTCCCGACGCGCACATCAACGGGCAGCGTCGCGAGGTGCTGACCGAGTGCGGTGAGGTTTTCCTTTTCGTTCAGCGCCCCGATTTGTTTCAGCGTCTTGATCGCCGACGCCACGGAGTCGCTTTCGGGCGGCTCGAGGGCTTTGCCCAGGAACCCGGCGATGCCGCCGGCCATCTTCTGCAGCTGGATCTGCAGGCACAAGCCTTCCAGCGGAACGCGCTTGATCTCGGGCAGGGCGTGCTCCGCGAAGCCCGCGTCGTGGTACAGACGCGTGTACAGGCGGAAGCATCGGCCGGCGGCGACGCGGCCGGCGCGGCCGCGGCGTTGCTTGGCGCTCGCGCGGCTCACCCACCGCTCCAGCAGGAGCTGCATGCGCGTGTTCGGGTCGTAGCCGTTTTCTTTGCACTTCCCCGAGTCGATCACGTACACCACGTCGTCGATGGTGATGGAGGTCTCGGCGATGTTCGTGGCGATGACCACCTTGCGCGTCCCGTTCGGCGGGTGCTCGAAGATCACCTTCTGCTCCGAGGTGCTCAGCGAGCTGTGCAGCCCGATGAGGTACTTGGCGCCGCCTGTGGCGTCCCGGATCGTCGGGTTACTCGCGCACATGTCGTGCAGCTTGGAGATCTCCGCCAAACCGGGCATGAACACCAAGATCGCGCCCGGGTCCATCGACACGCACACGTGCTCGATGAGCTTCGCGGCGAGATCGTAGTTGATCACGGACTGGTCCATCGCGCGAAGCGCGTGTCGCACGCCATCCAGGTACCCGCGCTGCGCGAGCTCAGTCATGAACTTTTGCTCGGCGGCGGCGTCCGGCGCGTGGAACTCGCCCGCCGCGCGGCCCGAGGAGGAGGCGCCGCCGGAGCCTCCGCCCCCGCCGCGCTTGAGGTACTCGCCGCTCGGCACGTACGAGGTGACCTGCAGGATGTCCTCCAGGTAGTGCTCCTGCACCGGGAACGTGAACCCCGGGATCTGCGCGACGGCGGCGCCTTTGAAGTACGCGCCGAACGCCGAGGCGTTGAGTGTGGCGGACATCAGCACGACCCGCAGCGACGGCCTGTGCGGAAGCACGTCTCTGAGCAGCACCAGCAGAAAGTCCGAGTCGAGCGACCGCTCGTGGACCTCATCCACCACCACGTGCGAGACGCCCGCCAGTAAGGGGTCCTCGGCGAGGCGGCGAAGCAGCACGCCCGTCGTGACGAAGAGAATGCGCGTGCTGGACGACGTCACCGCCTCGAGACGGATTTTGTACCCCACTGTCTTACCGATCGCCTCGCCGCGTTCCTGCGCCACGCGCGACGCCACGGACGTCGCGCTGATGCGCCTCGGCTGCGTGCATATCAGGTTCGTACGCGCGCCTTCGCCCCGCGCGATGGCGTCGTCTAGGATGAACTGAGGGAGCTGCGTGGTCTTGCCGCAGCCCGTCTCGCCGGCGACGATGGTGACTTGGTGGTTGGCGACGGCGGCGAGGAGCTCCTCGGTCTTCGCCCACGCGGGGAGCCGCCGACGCTGCGCCATCAGCTTGCGAACCGCCGGGTCCGCGGCGTCGCCGACGCGCGCCTCCAGAGCGGCGCGCATGCGCTCGGACTCGGCGACGAGACGAGCGTCGTTCGCCGCGCGCGCTTCGGCTTTGGCAATCTCAGCCGAGGCGCGCGCCGTGCGGGTCGCGGCGTCCTCAGCCTCCGTCTTCGCGCGCTCCAAATCCGCCGCCGCCGTCAGGACAGCCTGCTCCCGCGCGAGCGCGCGCCGACGTTCCGTCGCCGCCGCGCGCTCCTCCGCGGAGGGCGCGTGCGCGGAGGGCCGGCGCGGCGAATCCGTCGGCGAACCCTTCGGCGAATCCGCAATCCCCCTCTTCGCGCCGTCTTTCCCCGACGGCTTCGGCGCCGGGAAAGGCCTTTCCGCCTCCGCGGACGCCTCGAGCGCCGTCGCCGGCGAATCGCCCGCGGCTTCTCTGGCGTTGATCTCCATGAGCTGTTTCCGCCTCGCCGCGGCGCGCGCATCCTCCGCCTCCGCGGCTTTCGCCTCGAGCTCGAGTTTCGAAAACGTGCGCGACAGATGTCCGCCAGTCGCCACTCCGGCGTCCCCGTTCGCCCCCGCCAGGGACGCGCGCATCGCCTCGCGCGCTTTCTCCACCGCGTCCGCGACGTCATCTCCCTCGCACCACTCGAGCAGCGACTCGAGGAACGGCTGGCCCACCATCTCCGCCGCCGCGCGGTGCATCGCCGCGTTCACCGCCGCCGCCTCCGGGAACTGGAGCGTCGGGTGCGTGAAACGCATCTCGGGGAGCTCGAACGGGTACGCGTCCCTGCCGTCCAGGCGCACGTCCAGCTTCGCCAGGTACTGCTTCGCGCCCAGTTGCACGATCCCGGGCACCTCGAACTGAAACAATGCCTTTGAGTGCGCGGGCGTGTACCCTCGCGGGGCGTGTTTCTCGCGAGGCAACGACGCGAGTTCGTCTACGCGCGCGGTCCGCAGAATCTCCGTCGCCGCTTCCTCGTCGACGTCCCCCGCACCCGCCTCCGCGAGCGCCTCCCGCGCCGCCGCGAGCGCGTCCTCTCGGCTCGGCCCCAGCGCGGCGCAGAGGTCGTCCAGCGCGCGCCACTGGTCGCCATCCGACGCGGCGGCGGCGGCGAGCGCGACGGGCGCCGCGAAGCCCGCGGCGCGAAGCGCCTCGGCGACGCGCGTCGCGTCGGGATCCATCTCGTCCTCGACGCCGTCGTTCGCCGCCTTCCCCCCCGGGCCGTGCTTCTTCTTCCCGGCCGCCGCGCCGCGTCGCTTGCGCTGCGTCCTCGCCTCCTCGTGGAACGTCTCGGGGAGCTCGCCCTCGTCCAGGTTCAGGATGAGCCAATCCAGCGCGCGGTGCACTCGGCGACGTTTTTGCTCGTTGAACGCCTCCCGCCGGTCGCCTTCGGCAGCGACCGAGGGTTCCGTCTCGCGCAGCGCCCGACCGACGGCGTCCGCGTCGAAGCCCTTCTTCTCCAGGGCTTGCCACGATTTGCGCTCCACGTCCTCGGGGTCGACGTCGATGCGCACTTCCGCGGCGGCGAGGTCGCCGGAACTGCCCCCGTGGCTTCCGCCGCCGACTTTCGCGAGCAACCCGGAGACGAGCTGCTGGTTGGAGGCGGTCATCGATACTTGCTCAGCCACCTCCGCGCCACCGCCGCGACCACCGCGGCCGCCGCGGCCGCGCCCACCGTCGCGTCCGCCCTGGCCGCCTCGCCCGCCGTCGCGCCCGCCGGTCCCACCGCCGCGCGCGCGATTTCGTTCCTCCTTTGCCTTGGAAGCCTTCAGCTTTCGCGCAGCCATGTCGCCTTGGCCCTTCTGGTGGCCGCCACCGCCGCTTCGACGGCCGCCCCCGCTGTTCGGCCCAGCGCCTGAACCCATCGCAGCGGCCTCGCACGACACGCGCCTCTACGCGGGTCGTAAATGAGCGCCTCTGCGCGACGGGTCTGAAACCCGCGATCTCTTCGTGCCCACCTCCGACAGTCCGAGCACCCGAGGAAATCCGAGATTCGACGAGGAACGCGCCCGCACCTCTCGGCCACGCAAACCGAGAGCGTCTCTTTGTTTCCGCCCGAAAAGTGCCGCGAACGAACAACGGAGACGACAGAGACGGACGCGCGCGAGTGCGACACTCGCGAACGGGCCTTCTCGGAACCGCGCGCCATTTCGTTGCGTGCGACGTCGACGTTCTTCTCGTGCGCACTCCGAGCACCGCGACAGCTCGGGTCGGGTCCCGGTCCGTGTGCCTACTTCACGGGAAATCGCCGGACCGAATCGAGAAACACGCCGAATCTGGCGTGGACGCGATGGACTCGCAGACGCAGATGTTGCTGGGGTATCACTACTTGCTGACGCGAGGGGCATCCTTGGGCATCGTCCCCCACGGGATTCGGAGCGACCCACCGAGCGAGACCGACCGAAACGCGGTCGCCGGCTCGCTGGAGGCGGTACGTCGCACCCCGAGTCGCCGGGAAACGAACACGCGCTTTCGCGTTTCCCGTTTCGCCCACCGCGAACTTTTTCCCGGCGTCCCCGGACATCCGCTCACCCTCCCGCGCCGACCCTCGACGTGCGGTCGCAGATTCTGGAACAGAGCGCGTATCTGCAGCAGTACCACGCGGCGATGGCACCGTTCTTGGGGATTCAGCACCCGCCCGTGCAGTCGCCGCGCGGAAACGCGGAAGAGGAAATCGCGCTGCAGGCGCTGCAACACATGAAAAATGTCCCTCCGTCGTCCCTCGCGGGAAACGCCAACGCGGCGCCGGGGGCGGTGGGCACGCGAACGCCGCAGAGAACCAGCGCGACGCGAGGAGAAGGTGCGCGCGCGCGCGTGCCCGCGACGAGATACAGACTCGCCCGAACCCGAGGGGTGGCGACACGCGACGAGACGCGCGCGGTGCCGCTCGCGTCGAGGACGCGCGCCTCCCCTCGGACCCATCGCGCGAAGGCGATTCCCGTGTTCCTTTTCTTTTCTTGGCGGACGCGAGATTCCAATCGTCGGACCCGCCGACGTTCGCGCGCCGAAGTCGACCGCGTCGATTCTGGTCCATCGCGAAAAACCGTCGCGTCTTTTTTTCGCGCATCCCTCCCCCGATCGCTCCTGACGCTCGAATACCCACTCGAATACCACTCGAATATCCCCGCAGACCAACCCCGGGGCGCGGTCGGTATGTCCAACCCCTCTTCGGAGGTTTCCGACCACGCGCACGTCGCGCTCGCGGCGTTCGCCAACCGTGGCTCGCCCTCGCGCGCCTACGTCAAGCGCCACGAGTTCTGGAAGCACAAGAAGAAGGCGGAGCGCGCGAGCGGCGGCGTCGTCTCCGGCACCGGGCGCTCGGCGACGACGTCGCCGGCGGAGAGCGCGCACTTCGGGGGGGTGCCGACACCCGAGTCACCGGAAACCGGCGCCGACGACGCCGCGCGCGCCACGTTCATGAGGACCGCGGCGGACGAGCGCGATCTCTCCTCCGACTGCAACGACGACGAGAGTCTCTCCCGGCCCGAAGTCGAGGCGGCGGCGGGCGCGGCGGCGCGGAGGCCGCCGCCCACCGCGCGGGGGTTCTACGACACCTCCGGCGGCGGCGAGGGCGCGCCTCCGGGCGCGAAGGACGAGCTCGCCAAGGAGTGGGCCGCGCTGACCACCTGGATCCGCATGAACCTGCACCAGCCGCGCACGGCGAGGCGCAAGGTGCTTTTCGTCGGACACCACCCGACCCTGAACCCCTTGCCGGAGGTGGAATCGCCGGAGGCCGCGCCCGGCGAGGGCGCGCCCGGCACGGCGACGGCGCCCTCGGCGACGGCGGGGTCGAAGCGCAAGGCGCAAAGCACGTCCGGCGACGGCGGGAACGCCGATACCCACGCCAGCGGTAAGGCGCGCCGGACCTGCGCGTCTTCGCGCGGCCGCAAGCGCGAGGAGGACGACTTCGTGTTCGTGCTGAACCCCGACCTGGAGTGGTCCGACGTCGGACACGACACGCGCGTGCGCATGAAGACGCTGGTGGCGGAGACGATGGACATCTTCGAGCGCAAGTACAAGAAGCGCAAGGTGTGGGAGTGGGAGCGCAAGGTCCAGAAGTACCGCCCGCCCGGGACGAACAAGACGTTCAACGTGCCGCTCGGGAACGTCGTTCGCGGGATCCAGGAGGCGTACTTCGTCTTCAACCCGGACGAACGCCCGGAGGGCGCGTGAGCGGCGCGTGATGAGCGGCGGCGACGCGACCGAAGAGCCTTTTGACGTAAACGGTCCGTCCGGAAGGTGGAAGGAAGAGAGACGCGTCGTGTGGGGACGCGCACGAAAACGGAGAGACGCAGGAAACGAGACGCAAGAAACGGAAACGTTTTGAGACGAAGCGACACGATCATCGCGATTATCGTTCGACGCGACACTCGAGAGCGAGACGGCGCCGCGCGCGGTCCTTTACGTACCCTAAACCCTCAATCCGCCGAGGCTTTCGCGGGCGCGATCCCCAGCCCCCACCGCCCGCTCTTCGACGGCGTGACGCGAATCGCGGGGGACGCCGGCGATCCCGGCTCGGCCGCGCGACCCGTATCCGCCTCGGCCGCCGCGCTGCCGCCGCGGTGCATGGACATGGAGACGCTCGGCGCGGACGCGATCGGGGACGCGTCTCCGCCGCCCTGGCCCGAACCGAAAGAAGGCGAAGCCGGACTTTTCGGCGACCGAGGAGGCTCGCCGGCGAACGTCCCGTTTCCGTCCGGGACGACGTCATCGTCACGCGCGGCGGGTTTCGCCGCGCCCCGCGGCATCCCGAGCAGCCGCTCGCTCTCTTCCCACAGCCGCCTGGCTAGCCTCGGGTCCCGCGCGGGCAGACTCGGTTTCCTCGGCGCGCAGTCCGCGTAGTAGTTGGTCGCGCCCCGCGACGACGAGCCCGCCGCGCCCGGCGCCGCCAGCCGCCTGCGATCGGCGGCGGCGCACCACACCACCGTCGCCGCCGCGCGGCGCGCGTCGCGCGTCACCCTCCCCTCCGCGAGCGCGAACAGCAAGCCCCCCCCCGGGAAGCGCATCGCGTGTCTCAGCTCGGCGCCCATCATGCCCGGGTCCGCCGCGAACGCCGCGACGTTCACGCCGGCGCCGCGCAGGCGCGCGTCCAACTCGGACGCGTGCAGCGCGACGGCGAGCTTGCTCTGCGCGTAGGCGCGGCCGGCGTCGTACCCGACGGGTTCGTCCAGGTTCGCGAAGTCGATCCCGCGGCTCGGGCGCGGGACGCCCCTCCTGACGCGGTACGTGAAGTGGTGCGCGCCGGACGTGACGAGCACGATCCGCCCCTGCGCGCCGCTGGACGCAGCCGTGCGCACGATCTCGTCCAGCAGCGCGTGCGCGAGGAAAAAGTGCCCGAGGTGGTTCACGCCGAAGTGCGTCTCGCGGCCGTCGCGCGTTCTGCCGAAGGGCTGGCACACCACGCCCGCGCAGCAGACGAGCCCGGTGAGCGGCAGCGCGCGCGCGCAGAACTCGGCGGCGAACGACTCGACGGAGGCCTTCGAGCCGAGGTCCAGGCCGCCCATCACCACGAGGGCGTCGGAGGGCGTCGTTTGCCGGTTCGCGCCCGTCCCGGCCATCTCCTCGAGGATCTTCGCCCTCAGCGCCTCACCCTTTTCCTGGGAGCGGCACGCCAGCACGACGCGCGCGCCTCGCAAGGCGAGCACGCGCGTCACCTCCGAGCCTAGCGCGCCGGTGGCTCCCGTGACGAGGTACGTCAAACCGGTCAAATCGAGACCCTCGGTGATGGTCTCCGCGGTGCTGTTCGCGTTGAACGCGAACACATCGTCGTGGTCCGCGGTGGCGAGGCCCAGCGAAGCGGCGAGCGCACTGCGGCACCCGAACGCGCCCGTCTCGCACGTCATGCCGGACCGCACGCGACGAGACGTGTTCGCGAGACGCGAGCCCGCCACCCGCGCTCCCCTCCGGCGGCGCGACGCGGTGTGACACCACGGCCCCGCATCGCTCGGGCTCCAGGTTTGATCTGCGTGTCATTAAAAGCACTCGCGTTTTCGGCGCGAAAACGCCAACTCGGCAACAACGAAAACGAACCGAGCTGCCGATCACGTCGCACACCATGGCGTCGGCAGCGCGTCGCGCGATGCGATCTCCGCATCGCCGCGGCGTCTTCGCGCGCGCGCTGGTCCCCTTTGCGTTGACGGCGCTCCTCGCGTCGCTCGCGGCGCCTGCGTCCGCGAACGTCGCGGACGCGAGCGACGGCGCTTCGCTCGATCTCGCGGGCGTGACTCCGGGCGAGGCGCGGGTGGATGCGTCGACGCTCGAGCTCAGCGGCGGGTTCGTGCCCCCCCCCCCGGGGACGAATCAGGTGGTCGAGGCGGACGCCACTGTGCTGTTCTCGGCGCTCGCGAACCACACCGTCGTGGTGGCCTTCACCGTCTCCTGGTGCGCGCTGTGCCGCGGGTACCAGCCCGAGTTCGCGCGCGTCGCGGAGGCGTACGAAGGCTTGGTGGATTCGAGATCCAAGAGACCGCTCGTCTTCGCGACGGTGAACGTGGACGACGGCGAGAACCGCCGGCTGGCGAAGACGTTCGGGGTCTCGAGCGCGCCGTTCGTCACCGTGCTGCGGCACAAGCGGTGGTACGTCGTGGACGCGAGGGGCGAGGTGACGGTTCGCGCGCCCAAGCGGTACACGGGGTACCTCGGCGCGTCGCCGACGGCGGCGCACGTCGCCGCCGTCACCGGCGTCGCCGGCGCGTTCGAAGCCGACGGCGAGGTGACGGCGGACGAATCCGTCCTCGCGGCGTCCGCGAAGGGAGAGGACTCGAGCGCGCGCGCGACCGCCGAGACGTCTGCTCGAACGTCTGCTCGAACAGACGAGACGACGCGAACGAGAAGCAAACGCCCCTTGCGTCCGTACGTCGAGGAGTTGACGGGCGCGACGGTGGCGTCGTACGCGGCGGACCCGACGAAAAACGTGCTTCTTGAGTTTTACGCGCCGTGGTGCGGCCACTGCGAGCGGTTCGAGCCGTTTTACTACGAGGTGGGCGCCGCGTTCGCGGACGTTGAGGACACGCGCGTCGCGCGCATCGACGTCGACCGCTACCGCGACGTCGCCGCCGCGTTCAACGTCAGCGGCCTGCCCAGCCTGCAGCTCTTCCCCAAGGGGTACAAAAGCAGGGGCTTGCACTTCAAGAGCGCCGAGCGGCGCCCGGCGGATATCGTCGCCTTCGTCAAGTCGCCGCAGGTGTGGCTGGTGGAGGCGCAGGTCGCGGACATGCCCGAGTGGCACTGCGTGGCGTGGCTCGAGGCGAAGGGCGTGCTGCGCGCGGGCGCGGCGAGCGGAAGCGTGGGGCTGGAGGGGGACCTGGACCGAGGCGAGGTGGCGCCCTCGCAGGAAAACGCTCGGCGCGACGATGACGCCGCCGCCGCCGCCATGTTCTCCGACGCGCACGAGTGGGCTCGGCGCGGGAAGTGGCTCGAGGCGATGGAGACGCTGACGTGTTTGGCGCACACGAAGGCGCTGCGGAACACCGGCCTCGGCTCGTCGCCCGCGATGTGGAACTTCCTGGATAACGCGAAGCTGCACGTGGAGAATCCGGATTTGGTCGCGTTAGAAGCGAGCGACGACGCGGCGTCAGACTTCACCAACCGTTCGGCGGAGGCGCTCGTCGCCGCCGCGCTCGAGGAAGGGAAACGCGTGAACCCCGAAGGCGGGAGCTGGGAGAGCTTCGGGGGTGCGGACGGCTCCAGGGAGGAGCGGGAGGCGAGCGGGTTCGACTGGGAGGCGTGGGAGGCGTTCGCCGGCAGACAGGCCGGGGACGCGCCCGAGCTCGGGGACGGAGGCGCGTGATTTTTACTTTACGAAAACTATTTTTATCGTCGACGTGTGTCGCGTCCCGACGGAGCGTTCTTCCCGTGTTCGTCATCGCGCGCGCATCGACGCGTCACGGCCTGCCGAGCTCGCGCGCGTTATTCCTTCGGGGGCACGGCTTCTTTCGGGTGTTTCTTCTCGTAGTGCTCTTTTAGCTGGTGGTAATCCACGAGCGGTTGCTTGCAGATGGCGCACGGCGCCTTGAAGCTGTTCGCGCGGGCGCTGCCGAGCTGGGACTTGCCTTGCTGGGGTCCTCCGGCTTTTTTCGCCGCGGCCTTGTCCTTGGAAAGCTGTTTCTGCATACCCCGCGCCATCGCGGCGTCCGTGGTGGCGTTCCGGGATCGAAGGGGAAGATCCACCGGGGATCGGCCGCGGCGGCGCGCCAGCCTCTGTCGCTCCCGAAATGACCTTCCGGGACAAATTGTTCGTCGCAACTTGTCATGCTTGTGAGACAGCCGAAAAGTCAGTTCGTTGGTGAATTTTCCCGGCACACACTGGCGGGCGCGCGCTGGCTATGACCGTCGCCGGCGAGACCGACCCGGGCGGGTCGATGCGCGCAGAGATATTCGCGCGGCTCGACGCGCACCTGGCGAAGTCCAAGGTCGAGGTACGCCCGACCCGGCCTGAGACCCCACAGTCCGACCGCAATTCGAAGATCGCGCGCATTCGGCCCCGTCGCGTGCCGTGCTCCTCGACGACGACTGACACGAGCACCACGCCTCCCCCAACCCCGTTTCTTCCCGACGCCCAGGACTCGCTCCAGTCCTCCGAGCTTTACGAGCTCGTCCGCGTGTTCGCCGCGTTCGGCATCGACGGGTTCCCGTCGGACCAGCCCCGGGACGACGCGGTGCGCCGTCTGCTGGAGACGGAACTGCCGCCCGAGACGGAACCCGAAGTGCGCGCGCCGCCGCCGGCGAACGCGCGCAGGTACGTCCCGCAGCACGCCGAGGCGGCGTCCACGCCGAAGCGGCCCGCGTACGGTGGCGGGCGCAGAGAGGGCGAATTCAGAGAAGCGCGGTCGCCGCTCGGCGCGTTCGGAGACGACGCCTCCGCGGAGGATGGGCTCGCGCGCTTCGCCCCGACGTCGCCGCGCGAGCGCGCGCCGTTCGCGGCGCCGTACGCGCTCGAGGCGTTCGAACGCGAAACGCGAATGGGCCCTTTCGACCAGCAGACGGCGATGCCGCTGGGCGGGAGCGCCCGGGCCGCGAGGTCCGCGTCCGCGGAGCGGGTGACGGCGGCGGCCGCGTCGCGGTACGCCGCGCGGACGCGGCCGGCGTCGGCGTCCACCTCGACGTCGCCCAGCCGCGCTCGGCCAGCCTGGGGCGGCGGCGGCGGTTCTCGGCGGCTGGAGGATTCCGAAAGCCCCCGCTCGGCGCTCTCGAGGCGCGGCACGCATCGCCCTGGCTTCGATGCCACCTCCAGGTCGGCGGACGCGGCGCTGAGCGGAAAGGAGCGCGCGCGCGTCGCGGCGAGCCGAGCGCGCGCCGAGCTGGCGACGGTTGAGCGTCTGCGCGCGGCGCGCGAGTTGCGCGAGTCGCGGCAGTCCGCACCCGGCGGCGTCGCGTCCGCGCGTCGCTTCACGTCGCAGACCGCACTGGCGTTTGGGTCGAGCGCGCCGGCGTCGCGCCGCGGCGACGCGTTCGGAGGCGCGTCGCTTCGGTCGTCCTCGCCGGCGTACTCGTCGGGCGCGTTTGCGCACAACGCGGGCGACCGTCTGTACCGCCGCGGCGTCTTTGAGCGGGAGAAGCGCGAGCGCGAGCGCGCGCGCGAGCTCGAGCGCATCGCCGCGGAGGCGATCGGCGACGTCGCGATTTCGCGCGACTTCTCGGGCGGCATGGGCGGCGTCGAGTCATCGCGCCCGTTCGGGATGACCAACGTCTCGCGCGCGCTCATGACGGATGCGCGCGCGTTCGAGTCGCGGCAGAGGCTGTTCGAGGCGAAGAAAGCCGAGTCCGTCGAGCTCGAGCGGCTGCGCGCGTTCACCAGGGACCTGGAGGAGACGCGCGACCTGGGGAAGCCGCGCATCACCGCGAGTGCGAGGGCGATGAGGCGCACCGTGGACGACCTGGGCGCGTGGCAGCGGAGGCGGGACGCGCGCCTGGAGCAGGCGCGCCGCGACCGCGAGGCGGACGAATCGCGGGAACTGACGTTCGCGCCCGCGACGGACTTTTCGCGCTCCGCCGCCGCGGCGACGCGCCCGGTCCGCGCGCGGCGAGCCCCGGGGGCGTGGTCCCCGCCGAAATCGGCGCCGCGCGCGAGTTCGGGAGCCGCGAAGTCCGCCTCCGCGCGAGGGGGAGCGCCGAGGGGCGCCGGCGGACGCGCCTTCGCCGAGGGGAAGGAGGAAGCGACGGTCCGCGCCGCCGGAACCGACGCCGTCGCGTCGGCCCCCGCGCCGACCGGGACGCCGACGACCAAAAGCGCGCCCGCCGCGGATGCTGATTCGCGAGCCGCCGCGGCCCATCTCACGCACGTCTCCCCGTACTCCCCCAAGGCGCACGAGCGCGAGATGGCGCGCGCGCTGGCGGGCGCCGCGCTGGCGGGCGCCGCCGCGATGGCGCGAGTCGCGACGCCGGCGGCGGCGCGTCCGTCGACGGCGCCTCTCTCGGTTTCTTCTCCCCCCGAACCGCCGAACTCGAATCCGTTCGGGTTGACCCAGGTGACCCGCGGCGAGACGCACGACACGAGCCCGAGCCGCGTTCCCGGATCCGGCCGGTCACGAGGCGGCGCGGCGGACGAGGCGACCCCCTCTCCCGACCCGCGCGCCGCGACGTCCCTGCGCAACTCGGTCGCCTCGGACGCGAGCGCCCCGGCGGGCGCCAGCGCGGGGCCCTCGCCGAGACGCGTTCCCGTCGCGACCACGCGTGCCACCGAGCTCCGCGACGCCGCGCGCCGTCTGGCGCGGGAGGAGGCTGCCGCGAAGGAAGCGTTTCGGCCGCAGATCACGGCGAGGGCGCGCGCGTTGCGGAGGCCGGGGGACTTCGGCGAGCGCCTCCACGAAAACGCGAGCGCCAAGAAGAGGGGACCGAACGCAAAGTCCCCGGCGACGGCGACGAACGACGCCGGAGTCGGCGTCGCGCGCGCTTCGGCGCCGAGCGCGTCCGCGATGCCCTCCGTGGCGGGCGCGCTGGCGCGCCAGAAGGAGAAGGCGCGCGAGGGGCGGCGCGCGGCCCGCGCGTCCGCCCCGGGTCCCGAAAAGGGGGGGGCGCGCGGCGACCCGACCGCCTGGGGCGCGTACGGTGGCGGCGACGCGGCGCCGGCGTCTGCGCAGCGAAGGCTGGACCTGCGCGGGGATCCCTCCTCGGCTCGAGCGCGACGCGACGAGGGCCCGCCCGACCGCGGCGCGCGGCGCAGCGTGCAGGAGGCGGAGGCGCGCGCCAGGGAGGCCTGGGGGTACTACGAGTAGTAGCGGGTCTTAGCTCTTAGTGATGCAATCGAAACGTGCGACGGTTTTTTCGCCTGGCAACATCCTTCCCGAGCGTTTCGTTTCGACAACATTTGCCTTTTGGCAAACGCGCGCGCTCGAAATCGATTTCGATTTTTGGAGCTCGGCAACCCCCGAATTCTGTGAAGTGCGCAAGCAGTCGCAAAAAAATGTCGCGAGCGCCAAAGAGAAACCTGAAAGATGGATAAGAGGTGCGTCCGCCATTGCTCGTTGCGGAGCGCAGGCGCACGCCTCGCACAGCACCGCTCGGGGTTTGCACGCGAACATGGCGGCGATCGGCGCGTTCGCCGGGCTCGGGGCGACCGCGGTCCGCCTCGGCGCCGGGAAGACCCCCACCAGATGCACGGCTGCGCGTGCGCCCTCGAGCCTGCACTACACCGCGCGCCGTGGCGCGAGCGTGCGCGCGGGCGCCGCGGCTCGACCCGCGCCCGCGCGCGGGCGCGGGCTGACCGTCGTCGCGCGCGTGGCGTCCACGACCCCTCCCGGGGGTGGGAACGACGGCGACACGCGCGTCAGCACCAGCGTCGGCGGGGTGATCGATACCGTGCGCGACCGCATCAAGCGAAACTTCCGCATGCTCCCCGTGGCGCTGATTTGCATCCTGGTGGGTTTCTCGATGTGCGCGTTCTTCCCGCACCCCGAGTCCCCCGGGGACGCCACCATCTGCTTCACCATCATCTTCCTCGCGGAGTTCCTGTCCTCGGTGCTGTACGCGGCGAAGCGGCCGAGGGGGCTGCTTAAGTGGCTCAGGAGGGGCAAGGTGGTGCCGCTCATGCTCAACTGCTTCAAGATCGGCGTCTTGTACGGGCTCTTCTGCGACGCCTTCAAGGTTGGCTCGTGAGCCTCGCGCGCCGCGGAGCGCGAGGGACGCGTCTCGAGCGGTCCGCCGCGTAGCGCCCCGTCGGTGCACGACGGGAACACACGTGGGGCTCTTCACGAGCGCGAGCACCACGGACGGGTCGTAGGCGCGCGGGAACGGTTGTGTATTCTGACGTTGAATGACGCGCGCGAGCCTCGTCCTCCTCCGTCCTCCTCCGACGTGCTCCGTCGAACGCCAATGTCGTGGACTTTCGTAGAAACGCGCGCGTCCCGAGAGAAACTCGACGCTCCGACGCCGCGCACTTCGCACGGCGCGTGCGGGTCACCGCCCGGGATGGCGACGAACGCGGTGATCGGCGCGGAGGGCCTGCGCGTGCGTCAGACGCCGGCGACGCGGGACGCGTTGCGGCGCGCGTCCGCGTCGACACACGTCGTGGACGCGGAGACGGTCCCGTTCCGCCTCCTGCGCGACGTCGCGGTCGCGCTGAGAGACGCCGGGGACGTCTCGGGGCCGTACCTCCAGGACCTCGTGCGCGGCGGGGGACTCGCGCTGGACCCGCCGAGGCGCGCGGCGCGCAACCCCGCGCTCGAGCTCCGGTGCCACGATCTGCGCGAGGCGCAGGAGGCGCGCGAGTACGCCGCCATGACCGAGGACGTGACCCGCGATCGGCGCGGGGGGGGCATCCGCATGTCCGACCTGACGAGGGACGTTGGGTTCGGCGCGCACGTCGTGACGCTCATGGGCGCGTGTTTCCTCGGCGGCGCGGTCGCCGGGCGGTCCATCGCGCCGGAGAGCGTGACCGTACAGGCGGTCCTCGGCGCGGTCGGCATGTTCGCCGCGCTCATGGTGGAGGCGCTGCTGTTCATGCTGCGGGACGCCAAGACGTGAGTAGGTACATATTAGCGCGTATCGCGGCGGTGTAACACGGGTGATGATGGCGTAAAATCGACGACGACGACCGTAAACCGTAGACTCACTCGCTCCCCAGCCGCCTCCCCCTGCCCCCCCCGAACGCGCGCGCGGGCGCCCTCGGCGTGTCGCCGCCCCCCGCGCCCCCCGCGTGGCCGAAGAGCGCGACGCACAGCGTCCTCACCGCGGCGGGCGTGCTGATGAGCCTCGGCCCGCCGGCGCGGGGCTGCAGCACGGTGAGGAAGTAATAGAGGTGCCCGACGACGACGCCCAGCAGGTCCGGCACGACGGAGCCGCCCATGAGCGCCTCCAGCGCCATCATCCCCCACGGTAAGTAAAACGCTTTCATCTTGATCATGCCCATGATGCTGGTGTTCGCGTTGGGGTTCTCGCGGCTCCACAGGTAGAGCAGCATGAACACCAGCGAGCCGGCGAAGAACGGCAGGCCCAGCGCCGGCGCGATGAGCGGCAGCGGGAGCAGCGCGAGCGCGCCGAGGAGCACCATCCACACGAAGTCCGCGGTGCGGCCCGCGAACGTGTGCTGCTCGAGGAACACGCCGTACCGCGCGCTGCGCGAGTGACGAGGCGAGCAGGTTCGGGTTCGGGTTGGGGGGAGAGCGTCCGGTGAGCGCGGTTCGTCGGTCGCGCGTCTGCGTACTGCGGACGATTTGACATCGGCGCGCGGCGCGAATCGCGACTCGGCGGAGACGCGGGAACGCCGAGTGCGCGCGCGCGGCGGGCTTCGGGCGCGACAGAGACGAACGGAGAGAGACGCACATCATCATTATGCGCATGACGAAGGGAAACCCGAACCCGCCGACGAAGCAGAAGTTGGTGAGCAGGCGCCAGATCTGGAACCGCGTGAACACGGAGGGAAAATCCAAGTACAGCGCGCGAAGGTCCAGGACGCCGAGCTGCACGCCAACGGTGGTCAGCACGCACGCGGTGCCCCACGCGCGGCACACCGGCGGCAGGCTCTTGTACCAATCGCCCGGAGACTGCGACATCGTGTCTGTCGTGACTCGTGCGCCCGAGCTTTGGCGAGGACGCCAAGCGCTGGTGGCCTCGTCACCGAATCCGCACCCGCGGCTCATTCGTCGAGTCCGAGAGATCTGAGGAAGTCCGAGACGGACGCCTCCCACACGAAGTTTGGCCGGCAGTCGGCACGGCTCGAGGCACTCCCTGGAGCGCGCGATGCGCGCGCTTCGGCGCCTCGTGCGGGACATCGCGAACTCTCCAGATGTCCTCGCGGATGTTCCAGGGGCGTTCGTCGCGCTCCTGGACGCCGCGAGCGCGGTTCACGGCCGGCTGGTCACCATCCGGCGCTGGGCGTACGACGCTAAATGGCTGTCGCAGACTCGCGTGGACGCGCCGGTCGTGAGCGTGGGCAACGTCACGTGGGGAGGCACCGGGAAGACGCCCATGACGGAATACATCGCTCGCGAGGTTGCAGACGCCGGGTTCGCGCCCGCCGTGCTCACCCGCGGGTACCGAGGTGCCGACGAGGCGACGATGCTCCGCCGCCGCCTCGGGGACGTCCCGGGGGCTCGCGTGCTCGTCGGGAAGGATCGGGGAAAACTCGCGACGGACGCCTTGCGGAAGGACGCGTCTAGAAGACGCGCCGACGACGCGACCGCCGCGTTCGTGCCGTTAGCGGGCTTTGACCGCGAGAAACGGTTCGCCGGGGACGTCGACGTGGACGATGTCGAGCTGCGGTGCGTCTCCGAGCGCGCGGCGTCGTCGAGCGGTTCCGGTCGCGGCCGGGCGCGGGACGACCGCGACGAACGACGAACCCGGATCGAGAAAAACGATCCCGTCGCGTTTCTCCTGGACGACGGCGCGCAACACGTTCGTCTGCGCAGGGACTTAGAGGTGGTGATGGTACACGCGCTGCGCGGCTGGGGGAACGGGCGGATCGTCCCGCGCGGACCGTTACGGGAAGAGCCGCGAGCGTTACTGAGCCGCGCGGACGTCGTCGCGCTGCACCACTTCCCGCGTCGAAAACGCGAAGCCGGCGAAACCGAAACCGAAACCGACGAACGAAAAAGCGCGCGCGCCGCCGCCGAGGCGTTGGAACGCGACGTGCGCGCGCTTCTGGATCCCGACCGGAACCCTCTGGTGATCAAGACGTCGATTCGACCGACGCGTATCGAGCGTCTGGCGAGGTACGTGGGCGAGTCCCCACCGCACGAGTGGACCCCCCCGCTTTCCAGGCTGAGAGGCGCGCGAGTCTTTTGTCCCTGCGGCGTCGGCGACGCGGCGGCCGTGCGCGCGTCGCTGGAGGAGTTGACGGCGCCCGCGCTGGACGACCCGAGGAACGGGTACGGCCTGCGCGTGCGCCGCACCGGCTCAGTGGAGGTGTGGGACCTCGGGGATCACGAGCCGTTCTGGTCCTGCGACGCGACGCTGGCGAAGATCACGAGCAGGTTCCGCGAGATGCACAGAACCTCCGGCGACGTCGGGTCCGCGGAGGCGAGGATGGTGCTCACGGAGAAGGACGTCGCGCGCGTCATCGCGTCCGAGCCCGAGATGAGGTTCAGAGCGCTCGCCGCGCTCGCGCAGTGCGACCCCCTTGTGCTGTGCGCGGAGCTCGTAGTGCCGGACGAAGCCGAGAGGAGAGCGCTCAACGCGCGGCTGCGGGAAACGCTTCGCCGATGACCGCGGCGTATCGATGCGTACGTCCGGATGTCCACGAATGCACCCGAGAGGCGCTTTGGCGCGGCGGAGACGCTCGACGTCGTCGTCGGGTCGGGTCGACGTAGTTGTTAGATTAGACTCTCGAACGCCCCCCTTTGAGTCCCTACTTGAGCCCCGCGGTGAAGTCCGGGAGCCAGTACAGCGCGACGAGCCCCGTGGCGATGAGCTTGGTGGTGATCCCCACGGCGCCGGAGACGTACTCGGGCACGCCGGCGACTTGTTTGAGCTGCGCGCCGATGATCACGAACAGCGTCGGCAAAAGCAACCCGAGCGTATCGCCGGACATCTTCGGGTCGAGCGCCCACGTGATGAGATCCTCGCGGTTCCCCGGCACGAGGATGATCCCATCCGAGCGCACCATGCTCCCGTTGACCATGCTCTGCGTCGCGGGTTTCGTCACGAGCTTGTTCGAGAAGCCCTCCTGGCATCGGCCAGCCTCCGGGTGCTTGCTGCACAGGCGCGCGTACCTCGCCTTCTCCGCGTCGCTGTCGAGTCCCTTGATGGAGGTGTACCCGTCCTCGAGGCGCGCGGCGCGCTTCTGCTCCGCCGCGGCGACCGCGGAGGGGAAGTACCCGTACTCGTTCGGGCGCTCGAATCCGACGGAGGCCGCGGGCGCGGGGGCAGCCTGGGACGCCTCCGCGGGGACCGTCGCGACGGTCTTCGCGGCCTTCTCGAATTTGGCGTGCACCACCACGGATCGGCGGGAAGAGCCCCGGCCCGCCGCGGCCGCGCGGAGCGCGGTGGAGGGGCGCAGCGCGGAAGAGAGCGCGACGGTGGAGGTGGGCATCGCGGCGGGGACGTGCGGCGGAAGCGAACGGGCGCCTGCTCTAGTGAGAGGGCGCGGATGGCTTTATCGGCGTGCGCCAGTTGTCACGACGAGAGTCGACTGCTGATCGAATCTCGTCTGAGAAAAACGACGCCGGCGTGGCCATGCACGACGTGGCCTCCCAAACCGAGAACGCGTCGCTCACGCGGCAGACGAGCGCGAGCAGAACGAAGAGACGAAATCGCGAAGACGCTCCGTCCCGAGCGACCCGCGCATCTTCTCCGACGACAGCCGCCGCCCGTCCCACCCCCGCGCGCTCGCAGCCCCGACCGCTCGACACCCGAAAAGGCGAGATGTCGTCCGCGGCGAAAAGCGCGGCGAAGCGCTTGATGGTGTTCGGGGGTACCGGCTTCGTGGGGTCGGCGATCGTGGAGGAGGCTGTGCGCCGTGGGCTCGCGGTGACGTGCGTGACGCGCACGGGGACCCCCCCCGAGCACATCCTCGCGCAGGCCTGGAGCGCGAACGTGGACTGGCTCCCCGGGGACGCGTTGCGCCCAGAGACGTATCGCGACGCGATGGGCACCGCCGACGCAGTGGTCACGTCGGTCGGGGTCCTGCCTCTGCCCTCGTTGACGCACGAGGAGGTGGTGCGGGGCAACGGCGACACCAACGTGGTCCCCGCGCGCACCGCGAAGGAGCTCGGGGTGGACAGGCTCGTCGTCGTGGGCGCGTCCATCCCCCCGTTCGTCCCCGGCGTGGCGTTCGGCGTTCCCGGGCTGTTCGAGGCGGGCTACGCCAAGGGGAAGAAGATGGCGCTGGCGTTCGCGCGCGACGAGTTTGTGGGCGAAGAGAAAAAACGAGGCGCCGTCGTGCTCCAACCGGGCGGCGTCTCGGGGACGCGGTACACCGGCGGACGCGCGCTGCCCCTGTGGATCGCCATGTCCCCCGTGTCGCGTCTGCTGCGCGCCGTGCCCGTGAACGCCGTAGCCGAGCTCGCGCCGACGCCGGTGGGAAACGTCGCGCGCGCCGCCGTCGCCGCCGCGACGGAGGAGAAGTACGCGAAACGCTTCGAAGTGATCGACAACCTGCGACTGCTCAGGGAGTTCGACGAATGAGGCGAAGGAGGACGAATGAGAGCGCGTCGGAGCGCGGCCGCGGCGAAGGCACCGGTGTGAGACACGCGTCTGCCGTAGAGACCACTGGAGACGAGAGACGAGCTCCTTGTAGAGGCTATCACGAGCTAATTGCTATGCGCTACCGCGACGTCGTCGCCGGCGAAGAGACGGCGCGGCGTCGAAATTTCCTTCGCGCGATCCTTCGCGCGACGTCGCTAGTCTTTCGCCAGCGGGATCTTCGCGAGGACATCGTATTCCGTCATCCACCACCTCTTCTCCACGGTGAGCGACGCCTCGCGCACGCGGAGCACGCCCCCGAGCCCGGGCGCGACGATGCGCTCCCTCGGGGGCGCGCCCTCGACGGCGATGCGCCACCCGCCGGGCTCGGCGCGCGCATCCGCCGAGAAATCCACCGTCTCGTTCGCGTGCAGCTTCGCGGCGACGCGACGCAGGTGCGCGAGCAGCGCTTCTCTCTGCGCGTCGTCCATCAGCGCGTCGGGAAGCCGCAGCACGCGCCCGAGCGTGACGTGGATGATGCGCTTCGGGCGGCTGGAGAGCGCACCCAGCGTTTTCACGCCCAGCGCTTTGACGCGGCGGCGCAACGCGCCGAACGCGACGCGCGCGTCGACGGCGTCGGCGGCGTCCACCTCCTCCGGCGCGTTTTTTTGCTTCTCGGCTCCTCCGGGATCGCCGTTCCCGCCGTCCGCGTCGGCGTCCACGAAGCACGCGATGAGCGCGCCGTCCGCGCAGAAGCGGTAGCCGTGTAGACGCAGGTTGATGGGCGGCACCGGGTACGCCCACAGGTCCGACCTGAGCTCGACGCCGAGCTCGTGCTTGAGCTTGTCCTCGGGGACGGGCGTCCACCGCTCGCGCGCGTCGCCGTCCAGCAGATCCGGGTGCTCGGAGAAGATGGACACCACGGCGTGGAAGCTCTCGCGGGGTGCCCACCAGATCCCGCGCGTCGCGAACTCTCTGCTCGCGGCCGCGGACAGGCACCGCTCGCGCGCCTCCTGCAAGATGTCGGAAAATACGCGCTGCGCCGTCTCCAAAAGCCGGACGTGCTCGCGGTCCTCCCCGAGCTCGCAGGACACGCCGACCACCGGGTTGGTCTCGAATCGTCTGGGCAACAACGCGCCATCCTCCGGGCGCGTCTCGCAGTGCTCCAAGAAATACGACGAGCGAGGCCAGTCGCCGAGCTCGAGCGCGCCCACGCCGGAGCGGCCGATCTCGCGGTAGGCGCGCTCTAAGCCATCGTTCGCCCCCATCGCTCAGAGGGCGGCACCGAGTGAGGCTCGTGCGCACGCGAATTCGGTTTTCGTGTTCACTAGTCCGTACGGTACGTTTCTTTCGGAAGTGACGACGAAAAATCATCAAGCGCTTCGCCATTCTGGGCGCGCAGAGCCGCGGTGGGCAGACCGCGCGGCGCGCACGTGTTGTGAGTCGCGTGTCGCGAGTCACGTGGGCATCGCGCGATGGCGTCTTCCACGGAGAAGCGCGCGGCTGGTGTGCCCCTGGACGCCGCGGTCGCCTGGTCGAAATTCCCTCGGGGTGCCGAGTACCCGGTGGACGCCAACACCCCCGGGACGCCGCGGTTCCCCGTGCGCGCGGACCTGAACGACATCGTGCGCGTTTTGATCGCCGACGACGCGCCACCGTTCGAGCTGGACGTCGAGGTGTGCGTGTGCGCCGTGAGCGAGCGCCTCGTCCCCGCGGACGACGCCGCACGCGCCGCGTTCGACGCCGCGGGTCCTGAACTGCGTCGCGAGTGCGACGAGATCGGGGCGTGCCGCACGGGCGAGGCGAAGATGACAGAAGCGCACAACCTCCGCGCGTCCAAGCTCGTGTGCACGGTGGGTCCCCGGTACGTGGAGAAGTACCGCACCGCGGCGACCAACGCGCTGTCGCACTGCTACCGCGGCGCGCTCGAGTGCTGCGTCGAGGCCAAGAAGCGATCCATCGCCGTGCCGGTGGTGTACTCCGAAAACAAAGGGTTCCCGCGCGAGCACGCTGCGCACGTCGCGACGCGGACCGTGCGGCGTTTCCTGGAGAACTGGCCCGGAAAACTCGACACCGTGGTGCTCTGCCTGACCAATCGTGACGCGGGGATGTACGTCGGGGACGGGAACCTCCCCGGGAAAGCCTCCCCGGGACGCGAGACGGGCCGCGCGCCCGGCTTGTCTGACGTGGGGACGCTCGCCGCGTACTTCCCCAGGGACGACGTCGAGGCTCGGCGCGGGGAGATGGTGCTCCCCGGGGACATCGGAAACGCGCACGGGGAGATGGACATCGGCGAGCGCGCGATCGTCATCGACCGGTTCCCCGTGGGAGCGGGCCCGGGACGGGGACCGGGATCGAGCGAAGCCGCCGCCGCCGAGGAAAACGGCGACGCGGCGGACGAACGCGAAAACCGTCTCGCGCGCGCCGAAGGACGCGACTCCGCGAGCATCCTCGGCGTGATCGAGTCCCCCGAGGAGCGCCGCGTGCGCGCGCAGCGCGCCAAAACGCGCGAGGAGGAGGACGAGTTCGATTTCTGGTTCGGGGACGGGGGGAACGGGGACGGCGACGCGCGCGCGTCCGCGAGCGGGCCGGATTCGCCGACGGCGAGCGCGCGTGCCGCCGCCGCTCGACACGAGGCGATGGTCCGCGCCGCCGCCGGCGTGGACCTGCGGGACGTCGCGGAATCCGGCGCCGTGCGCGTGCACGGCCGTGACTTCATCGGCAGGCGTGTCGTGTCGGTGGACGCCGTGAGCCTGGAGCTGTGGCTGAAAAGCGCGGGGCGGGACCGAGCGGAGTCGGAGCGGCGAGTGTTGTTTCACGTCGCGCGCGTCGTCGCGCCGGCGGCGGCGGACCCGAAGGGGTGCGCCCTGGTGTACTTCCACGGCGGCGGCGAGAAGGCGGAGGCGCCTTCCGTGGACTTCACGCGGCGCCTGGTGGACGCGGCGCTGGGGAACGGGTCCTTGGAGGAAAACCTGAAGGTGTTCTACGTCGTGCACCCCACGGCGTGGCTGCAAGCCGGGATGCTGTGGGGCTCGCTCACGGGCGCGTTGTCGTCCGGCGTGTTTTGGAAAGCCACCTTCGTGCACCGCCTGGCGGACTTGTGCGGGTTCATCTCGGACGAGGCCATGGAGACGCCCGCGCACGCGCGAGAGTACGACGAGCGTCTGAGCGGGAAAGCGTGAGTCGAGACGTCGCTTCATCGTATTATCATCGGAATCACGATCATCGGGACTACCGCGCGTTCGTCGTCGGCGCCTCAGTTCCACACCTGTCGCAGTTCGATCACGCTCGCGCTGACTCCCCGGACGCGCGTCATGATCCGTTCGCGCTCGGCTTCGCGGATCGCCGCGCCGAAGTTCTGGGTGAACTTGTCCGGGTGCCAACGCTGGATCGCGCGCATCACCTTCTTCTTCCTGGCGTTCGCATCGTCCCGCGGGGTCAGGAACACCAAGTTGTTCGGATGCGGCCAAGGGATGTCGCGCTCGCGAAGCGCGCCGGGAGGCACGGTTTTCATCTTCTCAAACGCGGCGACGTGCGCCTCGTAAATCTCATCCGTCGCCGTCGCCACGCACGTGATCCTCGCCTTCTCGCGGATCTTCTGCTCCGTCTGGGCCTGGCGCGCGTGGTGCTCACGCTGAGCAGACTCTTCCTCCTGCTTGCGGCGCATCTCCTCCAGCAACTCCTTCTGCGCCTTCTTCGTGTTCTGCTTGCGCTGGCGAGCCTTCTCTGCCGCCGCCTCGGCGCGCTCCGCCGCCTGGCGCTCGCGCGCCTGCCTGGCGAGCTCCTCCTGGCGCTTGCGCGCCACCTCGCGCGCGCGAGCCTCCGCCGCCGCGCGCTCCACCGTCGCCTTCGCGCGCGCCGCGGCCTCCGCATCCTGCTCCGCGTGCGCTTTCGCCTTTTGCGTCGCCTTTTCGGGGCTCTCGTCGTCGTCGTCGTCGTCGATCACGGGCACGGGCCGGGACGGCTTCTCCGGCGTTTTTTTCGGAGCCGCTCGCGCCGCGCCGCCGTAGAAGCGCGCCGCGTCGGGCGACGCGCCGGCGGGGCTCGTCGAGGGCGACGCGTAATCGCGCGCGCGGCGCCGCGCCGTCTCGGCTTTTTTTGAAGCCGCGCGCTCGTCCTCCCTGGACGTCTTCGCCCGCTCCCACTCGGCTTTCTTCGCCTCCGACGCTTTGCGCTCCTCCTCGAACCGCGCCGTCTCCGCCTCGACCCGCGCGCGCTCCGAGGCAATCACCGCGCGTTCCCTCTCCACCGCCGCTTTCGCAACCTCCAGCGACTTGATCGTCGACTCGTGCGCGTCGAGCTGCGCGTCGAGCATCTCGCGCGCTTTCTGCACCGAGACCCGTTCCTTCTCGATCTGCGCACGCATCGTCTCCAAGTTCTTCTTCTCCGTCTCTAACGCTTCGCGTTCAGCCGCGTACGCGCGTCGCGTCTCCGCCAAAGCCTCCGCGTCGTTCCGCAGCTTGTCCTTCTCGGCGCGCGCCGCCAAACGCTTCTCCTCGATGCGGCGCTTCGCGGCTTCGATGTCCTCCTTCGCAGCCTCCTTCGCCGCGCGCATCGCCTCGACGCGCTGGAGCTGCTCGGAAAGGCGACGCGCCTTGTCCGAGTCGCGCTCAGAAGCCGTCTCCTCGCGCTTGCGCTTGCGCGCAAGCTCGGCTTCGGCGCTCGCCAGCTGCTGCGCGACCATCTTCTTCCGGCGCTCCTCCGCCTTCGCCGCCGCCGCCGCGTTCTTCGAGGCGCACTTCGCACAGCTGCCCAGCGCGGTGAGGTGCGCGTGCTGCGCTTCTTTGGACTGACCCTTAAGCGTCGTGAGCGTCTTCATCAGGCGCTGGCACTCCGCGGGTGTCGCCTTGATGAGCACTTTGACGTTCGCCTTGTCCTCCAGAGTCAGCATGCCCTCCTTCACCGATTTCCCGTAGATGGCTTTGATCTGGGCGACGTGCATGTCGTTGGACCACTTGCTGTCCCCGAAACGAAGCACGAACTTGCGCTTCGCGGAGGCGTTCATGTCCGGGACCTTGTGGTTGTTCGGGCCGTGCCCGACGGACGCGTTCTCCTTGTCCAGTTCGGCGTCGCGAAGCACGAGGTGTCTGTTCGAAACGCGGATCGAGAGCAGGGGGCGGGCGAGGTCAGCAAAGCCCGATGGCGCTGGACGCGGGAGGGTGGAAGGGGATAGACGACGCGTGCGTGTCGCGAGTGGAGGAAGGGCGAGGACGTTTCGATCGCAACCGAGTCGCTGCGCGATCCGGAGGGATGCGAAAGCGATAGAGCCGGGGGCCGCCCTCCTCTTCTCGACCTCCCGGCCTCGGGGAGATTCAAAAACGCGGGGACGCAAGTGGGGATGACGACGCGCGGGGCGTGGATTCGCGAAGCAACGGAGACGGACGCACTTGAGTGTGGTGCTGCTCATCACGCCATTGCGTTCGAACCTCGCGTCGACCGCGAAACACCACGCGTCGGCGGTGGACGCCATGGTGCGTTCGTGTGTGTCCCGTGCGCGCGAGAGTCTCGGGGCGCTTGGACGGGCCGAACGCGACAACGACAGTGGACAGGACGAGCACCTGCGCGAGTTTCATTTGAATTTGGTTCCGTCGTCCGTTCGCGAACCAGAAACGATTGTCGTCATTTTTTACCGGACTCGCGCGCACCGAATCCTTCTTCTTCGCGCGTTTTCGAGTTCGCCGCGTCTCACGTCTCGTTACAAAGCGTCGCGCTCTCTTGCATCGTGTGGTCCTCGCGCGTCGCGCGTCGCGCGAGCCCGGCGCGCGTCTCCCGTCCGTGCCATGCTCGCAGCCCGGGACCGGCGATCGCGCGGGGTCGCGGGTTTCGCGCGTAGTCCGCCGGGTCTCTTCGGCAACTTTCCAGTCTCGAAAAGCCCGCGCGGGGTCCTCGCGGGAGAGAGGGTCGGAAGCTCTGCGGAGGTCCAAAAGGTCGGCGTGGCAACCTAGTATCGTCTCCGTATCGCGTCTAGCGCTCGTGCTAAGTCGAGTGTCTATGCTAACTGCTCCCGTGTCGCGAACGCGCGCCGCGCGCCGCCCTAGTGACGGCGCGCTCGCGACGCTCCGCCGTCCCCTCCCCGAAACCGCCGCCTCCTCCGCGAAAAAAACGCTCCGCGCCGTCGACGGCGCTCGTCCGACGCTCTCCTACCCCCGCCTCTTGATGAACGGAAACGCATCGAGACCTGCCGGAGCGTCGCGCACGTGCTTGAACCTGCACTGGTCCCCCCTGTGACAACCCTGCTTCGTGTTGAAGAACGCGCAAATGTCATGCATGTGCGCGCCGTGGTTGGACCTCGCCGCGCCCGACTCCCGCGCCAACGCTCGGGACATGAGCGCCGGGTTGGACTGCACCGACTTGAGCAGCGAGGTGAGCGCCGAATTCTCAAACGCCACCGGGGGCGCGCCGGGCCCGGGTTGCGCCGGCCCGGGCGGCCCGGGCGGCCCCGGCAGCCCCGGCGGCCCCGGCGGCATCGGCGGCATCGGCGGCATGCGCAGGTGAGGGGGCATCATCTGCCGCTGCTGCTCCTGCTGCTGCTGCAGCAGCCTCTGCTGCCGCTCCTGCTCCCTCTGCTGCTCGGGCGTGATCTTCGTGAGCAGCGGGATCTCCAGCGCGGTCGCCGTCGCCGCGGCGCCCATCGCGTCAACGGGCGGCGGCTCCGCGGGCGAGTCCGGCACGGCGGCGAGCGACTTGAACGTCACCTCGCGCGTGCGCCTCGCGAGCTCGCGCAGCCGCGCCGCCTCCACGGACTCCTCCCCCTTGCCGATCTCCACGTCCGCCGCGTACGGCACGCGCCGGGGCTTGCGCCACTTGATCTTGGCGCGCATCTCGTTGAGCCGGCGCTGGCGCGTGAGCTGCGCGGCGCGCGCCTCCGCGGCGAGCTCGCGCTCCTGGCGCTCGCGCGCCTTGGCCACCGCGGCCTGGTCGGCCTCGTCCGCCTCGTCGTCCGCCTCCTCCTCCTCGTCCGCCTCCTCCGCGCGGGTCTCCTCGCGCGCGGGCTGCTTCGCGGCGCCCAGGTCGTACAGCCGCTCGACGACGTTCGGGTCGGGGTTGCACGCCACAGGCGGGTCCGCCTTGTAGAAGAACTTCGCCATCTCGAGCGAGTCGTGCGAGTTGGGCCACGAGACGCCCGCCGCGGCGCGCTTGCTGGGCCGCTTCTTGTACAGCATGGGTGTGGGCGGGGGGGACGGGGCCTTCGCCTTCGCGGCGGGCTTCACCAAGCCGGCGGGGCGCTCGGGCTGGAACCCCGCGCCGCGGATGTTGATCCCGCCGAACGACAAGCCCGACGACTTGGCGGAGGACGCCGCCGGCCGCACGATCGTCGTCGTCGTCGTGGGACGCGCGACCGCCGCCGCGCCAATCTTCGTCGCGGCGACCGGGTTCTTCCCGGCGTCGATCTTCGTGCGTTTCGCCGCGGACGCGAGGATCGCCGACGCGTCGCGCTTCGCGCCGGCACCCGCGCTCTTCTCGCGCTCCGCCTTGAGCGCCTTCTCCTTCTCCGCCGCCGCCGCCGCCGCCTTCGCCGCGGCTTCGAGCGCTTGGGACTCCTTCAGGACGAGGGATTCCCAGAGCGACTTCACCGCCGCCGCTTGGTCTTTCACGCTCGTCGCGAGGTCCGCCGCCTTTTTCGCAGCCTCTTCGTTCTCCTTCGCCGACTTCTTGGCGTCCGGCTTCTTGGCGGGGGGCGCGTACTTTTGGAGCTTGGAAACCGCCTTCCCCAACCCCGTCTTCTGGAGCGCGGCGACGGACATGGGCATCTTGTTCAGGGTCATCAGCATTTTCAGGATCAGGGACGACTTGTACTCCGTCTTGGCCGTCTCGAGCCACGCCTTGAGGATGTCGAGGCCGTTTTTGGAGATGAACTCGCGAAGAAGCTCTTTGCGCGTTTGGAAAATCACGCGAACCACCAACGCCCTCTCCGCGTTGTTCATCACGTTCTTCATTATCCACACAAGATTGGGGATCTTGTCCGCCAGCTTCACGCCACCGGCGTCGTCTAGCATGGCCTCCAGGTTCTGCTGGAAGATGCTGGGCTTGGGCGCCGCGGGCTCGGCGGGTTTGGCCGGGGATCCCGCGTGCTTCGCCTTCTTCCCCGCCTTCTTCTCCTTCTCCTTCTCCAGCGCGGCTTTCGCCCTGGCTTTCTTCGTCGCGTTGTCCCTCGTCGCCGCCGGCGCCGCGGGGTCGAACCCCTTGGGGTAGTACCCCGTCTCGTCCATCCACTTCTTGAACACTCGCCCGGCGCTCCCGTCGGGCTCCACCATGCGCACGGTGAACTTCCAGTTCTTCGCCGCGCCCTTGCCCGCGGCCAGCTCCATCTGCGCGGGGGTCGCCTTTTTGCCATCCGCGTAGATCACGTACTCCTGCTGCTTCGAGTAGCCCTTCGGGAGCACCAGCGTGGCGTGCAGATCGCCGCAGCACACCTGCGCGCGCACCTCGTCGGAAATGCCGGTATCGATCGTGAACGTCGGGCCTTCGTCGTCGTCGTCATCCACCACGGCGGCGGCGGCGGCGCGCGTCGAGGTGGACGCCACAGCGTCCACCCTCACGCCGTCGCTCATCTTGAAGTGCTCGACCACCGCGAGAACCTCACGCGGCGTGATTTTGAATTCCTCAGCGAGCGCCGATGTCTTTTCCCCGTTCAACGCGGCGTTGCCCTCGAGGGACCTGCGGGGAGTAGACAGGAAAGGAGCGGAAAGGAGCGGAACGTCAGCGACGGCGTCATCGCGACGAAAAAAAAAAAAACGCGCGCGACGAAAAACACGCGACACACGACACTTTTCCTCACGACGCTCGTCCGTCTCCACGTCCCAGACGTGGGCTCAGTGCCAGTCATTTCACTCAGAAACTCAGAATCAATCACTCGGTCTTGGCGAGCGCCGAAGCGGAGATTTTTCGCCATGATTTCCCCCAAACAGACCGTGATTCCTGGACGCGACGACCCGAGGCGGCGCTCCGCCGTCGTTTCGAAATCCGAGGGTCGTTCTGGTTCCATCCTGACAAAACAGTCCGGGTCGCGCGCGACGCGCACACGAGCCTGAACAGCGAGAGCTCTTCCGCGGACGGGGCTCGCGATGGAGGCCCCCGTCGCGATCGCGGCTGGTCGCGGGAGCGACGCAGCTTCGACGGACCGTTCGGCGCGTCTCGGGAGACTCGCGCGAAGCGCGCCGAGCGGCGGCGAAAAACAAAAAGAAATTTTGCTTTTTGCGACCTTTTTCAGATCCGATCCTCGCGACGCGCGCGACGACGAGGAAAGAGAGAGCGTTTCTCTCTCTCCTGGTTCGCCGGCGATCAGACTCTCGGTTTCCAACGCGAGGTGAGGTGTCGTCGGATGGCTACTCGAAACGCCGCGAAGGGCGCTCGGTGCTCGATCCGACGACGAAGACGCGCAGACGCGCCGAGAACTTTCAGGCGCTTCAGAAGTGCGACTCTGTCGCTCGCGCGTCCTTTCGCGCTTTCAGTGTCTGTTCCGGGTATCCAGAGTCTTTCTTCCTTCCGTGACTGTGTGCGTGTGTCTGGCACGAGTCTATGCTAGTGTCGTGTGTGTGGCGTGCGTCGCGTGACCGTCGCGTCGGGTAGGGGTACGACTAAGGCTCCGGGTGGGGGTTGGCAAAAGAACGCACTTCGCGGCTTCCTCCAGTTTTTTCCGCGCGGCGAACGAGAGCTCCTCGAGGACGACTTCCGCGTCCACATCCTCCTCTTCCTCCGCGTCTTCGTCCTCCCCGGAGCTCTCCGCTTCTTCGTTGGGAGCATCTTCTTCGTCCTCGTCCTCGCTCGCGGTGTCTCCGGCGATATCGTCCAGGTTCTCGCCAGCCTGGATCTCGGTCATCTCCACGTCGTCCCCCTGGTCCTCGGATCCATCCAAGATCACCACCGCGTCGTTCGCGACGTCAGCCATCGCGCCGGCGCGCTACCGGGGCACCAACACGCGTGTTCTCGGCGCGGAACTACGGGGGGTACGAAACCCTCGCGCGTTTCTCTGGTGGACGGTCGCCGACTCCCGGGGACCGCGACACCGGATCGGGGAAATCCTCGCGGCTTCGCGCAATGCACGCGAGCCTCGCGGAATCCCGAGATCGCACGAAACGCCGGTGACGCCTCCGCGCGCCGGTGCGCGACCCGCGCGAGCGCGGCGCGCGACCTTCCGCGACCACTCGCGCGAACTACAAGCGAGCGGACAGCCTCGCGCTACTGACACACGTTCGTGGCCGCGCGACACCGAACAGGTCGGCGGTCGCGGCGCTCCGTGTTCTGAAGGTGCCCAAGATCGGAGGGGCAACCCTAAGCGATTTGCCGAAACCGACGCGTGCCGCGCGCCACCTCATTTAGTGACCTCGAGTAACATTTCAAACTGACTGTTGGAGGGCGCTACGTTTCATAGGACGCCACGACGCGCGCGCACGGGCGCACGCGGGGTGAAGATGTCCGCGGCGGGGGACAGGCTTCGCTTAGAGCGCGAGCGCTTCGAGCGCGAGCTGCGCCTCTCCGAGACGACTAGAGACGCGGCCGTGGGCGCGGATGACTCGGCGCATTTCTTGGCAGACAGCCCGCGAACGGACGACGACGCGGTGTGGGACCTCCCCGGCGATGAGGCGTCAAACGGTGCTTCCGCGGGGAAATCCCGGCCGGTGATGCCCACGACGCCATATCGCGAAGCGATGCGGGCGGCTCGCGCGGTGGACGCGGCGCCCGCGGCGCCTCCGTCGCCCAAGCTCGAGTCGCCCACGAGCGACATGACCGCATCCATCCGCGAGGCGCTCGATGCCGCCGAGCGCGGGCTCCGCGCGAGTGTCATCGCCACGGACCAGATGGAGCGTCTCGCGGCGTCACGCGGTACGCGTGGTGCGTCGTCGCGACGCAGCGAGATCGCGACGCCGCGAGACGCCGCGGCGATCCTCGCGGAGGGGGACGAGGATCCCGAGGCGCAGGCCTACCTCAAAGGCGTGCTCCGCATGATTTACGGCGAAGGCGACGACGAAGACGACGAAGACGACGACGACGAAGACGCTCCCGCGCGTGCCCTTCGCGCGGCGGTCGCGCGCACGCGCGACGGGCTCAGCACGCACTTGCTGGGCGATGACTCCGCGCGCGAGGCTGTTGTGGCGCGACGCGCGCACACGCGCGCGAACGCGCCGGCGGCGGCGGCGGCGACGAGAGCGTCTCGGTCGGGATCCCGCGCCGGCGCCGGATCCGCCGCCGACGACGACGGAGACACCGCCTCCGTTCCCGTCGCTGACCCCGAGCCGTTCGCGTTCCGCGCGGACGCCGCGTCTGACACCGCCGTGGACTTCCAATACGAGGTGTTCGGCGCGACCGCGCGGGCGACGGTGACGCGGACGACGGCGAGGGCGTCGGCGCCGCCGCCGACGACGACGGTTGAGACGGACGCGCCGGCGGCGTCGTCGCTCGCCGCGGCGTCGCCCGGCGGGCTCCCCCCCACGCCCACCGCGGTGAAGGCGCGCGCGGCGTCCACCTCGCCGGAAGCGGCGGCGATGTTCGACGAGTTCCGTCAGCTCGAGCGCGGGCTCGCCCAGTACGTCGCCGGAAGCCCGGAGCCGGGGTCGTCCCCCGAGGAGAAGCCGCGCGCCGAGGCGCCGGCGAAGCGGCCCGCCGCGCGCGCGGGATCCCCGTACCGCCCCGCGACCACCAGCGACGTCACCGCCGTCGCCGGCGGCTCGGAGCGCGCGCCACGCGCCGGCGCGGTGCACGCGGCGGCGGTGCACTCGACGGAGCCACACGCGAACGCGCCGCCGCCTCGCGTGGACGCCGCGCCGAAGGCGGCGAGCGCGTCGCCCGCCGCGTCCGGGTCCGGCGCGGGAAGCCCGGCGTCGACGATCGATCCGGCGGCGCGCGAGGCGCTGGACGCGATGGACCCGCAGGACCGGACGGCTCCGGCCGTTCCGGACGTCGCCGCGCCCTGGTCCGCGGCGCTGGACGCGCAGACCGAGGCGGAGGCGGCGCGCAAGCGCGAGGCGAGGCGCAAGGTGGAGGAACTGCTCGGCGGCGCGTTCGACTACGAGGAGATTCGGTCCGTCGCGCGCGCCGCGACGGCGGAACCCGGCGTTCCCGCGGACGCCACCACGCTCGGCTCGGTGGTGCCCACGACGCCCCCTCGCGTAGCCCCGGACGGCACCGCGCGCCCGCGCGTCGCGAGCGCCGTCGAGAAAAGCGATGAAAGCGAAAAGGATTTCTTCGCGGACGTGCGCGAAGCCGCGGCGTTCGGCGCGGGGTCGTCGTTCGCCGCCGACCCGGCGTCCGTCGTCGCCGACGCGGACGCCTCCATCGAGGCGTTCCGCGCGGCGATGCGCGCGGAGGTGGCGACGCGGATCGCCGCGAGCGCCTCGGGGGTCAGCGCGGACGTGGCCGAGGAGGCGCGCGCCAGGCGCGCGGCGACGCGCGAGATGCGCAAGAGCGTCGCCGCCGCGACGCGCTCGCGGGCGGACGCGAGGAGCGCTCGCGACGCGGCGCGGAAACGCACGCCGGCGCCTCCCCGAGGCGCGTGGCGCCCGCCTCCGGAGCCGCCCGCGAGTCGGCGCGAGGCGTCCGCGGCGCGCGCGAGCATCGAGGCGCGTGCGGAGGCGGACTTCGCCGCCGGCCGGAGCCGCTCGGCGCCCGCGCGCGAGCGCCCGCGCGCGAGCATCGAGGACGGCACCGTCGCGTCGTTCGCCGGGCGGTCGTCCGAAGCCCCGGCGCGGCTGTCCGCGCGCGGCGCGTCCGCGCGCGAGGCGGCGCGCCGCCGCGGCGCGCGCGCCGCGAGCGCCGCGAAGGCGCGCGAGGAGGCGGAAAAAAGACGGGAAGACGAGGCGGCGAAGGCGGAGAAGGCTGCGGAGGCGCGTCGCGCCGCCGCTGAGAAGAAGCGCGTCGAGGTTGCGTTCGGAAGACGGGCGCGGGCGGAGGGCGAGCGGGAGGCGGTTTCGGCGCGGAAAAAGCCTCCGGAACCTCCGCCGCCCGCTCGGCCGCGCGCGACGGAGGTGAAGCCGTTCAAGCTGTCCACGGGGAACCACACCAGGAACAAGGAGGAGCTCCGCCAGCGCGACCGCGAGAACCGACGCGACCCGGACGTGTGGGAGCCTTCGCCCGCGAAGTCCGCCGGACACGCGTCGGAGTCGGAGGCGGGCGACCGCGGGCGGTCCGCGCCGGCGACCCCCCCGATGGCGCCGGGGCGGAGGCGGCTGGACGACGACGCCGAGAAGGCGGGAGGCTCGAGCGAGAAAACGAAGCGGACGTCCCCGCGTCTGGACGCGGCTCGTCGCGCTCGGGATGAGCTGAAACGCCGCTCGCGCGCGGCGACGCGCCAGTCGCGGGTCATCCACGCGGCGTCGGAGGCGGCGGCGCCCGCCATCGCCGCCGCCGAGGAAGCGAGGCGCGACGCGGACGCCGCCGCCGCCGCCGCCGCGCGCGCCGCCGCCGCCGCGTCCGCCGCCGAGGCGCTGATGATGGCGGAGGCGCGGCGGCTCCGCGAGCGACGCAAGGCTCTGTACTCGCGAGACAAAAATGCCGATTTCGCGCCCGCGCGCGCGGCCTCGCTGGAGATGGACGACGCGCCGCTCATGGCGTCCACCTCCAGCCTTCCGGACGCGGCGCGCGAGGATTTCGGGCGCGACGCCGAGGAAGCCTCCGCCGCGCGGCTTCGTTCGAGCGAGACCCCCGAGAAGCCGCCTATGCGCGTCTCCGCGTCGCTCGCGTCGCCCTCGCCCGTGAAGCCGCCGAAGCCGCCCGCGGCGGGTGGACCGCGCGAGCCCGTGCAGTACGACCCGCCGCGCCGCGGCGGCGGCGAGGACGCGTACGCGGCGTTCGATCGCGCGGCGCCGGCGCCGGCGCCGGAACGCGAACCCGCCGTCGAGCCGTTCGCGTTCGCCGCGGAGGACGACGGCGTCGCGACGCCGCCGTCGCCGCGGTCGCCCGCGGTCTCGTGGACGATGGGCGCGCTCGATCTCCCGGAGGCGCACCTCTCGGAGCCTCCGGGGCGGGAAGCCGAGTCGTCATCCTCCCCGCCTCCGCGCGCGGAGACGGGCGCGCTCGCGGCGGCGGCGGACAAGAGTCCCCCGCGCGTCTCGGTTCCGGCGGTGTTGCGCCGCGCCGCGGAGGCGCGCGCGGTCCTCGCGGCCGCCGGGGGCGACGCGCGCGAGCGCGAACCCGAAGAACCCGAGACCGAAACCGCGCCTCTGAAAGCGTCTCTGAAAGCGAGCGGCCGCCGTTCGCTTTTCCGGGGCGACGACTTGACGTTCGCGCCGCCGGCGAACGTGTCCGCCGCCGACGCGACGGCGCGGACGGGTCCCGACGCGCGGCGGACGGATGGCTCGAGCGACGGGGAGTCAGTCACGGATTACGGGTCTCTCAGCGGCGGGGAGAGCGACGAGCGCGACGAGGACCTGACCGCGGCCGCGGCCGCGGCCGTGGCGGCGCAGCTCGCGCGCGCGGAAAGAGAAGTGTGAAGGGTCCGTAGCGCCTCGACGCGACGTGTATGTTCATAGTCTATTTATGCGCCTCGTTTTTCGTTTCGTCTCCAAGAGACCCAACTCGCGACTGCGCGAGATGGAAATCTAGCCGTTTCAAATTCGTTTTCTTTCGCTGACGTTTTCTGCCCAGTCGGAGTTTACGGAACGACGGGTCCGAGACGTTGCCGCCGCGACACTGCGCGCGCACGTCGACGCTGTACATACCCGCGCGTCGGACATCCGCGACTGACTTCTGCACGACCCACGTTCGGCGAAGCTCCGTGATTTACCCCTAAGGCCCGCACCATGCTCGCCGCGCTCTCCCCCCTTCGCGATCGAAGCAACGATGCGGCCTTGTCTCCCGTCGGCAACGGGACGCCCAAGACCAAGTCCCGCCTCGGCGGCGGCGTGACCCCCACGCCCAAGCCCAAGGCGAAGGCGAGCGCGATGCGCGCGTCCTCGAAGAACCCCTTCCGCGACTCCGTGCGCCGCACGAGCACGCCCATCAACGCCAAGGAGAACAAGAAGCTCGCCGCTGCCGCGGGGAAGCCGATGGTTTTCGATGAGGCGGTGTTGGCCTCGCCGGGCGGGGGGAAGTTGACGAAGATCCAGCACGAGAACGACAACCTCCGGGACCTGAACAAGAAGCTCATCGACAAGCTCAGGGCTGCACGCATGTCCACGAAGGACGCGACGGACGCCGCCGCCGAAGCCGCGACGGCGCGCGCCGCGGATGGCGAGCAACTCCAGCGCGTCGGCGAGGAGAACGCCGCGCTCCGCTCGCTGAACGACAAGATGATCCTGCACCTGCGCACGAGCCAGGCGGCGTCCGAGGATTCCGCCGACGCCGAAGCTGCCGCGCTGTCGGAGAAAAACGCCGCGCTCGACAAACTCGCCGAGTCCAACCAGGAGAGCTCAAAGCTCCGCGAGCTTAACGGCAGGTTCATCAAGGAGCTTCGCGACGCGCGCGCCGCGACCACCAAGGCCACCGCCGCGGTGAACGCGGCGAACGCCAAGGCTGGCGACATCAACGACCAGCTCGACGCGGCGAATGAGCAAAACGCGCGTCTGCGCGAGCTCAACGCTAAGTTCATCGACTCGCTGCGCGACTCGAGGAAGGTGGCCGGGGACGCCAAGTCCGCGGCGGAGGCGCAGAGGGCCGCGAGCGAACGTGAGGCTCGAGGCGCGGCCGAGTTCGTGGCTCTCGCGAAGGCTGAGAACGCGCAGCTCAAGCGTCTCAACGAAGAGCTCTCTTCCGAGGTGGCCGCCGCCGTCAAAGCCACCGAGACGCTCGTCGCCGCCGCCGAGGAGGAGACGCGCACGGCGGGCGCGGAGATGGTCGCGCTGGCGCAGGAGGAAAACAGGAAGCTCCGATCGGTGAACTTCGAGCTCATCGGTGCGTTGCGCCAGGCGCAGCGCAAGGCTGAGGAGGCGGACGCCGCCGTCGCCGCCTCGGAGTCGCGCGCCGCCAAGTTGTCTGACGACAAGTCGGCGCTCCGCGAGCTCAACTCGAAACTGGTCTCCGACTTGCGCGACGCGCGTCGCGCCGCGAAGGACGCGCACGCCTCGAGCGAAGGCGCCGCCGCCGCGGCGAGTTCCACGCGCGCGATGTTCGAGAAGACGGTGGAGGAGCGCGCGAAGCTGCTTGAGCTGAACACGCGCGTGCTGCAGGAGCTCAAGTCTGCGAAAACCGCGAACGCGGGCATCGCCGCGAAGCTGGCGGCTTCGCGCGAAACCGCGCAAGCCGTGCAGAACCTCAACGGCAAGTTCGTCAAGGAGCTCAAGGCTTCCAAGGCGCAGTCGGAGGCGAACGCCGCCGCCGCCGAGGCTGCCGCGGCGAAGTCTGAGAAAGCCGCGGAGGCGCTGAGCGACGTGGAGGCTCGGAACGACAGCCTGCTCGCGCTGAACCGCAGGCTCATCGAGGAGATGAAAGCGGCGCGCGCCGTCTCCGCCGAGGCGGAGGCGCGCCGCGCCGCGCTCGAGGCGCTCAAGCTCCGGCTTGAGACGAGCGTGCGCGAGAAGTCGGAGGCTGCTGCCGCGCTGACGAAGAGCGTGGACGACAAGCAGCGTTTGCTGCTGGCGGCGTTCAAGAAGATCAAGTCGAAGGAGGACAAGCTCGCGCGCGCGCTCGGCGCGACGGAAGCCGCCGCCGCCGAGGCGGAGAAGCAGCGCCAAAACGCCGAAGCGGCGCGCCGCGCGCACGTCGCGCGCTCCGCCGCCGACGCGGCGGCGTCGGCTGAGGCGAAAGCCTCGGCGGATGCCAAGTTCGCGTTCGTGGAGAAGCAGCGCGCGGCGATGCAGAGCCGCCTGGACCAAGTCAGCGCGTCGCTCGAGTCGGAGCGCGCCGCGCTGGAGTCCGCGCGCGAGCAGGTGAGGGGCCTGGAGGGCCAGCTCAAGCGCGCGGCGGGCGAGCTGCGCGACAGCTGCGAACAGCTCACGGCGGCGTCGCTGGCGCTCTCCTCCGCCGCCGCCGACAACGCCGAGAAGGACACCGTCCTGTCCTCCCTGAACGTCAAGATCGCCGAGCTGGAGGGCGCCATGAAGCGCGAGGCGGCCAAGGCGGCCGCGGACCTCGCCGCGGCGGTCGAGGCGCGCGCCGAGGAGGAGCGCAAGAACGCCAAGATGGCGCGCGTCGTCTCGGCGGCGCGCGCCGGAGCCGCGCACAAGCACGCCGCGCACAAGCGGGAGACTGCGCGGCTGGAAACCTCCGCCGCCGCCGCGGCGGAGGAGGCTGCCGCCGCGCGTGCGGACGCGTCCGAGCTCGGGCGCGCCGCCGAGGCGGCGGCGCGGGACGCGCGCGCCGCCAAGGCGGACGCCGCCGCCGCGAAGGCGGAGGCGGAGGCCTCGAAGGCGCGCGCCAAGGCTGACGCGTCGGCGGCGCGCAAGGAGGCTCTGGCGGCGCGCAGGGAGGCTGACGCGGCGTCGCGCGCCGCCAAGGCTCTCCGCGCGGAGACGGAGGCCTCGGCGAAGGCTGCCGCCGCGGCTCGGCGCGAGACCGAGAAGACGCGCGCGGCGTCCGTGAAGGCGGTGGAGCAGGCGATGCTGGCGAACCAGAAGAGCCTGAACGCGTCCGACCGCAAGCTCACCGAGGCGATGGCGCGCGCGGCGAAGGCTGAGCACGCCGCCGCCGAGTCGCGCGAGAGCGTGGTGGCGGGCAAAGCCGCGCTCGCCGCCGCGACGCAGGCGCTGGCGGAGGCGAAGAAGAGCGCGGCGGAGCACGTCGCCGCCGAGGCGGCCGCGCACGCCGCGTCCTTTGCGTCCGCGAGGAAGGCGCACGACGCGAAGACTGCGTCGCTCGAGGCTGAGCTCGCCAAGGCGCGCGCGGCGCAGGACGCCGCCGCGCAGTTGGCGCAGTCGCTGCGCGCGGCGCACGCCAAGCAGATGGCGGACGTGTCGGCGAAGTGCGCCGCGGACCTCGCGAAGGTGCGCGAGATCGCGCGCAAGGCCGTGGAGGAGGTGAAGCGGCGCGAGGCGGACGCGGAGCGCCGCGCGGGCGCGCTCCACGAGGAGCTCTGCGCGCTCAAGGTGGCGCTCGCCGAGGCGCGCGACGCCTGCGCGGCGGCGGTGGGCGAGTCCGCCGGCGCCAAAAGGCTGGCGCGGCTCACCGTGCTCCTCGGCGTCACCGCCGCGTGCGTCGCGCGCGACGAGCTGCTCGCGATGGGCAAGGCGGTGGTCAGGAAGGCCACTCAGAAGGCCACCGCCAAGGCGTGAGAGTGGATTCGAGAGTGGGTATTTTCGGTGCGGGGTTCGGGGTGGGGTGCGTCGTCGCGGATGGGTTTCCGTTCGTCCGCGAGCTGCTTTTTATTCGTAAAAACAACAAGACTTTTTCTACGAAAGTAGCTATGCATAAAAAGGAAACGTACGCGCCGGTCCTACCGTCGACGTACGACGCTCCATCCCTACCTCCTCGGCTTCGCGCACGCGCGCGCGCCCTCGGGGGTGCACGCCGCGACGCCCCCCCGCGCGGTCACGAGCGCGTCCACGTTTCGGTCCGCGCTTCCCACGGGGACCTTCCCCGACGCCAAAACCTGCGCGTCGAACGCGAGCGCCACCGCGGGCGGCCTCGGCCACCCGTTTTCGTCGCACGCGCGCGCGTAGCGCTCGAGAAACGCGTCGTAGAACCCGCCGCCGCGCCCGAGCCGCGCGCCCGTGCTCTCGAACGCCAGGCCCGGCATGAGCAGCACGTCCAGCGGGCCGTCCGTCGCGTGCGTCTCGAGGTTCGGGCGGGGCGCGCCGTCCGGTGTCCGATCCGTGGGCTCGAGGATGCCCATGGTCCGCGGCGCCAGGTCCGCCAGCGAGCGGATCTGCAGGAAACGCATGGACGGGGGCGCGCGGCGACCCGCGGCCGGGTCCGGCGCGTCCACGACGGGCACGTACACCTCCGCGCGCGGGAGCGCGAGCGCGGCGGCGAGGAGCGCGGAGGTGTCCACCTCGCGGAGCCGAGCGCAGTGCACGTACAGGCCGAGGCGGAGCGGTCGGTCCGTGGCGGACCTGGTTCGCGCGGCATCGGGGTCGAAGCACGAGAGCTGCGCCAGGAGGTGGGTCGCGATGGCGGCGCTCTGCGACGCCATCTCCTCCGACGTCAGAGCTTTGAGAGCTGCTTTGACCTCCGCTCGCGTCGTTTTCTTACGCGCCGTCAGCGCGGGGTCCTCCTCCGCGGCCGTCGACATGGACGCGGAAGCGCGCGGGCTACGCCCGAAGGGTGCCCAGCGAGCGAAAGCGGTCGGACGGCGCCGGGTTGGCCTCGCGTGGGGCGACGAGACGAAGGCGAAGGCGCGGAACAGCGTCACCGCGCGGAGCATTCGCTCGTGGCGTGCCTCCGGCGGGCGGTCCGCGACGCGACGTGTGGAGCGGCGGAGAGGCGACAACCGCGGGGAGCCGGGGATGATGAATGTTGCTGCATTTGGCATTTTCGATACCAGGTACAGTAAGAGTTCGACCTTTTTCCTGTTGCTGTCCGCCGTGGGCGCCAGTCGTGAGCCGCGCTCGAGGGTGCGCCGGCGTCGAAGGCCGAGCGCTCGTCTTCGCAGCGGGGTCGGCGGAAACCCGGCGGCAGCGCGGAGGCTGCGCCGGCGGGCGGGATGGTGTACACGAGGACCGTGGAGCTGTCGCGGCTGGGTGCGGCATGGCTCGGGGCGTCGGTGAACAACGCCACCACATCCGCGTATGAAGACGTGGTGGTCGCCTTGGCCAACACCACGGACCCGTTCAGCATTCCCGCGGCCCCGGACCACTACGCCGGGTATGAGAAGGAGTCCGTGTGTTTCGTAGAGCCGATGGTGCGTTTTACGCCCCGGAAGACCCTCCTCGCGGCCCTCGGCGCGTCCACCCCGCTTCGCGCAGTCGGGTGTTACAGTGCAACTCGTCCGCTCGAGTGCCGAAAAACCCACGCGCGCGTCTGCCCCCTCGCGCGTCGAACGAGACGATTGACCCGATGTACCCCCCCTTCGTTTCGCAGGAGGCGTCACACGGCGCGGAGGCGATCATGTTCATCTTCATCGCGGGCGTGGTGCTGGGCGCGGTGCCGCAGTACCTGAAGCTGATCCTGCTGGCGAATTCCGAGGGCATCTCCCTGACGAGCCTGGCGCTCATGAACGTGTCCAACGTCACGGCGACGCTGAACATCTTCATCCTGCACTTCGAACAGATCAAGCAGTGCGTGCGCCAGGCGGACGGTTTTACCTTCGACAGCTGCCAGGCGAGTCTGCTGACGTTCTACTACACGCTCGTGTACACGTTGCTGTGGTTCCCGCTGTACCCGCTGGCGGCGCACTTTTGCGCGGAGAAGAAAGTCGAGCACTGCGGCGTCGTCGCCAGCGGGCGCGCGCACGCCAACCGCGGCTTAGTGGCGCACCTCGTGCCGTGCCTGATCCTCGCCGCGCCCGTCGTGCGCATGGTGCTGAACGGCGGGTGCTTCGGGTTCGAGAGCTACGCCATGCTGCTGGGTGTGATGAACGCCGTCTTGGAGGCGACGCGGTACCTGCCGCAGGTGTTCGCGTCGTGGCACTCGGAGGGCTCCGGCGCGTTGTCGTACCTGAGGCTGCTGCTGAGCATCGGGGGGGGCGTGGGCGCGACCGTGCAGAAGGCGCTGATGCACGAGGACGTCAGCACGTGGTTCCCGCCGCTCGTGGGGCACTCGCTGGAGATTGTCATCGTGGCCATCAACCTGTACCACGACGTGTCGGGCGCGCGGCGGCGCGACGGGAGCGAGTTTGGGAGCGAGCGCGGGGATGACGACGGCGAGAGCGGGGGGGGAGGGGAGTCGCGATCGGAGGCGACGCCTCTGACGGGACCCAGCCACGCGGCGAGGACCGCGGCGGTGAATCGCGCCATGGAACGGGGCGAGCGGGGGGAGAGTCTTCACGAAGAAGATGAAGAAACGGAAGGAGCGCGAGCGCGGCGCGCGAAAACCGGCGACCCCGAGTCGGACTGGATCGACGGCCTCCCTTCGGAGGCGTCGGCGCTGGAGCAAGGCGAGTACGTGTGCAACCAGATGTGCACGAACCCGAAGTTCCTCAACGCGTTGCTCAAGTACATGTAGAAGTAGCAGTTATTTTGAGGTGGCGAACGAACGAACGCAGAGAGAAGAATGAAAAATCGTCGCTACGATACGCGCGGGACAGACTCGCGCCCCGACTCACGCCGCCCGCGAGCGCTCCTCTCGCTTTTGCTTTTTCCGGGGGCGGCGCTTGGCGAACCCGGCGCGCCACGCGCGCTTGACCAGCCCCGGTTTTTTCTGCCCGTGTTCGCCCACCTTCCCGCCGGTGGCGTGCGCGACGATGGCGTCGTTGACCCTCTCCGGGTCGGGCTCGAGCAGGAAGCCCCCGTGCTGCCACTGCTTCTGCAGCACCGTCGCGCACTCGGGCCACGCCTCGCCGAAGCGCGCCGCAATCTCCGCCGCGCCGACGATTTCGTCTAAACCGGAGAGCACCACCATGTCGTCCTCGCCGAGCGGCCCGCGCTCCCACGCCTCGTGCGGGAACAGCAGCCGCTTCATGAGCTGCTGCGTGCTCGCGTCGCCCTTCACGAACCACGACGCGAGCACCAGGTTCCCGAAGCTCATGGGCTCGCGCGGGTCGTTGGCGCGCGCCGACAGGTGCGCGAACAGCGCGCGCCACCCCGCCAGGTGGTCGTCGAAGCCGTACCGCAGGTACGACCCGAAGCTCGGTAGGAAGCACACCGGGTCGACGTACGCGCAGCGACGCACCGACTTCGGGTAGTGCCGCCGGAACGCAGTCAAACAAACAGTGCCGTACGAGTGCGCGATGACGTCGCACCGGACGTCGCGCGCGCGCCGCACGATGGCGTCCTGCGTCGCGTCGCTGCCGCGCAAATCGCGCGCCAGCGCGTCCTCGGCGGCGCG
>Ga0181560_10000234_pt1 | contig 48331 bp, 24 predicted proteins | sample 011ome_20_FD_133751 | JGI IMG/M metagenome (GOLD analysis project Ga0181560, IMG submission 133751) | Coastal salt marsh microbial communities from the Groves Creek Marsh, Skidaway Island, Georgia - 011509CT metaG (megahit assembly) | ecosystem: Environmental > Aquatic > Marine > Intertidal... | reverse complement strand
GATCCGTCGCCCCAGCTCGCGGCGTCGAACACGACCGCGGTCGTCTCCTCGGTGACGATCATCACCTCCTCTCTCCGCCCGACGCCGCGGAGCTCCACCCCCGGGGGCACGCGCACGCCCTCCCCCGCGTACGTCCCCGCGTGCACCAGCACGACGTCTCCCGGCCGGCTGACGTCGAGCGCGGCTTGAATCTCGCGCGCGTCGGCGTCGCGCGTCGTCGGCACGACGTGCCGCTCCACCACGGAGGAGGCGCGCCGCCGCGTCTCGCCGTGGTTCGGCTGCTGCGCGATGCGCTCCGCGTACGCCGCGCGCCATCCCCCGGGTCCCGGCGGCGGCGTCGCGCGCGTCGACAGCGGCGACGTCCACGGCAGCGCCGCGGAGAGCGCCCACGTCGGCGGGCGCCATCGCCACCGCGCGAGAAACGCGGCGCGCCAGAGCGCGTCGTCGCCCGCGGCGCGTCGCAGCTCGCGGCACGCGCTCGAGCACGCCGCGAGCGAGCGCGGGTCGAGGCGCGAGAGGATCAGCGAGAGCGCGTCGGGTTGGAGCGTCGCGAGCGTCGGCGGCGGCGCGAACGACGGCGCGCGACGATGATTCGCGCGATGATGATGAAGGTGATGATGTTGGCGTCGGTCGCGACGGTCGGCGGCGTCGTCGCGCGCGCGCTCGTCGAGCTCGCGCCCGAGGCACCGGCGGTGCGTCGGACGGCCCGCTCGCGGCGGCGTGGAGACGCTCGACGCGATCTCGGACGCGAGCGCGGCGATGGACGCCGCCTCCGCGGCGAGGCACGGCAGGTCCCCGCGCGGCGAGCCGCGGACGTCGTTGTCGTTGCCGAGATCCGCGAACGGCGCGCGCGGTTGACGCGCGGGCGACGCGCGCGGGGAGCGCTCGAACGAGCTCTTCCCCGGGCTCTCGCGGCCGAGCCGCATCGCGGATATCGCCGTCGCGAGGTCGTCGCGAGGTCGCGCGGACGACGGCGAGCTCTCCGCGCGCTGATGAGGGGAAGGGGCGAGGGGAAGGAGCGGTCAACGAAACCGTCGAGGCGACGACGGAGGCCGCGAAATCGGAGGCGCGGATCTCGTCGACGACGCGAGGGACGAGCGCGGACGCGCACCATCGGCCACGTCCCGACGCGCCGGATCTCCGCGGGGGCGATCTCGGAGTCGCGCGCGGGGGACGCCATCGCGGACGTCGTCGCCGCGTCTCCGCTCCCGCGCGTGTGAGGCGCGTTCTCGGAGGTTGCGAAAGGAAACCGGCGCGCGAAACGCCAAACGGTCGACGGTCGGTTATCAAATGTCGGCGCGGTCGGTGCGCCACGCCCGCGGCCTCGCTTCGCTTCGTTCTCATTCGCTCCGCGTTCAACAAACCCGACGTTCGACCGAGAAGTTCGACCCTTCGCCCCGGGGGGGCGGCATTCCGCCCAGCCGTAGCCTCCGCGCACGGCACGGCGTCGATCGCGCGCGCTACGCGGCGCTCCCCGTGACACCCCTCCCGCCCGAGGCGCGCGGCGAAGGCGCGACGTCATGTGCGGCATCTTCGCGTACGTCAACTACGGCGTCCCGACGCAGCAAAAAGCGATCGTGGACAAGCTCCTGAACGGGCTCCGAAGACTGGAGTATCGCGGGTACGACTCCGCGGGGATCGCGGTGGACAACGGCCCGACCGTGGACCAGCTCTCCCCGGTCGTCCTGAAGGAGACCGGGAAGATCGACGAGCTGCAGAAGCACATCGAAGGACGCGCCGCGGAGCTGCACGGAGATCTGTACTTCGAGAACCACTGCGGGATCGGACACACGCGATGGGCGACGCACGGCCCGCCCGCGCCGAAAAACTCGCACCCGCACACGTCCGACGTCGCGAACGAGTTCCTCGTCGTGCACAACGGGATCATCACGAACCACGGGGCGCTGAAGGCGATGCTCGAGAAGAAAGGGTACGCGTTCGAATCGGACACGGACACGGAGGTGATCCCGAAACTGACCAAGTTCCTCTTCGACAAGTTCGCGCCGAGACGGATCACGTTCCGACAGCTCGTGATGGAGGTCGTGCGGCAGCTTCACGGCGCGTTCGCGCTCATCTTCAAGTCCACGCACTACCCTGGCGAGCTCGTCGCCGCGAAGCGCGGGTCGCCGTTGCTGTTGGGGATCGTCGAGGAGAAGAAAACCTCCGTCTCCGTCGTGACGTCCGAGGGGTACCGAACGTCCAACGCCGGCGACAACGACGCGGACGAAGCCCCGGACGCGAAGCGCAGGAAGAACGCGCCGCGGAAGCAACACCTTGAGTTTTACTTCGCCTCCGACGCGAGCGCGATGGTGGAGCACACGAAGCGGGTGTTACACCTCGAAGACGACGACGTCGCGCACCTCCACGACGGCGGGTACGGCATCTACCGCATGGAGCGCGTCGTGTCCCCGGGCGACATGTCCCCGGTGAACTACGAGCCCACGGTGCAGAGCGCGGAGGTGGAGCGGACCGTGGAGACGTTGAAGATGGAGCTGGAGAACATCATGAAGGGAGAGTTCGAGCACTTCATGAAGAAGGAGATTCACGAGCAGCCGGAGAGCGTCGTGCAGACGATGATGGGGCGCGTCGTGAAGGACATGGAGGGCGCCGCGTCGCGCGTGTTCCTCGGCGGGATGATCAATTTCGTGTCCACGATTCGAAGAAGCCGACGGATCGTCCTGTGCGGCTGCGGGACGTCGTACAACTCTGCGATCGCGGTCAGGCAGCTCATGGAGGAGCTCACCGAGCTCCCCGTCACGCTCGAGCTCGCGTCCGACGTTCTCGACCGGCGGTGCCCGTTCTTCAGGGACGACACGTGCGTGTTCATATCCCAGTCTGGGGAAACCGCCGATACGTTGAAAGCGATGCAGTACGCCAAGGACCGCGGCGCGCTGTGCGTCGGGATCGTGAACACCGTCGGAAGCGCCATCTCGCGGAGCACCGACTGCGGCGTGCACATCAACGCCGGCGCGGAGATTGGCGTCGCGTCCACGAAGGCGTACACGTGCCAAATCGTCGCGATGGTGCTCCTCTCGCTGTCGCTCTCCGAGGACAGCATGTCGTTGCACTCGCGACGGAAGCGCATCATGTCGAGTCTGTTGGAGCTCCCGAACGCGATTCGAAAGGCGCTATTGCTGGACGCACAGATGCGCGAGCTCGCGAAGGAGCTCAAGGACGAGAACTCGCTGCTGCTTCTCGGGCGCGGATACAACTACGCCACCGCGTTGGAGGGCGCGCTCAAGGTGAAGGAGGTGGCGCTGCTGCACAGCGAAGGGATCTTGGCGGGGGAGATGAAGCACGGGCCGCTCGCGCTCGTGGACGAGGTCTTGCCGCTGATCATCGTCGCGACGATGGACGACTCGTACAAGAAACAAGAGAGCGCGGTGCAGCAGCTGCGCGCGCGCGGAGGACGGTTGATTCTCATCGTCAGCGAGGAGGACGACGAGATCGCGAAAACCGCGGGGGACAAGGCGACCATCGTCCGGGTGCCCACGGTGGAAGATTGCCTGCAGAGCGTCGTGAACATCGTGCCGCTGCAGCTGTTGTCGTATCATCTCACCGTGCTGCGGGGGCACAACGTGGACCAGCCGAGGAACCTCGCGAAGTCGGTCACGGTGGAGTAGACGCGAACGGGAGAGAGTAACGTACGACGTAGTCGACGACGACGTAATGTGATCATTTTTTAACGCGAACAGAATTGCGCGAGATCTGTCGCGACATAACGACCGCGCACCGCCGCCGCACGCGTCGTCTCCGTGATCATCGCGTCGCCCACCGCCGCGATGTCGACGCGCGCGTAGACGCAGAGTCACACGAGCTCGGCGATCGATCGCGGAAGGATGGCGTTCTGGAAACCCGGCGGCGCGAAGCCGAAGCAGACGCTCCCGCTCAGCGCGGAGGTGGATCGCGGCGCGATCGGCGACGGCGGGCGCCTCGTCGTGTTCAATCGCAACGAGAACCTCGCGCTCGCGGCGCAGCGCGAGCGCTTGCCCATCTTCAAGTGCCGCGACGCGATCTTGTACCTCGTCGAGACGCGCGCGACGACCGTGCTCGTGGGGCAGACGGGATGCGGGAAGACGACGCAGGTGCCGCAGTATCTCGTGGAATCGGGATGGACCGCGAACGGGCGCCTCGTCGCGTGCACGCAGCCGCGCCGGGTCGCGGCGCAGACCATCGCCGCGCGCGTCGCGGAGGAGATGGGCGTGACCCTGGGCGAGGAGGTTGGCTACGCGGTGCGATTCGAGAACGTCTCCACCCCGGGCGTGACGCGAATTCGATTCTGCACCGACGGCGTCTTGCTCAGAGAGCTCATGAACGACCCGCTCCTCTCGCGGTACTCCGTCGTCATGGTCGACGAAGCGCACGAGCGATCGCTCGCGACGGACTTGTTGTTGGGGCTGCTGAAGAAAGTGCAGCGCGTCCGGCCAGACTTGAGGGTGATCATCGCGAGCGCGACGATCCAGGCGGAGGACTTCAAAAAGTTTTTCGACCAGCGGCGTATAGCGCCGAAGTCCGTCGCGACCGGCGGCGTCGGCGGCGGCGAGAACGTCGCGGACGAACCCTCGCGCGAACCCGGCGTGATATCCGTGGAAGGGAGAGCGCACTCGGTGCTGATACACTACCTCGAGCAGCCGACGCCGGATTACGTCCAAGCGGCGGTGGAGGCGGCGCTGGAGATTCACAGGAGCGAAGGCCCCGGGGACGTCCTCGTGTTCCTCACCGGCGAGGAAGAGATCGAGTCCGCGGTGAAGCTCCTGAACGAGGAAGCGACCGGACACGACGCGCGAAAGATGCTCGGCGACGTCGGCGGCGGGAACGGCGCTGGCGGCCCGATTCGCTTCACGGCGCACCCGCTCTACGCCGGGCTCTCCCCGGGGGTGCAGCTGGAGGCGTTCCGACCGGCGCCGAGGTACACGAGGAAGATCGTCGTCGCGTCGAACGTCGCGGAGACGTCCGTCACGATCGAGGGCGTCGTCTACGTCGTGGACTGCTGCTTCGTGAAACAGAAGGCGTATCACCCCGAACGCGGGATGGAATCGCTTCTCACCGCGGAGGCGTCGCAGGCGAGCGCGAATCAACGCGCGGGGCGCGCTGGGCGCGTGCGTCCGGGGAAGTGCTTCCGGTTGTGCACGGAGAAGGCGTTCTCCACGATGCCGGAGATGAGCCCGCCGGAGATGATCAGGTCCGACCTCGCGTCCACGGTGCTGCAGTTGAAAGCGCTCGGGATCGACAACATCATGAATTTCGAGTGGCTCTCGCCGCCGCCGGCGGCGAACATGATCAAAGCGTTGGAACTCTTGTACGCGCTGCAAGCCTTGGACGACGACGCGAAGCTCACGAAGCCGTTGGGGATGCACCTCGCGGAGCTACCGTTGGAGCCGCAGCTCGGAAAGGCGCTCCTCGTGAGCGGGGAGCTGCGATGCGTCGAGGAGATGCTCACGGTGGCGGCGTACCTTCAGGTGAATTCCGTGTGGGTCTCCAGCCGCGGGAGGCAAAAACTCTTGGACGAAGTCAAAGAGCGCTTCGCCGTCGCGGAAGGCGACGCGGTCACGGCGCTGAACATCCACGCGGCGTACTGCAAGGCAGGCGGCGTCCACGGCGGCGGGAGGGCGCGCGCGTTCGCGGAGAAGAACATGCTGTCGCACAGGGCGCTGGTGCGCGCGGCGGACATCCGTGCGCAGCTCTCCAGGCACGTCCAACGGATCGGTCTCGTGAGCTCGTCCTCGGGCAGGGATTCCGCGCCGCTGCGTAGGGCGATGACCGCGGGGTACTTCGCGAACGCGGCGACGCTCGCGCCGCACGGAGGCGGCGCCGAGGGCGCGGCGTTTCGATCGGTGAGAGGCGGCGCGACGTTGTTTATTCACCCGGGGAGCGTGTTGTTCCGCGCGCGGCCCGCGTGCGTCGTCTTCGCGCAAGCCGTGCGGACGAAACGGGAGTACATGCGAGACGTCACCGCGATCGACCCGGAGTGGTTGCCCGAGCTCGCGCCGCACTTTTACGCGAGCAGGCAGAAGAGCGGGTTCGAGAGGCCCGCGGACGCGGGGATGATGTTGTAGTCACTTTAGGATTTTAGCGCGCGGTCGCGTGAATGCGACATACTTCCGTAGGTGGGACGTACTTGTCGTTTCACAAACACATTCGCTTGTCACTCGTTCGTCTGTTTCGTACTCGCATAACCTTATCGTGATCGTTCACGTCGTCGTCGTCGGTTGCTACATGTGTCTCACGCGCGATACTCGGGAGGGAGTTTGTCCACGTATTTCTCGGACCCGGGGCAGCCGTTCTCGATCGCGTACTTGAGGCAGTCCCAGTGCTTAAAACGGTTTGCACAATCACCAGTATCACTTTTCCACGGGCAGCCATGCTCATGTAACCACTTGAGGATTTCGAGGTTTCCCATACATGCAGCCGTCCAACAATCAATGGCATTTTGCCCCCACTTGCACCCGAGCTCATGCAAAATCTTGACGATATCAAGGCGGCCCGCATAAACGGCCGCGTCTATAGCACCCGCATGCGGCTTGCACCCGTTCTCGCACGCCCATTGAAAAATGTCAAATCGATTGCTACGAAAAGCAATTTCAAGGACATCGCCGCACTCGCACCCGTTCGCTACTGCAAACTTGAGGACTTCAAGGTGTCCCCCCTTTGCGGCTTTTTCGCAAGTATTTGCAGTCCACGGGCAGTTCACCGAGTGCAGCCACTCGAGGACGTGGAGGTGACCGCCCTCGGCGGCATTCCTGCACGCGTACCAGCTGAATCGGGCGTAACCGTGCATGTGCACCCACCGCAGCTTGTTCAGATCTCCCCTTCTCGCCAGTCCGTTGGTGAGAGCGTTCAGCCCTCCAGCCCTCCGGCGTTCCTTCAGAGCCTCGCCGTCTCCGTACACGCGGTCGAGCTCCTCCTCGGGCAGGTGCTCGCCGTCGTCGCGCTTTCTCTTCGCGATCTCGTCGCGCTGCATGATCGCGAGCGTCGTGGGCGCGATGCGCGTCCGCGGGCGGAGGCGCCGCGCCGCGAGAAGTGCGGCTTCCCGCGCCCGTCGTTGTTTCTTTCGCAGTTCAAACAGCTTGCGTTCTTGTTCGCTCATTTTCCTGTCGTCACGTCCGTTCCGCTCTCTCGAGTTCACTCTTCCGCCGCGCGGGCGCCATGGCGAGCCTGCCGTGGGACGACGACACCGACGACGGGCGCGTCATCGCGGCCGCGGTGACGACGCGGCGAAAGCCGCGGAAGCCCGCGGCGGCGGCGCGCCTCGCCGCGCCGCAGCCGCGCGCGTGCTACACGGACTCTGGGACGATGCAGAACTGCCGCCTGCGCGAGGTCGCGGAGCTGCCGGCGTGCTTCCGCCCCGTCTTCTCCGAGTTCCGCTACTTCAACGGCGTGCAGAGCGACATGCTCGACTTCGTCCTCTCGAGCTCGCGGTCGTTCGTCCTGAGTGCGCGTCCTTCCCGTTGCCTCCCCCGCTCGCGCGTCGCGAACGACTCGCGCGCGTCACGTGCTTTTACCCCTCGAGCGCTCACGCACAGCTGTCCACCCCTCTCCTCCTCCTCCGCGCAGGCGCGCCCACGGGCAGCGGCAAGAGCGTCCTCCTCGAGTGCGTCCCCGCCCGCGATCGCGCGCGTGGACCCCTCCCCTCGCGCGATACGCGCTCACCGCCCCGTCTCTCCCGTCCCTCCCTCGCAGGCTCGCCATCGTCCAGATGCTCCTCGCGCGCGTCGACCGCGCGAGCGGAACGTTCGAGCACCGACCCGGCGAGCTCAAGGCGATATACATGGCCCCGATCAAAGCGCTCGTTCAGGAGAAAAAAGAGGAATGGATCTCGCGGTTCTCCCCGCTCGGCATCACGTGCAAGGACATGACCGGCGACACGGACTTCACCGAGTCCACGTTCAAGGACCTCAACACCGTGGACGTCCTCCTCACGACGCCGGAAAAATTCGACGCGATGACGCGAAAGAACAAAGACCGCGGCGGGATGTCCTTCTTCGCGGACTGCGCGCTCGTGATGATCGACGAGGTGCACCTCCTCGGCGACGAGCGCGGCGGCGCGCTCGAAGCGGTCGTGTCGCGCTTCAAGGTCCTCAGAGAGCGCCCGGACATGCGACAGAAGCCGTTAGGGAACGTTCGCTTCGTCGCGTGCAGCGCGACGGTGCCGAACCTCGACGACGTCGGCGACTGGCTCGGCGCGCCGAAACCGGAGGGAAGGTTCGCGTTCGGGGAGGAGTACCGCCCGGTGAAACTGCGCACGACGGTGATCGGATACGACCCCGCGAAGAACGAGTTCATGTTCGATAAGAGGCTGAACGAGAAGCTGTTCGACGTCGTCGCGTCGCACAGCGACGGGAAGCCGACGCTCGTGTTTTGCAACTCTCGCGCCGGCTGCGTGCACGCGGCGAGGGAGCTGATGCAGAAAGCGGCGTCGTTCCGCGGCGGGCACCCGTTCGTGCGGGACGCGGTGCATAAGCGGCAGCTCAAAGAGGCGGCGTCGAGGGCGGTGAACAAGCAGCTGCAGCAGGTGATCCCGCACGGGGTCGGGTTTCACAGCGCCGGGCTCGAGTTCGCGGATCGCGACTTGTGCGAGCAACTGTTCCGAGGAAGGGTCGTGACCGTGCTGTGCTGCACGTCCACGCTCGCGATGGGGGTGAACCTCCCGGCGTTTCTGTGCGTGATTCGAGGCACGCGGCAGTACGCCGGAGGCGGGGAGTACCGCGAGATGCCGCGGTCGGAGATTCTGCAGATGTGCGGCCGCGCCGGGCGCCCGCAGTTCGACGCGGAGGGCCGCGCGGTGATCATGACGCAGCGACACACGCAGAGCGCATACCAAGGCCTCGTGCACGGGACGGACCCGATCGAGAGCAACCTCGGGCGCCACCTCTCCGAGCACATCAACGCGGAGATCGCGTCCGGGGTCGTCAAGGACACCGCGACCGCCGCGCACTGGCTGCGGCACTCGTACTTTTTCATTCGCGCGAAGAAAAACCCGCGGCACTACGGCGTCGAGACGGGGACGTCCGCGGAGGAAGCGATCGAAGCTCTCGCGCTGCGCGTCATCGACGAGCTCGCGGACGCGGGGATGTGCGACCTTCGCGACGGCGGCGCGCTCGTCCTCCCCGCGCAGGGCGGGATCATCATGTCCGACATGTACGTGCGGTTCAACACGATGCGGCGGCTGATGACCGTGAACCAGGGCGCGAAGGTCCCGGACCTCCTCCTCGCGATGTCTCACGCGCAGGAATTTGAGGGGATTAAACTCCGCAAAGACGAGAAGAAGACGCTGAAGGAGTGGAACGTCTCCGAAGAGCCGATCGTCAGGTACAAGGTCATGGAGGCGAAAGGCAAGAGCGGGAAGCTCGCGGTCTCGAAAGTGATTCGCACCGCCGCGGAGAAGATCTTCGTCATGACGCAAGAGCACATGTGCGACGAGTTCGACGTCGACTTGCCGGCGTCGATGCGCATGGAGCTCGAGCTCGTGTTCTCGAACGGGCGGCGCATAATGCGCGGGGCGGCGAGGTACTACTCGACGATCACCGAGGGCGGGTTCGCCGCGTGCGTCAACGCGCTTCGGCTCGCCAAGTCGTTAGAGCTGCGGATGTGGGACGACACGAGATACCCGATGAAGCAAATCGCCGGCTGCGGGAAGAAATCCGTCCGCGCGCTCGCCGCGAACGGCGTCGTATCCCTGGACGACGTCGTGGCCGCGGACCCGCGCGCGTTAGAGCGGTACGTCAACCGCGCGTTTCCTCACGGGAACCACCTCGTCAGCGAGGTTCTGAAACTCCCGTGCAAGATGCTCGTGACCGTCGCGGTGAAGGAGTCGTGGGACCGCGGGGCCGTCGCGCACGTCGCGATTCAGCGCGCGTGTACCCCGCGCGCCGGCGCCGCGGCGACGAACGTGCCCGGGGACGAGTGCGATAATGAGAACGAGAACGTCGCCGTCACCGCGCTCGAGGACGAGGGCGACGACGCTCTCGACGCGCCGTCGCCGTCGCCGCCGACGCGGTCGTCTGGCGCCGCCGGCGCGGCGGCCGGATCCTCGCGATGGAGCGCGCAGCTCGTCGTCGGGACCACCTGGGGCGATACCCTGTTGCACAACGAGCGCATCTCGCAGGACGGCGGCGCCGCGTCCGTGGAGAACGGCATCCCGATCGAGCGCGTCGTGCCGTGCGGCGTCGTGCCGCGACCGGGGGAGGAGTACCAGATCGCCGCGCGGCTGATCTTCGAGAAGTGCGTCGGCAGAGACGTCGCCGGGTCCGTGAAAGTCGTCGTCCCGCGGTACGGGAGACACGCGCCGCTGAGCGCGACGCAGCCGTCCGAGGCGTCTCCACCGCGCGCGCTGTCCGGCGGGCGCCTCACGCCGCAGCAGTCCACGCCGCCGAGCAGCCTCGGGAAGTTGCGCCAGCGCGGCCTGGACGCTTGGCTCGGCGGAAGCGGGACGCCCGGCGGCGGAAAGGAAAACCGCGAGGACGGCGGCGACGCGGCGGCGACGCTCGCGGCGGCTCGACCGGAGGCGGCGACGGCGACCGCGGTCGCGTGGACCGAGCCGACGATCACGGCGCCGCCGCCTCGATTCTCGATGGGGAGGATCTCGCCGCGCGCGCGCCCCGCGAACGTCGAGGACGACGTCGACGACGCGGGATGGGGCGGCGGCGACGGCGGAGACAGCCCGGTCGGCGGCGAAGGCGGCGGCTGGGGCGACGACGGCGACGACGTCGTCGACGACGCGGACGTCGTCGGGGGCTGGGGGAACCCCACGTCCATCGTTGATCTCACGACCGAGCCGCCGACGTCGTCTGGCGTCGTCATCGACGAGCCGAGCGCGTCGAACAAGAAGCCGCGCGTGGGGTCGGGGACGAGCGCGGTTCCCGTTCCCGTTCCCGTCGTCGCCGCCGCCGCCACCGCCGCCGCTCCGAGCGTCCCTCCGGCGACGCCGCCCGCGCCGACGAAGGCGTTCCGCGACGACGCGTGCGGGATGGAGATGGACCTCGACTTCGACGACTGGTGAATTGGGGAGGGGGGTATTACGACGGGGGTACGCACACGACGCGGGTGACCCGCAGCGCAGACGCGCGCATCATATTACGTACGAAGACGTCGTCTCGTCACACACGTCTCTATTTCTAAATTTTGAATTCTGTTCGAAACTTACTTTTTGATTCCGCGTTCCGTCGTCGTCGTCCGTCCGCGTCGTCGTCGTCCGTCCGCGTTCCCGCCTCTTCACTCCACCGCGGGCTCGATCGAATCCGCCGCGCTGATCGCGGCGATCTCGCGTTTAATCTCCGACAGACACCGCACGAACATCCCTTGCATCTGCTCCATGGAGCTCCGCCCCTCCGCGGCGGTCGCTCTCACGGCGCCGCCGTGCACCTCCACCGCGCGCGAGCACGTCGACGAGAAATGCTCGAGTGCCTCGAGCAATCCCTCGCGCTCCTCGTCCGACATCGCGAGTTTCAGCGTGAACGGCGACGCGGGCGGCGACGACACCTGCCGCGGCGGCGACTCGCGCGTCTCTTCGCCGTCGTCGCCGCTGCCGTCGTCCTGCCACGTCACTTGCTTAGGATCGGGCGGGAAAAACGCCTCGCAAATCGTGGGCACGCCGCCGTTCACGCCCGCGGATAACGACCCTTGCAGCGACCGCTGCAGCGCGCTCAGCGACCCGGCCGCGGCGGCGGCCGCGGCGGCGTCGTCCGCGGCCGCGTTCGCGCCGGACCCGCCCATGACCGCGGCGGTCCCGCCGCCGGACTGCGCGACGCGCGTCGTGCTCTCCCACGCGTCCGCGGCGGCGGCGATGGCGCGCGCTTGCGACCGCAACATCTCCGCCGCGCTCGACGCCGGAGACATCTCGGTCACCGCCTCGGACGTCACCTGAAGGCGCGCTCGGAGCCCGGGGAACCGGCCCTCGACGTTCACGGTCGTGCGTCGGCGCCACTGCGTCCGCAGCGCCGCGACGGGGCCGGACCCGCCGAACGCGTCCAACGTCCCGGACACGAACGGCACGTCGTAGATGAACGCGTTCGTCGTGGGAAACGCGGGAAACCCGCCCCCGCCTGATCCGCCGCCGGTGTCGTCGTCGCCGTCGCCGTCGGCGCCGCTCTGCGCGTGGACCGTGTACACCGGCTCCACAGCCTGGATCTGCACGCACGCGGCGCCCGCCGGCGCGTCCCCGCCCGCGGGCAGAGGCGTCACCGGCGTGCCCTCCGGCAACCCCGCGGTGAGGCTCTTCTGCAGCCGCCGCGTCATGTCCCCGAGCGTGCGATCGCGCGGCTCGCGGTGCACCCACGTCCGACCACGGTCCTCGATGCCCCACGCGTCGCCGACGAGCTTGACGCGGTAGAACGTCGCCGGAGGCGGCGGCGGGCCGAGCGGCGGAGGGAGGATCCCGAAGCTCCCAGACCCGGACGCGCCCGCGGGTGGGAGTTGGTGAAGCGACCGGTACACGGCCGCGATGCCGGTGTGCGCGCGCGCGAGGTCGCCGAACGCGCGGCGTCGCTCCCACGCCGGGAGCGCGACTTTCGCCGCGCGCGTCGCCGCTTCGAGGTGGCCGCCGCGGACGAACAGACGGACGCTCTCCGCGATGTGCGCGAGGACTTTTTCTTCGGAAATTTCCTCGACGCCGCATCGCGACGACGTCGCCGCCGCCGCCGGGGATGCGGGAAACGCGAGGCCGTCTCGCGACAGCGACCCGCACACGCCGCGAAGCTTTTCCGCGTCGACGTCGTTCCACACGCACGGCGCGCCGACCGCGGTCGCTTGCGCCGCCGCGAGAGCTTGCATCGCGACGCTCGCCGCCGTCGCCGCCGCCTCCGCGGCTTCGACCCAGTGCTGCCCGTTCTCGAGCCGCGCGGACAGCGAACGCAGCGCTTTGCAGTGCGCCGCGGGCGCCCACGAGAGCGCCGCGGCGACGGCGGTCTCCATCTCGATCACGCTCTCGACGTCCGGGCTCGCGTCCGGTCCGGTCGCCGCGCGCGCGAGCTCCCTCAGCCTCGCCTCCGCGGACTCCAGCGCCTGGACCGTCGCCCCGCTCGCCGTCTCCCACCCCTCCGCGTGCGACGACCCGGGGTCGGGAAGACGCAACGCGTTGAGCTCCCCCGCGAGCGCGCCGCGCCTCGCCGCGGCGCCGAGCGGGGAGTACAACGCCGCGCACAGCGCGTACGTCAGCATCGGGCGCAACACCGTGACGGACCCGGCGGCGTCGAGCGCAGCCTCGAGGAGCGCGCGGACGCACGAGGACGCCTCCGCGCGTAGCTCCGGGAGCGTCTCCGCGGCGGTTCGAAGCAAGCACGTGGACGCCTTCTCGAGAAACGGGTACGGCTTCTCCCCGGGCGCGTTCGCCGGCGGCGGCGGAAACGGCTCCGGCGGCGTCGCGTCCTCCGCGCCCTTGTCCTTCTTCTTCGGAATCAGCGGCGCGAGGAGCGACGCTCGGTGGTTCCACAGCAGCCTTCGAATCAGAGGCGACATCGCGCGCCACGCGGTGACAGACTGCGGCCGACGCATCGCGGCGAGGAGCACGCCGAGGGTGCCCTCGAGGAACACGCGCGCCGGGGACGCCGCGGCGGCGGCCACCGCCGCCGCCTTCGCCGCCGCGTCGTTCGCCGCTTGCTTCTCCTGGTCCGCCCTGGTCATCCTCGCGAACACGGACACGGACCCGCTCACCGTCTTTGAAAGCTTTCGAGGCTTCGCGTCGTCGTTCAGCGCGGCGAGGCGCCACCCGAGGTGCGCCTGCCCCGCCTGCACGAGCGCGAGCGTCGCGAGCGTCGCCGCCGTGCTCAGGTGATCCACCGCGGCGCCGTCCGCGCCACCGCCTCGCGCGCCGCCGGCGTTGTCGTCCTCCTCCTCCCCGAGCGCGTCCGCGCCGTGCTCGAACGCCTCCAGGGCGTCGCACAGGAGGAACAAAAACGCCGTCAAACGCGGCGGCGGGCGCACGGTACCGTGCTCGCTCGCGCGCGGGTCCGACGCGAGCCACGTCCACAGCTGCGCTTGGTCCGCGTCTCTCGCGAGCGACAGCACCGCGGCGAGCACCTCGCGTTTCGACGCCGGCGCGAGCGCGGGGAGAATCTCGTGCCTGTGCGCGATGACGAGGCGCAGCAGCGGCGCGTGGACCGCCGCCACCGCGGCGCGCCCCGGGGTGGTCTGCAAGCGCGCGTCCCAGGCGTGGCGCGCGAGCGCGGACGCGAGCGCTTTCGCCGCGCCGCTTCGACGGTTGGAATCCGACGAGCGAAGCCCCGAGAGCGTCGCCGCCGCGAGCGCGGAGACGAGGCACTCGCGCTCGTCGTCCAGGCCCGCGCGCTCGGTCTCGCGCTCGTCCGCCATGGCCGCGGCGGCCGCCGCGGCGGCGGTGTTGCCCTCCGCGGCGGCCGCCGCGGCGAGGTCCGCGGCTTCCTCCGCGGCTTCCTCGGACGCGAGATCCTCCCACGCCCACCCGGTGCCGCGCACGGTCGCGGCGGTGACGGACATGAACCGCGGCGCCGCGGCGACGGCGCCGTAAAATTCGTACAGTAGCGCAGCGCGGTGCGACCGCACGGACGCGACGTCGCTCGCCGCGCCCGCTTCCGCGGCGTTCGTCGTGAGCCGACGCACGTGCGCGGCGGCGAGCTCGCACGCGAGCGGCGCGAGCGGCGCGGAACTTTTCCCGTGCTTCCCGTCCCCGACCCTGCTCCACGCGCCCTCCGTCTTCGCGATCGCGACTTCCACCGCGGCCTCGGAGGTGGACGACAGCGAGCTATCGGACGCGGCGTCGTCGACGTCGTCCTCGATCGGCGGCCCTTCCACGTTCATGAGCTCGCTGCACAAGGACGCGAACCCGGTGTTGAGGCCGCGGGAGAGGTACGACCCCACGCTGCCGTATTTTTCATCCGACGACGCCGTCATCTCCGCGCCGATCGCGTCCGCGAGATCCCGCAACGGGAGCATGCGCTCGTCCACCCTCGACGGCTTCGCGGGCCCGCACGGCGCGGCGGCGAAGTCGAGCGACGACCTCGGGGAGTACGCGTCGTCGTCGTCCTTCGCGTTATCATCGGTCGTCGACGCCGCGGCGGCGGGTTCGGGTTCAGGTTCGGAGACGTATCGCCGCCGCGCGTCCAACGAGACGCTCCTTCCGACGAGGCCGAGGACGAACCAGCTCACCGCGCGCGCGTCCTCCGCGTCTTGATCCACGACCGCGTAGCGCTGTCCGTCCGACGTCTCCGCGCGCAGGGTCGACGCGTACAGGCTCGCGAGCGTCGGGAAGATCGGCGTCGGGATCGACTTCGGGTCTTTCGCGATCTCGTCGCCGGCGTCCTCGTCACCGGCGCCGTCGCCGTCGCCGTCCGTCCACGTCTTGTCGAGCAACGCGCACGCGGCGTCTCTCCACGCGTTCGTGCACCGCGCGTCGTCGAACACGCGCGAGACGAACGCCGCGAGCGGCGGCGACCGCGAGTCCTTCCCTCGCCCGCCCGGGACGAGCTTCTGCACGCGCGCGGCGACGCGGAGGAGCGACGCGAACGCGCGTTCGCGCAAGCCGCACGACGCGTCCGGGGACGCCGTCGGCGGCGTCGACGGCGGCTTCAGCGACGACGGCAGCGACGACGTCGGCAGCGTCGGGGTCTCAACATCGGGGGAGTGCGCCACGCCGCGACCGTGGCCGTGGCTGTTTTTCATCGGGTGCGGGGTTTGGAAATCCGGCGTCGACGTGTTGTGCGACGTCGTCGACGCGGGCGTGCCGGGCGTCTCGCTCTTCACGCTGGCGCTGAACGCCGGGGACGCTCTCGCGTCCTTCGCGGCGGCGTTTAAGTTCGTCGTCGGCGACGGCGTCGGCGCGTCCGACGCGCTCGCGCCGCCGTCGCTCCCGGCCGCGATCGCGGAGACGTCCTCCGAGGACCCGGCCGCGGACGACGCCGAGGCGCCGAGGCGCTCGTCCGCGCTGGACGAGTGCCGGCTGTGTGCCGGCGGCGCGGGGGTGGAAAACTCGGGCGTGCTCCCGCTCGCTTCCGCGCGCCATCGCTCCGCGGCTTTCGCGCGCGCGTCCGCCTCCGCTCTCGCGGCGGCGGCGGCGAGTTTCGCGGCCGCCGCCGCGGCGGCTTTCGCCGCCTCTTGGGCCATCGCCTCCGCGACCGCGGGCGGCGGCGCCGCGATGAGCGTCAACAAGACGTGCATCACCGCGGGGAGGTGCCTCAAGAGCTCGACGCCGTCCGCGTGCGATACCTCGCGAAGCGCGGCGCCGAGTTCCTTCGCGGCGGCTTTCACCGCAGCCTTCGCCGCGGGCGTGACCCCCCCGAAGCTGCTCCCGCGGTTAAAACGCTTCCAAGGCGCGCCGCCGCCTCCGCCGACTTGTTCGTCCACCGCGTGCTTCGCGTCCGCCTCCGCGGCGGCCGCGACGGCGGCGTACAGCGCCCCGAGCTTCGCGTCCGACGTGTGCACGTTGCTGCACAGGCGCAATCGGACGTTCACGCACGGCTTCCGGTCCTCCCAGTACGGCATGTGCTGGCGCACGTTCGCCTGTAAATACTTCGGCAGGAGTTCCTTCACCGCCGGCAGCGCGAGCTCGCCGCCGTTGACGGTCGGCGAGACGTGCGCCTTTTCGCCGCCGTCCCCGCGACTCGCGTCGTCGACGACGTATTGATACTCCCGCGCGGCGGCGACGTCCGCGGCGAGCGTCTCCGGCCCCGCCGCGAGCGGCAACACCGCGTGCCCGAGCGCCGTCTCCGGGGTGATCTTCGAGCTCCCGGGGGCGCCGCCAAACATCCCGCCGCTCTCGGGTTCGCGCCCGTACACGCTCAACACGAGGTGGTGCCCGGGCTTCAGTCTCGCGGGCAGGCGCACTCGGACTTCGTGGCACCACGCGCCGCCTTTGGATTTTCCAATCGACGACGGCGTCCATCCGGAGCGCTCGAGCGAGAGCTCTCCGCTCGTCGCCGCGGGCGCCCCCGGCGACGTCAACGTCGCGCTGCTCGACGCGAACGGCGGCGGCGGCGTCGACGTCGATCCTTGGTGCGCCAACGTCTCCATCGGTTTCCCGACGCGGACGATCGCGGGGACGCCCTCGGACTCGATCTCGAGGTCGTCCTCTCTGAGTTGCACCCTCACGCGCGCGTCCTTTTTTTTCCCGAAACCCACGGCGTCCACGTACACGAACATGTCGCGCGATAAACCGCTGAGATCGTCCCCGGTGACGCCGTCGCCGTCCGCAGTCGTCTCCCACCACCACTGCGGGTCGGAGCCCTTCACCGCGAAATTCCTCAGCGCCGGCGGCGGCGGCCGACGCGTCATCTCTCTTCTCGCCTGCGCCTTGGACCGCTCCTCGCGCGTGTTCAGCGGGGTCACCTCCACGACGACTTTGCACCGTATCGGCTTGTGGCTCTTCAGCGCGTGCGCGGACGAGTACGCCGCCTCGAGCAGCGTCGCCTCGTTGTACGCCTCCTTCACGCGAAACATGCTCTCGACGACGCGTTCGCCCGCGTCGACGCCGCCGCCGCCGCGGCGAACGACGGGCACCACCGTCCACGCGACGATCCCTCGCGGCGCCACGTCGTGCGCGAAGCTCCCCGGCGGAACGTCGAGCTTCTCCAGACGTTTGTGCTCCTTCACGAGGTGCGCGGCGGTCTGCTTAGCCACCTTGTGCGTGTAAATTTTCGGATCGAACCCGCCCGCCGCGGGCGTGCGATGCGTGAGTTGGATCAGCGCCTTCATCCCGTTCGTCGCGAGCTTCGCCGGGACTGTGAACGCGCCCTCCACCTTGTCGCTCTTGTCCCGCGGCGGCCACACGAAGTGGAGATCCTCGGACAGCCGCCTGCGTTGCCCTTGCGACACGTCCACGATCGACATCGTCCCCTCGACGATCTCGAGCTCGCCGGCTTCGAACGCGATGGACGCGACGCGGATGCTAAACTTAATCGGCGCGTCCGAGGACGCGACGGTCATCGCGGCCGCGAACGCGGCGGAGACGCCGACGTTCGGGACGACGACGCCGCCGCCTTTGGGGTGATGACCGACGACGTTCGGCGAGCGCGGCGCGACGCCGTGCGAGCTCCGCGCCTTGGCCTTGTACGTCGGGTCGTACAGCTGCATGAGCGGCAGCCGCGCGACCGCGTCCGGGCGCGCGGACGCGCGACGACGCTTCGCGGACGCGTCGTCGTCGTCGAGCGCGTCGTCGTCGTCGTCGTCGTCGTCGCGGCCGTCCGAGGAGGAGGACGCGAGCGGCGGGGGATCATCCCGGGAGGCGTTCGGCGACGCGCCGATCGTCGCGTCGTCGCTCGCGGGCGCGTACACTTGCGGCGTCAGCGAGATCCGTCGCGTCTGCGCGCGCGACGAACGCGGAGGGAGGGAGAGAAAAAGAAGAAGATGAGAACGAGACGAGATGAGGCCGCGTTCGGAGACGCGAGGCGGGCGACGGACGGGGAACGCGCGCGCGCGCGCGAGGGAGGGATCCTGTAGCGGATCTGGCGCGGCGCGACGCGCCTGCTTGAACCCGAGAACGTCTCCGCCAAGCGCGGCGCGTCGCCCCGCGCCGCGCTTCCGCCACGGTCCGTGGTACTGCTCCACGAGGCTCGCGAGGTGCGGGGCGTCGATCTCGTCCGTGGCGACGACCGCGCGCTGATCGCACGACGCCGGCTGCGACGGCGACCGCGGCGTCGCGAGCTCGCCCGGGGCGTCGCCGCCCGCGCTCGTCTTCAGCGTCGACGCCGTCTCCGGGGTTCCGTCCGCGGAGGAGAGCGGCGACGCCATCGTCCGCGTCCGCGTCGGTGGCGCGCTCCGCCGAGTGATGTGGCGCGCGCGCAGACGACCAACCGACGCAAGCAACGACCCGTGCCGTCTACTGTTCGATCCTGTCTGTTAATTATGCGGGTCAACAACGGAACACGCTGATGACCCATAAGTCGTTGTCGGCGCGATCTCGCGCGGTATTTAAATGACCAAGCGCCGTAGAAAACTCGCCGGGCAGGGTCGCGTCTGCCTGTGACCCGAGCGGGGGTAAGGGTGTTTGAACGGCCGGGTTTTCCGGTCAGGCCCCGGTCGCTTACCGATCACGGCTCCGCTTCAAGCCAGCGGTCCGCAGCGGTCGCTCCCGGAGGGGAGCGGTCGTGGCGGTTGCAGAGGCGGGAATCGCGTCAGGCGGGAAACCGAGCAGCGCAAACCGTCCGCCGTTGGCAGTGAAGGGATAGGCTGTGTGAGAGCTGCTGGGGAGTTCCCTGGTTGGGGGCTCCGGTCGAACTTGCATCCGCCTGCGAGATATTTTTTTTTGGCGCGCGCGATGCCCCGGGGACTCGCGGCGCGCGCGGTGTCGGCGGCGGCGGCGTCGGCGGCGGCGGGTGGGCACGCGGCGACGCGCGCGCGCGGTTCGCGCTTTTTTTGCTTGTCACTTTTTGAGCAACAACGACGACGACGAAAAATCGCGGGCGAACGAATATGCTGACAAGATCTGGTCGAGGTCGCGCACTCGCGCTTGGCGCGATGCCGCCGCAGACGCGGTCGCGGGACGCGACGCCGAAGAAGGCGGACGCGCCGCTTCCAAACGTGCGAGTGACGTCGCCGGAGCGCGGCTCGAAGCGGCGGCTCTCGCCCGGGCCGGCGCCGCGCGGCGACCGCGGAAGAGATCGCGGCGCGTCGCCGTGCCCGCCCGCGCGGTCGTTCGCGCTGAGCAGCAGCGGATGGCTGTTCGTGTACTACGTCGGCGTCGTAAAAGCGCTCGCGGAGCGCGGATATCACAAGTGCGCGGCGCGATGACGCTTCGTCCCCTCGCCTCTCTCGCGCTCTTTCGCGGCGGGACCGCCCGCGCGTCAGATCCAATCAACCCTACCTCGCTTTTTCCAAAATCTTAAAAATCGCGCGCGCTGACCCTACCCTCGTCCGATCCTCCCTCGTTCCGTCTCGCAGGAGCGCGAAGGTGTACGGCACCTCCGGCGGCGCGCTCACCGGCGCGCTGCTCTTCCTGGACATCGACCTCGACGCGCTCGCGGAGTACATCTACATATGCGCCGCGAAAGCGCGAGGGTCGTGGCGCGGCGCGTTTCTGTTGAGGGACTACTGCCGCGGCGCCATCACGCAGTTCTGCACCAAGGACGCGCACAAGATCCTTGCAGGCCGGTTAGAGATTAGCATCACGCGGATATTCCCGTGGTACAAGAACATACGCGTGAACGAGTTCCCGACGTACGACTTTTTAATTCAGTCGTTGCTGTGCAGCGCGTGCATCACGCCGCTCGCGGGGCTTCCGATGTGGCTCCCGGGCCACGGCTTGTGTTTCGACGGCGGCGTCAGCGATCTGCAGCTCGTCAAAGGGCTCGCGTCCAACGGGACGTTCTGTAAACTGCACTGCAGGAAGACGAACCCGGAGGACATCATCGTCGTGTGCCCGTTCTACAGCAGCCGCGCGGACATACGCCCGTCGAAGTACGTCCCGATGTGGTGGGCGTTTTTCCCCCCCGCGCCCTACAAGCTCAAGGAGCTGTTCGAGCTCGGGCAGAAGGACGCGCACGCGTGGGCGGACAAGCAGGACGAGAGCAGCCCGAGCTCGAGTCCGTCGGGCGCTAAGGCGGCGCACGCGGACGCGGACGAGGGCGTCGCGTCCCCGGACGAGTGGGAGTCGGACGTCTCCGAGAAGACGGCGAAGGCGCGGCGGCGGATGGAGGCGGCGGCGCCGGCGACGGCGACGGGGTGGGGGGGGTACTTTTGGTGGTGGCGTCGGCCGCGCGCCGCGAGCGCCGCGAGCGCGGAGAGCGACAGCGACGATCTGGAGCGCTCCAGCGGCGGTCTGAGCGCGGACGCGTCCGAGACTGGCTCCGACGTCGAACGCGAGGGCGTCGAGCCGAGGACGCCCAAGTCACCCATGGAGTGGGCTGCGGAATGCCAGGAGTGGTGTTCGCTGTCCGCGGAGGCGGCGGCGCGGAGAGCGGTGCGCGCGGCGACGATGGCGGCGCGCACGGCGGAGGATTTCATGCACCACGAGGCCGAGGTCGCGTTCGAGTACGCCTCCGGGGCGTTTTGCGAGGCGCAAGCCGCCGCGGAGGCGATGCGACGCGCGGCGACGCGGACGGGGAAACGCGGGACGGAGGAGGAGCGCCGGGACGCGACGGACGCGCCGGGGTACGGCCTCCCCGGGACGTTCCGGCCGCACCGTCTCGTTCTCCGGTGGATCGCGTGCGTCGTCATCTACTGCGAGCTCATGGGCCAGGCGCTGTTCTACGCGCTCGGCGCGGCGGCGGCGGTGCTGCTCCCGGGCGTGGACGCGGACAAGATGTGGCGCAGGAGTTTGGAGTTTTGCCGACCGGCGCCGCGGGTGTTGTTGCAGCCCGTGCCGATGATGCGTCCGGGCGCGCGGATCAACGCGAAGACCGCGAAGATGTTAGGGAAGCTCTCGGTGACGTACCGCGTGCTGTGCTACCTCGTGCACATGGAGACGGTCGTGTGACGCGTCGAGCGGAGCGGAGCGGCGCGGCGGCGGGCGGGGGAAGGGAGGAGTTGACGATTTCGGACGACGCGCGCGAGAGCGAGCGTCGGACGACGACGGTACGCGTATCACGTGCTCACGATGTATTAGATCGAGTCACACGCATCGCACGCGCGACATCAGACGACGACGGAACGCGTATCTCGTGCTCACGATGATGTATTAGATCGAGTCACGCACATCGCACGCGCTACTCAGCGCGCTTCTTCTCGGCGCTCACCACCACGCCTTCTCACCGCCGGTGCCCGCGACCTTGATCCCGTCGGACCCCGCGACGATGACCTGGTACGACATCCCGACGAACAAGCCGTGGTCGACGACGCCGACGGTGTTCTTCAACTCGCTCGCCGCCGCGTTCACGTCCTTGATCGGCTCCTTGAAGTGCAAGTCCACGATGTAGTTGCCGTTGTCCGTCACCGCGATCTCGTCGCCGTCGGGTTTGTTCGTGGACGACGACCCCATGCGAAGCACGGCCTCGCAGCCCTTCACGGAGGGGAGGTCCGCGATCGTGCGAAGCGTGTGCATGTGGCAGAACGGCGTGATCTCCACCGGGAGCGGGAACCCCGGACCGAGCCCCTTGCAGAGCTTGGACTCGTCCACGATGACGACGAACTTCTTCGCCATGACCTCGACCATCTTCTCGCGGAGGAGCGCGCCGCCGCCGCCCTTCACGAGCGCGAGGTCCGGGTCGACCTCGTCCGCGCCGTCGATCGCGACGTCGAGGATGGACTTTTCGTTGAGCGTGCACAGCGGGATCTTCAGCGACTCCGCCTGCTCCTTCGTCCTCACGGACGTCGGGATCGCGACGATGTCCGTGAGCTCTCCGGACGCGATCTTCTGCCCGAGGCGCTCGACCGCGAAGTACGCGGTGCTGCCCGTGCCGAGGCCGACGACCATGCCGGACTCGACGTGGTCGTCCACCGACTTGTATCCGACGAGCTTCTTGAGCTCGTCCTGCGTGGGCGCCATCGCGCGGACGGAGACGGCGCGGGGCTTGGCGGCGACGCGAGGCTTGGACTTCGCGAGGGGGGTAGCGCAGAGGGCGACGGTGGAGGAGAGCGACGCGGCGAAGGACATGATATCCGCGGCGGCGGTGCGATCGGGAATACCAACCAGATAACGCGATCGGAACTCGACGCGTGATGCGCGTGCCAGCTGGATGTCAGGCCGACGCTTCGACTGAGGGCTCGATTTCGATTTTCGAAAGCAAACAGTGGGTCAAGCGGGGGTGATTTTTTGCGTTGAAAAATTGAGTTTCACCGATGCTCGAACCGAGCTCGGTTCTCGAAATTCTTTTCCGGCATGACGCGCGCGTGCTTCGGGCGGCGCGGCGAACAACGTCGCATGTCCCGTCATCGTCAGAGCACAGCGGAGCGCGCAGCACGGCCGTCATGCGCGTCGACGGCGAGGGCGGGGACGATGCGCCCGCCCCCGCGGAGAAGCCGTCCACGTCCGCGCGGTCGTGGGACCCGCCTCCGACGCTCGCGTTCCTCACGCACCTGACGCGACCGGGAGGGTACGGCCTCGACGCCTCCGACGTCCGGACGTCCGTCTCCGCGTGGAGAGAGGCGGAGATCGTCGCGACGCTCGTGAGGAACGCGAAGAGGAAAGCCCCGGACGCGGTCGTGGGGCGCATCTTCACCGCGGTGAACCAGGACGGCATCGTCGTCCTCATCGGCGAGGCCGGACGCGGAGACGACGCGGGAGGAGGAGGAGGATCGACGGCGCGGCGCGACGACGAGAGCGACGACGAGCGACATCTGAGGGACTGCCACCTGTCCGTGTGCCACCTCGATCCGCCCGTGAACCTCGGCGCGCCGGACGGAAGGAACGCGCGCGCGGTCATGCTCGTCATGGTCCCGGACGACGGCCCGTCGAAAGAGGCGCCGTGGGCGAGAGGGATGGACCAGCACGGCGCGATGCGGACGATCAAAGCCGCGTTTCACGGCTTCGCGAGGCACGACGCGCTGCTGAAGAGCATCGACCGCGCGGAGAAGACCGCGGAGTCGGACCGCGGGAAGGCGATGATCGCGGATCTGATCGGCGCCGTGAGCGGCGGGTTCACCCCGCGCGCGGGCTCGGGATCGGGGGAGGAGAGCGTCTTCACGTCGCCGGAGAAGAGAGAGCCGTCGTTGGACGGCGGCGGCGGCAAGAGCGGCGGCGCGCGGAAGAGCCTCTCGCTCGAGCACGATCATCGAAAGCCCTCGAGCAAGAAGAGCCACGTCCTGACCCCGGAGGAGTACGTCCGCGCGATCCAGACCGCGATCGGTTCGTACGTCGCCGCGGAGGAGCAGAAGCAGAGGCGAAAACGGGCGGCGGAGGACGACGCCGAGAGCGAATCCGATTACGAGGGAAAGCCGCCGTGGGCGCACCCTGGCGGGTGGTCGCACGGGTGGACGCCGACGAAGATAGGCGGCGGCCTGATGAACGACGTCAAAAACCGGTTCATCCCGCACTACGCGTCCGACTGGACGGACGGTTTATCCATGAAGACGGTGTCTGCGGCGTTGCTCATGTTTTTCGGATGCTTAGCCCCGTGCATCGCGTTCGGGGCGCTCACGAGCATCGAGACGGACGGAAAGATGGGCACCACGGAGTACATCCTCGCGCAGGCGGTCGCGGGTATATTCTTCTCCCTCGTCGCCGGGCAGCCCGAGATCGTGCTGCGAACGACCGGCCCGTCGACCGTGTTTCTCATCGAGCTCAACGCGGTGTGCGACCGCTACGACGCGCCCTTCGCGACGACGTACGCGTGGACGGGGATATGGGCGTCGCTGTTCATGGTGATCATCGCGCTCACGGACGCGTGCGTGCTGATGCTTCGTAACTGCACGCGGTTCACGCAGGAGATCTTCGGGCTGTTCGTGTCCGCGATCTTCATCAGCGCGGGCCTGGGCGCGTTCGTTAGGTACTTTAGGGACGACGAGCACGATTTGGCGCAGGCTTTTTTTTCGCTCATCCTCGGCGTCCTGACGTTGCACTTGGGTCTCTGGGCGCTCGCGGTGCGGACGTCGCCGTTCCTGTTGAAGTTCATGCGCGAGCTCACCGCGGACTTTGGCATCGCGGCGGCGATCACGATAAGTTCCCTCGTCGCCTGGGGCAGCGACGTGAACGGGATGGAGATGCTCGACATAAGCGACGACGTCGAACCCGCGGACGGTCGGAACTGGGTCGTGAACCTTTACAGCGGGCCGAGTTGGATCCCCGCGTTCGCGATCATCCCCGCGTTCCTTCTCGCGCTCTTGATGTACGTGGAGATGAACATATCCTCGCTGCTCGCGAACAAGGCGGAAAACAACCTGATCAAAGGCGCGGCGTATCACCAAAATTTTCTCGTCATGGCGTTGATCACGCTCGCGTTTTCGTTCTTCGGTCTGCCGCCGATGACCGGGTCGCTGCCGCACTCGCCGCAGTTCATTCGCGCGCTGTCAGACGTGGAGGAGATCACCGTGGGTGGGCAAACGAAGACGAAAGTGCTGTGGGTCCGCGAGAACAGGATCGCGCCGCTGCTCGTGAACGTGTTGATATTCCTCTCGCTCGTGATGACGCCGTTACTTCGCGAGATCCCCATGGCGGTTCTGTACGGACTGTTCTTATACTTGGGCATCACCGGGCTCGCGACGTCGCAGTTCTGGACGCGGATCAAGATGATCTTCATGGACCCGCGTTTACTTCCTCCGACGCACTACGTGAGGAGGGTGCCGATAAGCCGCGTGCACGCGTTTACGTTCGTGCAGCTCGCGTGCTTGGGGATGCTCATCGGCGTGAGAGCGTCCCCGGCGGCGTTATTTTTCCCGCTCTTCATCGCGATTTTGATGCCGCTTCGACGGTTCTTGTCGTGGAAGAACATCCCGCTGTTCACGTCCTCGATGTTGAGGATGCTGGACATGATCGCGGAAGGAAGCAACGCGGAGGCGGCGTACACGGACGGCGACCGCGGCGCCGGCGGCCTCGGCCTGAGCGTCAGCGATTGGGAAGCCCCGGCGAAAGGCGCCACCAGGAATAGTTACTTGGATCTCCGGACCGTGGGGCCGGACGTGAACGGCGCGGAGCTCGTCCCGGGGTCGCCGCTCAAGGAGAATGGGGACGTCGTCGTGGGCGCGAAGGACGTCGACGTGAAGGTGAACGGCGACGAGAACGGCGCGACGTAGAGTTCGAGCGAGCGAACAGAACGGGACGCGTCAGAAGCACAGTAGACTCACATGTATCATCAAATCCCGTCGAAGGATATCACCCTCGCCCCCCTCAGCGACTGCACGCGCCGCCTCGCCCTCTCCGGCGACGGCGTCCGCAGCGGCACGCTCCCCCGCGCGACGCTCTTCGGCACGGACATCGCCCCCCCGCGTCGTCTCGACCACGCCCACGCGACCACAACCGCCGCCGCGCCGCACGTCGCGTTCACGAGCAGCGACGCGTTCTCCTCCGTGAGATGCGGCGCGAGCGCGTCGATCCGCGACCCCTCTCTGCGCACCGCCTCCTTCGCGTCCGCGAGCGTCTTCTCCGCGTACGCCGCCGCGCGCTCCGCCGCGCGCAGTCCGCGCGTCGCCGCCGGCTGTACCTTTTTCAGCGCCGCCGCGACCGCCTCCGGCGGCTCAAACGCCGCGACGCGCCGCGTCACCGTCCTCGTCGCGTTCGCCGCGCGCGCGATGGCGAGGTCGACGGTCCTCGCGACCGCGGTGACGGTCATCTCGCCCGCGCGGGACAAGTGCGCCGCCGCGGTGTGCGGCGCGGACTGCTCTCTCTCCAGGAGCTGTTCCTCGAGCGACGCGATCTCGTCCTTCAGGCGTCGCTTCTCCGCGCTCGTCGTTTCGACGTGCGACGCGCGCGCGCGCTCGAGCTCCGCGATGCGCGCGTCTTTCGCCGCCGTCGCGGCGGTCAGCTCGTCGTGCGCGCGCGTCAGCGTATCGAACCGCGCCTGCGCCGCCCCCAACGACTCGATCGCGGTCGCTCGCGTCGCGCGCAGATTCTCGATCTCCCCTCTCAGCGTCTCCGCGTGCGACACGCACGTCGTCAGGAGCTCCGCCTCGGGGGACGCCGCGGGGACGCGCTCCTCCGCGGCGGTGGCCGCGTCTTGAGCCGCGGCGCACGCGAGGAGCGCGGCGAGGAGCGTCGCGAGCAACGCGCGGCGACGCATCGTGCCAGCGCGACGGGGTGCTCTGATGAGTGTTCTGGGGAAATCCAAAAAAGTTGAAGTCTTGCCCATCTGCACCCCGCGGACGACGTCGCCGCCCGACCGCACTCCCGCGCGCGCGGCGGCGGCGCGCGGCGACGATGGACCGTCCGCGCGCGGCGAACGCGCGGAAACGCCGGCGCCGGCGCGCCGTCGGCGCGATAGCTCTTCTCCTGGTGCGCGTCGCTCGCCGCCCGTCGTCGCTCTCGCCGATCGCGTGGGCACCCAGCCCGTTCGCGACGTCGAATCTCGTCTCGTCGTCTCACGTCCGCGCTCGTTCTCTCCCTCGTCCTCTCGATCAACAGGCGTGCGTCGCGGCGTGGCACCTCGCGCGCGCGTATCAAGCGCCGCGCGCGGCGGTCGGCACCGCGGAGATGGACGCGACGGCGGCGGCGACGACGGCGACGACGACGACGCGAGCGGATCCGGGGGAAGACAGTCGGCACGAGGCGTCGAACGTCGTCCCTTCGTCGTCGCCGCCGCCGCCGCGCGCGCCGGGGCTCCCGCCGCCGGTTCCCGGGACGCCGCCGCGGGTCAAGATGCCGAAGCCGAAGCCGGAGCTGAAGCCGAAGCCGAAGCCGAAGCCGAAGCCGGAGCCGAAACCTGAGCCGACGACGCCGACGCCCGCGGACGAGAACGTCGAGGAGGACGAGTACGTCGTCGAGGAGGACGAGTACGACTTCGAACTCGTCCCTCCGCCCGGGGACGCGACCGCCGCCGGCGTCGTGAACGCGCAAGTGGTCGACGTGACGGACGCGAAGCGCCCGAAGTGGATGCGCGAGATGTGGTCGCAGACCACGGCCGCGGTGAACGTCGACGCGCACGAGCTCGCGGGGGTCGTGCGCGAGACCCCGGAGGCGCTGTCGCACGCGAAGCCCGGGGAGTCTCTGTTCGTGACGTTCGCGACGGAGTCCGTGAAAGATTTCGTGCACACGTGGATCGAGTCCGCGCGCGCGCTGAAGCTGTCGCCGCTGTTCGTCGGCGCCCTGGACGAGGGGATGCTGAGGTGGTGCGAAGATAGGGAGATACCGAGCATGCTGCTGAGCGGGAACAGCGTGTTGAAAGGCCGCGGGCGGAAATTCATCACCGCCGGGGACGAGCACTTCAAAAAAATGGGCAGCGTAAAGACGAAGTTCATCCAAGACCTCCTCGAGCTGAACATCGCGCCGATACTCACGGACGCGGACGTGACGTGGCTCCGCGACCCGCGGCCGTACTTTAACAAAGGGACGTACGCCCTGGCGGACGCGCTCGTGAGCACGGACTGCATCGACATCCCCGGGGACGCGAGGGACGAGAACGCGTGCGCGCACGTCAACTTTAACACTGGGGTGTTACACTTCCGTCCGTCGAACGCGAGCAAGGCGTTCGTGGAGACGTGGAAGAACAAAGTCGCGAGCAGCACGATCGCGTGGATGCGCGACCAGCCGGCGTTTAACCTGCTCACGCACGAGGGCGTCCCCGGGCACGCGCTGTCCCCCGCGACGGCGGTGCCGAGAGAGAAAAAAGGGAAACCCGGGCACAGGATGCTCTATCACGCCGCCAACGCGTCGTTGCTCCTCGGCGTCCTCCCGAACTGGCTGTTCGGGAACGGGCACACGTACTTCGTGCAGTGGCACCACGAGACACACGCGGCCGACGGCGCGCCGTACAGCGTGCACATGACGTATCAGTACGGAGACACCGGCGCGTACGCATACGGCAAGCGAGAGCGGATGCGACAGGCGGGGATCTGGCGCGCGGACCCGCCGGCGTTTTACGGCGACGGCGACGACGACGTCAAGTTTCTCGTGATCGCCGACGAGGGCGCTCAGATGCGATTTCCGGACGACGAGCCGGCGACGATCGGGACGGATCGCGAGGCACACCGGGTGGCGATCGCGCGGCACTTACAAGAGGACAAGTTGCGAAGGACGACGGTGCGGAACGGGCTCGCGCTCGCCAAGGCGCTCGGACGCGTGTTGGTCCTGCCCCGCGCGCGGTGTTACTGCGATAAGATTTGGAACAACCTCAACGCGTGCCGCGCGCCGGGCGCGGAGACGTTCACGCTGCCGTACGCGTGCCCGATGGACCACATCTACGACCTTCCGCGGTGGTTCGACGACGTCGGGCGCGGCGTCTTGCCGGACTTTCGCGAGCCGGGTTTTTTATCCGACGCGAGGGTGCCGTCGGAGGTGCGCGCGTCGAGAGGGCGGATCGTCGTCGACCGCGCGGGGGACGCGCGCGCGGGGTACCCGGCGTGGAGTAGTGGTGGTGGTGGCGACGCGGAAGCGGAGGACGTCGTGCGTCTGCGGCACGGGTTCACCGCCGCGGACGCGGTGGCGGCGACGGCGGCGTTGGCGTCGAAACGCGTCGTCGAGGTCGACTACCTCGGCGGCGCGGAGACGTTCTGCGGGTTCGCCGCCGACGCGAAGAACGCGGAGTTCGACGCCGTCGCGACGCGCGCGCTGACGAACGATCAGTACTACTGCCTCACGGAGCCTTGGCACGCGATGGGGAGCCCGAGAGGGGGACGGTCGGCGAGCGATCCGTACGAGCCGCAAGTCGTGACGCGGCACTGCGGCGCGAGCGAGGAAGACATGATCCGGAGCGGGAGGGTGACGAGAGGGGAGGTGACGCACTTGGGGACGGACGACGGGTGCACGTGCGAGTGGGGGTTCGCGAGGCCGAAGCCGTTGACGGAGGTGTCTAAGGGCGAAGCGTGCAAGGCTGGCGATGCGTGATGTAGTCTAGCAGCCGGCGGCGGTCCAACGCGGAGCAACCCCGCATGTGTACACTTTCCACGTGGACCTGATTCAGTACGTGGCCTTCAACCGCGTATCTTCGCAAAGATCTGACTGGAAAAAGCGCGCCGTCGGTAAAACTCACGGAACATTCGCGCGCGCGCATCGGCGCAACATCTCAGGTCGGCGCGCCCGCTCCCCACCGTGTCTCTAAATCGCAATCCGCGACCATGAGCGCGTGCGGCGACGCCGCCGCGCGCTCGCTCGCGGAGGAAGGCGCGCGTCTCGACGCGCTGCGTTCGTTAAACATCCTCGACGCGGAAGTGAATCCCCCGGGATTGTCCTGGGTCGTCGACGCGTGCTGCGCGCTGTTCAACGTCCCCATCGCGCTCGTGTCGCTCGTGTCCGAGCACACGCAGCGGTTCCTCGCGAATCACGGCGCGCTCGAGGACGTAAAAGAGACCCCGCGCGAGGTCTCGTTCTGCCAGCACGCCATCAGAACGCCCGACTCGACGCTCGTCGTCAACGACGCGACCAAGGTGCGTTCCGTACGTCTCAACGGTTTTTCACCCACCCCTCGGTTTCAACATTTGATCGCTTCCCCTTTCAACTGACCGATCAACATTTTTTTGTCAACAATAAATCGCCGCACAGGACGAGAGGTTCATGGACAACGTCCTCGTGACTTCGCGACCGATGATTCGCTTCTACGCCGGCGCGCCGCTGCTCGTGCACGTCAACGGCGCGCAGCACGCGATAGGGACGCTGTGTGTCATCGACGACAAACCCAGGGCGTGGAGCGACGCGGACGAGGACATGCTTCGCTCGCTCGCGAAGATCGTGAGGCACTACGTGACGCTGTACTCGGGAGGCGCGGCTGCCGCCGCCGCGGGGGGCGCCGCCGGCACCGGCGGCAAAATCGGGCTCGCCGTGGGCGGAGGAGGCGGTCAAGGAGGGGGAACTCCAAGTTTTCCCACGCCCGCGGCGATGTTCGCGAACGTCCTGTCGCTGCAGAGAGAAGCCGCGGAGTCGAAGGAGGCGGCGCGCGTGGCGAGCGAGGAGTCCGCGCGCGCGAAGGGGCGATTCCTCGCGAACGTCTCGCACGAGCTCCGAACGCCGATGAACGCGATCACCGCGTGCGCGACGCTGATGCGCGACCGCGAGGACGAGCTCGGGCTCGAGAACCGAGAGCTGCTTCAGATCATCGATCAGAGCTCGAAGCACATGCTCGACCTCGTGAATAACATTTTGAGCTTCTCGAAGGAGGACAACGCGCTGCAAGGGATGTCGCTCGCGAAGGGCGCGCGCGTGAGCGAAGTGTTCGACCTCCGCGAGTGCGTGGAGCAAGTCATCGAGCTCCAGAGCGCGGCGATCGGGATGCGGCGCGCGTTCGTCGAGCTCGCGTACGTCTTCTCCGACGAAGTGTGCGATCATTACGTCGGCGATCCGCTCGGGGTGAAGACCGTGTTGCTCAATCTCGTCTCCAACGCGGTGAAGTTTACGGAACGCGGGCACGTGAAGATCACGGTGACGGAGCACGACGTCGTCGCAGACGACGACGACCACAAACGGCGCGACGTTCGGTTCACCGTGTCGGACACCGGTCCGGGGATCCCCGCGGATAAGCTCGAGACGATCTTCAGACCCTTCGAGCAGGCGGACGACGCGACGACGCGGTCGCACTGCGGCACCGGCCTCGGCCTGAGCATCTCGCGGTCGATCGTGAAGAGGCTCGGCGGCGTCATCACCGCGAGGGCGAACGACGAATTAAGCTCGCCTCTCCTCGAACGCGACGACGACGAGAAGATGACGTCGAGAGGCGCCGCGGTGGATTTCAACTTTCACATGGAACGCGCGGAGGACGCGCACGACGCGTGGAAGCCGAGGAAGAGATCGGCGCTCGTCGCCGTCGTCGTGAGCCAATCAGACGTCGTGCGCTCGTCGCTGCTGCCGCTGCTGAGGTACCTCGGGATCGACGCGCGAGAGCGACGCGGGGCGGAGGAGCTGCGACGCCTTCTCGAACGATGCGGCGGCGAATGCCAGGCGCGCGCCCGCGGAGGGAACGGCGGCGGGGCGGGGGGGGACTGCGACCACGATCACGTCGACTTCGTGCTGTTTGACCTCCCGAATCGAGGCGCGTCGAGGGCGGCGAAAGAGGCGAGCCGCGAGTGCGCGCGCGTCGTCGTCGATCACGCCCGCCGCGGCCTCGGCCCGGAGCTTCTCGTGTTGAGGCATCACGGCAGCATGCCGAAGACGCCGACGCGGCGACGCGGCGGCGGAGATCGAGAAGACGAACACCACGAACACCACGAACGCCAGACGACGACGACGACGACGACGACGACGCGCGAGGACGACCCCGACGCCGCGGAGTGGTCCGCGATCTTTCAGGACGTGGAGTACCAGAACGTCATCAAGCCCGTGCTCGCGACGCAACTGCAACCGATTTTCGAGGCGCTCGCGTCGAGGATCGGCGCGTCCCAGGTCCGACCGTCCGCGGCGGGGCAGAAGCGTCGACGCGACGCGGCGGAGCGCGGAACGGCGTTCACCGCGAGAACGCGGTCGTACGCGGACGGGCACGAGGAGGATGCGCCCGATCGCGACCCGTCTCCGGGCGCCGCGACCGCCGCGGCGGACGCGTCGGCGGCGAACGATCGCGGGCGGCGCGACGAAGTCGACGACCTCAGAGGAGAGGTCGCCGCCGCCGCCGACGCGGCGGCGGACAAGCCTATCAAGATTCTCGTCGTCGACGACAACAGGCTCAACCGCGAGGTCATGACTCGGCTTCTCCGGAGCTGCGGGTTCGCGAACGTCCACCTCGCCGAGGGGGGCGCGGAGGCGATCGAGCTGTGCCGACACGACGGGAAAGGCGATTTCGACATCGTGTTGATGGACGTGCACATGCCGGAGATGGACGGGTTCAAGGCGTCGATGTTGATCCATCGAGACGCGGACGAGAGAGGTGAGCGTCGGCCGCGGACGGTGATCATCACCGCGGACGCGACGGACGAGGTGAAGGCGTCGTGCGGTGACGCGGGATTGGAGTTTTTAACGAAGCCCGTGCAGAGGGAGGATCTCAGGAGAGTTCTGGCCGGTGGACGGGGAGGAACGCCGGCGAGCTATAGGTAGGTTTATTCTTATGTTATGTAGCTCTAGTTGTACACCTACGTGTACTGTAACAACTTACCTTCGCACGGAAGTACGAAAGTATTATTTAGTCTAGAGGGTTTTGGGTTCCTTAAACGCTTTAGTCTAAATGAACGCCGAAGAAGCGTCTCCCACCGCTCACGGCGGAACGTTCTTAAGGTTCGCGTAATCGTACTCGTCGTCCGATCCGCTCTCGTCCTCGTCCGCCTCCTCCATCGGCGCGTCCGGGAGCTCATCTGCCGCGGGTCGCGCGACCGCGCGCGACGGCGGCGGCGGCGGCGGCGGCCGCCGCCGCGACAGCCCCCCGTTCGGCGCCAACGCCCACGGCGCCTTCCCGTCGCCGCCGCGCATGGACTCCGCGACCATCATCCCCACGCCTCGTCCTCGAAGCCCCGGGTGCAGCCCGCTCCCGGCGCCGAGGAACGACCCGGATCCGCCGCGCCCGCCGCGCGCGCCTCGAATCGCCTGGAAAACCTGCCCCGAGCGCGGCGTCGTCCCCGCGCCGCCGCCGCCGCCGCCGCCGCGCGACGACGACGGCGGCGGCGGCTTGAACGCGTACCTGTCGCTCTCCCACTCGAACGTCAGATCCTCCGGCTTCGGCCGCGGCGTCCCCGGCGGCGGCGACGGCGGCTTCCCTCCTCCGCGCAGCCTCACCTGCACGTCGCCGTTTACCTCCCTGACCTCGTGCGTCCTCTGCTTCTTCGGGAGCGCGCAGAGCTTCCGCTCCATGTCGTGGTACAGACGCTCGCCCGTGCGCAGCGAGATCTGGTAATGATGCCAAGGACACGTGATGCAGTCGCCGTGCCCGGGGACGTCCTCGATGTCCCCGTGAAGCAGCGGCGCGCCCATGTGGTAGCACGTCGCGTCCACGGCGTACAGCGACGGCCCGCGGCGGACGAGGACGAGGTGGCGCCCGCGGCATTCGACCTGGATTCGCGCGTCGTTCGCCGCGAGGCGTTCGCTCCGCGCGACGGTGACGAAGTCGTCGTCGTCGGGCGCGGACGTCGAGGGAGGGTCGTCGGGCGAAGGCGACGCGTCGGTCGCGCGCCCCGCGCGCGCGTCCACGGCGTCCATGGCCCGCGCGAGGCGTTGTGTGACCTCGCGGTAGTCGCAGATCGCTCCTCTCGTCTAGAATAAAACCGATGGCTAATTTGTTCGTTCGTCCGTCCGACGCGACGCGACGCATCCCCGCCTACCCCTCCCCCCATTCCCTCGCGACGTCGTCCTCACGCGAGCATGTCCACGATGAGCTGATCGAACCCCGCGTTGCTCAGCGTCCGACAGAACCGACCGAAGAACCGCATGAACTCGTCCACGTCCACTCTCGCGTCCCCGTCCGTGTCGAAGTCCGCGAAGATGTCCAAGAGCTCCCGCTCGGTCACCGTCCCGCCGCCGTGCTTCCCCACGAACGCGGTGATCTCCCCGAAGTCCACCGTGCCATCGCTCTTCGCGTCCATGGCTCTGAACACGCGCATGAGCTGATCGCGTCTGTACGCGGACAGCCCGTTGACGTCCTGCCGCGCGGACGCCGCGCCCAGCGAGAGGTGGTCAACCATGTACTGCACCGGATCCAGCGGGCGCTGCGTCACGACCTCGCCAAGGAGCTCGCCCACGAGGCCCTTCACGTCGTGCTTCGCGAGGTACGCCTCGTCGGCCTCTTTGATCTGCTGCTCGATCATCGCGCCGGCGGACGACGAGCGTCACCGCGTGCGTCGCGCGCGTCGACGGGAATGGCGACGACGGATTTGGAACCGACGGGATGAACGGGCAGTTCCAGCTCGTCGCGTCGTCGAGTGCCCACCAACCTCCGCCACTGCGACGCGCGCGATGGCGGACGCGCGCGTGAAGGAGGAAGAGGGGAGGTCCCCTCCCCGCGGCCGCGGCCGGTCGCGCTCGCGCTCGCGCTCGCCCCCGCGAGGCGGCGTCAAGCGCGAGAGGTCGCGCTCGCGCTCGCGCTCGCGGTCGTGGTCGAGCCGCTCGCGATCTCGCTCCGGGCGGCGGCGATCGCGGTCGCGGTCGTGGTCGAGGTCGCCCCGCCGCCGCCGACGACGACGCTCGCGCTCGTACTCGCGCTCGCGCTCGCGCTCGCGCTCGCGCTCGCCGCGACGACGCCGTCGCGACGACAACCGAGGCGCGCGCGGACCCCCGGCGCGCGTCAAGCCCGAGGCGGAGGAGACGATCGAGTGCGCGGGGTGCGAGGGACGCGTCATCGGCCGCGCGGGGGCGACGATCCAGCGTCTTCAGGAGGAGACCGGCGCGAGGGTGGACATCGACCGACAGCGCGGGGGATCGTGCGTCGTGAGCGGGAGCGAAGCGCAAGTCGCGGCGGCGGCGGCGGCGGTGCGGAAGATCATCGCGGAAGCGCGCGAACGAGAGAGCGGCGGCGGAGGAGGAGGCGGAGGCGGCGGCGGCGGACCTCGCGAACCCGCGGAGGCGACGGAACGCGTCCCGTGCGCGGGGTCGGAGGGAAGGATCATAGGCAAAGGCGGCGAGACGATTCGACGGATATCGCGAGAGTCTGGCGCGAGGATCGACATCGAGCGCGACAGCGGCGAGTGCGTCGTGTCCGGGAGCGTCGCCGCGGTGATGGCCGGCGTCGCGGCGGTGCGGCGGGTGTTGGAAGAAGACCGCGGCGGCGGCGGCGGCGGCGGCCGGAGGCGGGAGACCGAGGCGGAGATGCCGTCGTCGCTGCCGGCGCCGCCGGGCCCTTACGCCGCCGCCGGCGACGGGTACGGCGTCCCGGTCGACCCCGGGGACCCGCCGCCTGACCCTGGACCGCCGAAAGCGCCGCCGATCGAGCCTAACTTTGGTCTGTCCGGCGCGCTGGCGGCGGAGACGAACACCGTGAACGGCGTGGAGCTCGTGTACGTGGAGCCCCCGGAGAAGACGAAACCGTCGTTGAAGTGGCGTTTATACGTCTTCAAGAATGGCGAGCTCACCGGCGAACCGCTTCACATTCACAGGCAGTCGTATTACCTGTTCGGACGCGAAAGGAAGGTCGTGGACGTCCCGACGGATCACCCGTCGTGTTCGAAACAACACGCGGTGATTCAATACCGCGAGAGAACCAAGTGGGACGACGACGAGGGCGCGGACGTGAAAGTCGCGGTGCCGTACATCATGGATCTGAACTCCACGAACGGAACGCACCTGAACGGCGACCGCATAGAGCCGCAGAGGTACTACGAGCTCCTGGAGAAGGATACCATCAAGTTTGGGATGAGCACGCGGGAGTACGTGCTCCTGAACGAAGACTCGAAATAGACGTGTAATAAATAAACGTTTCTGCATTCGCGTAAAAAAGAATCTCTGTCTAGTCGAACCCCGGGATCGAAGGCGGCGGGACGTACGCGTCACCCTCCCTCGCCGGCGGCGGCGAGAACCCCGCGGGCGGCACCGGCTGCGACATCCCCGCCAGCGCCTCCACGGTCACCCTCGGCTCCGCGCTGACGACCAAGTGCGCGGGCCCGTCCCCGCGCGCCACGTTGACGACGGCGGTTTGCTCCTCCGCGACGTCGCCGCGTAAGACGGCCTGCGCGAGGCTCGTCTCGAGCAGGTGCTGCACCGCGCGCTTCACCGGCCGCGCGCCGAACGCGGGGTCGTACCCAGCCTCGCACAGCAGCTGCGTCGCGTCGTCGGCGACGCGCAGCCCGATCTTGCGGTCCGCGAGTCGGCCTTCCACGCGTTTGATTTGCTGCGCGACAATCTTTTGCACTTGCGAGAAATCGAGCGGATCGAAGACGATGTACTCGTCGACTCTGTTCACGAACTCGGGGCGGAAGTGCCCGCGGACCGCGTCCATGACCGCGTCGCGGCGTCGTTGCGCGCTTCCCGGGTCGTTGTCGTTCAGACCCTCGAGCACGAACTGCGAGCCGATGTTCGACGTCATGATGAGGATCGCGTTTTTAAACGACACGACCCTCCCTTGCGAATCCGTGACGCGGCCGTCGTCGAGAATTTGCAGCAGCACGTTGAACACGTCCCCGTGCGCTTTCTCCATCTCGTCGAACAGCACGACGCTGTACGGGCGCCTGCGGACCGCCTCGGTGAGCTGGCCGCCTTCCTCGAACCCGACGTACCCGGGCGGCGCGCCGATGAGCCGAGACACCGCGTGTTTCTCCATGTACTCGCTCATGTCGATGCGGACCATCGCCTCCTCGGAGTTGAACAAAAACGTCGCGAGCGTCTTCGCGAGCTCGGTCTTCCCGACGCCGGTGGGGCCTAAGAACATGAAGGACGCGATCGGTCGATTCGGGTCGGACAGACCCGCTCGCGAGCGCTGGATCGCCTCCGTCACCGCGGTCACCGCCGCTTCTTGACCCACGACGCGCTTGTGAAGCTCGTCCGGGAGGTGCAACAGTTTCTCGCGTTCGCCCTCTTGGAGCTTCGAGACGGGGATTCCGGTCCACTTGCTTATGATGTCCGCGATGTCCTGCTCCGTGACTTCGTCTCTCAAGAGCTCGTCCCCGCCCGCGGCGCTCGCGGCGTCCATCGCCGCCTCTGCCTCGGAGAGCTCGCGTTGGAGGTTCATCAGCGATCCGTACTTCAACTCCGCGGCTTTGTTCAAGTCGTAGTCTCTCTCCGCGGCGCTGACTTCGATTTGCACCTGGTCGATCTCTTCTTTCAGGGTTTGGATCATCGCGATCTTGCCCTTCTCCGCTTCCCACTTTTGCGTCAACGTCGCCTGCTTCGCTTTCAGCGTCGCGAGTTGCGCCTCGAGCCCGGCGAGCCTGCCCGACACGCCCGCCTGGCTCGCCTTTTGCCCGGACGGCCCCGGGCGCTTCAACGACAGCGCCTCCATCTGAAGTTTCAAAATCTCGCGGTCGATTTCGTCCAGAACCGTGGGCTTGCTCGTGATCTCCATCTTCAGCTTCGACGCGGCCTCGTCGACGAGGTCGATCGCCTTGTCCGGAAGGAAACGATCCGCGATGTACCGATCCGAGAGCACCGCCGCTTCCACGAGCGCGTTGTCGCTGATGCTCACGCCGTGGTGGAGCTCGTACCTCTCCTTCAACCCTCGCAGGATGGACACCGTGTCCTCCACCGTCGGCTGCGCGACGTACACCTGCTGGAACCGACGCTCCAGCGCGGGGTCCTTCTCGATGTAATTTCTGTACTCGTCCAACGTCGTCGCGCCGATGCACCGCAGTTCGCCTCTTCCGAGCATCGGCTTGAGGAGGTTCCCGGCGTCCATGCCGCCGCCGCCGCCGCCGCTGCCGCCGGCGCCGACGACGGTGTGGATCTCGTCGATGAACAGGATGATCCCGCCGTCCGAGTCCGTGACTTCTTTCATGACCGCCTTGAGGCGATCCTCGAACTCTCCGCGGAATTTCGCGCCGGCGATGAGCAAGCCCATGTCGAGCGACATCACCTGCACGCCCTGCAACGACGCGGGGACGTCGCCGCTGACGATCCGCTGCGCGAGCCCCTCCGAGATGGCGGTCTTCCCCACGCCGGGCTCGCCGATGAGCACCGGGTTGTTCTTCGACCGACGCGACAAGATCTGAATCGTTCGGCGGATCTCGTCGTCTCTCCCGACCACCGGGTCGAGGCGCCCGGCGCGCGCCTCCGCGGTGAGATCCCGCGCGTACCGTCGCAGGCTCTCGTACTTCCCCTCCGCGCCCTGGTCCGTGACGTTTGAACCCTTACGAAGCGTTTTCACCGCGCCCTCGATCTGGTTCGCGTTCACCCCGATCTCCGCGAGCATCGCGCCGCCGAAGCGGTCGTCTTTCACGATGGCGAGGACGAGGTGCTCCACGGCGACGAAGTCGTCCCCCATGGCGGCTTTTTGCTGCCTCGCCTCCTCCACGAGCGCCTCGAGGTGGCGCCCCAGGACTTGCTGCGCGCCGCCGGTGACTTTCGGCTGGCGCGCGATGAAGCGGTCGATGAACCCGGCCGCGGCCGCGGGGTCGCCCTTCGCCTCGGAGATGATTCGCAGCGCGAACGAGTCTTTCTGCTCGAACAGCGCCTTGCACAGGTGTTCCGTCTCGACGATCTGCTGCGACGCGTTCTGCGCGATCTCCGGCGCGAGGACGATCGCCTCCCACGCGCGTTCGGTGAACTCGTTCTGGGAGATCTTCTTCTGGCCGCCGTCCGCGCGGACGACGACGGAGGCGCGAGATCTCCTCGCGCTCTTCGAAAAAACCTTCGTCTTCGTCGTCATCGGAGCGTCCGTCGACCGCGCGAGCGCGCGCCGCGACGCGAGAGCCGCCGCGCGCGCCATCGGCGCGCCCGACGCGAGAGACGACATCGTGCGACGACGCGTGAAGGTGCGCGGGTGCTCGCGGCGGTGCTACGAAGCGCGCGCGAGTGCGTTTGAAGGATAGACTAACGACGACGACGAGGGCGGAGAGAGGCGAACAACGACGAAGTTCAAAGGTGTGCCAGCTCGGCTCGGACAAAACGACGTCTACAGTACACTGTCAGTCTCGCTTCGCGCGCGACGCGTACGACCGCTTCGTGAGCCACGTCTGCAACGTCGCCCGGAAGTTCCCCACGCCCATGACGATGAACAGCAGCCCGCACGCGGGGGCTTGCCACTCCTTGAAAAAATCAAACTCCGTCGGCCCCGCGACGTCGCCCTTCCCTCTCCTCCCCGCGCCGCTCTTGTCGCCGCCGCCGAACCCGCCGCTGCCGAACGCGTCCATGCCGTGCTCCACCGCCACCGCCTTGAGCACGACCGCGCCAAAGTATATCTGCGTCATCTGCAGCCCGAACAGGAGCGGATACAACAGCTTCAGCTGCCCGGTGTTCCCGCCCATCTCCCCGCCGGCGACGTCCATCGGGTTCGCCTTCCCCATCGCGACGCGCGTGTACAGCCGAAACCGTTGGTACCGGTTCTGCGCGAGCATCACCGCTCCTTGCAACGCGGTGAACGCGAGGAAACGCGTCATGTAATCGAGGCACGCGTTCGACTGCACGTCCATGGTCAAGACGACGAGGCACATGCCGATGGAGTAGTAGTGGTGGTTCACCCACCACGCGCGGATGTGCGACCCGTTCGCGCGCAGGACGTTTTCCCTCAACGCGAGCGCGGCGTAAAAATACAGCATCCACACCCAGTACGCCTGCACGAGCGCCGGGAACGCGGTGGCGAGGCTGAACGCGCCGCCGCCGTTTTGTTGGGGCTCCGACGCGAGCTTCTTCCGCTGCTGGTTCAGGTACAGCAGCGCGCACGGCCAGAAGATGTACGCGTACGTGCTCTTGTCCCTGAACTCGTAGTACTCCTCTTTGATCTTCAGGCGGTTCTCTTGCCGCTGCGACGTGACGTCGACGGCGGCGCCGAGGAAGAGCTTGAGAAACTTCGAGTTCGGTCGCGGTTTGAGGTACCCGTCGAGCGCGCCCGCGGGCCCGGCGCCTTTCATCACGAGCTGCGCTTGATACAGGCTCTGTTCGGACTGCTTCCGCTCTTCAGACCCGGGCGGGAGCCGCGACGCGCGCTTCTTCAGGCGCATCACGCTCTCGCTCATCGTCGTCAGATCGTCGCAGCACGTTCGCAGATTCATGTCGAGCTGCGCGACGCGTCCGCTGATCGTGTGTATGCGCTTCTCGAGGTCTTTCGCCTCGTTCGCGACGGCGACTTCTTCGCTGATGACTTCGTCCGCGTTCTCCGCCGTGTTCGCGAGCGTAGGGTCTGTGGGCGAGGAGAGCGAGGAGAGCGAGCGAGGACGACGGGAGGCGGGAAGTTAGGGTTGCGAGGGAAGAATATTCAGAAGATGCAGACGAAGATTCGGGAAGACGTCCGTCCCTCGCGACGCGCGGGCGGCGGAGCGGACGACGCGCGCGGGCGGGGACGCACCGCTCATCGCGGCGGGCGACGATACGCGCGCGCGCGGTGTCTCGCGTGGACGAGCGCGCGTGAGGGTCGCGCTCTGGGTTGTGGGGCGCGAGACGAATGTTCGCGCGTCTGCTGACTGGCTGACGCGGCGAAGATCTTCGAAGGGCAGTGGCACCGCACCGCATGCCGCACCCTGCCGCGAGGTGCAAATGCAGCATCATATCTCATCAGTCCGACCGGCGCCGCGGGGCACCATGCCCGCGGAGGAAGGCCCCGTGAACCTCCTCGGAGGGGGCAAATCGCTCCACGCGACAGAGGGCGCGATCGCGAACGGCGTGCGCGTGCACCGCACGCACGTCATCACGACCGCGGCGACCGAGGACCAAGTCCGACGAACCGTGATCCTCGTGGGCGTCAAGTTTCTCCTGGGGCCGACGTTCGGGGGCGACGATTACCGCGACGCGATCCTCCCTCACGACGTCGCGCGATGGTGCGCGGAGCAGTGCGGCGCGACCGTCCTCAAGGTGCACCTGCGCCCGCCCGTGCAGGCGTGGGTCGAGTTCGACACCGAGGAGGGCGCGGCGAACGCGTTGGCGATGAGCGGCGCGACGTTCCCGTTCAAGAGCCGGCACGCCCCGGGCGGGCGGCTCAAGATCAATCCCGGGACGCACGGCGAGATGATAAAAGGCGCGAGAGACCACCTGAACACGCCGAGCTGGGCGACGCTCATCCCGGAGCGCCTTCGAGGCCGCGAGACGGACGCGGGCGAGAGGAGCGCGGCGTCCGTCGTCGACGCCGCGCGATTCGCGAATCCGTTTTACGACGAAGACGTCGCCGCGTACGAGCGCTATCACCGGCGCCTCGCGGAGGCGTACGTCGCGAACGCGACCGCGGGGAACCGCGCAGAAGAGGCGCGGAAGAAGTTGTTCCGGTGCGCGGCGATGAACGACGTGGACGCGCTCGAGGACGCGATATTCGACGGCGGCGCGGATTGCGACGACGTCAACGGCGTCGACGGCGGGAAAACCGCGTTGCACTACGCCGTCGCGTCGCGCGCGCGCGACGCCGTGGCGTGCCTGCTCGATCACGGCGCGAACCCGTCGATCGTGGACGCCAACGGCGTCGCGCCCGCGGACGCCGCCACCGGCCGCGACGCGATGATCGAGGCCGCGCTGGACGTGGCGACGACCGAACGCCGCGAGATGCGTCGAATCGCGGACGCCGTCGCCGCCGGGCGATTCCACGTCGACGTCGGGGATTTGAACGCGCCGCCGCCTCCGCGCGCGCCGCTTCACGCGGCGATCGCGGAAGGTAAGAACGCGATGGTTCGGTTCTTGATGGCGATGGGCGCGAGCGTCGTGAAGGGCGACGGCGACGCGGGGGGTTCGCCGTTGGGCGCCGCGGCCGAGGCGGGGAACCACCGCGCCGCGCGTCTGCTGCTCATGAAAGGCGCGCCGCCGGAGGGCGGCGGCGGCGATCGGAGACCGCCGCTTCTGGAGGCGCTCGGAGGGGTGAGAGCGCACGGGTCGAGAGGCGGGCACGCGAAGATCGCCAAGGCGTTGATCGACGAGTTGAAACGGTTAGGACGGGGCGCGTACGCAGCGGAGATCATCGCGCGGTCGAAAAAATGAGGGACGTCGTCCCGTCGCGCGAGATAGAATTAGGTTAGTCGTAGCCCTCGCGCGCGTAGGTAGCGTGATCACTCTGCGCGTACATGTAGCTAATCTACTCTAGCTAGTATGCTCCTTCTCGTGCTCCTTTTCGTTCCACAGTTGGCGCGGGCTGGGGTTCCGCATCTTTTTCATCGCGGATTCGATCCAGCTCAGGACGGTGATCGACACCGTCCCCGGGCCGCTCGTCGCCCTTTCGCCGCCGCCGCGATCTGGGTCCACCAAGTCCTCCTCCCGCGACCGCGCGTCGACCACAACCTCCGCCGTCGCCGCGATCGCGGCCACCTTCCTCGCGGCCTCGTCCGCGGACCCGCCGACCATGCGTAGGTTCCCGCCGTGCCCGACGTTCTATACAAGCGAATGTCGGGGTGGAGTTCAAAGGCGTCAGGTGGAGTTGAAAGGCGCCGAGGGCGGGGATTCAAAGCGAGGGATGAGCGGAGAGATGCGCCGGGAAAAGTCCTTAAGGATCGGCGTTCACCACGCCGACGGGGTCGTATGGGGACCAGTGTATAGAACGCGCCTCTCCCCCCGCGTTGGTCGCCGCGCTCAAGTCAACCTCGCCCGCGTGTTCTTCATTCCCGTCGTACGTCCCGAACACGACGACCCGCGGCGCGAACCCCTCTGGGACCGTCAACGCGACGTCCCCGCCGTCGGTGCGCGCGTGCACGCGATGCAGCCGCTCGTGAAGCTCGAGCTCGCACTTCCCGCCGCCGGTGTCCAGCGTCAAGGTCTCCTCGCCGTTCCCGCCGACGCCGCCTAATTTGACGTCCCCGCCCTCGGTCCGCACGCTCCCGCGCGCGTGCCACTGCGACGCGTTGCCGACGATGAAGTCGCCCCCAGACGTCTCGACGTCGACGTCCTGCGCGAAGAGAGTTTCGAGATTGACGCGTCCCCCCGTCGTGCGCGCTTTTAAACTTCCGACGAATTTTCCGACGACGACGTCGCCGCCGTCCGTCGCGACGCGCCCCTCGCACGTCAGTTTCTGCGCTCTCAGCTCCCCGCCGCCGGTGTCGACGTTCAGCTTCGCGCCGCGGATCTCCCCCAGCCTCACGTGCCCGCCCCCGGAGTCGATGTCCACGGGTTCCGCGGGCTCGACGACGGAGCGCACGAAGACTTCGCCGCCGCCGCTCGCGACGGACACGCCGCAGTACCGCGGCGGGATCTTCGCGTGGACGACGGTGACGTGGCCCTCGCCGCGGATCGTCTCGCCGTCCTTCTCCTTCGCGCGCACGACGACCTCGATCGCCTTCTCGTCCGGGCGCGACACCTCGATCGACGGCGCGGTCGAGCCTTCCGGGCCCAGCCAGCTCGTCGTGATCTCCACGCGCGTCCAGTCGTCGTCCTGTCCCCACGGGTCGACGGCGACGCGGCAAGGGTACGTCTTCGCTCGCGTCGTCGGCGCGCGCACGGACACGGTCGCGCCGGATTGGACGTCCGCGAACGCGTGCGTCCGCGTGATCGCGCCGTCGTACTCCGCGCGTTCGCCCTTCGCCAGCGGCGCCTCGTTTTTCTTCTCACGCGCCGTCGACGGATCGCGGTCGTCGCGCGCCGGCGTGCTCTCGAACCGCTTCTTCGAGGACGCGAAGCGATTCAGGAGCGACGGCGCGACGGATGGGAGCGGAGCTGTCAGCGCGTCGCATCCAGGCGGGGGGGGGATGCGAGGCGCGAGCGTCGCCGCGGCGGTGCGCCGCGCCAAGCGCGCCAGCGCGCCTCTCATCACTGTACTGCGGCCGACTTCGCGAGAAGAGAAGCGTCGTTTCGCGAGATCGTGAGTCAGCATCTCGTCATTCTTTCGTGCGCCGCCCCCGCGCCGCCGACCCCATGGCGCATGCGATGACGTCCTTCGAAACCCCGCCACCCTCCGGCGCGAAATCAACCGCCGCGATCACCTCGCACGACGCGTTCGGAAGCAAAGTTCCCCTCGCGGAGCCGTCGTGGTACCAGCACCTGAACACGCCGTTCTACAACGCGTCGCACGTCGCGTGGCGAAACAAGCTCCGCGACTTCTTCGAGGCGGAGGTCGAGCCGAGTGCGTGCATCACATTTCGCGTTCTTCGCCGTTTCTCTCTCGCGCTTCCACCCCGCGTGATGTCCTGGACGTCTCGAAGTGGGGTCGTCGCGAGCGCGCGCGTCCGAGCGCGCGCGCGCCAGATCGCCCCTCCCGAAACCGCCCCTCGGAATTCGCTAACAACAGTCACGCGAGCACGAGCACGAGATCCCTAATTCCTCTCGTCCCCTCCCTCGACGCCTCTCCCCGTCGCCGACCCCGCCGCTGACCCTCGCGTCGTCCACTTCTCCTCCTCCCCCCAATCCCCGCAGTCGTGGACGACTGGGACAAGCAAGCGGTCACGAACAACCATGTCAAGTGCGGCGAGTACATCAAGACGATGTACTCAAAGTCCGCGAAATACGGCATCCTCCCCGCGTGCGTCGGCAAACCCTGGCCGAAAAAGTACACCTCCGCGCCGGAGCCGGAGGGGTACGATTACTTCCACGAGCTCATCAACGTGGACGAGGGCACGAGGGCGGGGGGCGGGATCGCGTGGGCGATGATGGGCGGCCTCGGGATCGGGATGCCGCCTATTTTGAACTTTGGAATCCCGGGCGACCGCGCGCTTCAGGACCGATGCATCCGAGAGTGCCTCGCCGGCGAGAAGATCATCTGCCTGTGCATCACCGAACCCGGCGCGGGGTCGGACGTGTCTAACTTACAGTGCACCGCGAAAGACGCGGGTGATCATTACGTCGTGGAAGGGAACAAGAAGTGGATCACGAACGGGATCTACGCGGACTACTTCACCGTCGCGGTGAGGACCGGCCCTCCCGGGAGCATGCACAAGGGACTCTCGATGCTTCTCATGGAAAAGTCCATGCCCGGCATCACCGTGTCCAAGATGGACTGCATGGGCGTGTGGCCGTCCGGGACGACGTACATCGAGTTCGACAACGTGAAAGTCCCGAAGACGAACATCGTGGGCAAAGTCAACGAGGGGTTCAAGCAGGTGATGTACAACTTCAATCACGAGCGGTGGCTCCTCGCGGCGCAGGCGGCGCGGATGGCGAGGACGTGCGTCGAGGAGGCGCTGTCGTTCGCGAGGACGCGGCGGACGTTCGGGAAGTTTCTCATCGAGCACCAGGCGATCCAGCACAAGATCGGCGAGATGGCGCGCCAGTGCGAGGGGCTCCAGGCCTGGCTCGAGAACGTCACGTTCCAGATGAACACGATGTCCAAGGAGGAGCAAAACAAAAAGCTCGGCGGACACATCGCGCTGCTCAAGCTGTCGTCGTCGCGCGTCGCGGAGTTTTGCGCGTCCAACGCGATGCAGGTCCTCGGCGGCGCCGGGTACACGCGGACGGGGAAGGGCGTCAAGGTGGAGCGGATCTATCGCGAGGTGAAGGCGTACGCGATCCCGGGAGGGAGCGAGGAGATCATGTTGAACCTCGCCGCCGGGCAGTTTGGGTTCGTGTCGAGGGCGATGCCGGACCCGCGGGATAAAAAGATCAAGGCGTTGATGGAGGAGCTGAAGCGCATCAAGTCCAAGATGTGATCGACGCGAGCGAGGGGGTTTTGCAGCGAGCACGGCACCAAACGGGGTGTACATATTGTTTTGTAATGAACAACGTCGCGACGCGCGCGTGAACGAATGCCCACGTCGCCGCCCAACGCGAATCGTCCCGTCCCGCGGGGTTGCTTAGTTGTACAACTTCGAACAGAATCGTCCGCGTCCTCGCGTGAGAAATACCACTCGACGAAAGCGGGCGAGAGAGTAGGGTTGACGGCATTGACGCGCCGCGCGCCGGCCGTCGGTCGAAGATGAGCGCGGACGCGTGGCGAGCGGGCGCTCCTCGCACGAATGTCATGCAGCAGCTGTGCGTGCGATCTCGCGTCTCGCGTCTTCCCCCGATCCGTCGCGTCGCGTCGACGCGTCTCCGCTCGGGATCTCGCGTCGCCGGCGGGAAAAACACGTCCGCGCGCGTCGCCGTCGATCGCTCCTCCCTGACGCCGCCCGAACCCCACCCGCGCGATTTATTCTCGACAGAACCGCGGTGATGCTGTCGATCAAACCGCCGCCGTACGCGGCGGAGGTGATCGCGGAGGCGAACGGCAGCGCGACGAAGATCGAGTCCGGGATCTTCGCCAAGTCGAAGAGCAACGACGATTACCTGAAACGCGTCACCGCCAAGCTGAACAGCATGAAGGCGCTCGTGCAGAAGCAGAGGCAGGCGGAGAGCAACGACACCGCGCAGCAGAACGAGCAGGCGCAGGGGGCGAACTACGACGCCGCGATGGCGCAGCAGCAGCAGTCGACGGAGACGCGCGACGCGCCGGCGACCGCGGCGCCGGCGACGGCGCCCGCGCCCGCGGCGCCGGCGCCGGCGGCGGTCGCCGCGAGCGCCGCGCAGACGACCGCGGAGAAGGAGCTCTCGCAGCAGATCTTCCAGACGGTCGTGAAGAACCAGCTCGACCGCCCGGAGTTCAAATCCGCCGTCACGAAGATGACCCCGGACGAACGGAAGCACGCGCTCGGGAGGGTCACGCACGCGACGAAGGCGGCGATGGGCGGGTACTACAAACTTCTGAGGGAGAAGAACGCGAAGTTGGGCCCTGGGAAACAGACCGCGGGTCTGAACCCGAAGGCGCTGATCGACCATCTGACCGTGAACGTCGCGTCGATGCTGTCGCGCCCGCCCGCGGCCGCGGGCGTCGGCGCGATCGGACCCGGTCGCGCGTCGGGCGCGAGCGGGATGGAAAAGGCGAAATCCGCGGCGGCGCAACAGGCCGCGTTGGCGCAACAGCGACGCGAGCAGTCCGCGGCGGCGGCGACCGCGGGCGCGGGCCTCGGGACGCCGGCGTACTGGCAGCGCGTGGGCGAGATGCGCGGGGCGTACCTTCCGCGGATAAAGCAGACCGTGGAGTACATGTTGAGGACGGGCGTTTCGCGGGCGCGCGACGCGTCCGCGTCGACGTCTGAACGGCTGCTGCATTTCATGACGTCGTCGCTCATTCCGATGTTAGAGCAGACCGCGGACCGCCCGTGCGCGGCGGCGACGTTCAAAGCGGGCGAGCTGGAGACCTTAGACGCGAAGATACGCCAGCTCATCGCGATCACCGCGGGGTCGCGGCAGAAGGTGGCGCTGGCGCCCGTGGCGCCGCCGCCGCCGCCGACGACGACGACGACGGAAGCCGCGGGCGCGGGCGGGACGAAGCGCGCGCGCGACGGCGACGGCGACGACGACGACGACGACGGTCCGAACAAAAAGGCAAAGTCAGGGGACGACGTGTGGGGGAACATCGTCGCGGCTTCGGCGGCGAAGCCATCGCCACCGAAGCGCGAGCCGACGCCGCCGCCGCCCAAGCCGACGGCGTTCGTCCACCTGTTCGCCCCGCTCGACGCGGACGCCCCCGCCTCTCCTCCCCCGACGCCGGCGTGTCTCGCGGCGCTGACGCGCGCGGACCCGCCGAAAGGCGCCGGACCGGGACCGGCGCTGATGTGCGCGTCCGCGGGGAAGACGGCGACGGCGGTCGCGGCGGTGTTCGACTCCGCGGACGACGCGTACGACGGCGACGCGGCTGAGCTGACGCGACGCGCGTTCGAGTCGGAGCTCCTCGCGTTTGGCGGGGGGAAGAAGGGCGGCGCAGACGCGAAGGAGGCGTGGAAGGCGTGGGAAGAAGCCCTCGCGTCGTTCGCGTGAGATGCGAACCGCGCGCTAGATGTTCGTCGTTCGTTCTCTAATAACGCGAATGTAGTCACTAGCTATGATAGACTAACGGACCTCCGCCGCCGCCGCGCGCGTCGCGTCACGGCCGCGCGACGTCGTCAGGCGCGTCGTCCGCGTGCATCCACGCGTGGTCTCGCAACCCCCGCGGCGTCGTCTTCGTGATCTCGTCGATCTTTTTCCCTTTCCTGTAGAAGGTAAACGTCGGCGTGAACCTCACGTCCTTGGCGCTGTCCGGGAGCGTGTCCACGTCCGCGAGGACGAAGTGCGACTCCGGGTACGCCCTCGACGCGGCGCCAAACTCCGGGAGCATCTCCGCGCAGTGCGTGCACCAGCTCGCGCCGAACTTGACGACGACGAGAGAGTCCCGCTTCTCCCACAGGACGCGCTGGAACGCCTCCTCGCCTCGCACCGCGCTGAGGTTGCCGCCGCGCTCGGGGAGGGACTCGAGGCCGGGGACGGATCGGATGGATTCCCCCCCGGGCGGGTCCGACGTCATCGACGCGAGGACCGCCCTCGCGGCGTCCTCGTGCCGCTCTTTCTCGCTCCTCTCGGACGCGGACGTCGACGCGACCTCCGCGGTCGGCGCGGGGGGGCGTCCGAAGAAGAGGCCGCGCATCGTGCCTCCACGGCGCGACGAGATGTGCCGCGCCGAGTCTGACTGGAGGCGATGAGGCCGCAAACCTAAAAAATTTCGTCGTCGTCGTCGTC
>Ga0181560_10000233_pt1 | contig 48344 bp, 17 predicted proteins | sample 011ome_20_FD_133751 | JGI IMG/M metagenome (GOLD analysis project Ga0181560, IMG submission 133751) | Coastal salt marsh microbial communities from the Groves Creek Marsh, Skidaway Island, Georgia - 011509CT metaG (megahit assembly) | ecosystem: Environmental > Aquatic > Marine > Intertidal... | reverse complement strand
GTGAAGCGATCGGTCAGTCGAACGTCTTACCGGTCAAACGTTGAAAGGGAAGCGCGGGTGAAGAGTGACGACGGGAAAAGTCCTCAAGGAACGGCGTGCACCACGCGAACGGGGTCGTACGGGAAGCAGTCTCACCGCCGCGAGGGCCCGCCGCGGAGGTCCCGCCGCCGCCGCCGACGGCGACGAGCTGCCTCCTGAGCTCTCTCGCGTCGATCCACCGCGTCTTTCGCGTCGCGACGTCGCCGCCCTCGGTCAAGACCGCGTCCGCGCCGGTTCGAAGCGAGCTCGCGAGCGCGGCGGCGACGGCGGCGTCGTCGGACGCGCTGAGGGTCGTTCCATACGAAGCGACGTCGGGGTGGAGTTGAAAGGCGTCAGAAGCGGAGTTGAAAGGCGTCGAGGTGTGTCGGGATTGAAAGTGAGGGACCCTGGGCGGAGAGAATCGCCGGGAGAGAAAGTCTTTAAGGATCGGCGTTCACCACGCGGACGGGGTCGTACGGGGACTGGCGTAAGGAAAACGCACCTCAGACGCTGCGCGGAAAACTCGAGCTTCTGGTCGCGAAGCATCAACCCTCTCGCCTCCGACTCGAACTTCTCCACGTCGAAGCCCCCGAACGCGTCCGTCCCGTACGGCGACCGCGACGGATCGCTCGCGCCCATGGCGACGAAGTACACGGTCACGTGCACGCGCTCGTGATACCGCCGCGGGCCCGGCGCATTCGCCGGCGCGACGACGCGCGTCAGATGCGACGACAGGACCCGCCCGAGCTCGGACGCGAACACGTCGCGCGCGATGGTCACGTTCGGCGGAAGGTCGTCCCGCCCGAAGAGCGAAAAGTCCGCGTCCTCGGGCTGGACGTCGCCGTCCTTCGCCTCCGCGATCGCGACGGAGAGCTCGCGCGTTTTTCGTTTAAGGTCGTCGCAGAGTTTGATTCGCGTCGCGCGCGACTCGCAGTGCTTCTTCGCGAACGACGTGTACACGTCCATCTGCGCTCGAAACACCTGGAGCTCGTCGCGCGGATCGATCGACGCCTCGCTCTCGGCGGCGGCCGCCTCCAGCTCCTCTCGAAGCCGCGCGTCCGGGGTGGGCCTGTGCGCCGCTTTCTCCGCGTCGGAGAGGCCGCGGTTAAATCGCAAGTCCACGTCCGGGAGGTCCGTCGCCCCGCGAAGGCCGCTCCCGCCGACCAGCGGCCCCCACGCGAACGGTCCGGCGCCGAGGTCGATCCACGACGCGCGCTCGCGGCCGACGTACAGGTCGGAGACGCAATCTGTCTCGTCCGACACTGAATCGGACGCGGACGCGTCGCCGTCGTCCTCCTCCTCCGTCGCGTCGTCGTCGACTGCGTGGGTGAAGCGATCGGTCAGTCGAACGTCCTACCGGTCAAACGTTGAAAGGGAAGCGCGGGTGAAGAGTGACGACGGGAAAAGTCCTTAAGGAACGGCGTTCACCACGCGAACGGGGTCGTATGGGAAGCAGTCTCACCGGCGCCCGCGAGCGCGGCGGACAAGCGCTTCGCCGCGTGCGCGTCGTCGCCGGTGAGCACGCGCAGCGCCGCCGCGTCCAGAGGGTGCGACGCGCCATCCCGCTCCGCCGCGGCATCCGCCACCGCGCGCGCCGCCTTCTTCGCCCACCTCGCGCCCGCTTTCGACGCGTCGTACGCGACGACGCCGCCGCCCGCCGCGGCTCCCTCTCGCGGCGCGAGGACGTTCTCGATCCACCACGACGGCTTCGAAGCCTCCGGCGCGGGCGACGGCGCGCGGCGTCGCGGGCCGCCGCGGCGTCTCGCTTCCTTCCTCAGCGCGTCCGCGCGCGGTCGCAACGCCGCCATCTCGCTCGGGGAGAACCCGGCTCTGTACCCGTACCGCCCGTCGCCGAACGCTTTGAATTTCTTCGGGTTTAACACGACGACGGCGTAGCCTTCGCCGAGCCCGAGGCCGTCGACGAGCGAGTCCACGAGCGAGGACATCGAATGCGCGTCGACGTGGTGCGTCACCGGCGCGTCAGGGTCCGGCGCGCGGCCGTCGTCGTCGTCGTCGTCCGCGGAAGTCGACGATCTCGATTTCGATTTCGATTTCGATCTCGTCGCCGACGCCTTCTCCGCTCCGTCTCCGTCCCTCCTCGGCGGGTCCACCGGCCGCGCGAACGTCTCGATCGCGCGCTCGAACACCTCCAACACCCCCGGGCCGGGGTTCACGACGTGGGCTCTGAAGTCGTACGTCGCGAACGAGCTCGCGGGCATCCCGCCGTCGCCGTCGTCGTCGGCGGCGGCGGCGTCGTCTTCGGCGGCGTCATCCGTCGCGCGCCGGTGCCGCGTCGTCGTCTCTTCCTCTCCTCCCTCCCCTCCTCCGCGCCTCCGCCCGCGACGGCGAAAGCGCTCCAGCGCCGCGCGCGGCACCCTCGCGTGCGACACCGCGCGATCGATCCGCTGGAACCACCGAACCTGGTCGTCCTCGCTCAGATGCAGCCCGAGGTGTCCGTCGCCGTCGAAGCCGACCATCACGAACGCGACCGGGATCGGCACGCGGACGGACCGCACCGGGCGGACGCGCAGGAACGACGCGACGTCGCCGGACGCGGCGAACGCCTCCGAAACGCGCGAGGCGTCTTCTATCGACGCCGCCGCCGCGTCGTCGTTCGTCAGCGACGTCAGGAAGTCGTCGTCGTGAGCGAGCGCGTTCGCGCCTCCGTCGAAGAAGGCGCGCGAGGAGGTGCCGAAGCGCGGGCCGGCTTTGCCCTTCGCGTGCGCGCGATCGACGGACGCGCGCGCGACGCGGAGCGGGGCGAGCGCGAGGAGGAGCGCGAGGAGGAGGACGCGCGCGGGGGGGCGCGGTGGGGTGGACGTCATCGCCGGCGGCGAGCCGCGCGCGCCCCGCGATCTCACGGGCAGCAGTGGGCACCAGCCGCTGCCCTCGCCCTCGAGTTCGTCGCGCGACCGGATTTTTTTTTTCGGCGGCGGCGCGGCGTCTCATTCCGGAAGCATTCCATTCCGCGCGGCCGGTCTTCAAATCGCCAGCTCGGGCGCGTCGCGGGATGGGGAAGAACACCGAGGGCGAGAAGGTCGTCGAGGCCGGCGCGCGCTCGGTCGCGCGCAGGCCGCTCCCGCCGCCGACGACGACCGAGGGCATCTCCCAGATTTTGTTCTATCAGTACGTCGAGCCCGTGTGGAGCGCGCGGCGACAGAAGCAAGCGCTCGCGGAGTTCCACAGGCTCGCGAAGCTGCACGACGTCACCGGCCGCGGGAGGATCGCGCTCGAGGGCGTGAACTGCACGCTCACCGCGTCCGCGGAGGGCGCGCGCGCGTTCTGCGAGGGGCTTCGCGCGTGGGATCCGGAGCTCTTCAACGACACGGACTTCAAGCTCACGGACGGCGTCCCGAGAGAGACGAAGTTCAAGGCGCTGACGCTCAAGTCCACGCAAGAGCTCGTGGCGTACGGCCTCGGCGGCGAGCGCGCGCCGTTGCTGAGACAAAACACCGCGAAGCACGTGGAGGCGGACGAGTATCACGCGATGCTGGCGCGAAAAGACACCGTGGTGATCGACGTGCGGAACTATTACGAGACGAACATCGGACGCATCGAGCCCCCGCCGGGGGGCGCGGAGTTCCTAGACCCGATGATGCGAAACTCGCGCGAGTTCCCCAAGTGGCTGAACGCCCCGGAGACGAAGGAGAAGCTGCGGGGGAAGAAGGTGATGATGTACTGCACCGGGGGCATTCGATGCGAACGCGCGACGGCGTTGTTGTCGCAGATGGAACGCGCGGAGGGCGACGTCGAGACGCAAGGCATCTATCACGTCCGCGGCGGGATCGATCGGTACCTGAAGACGTTCCCGGAGGGCGGGTACTGGAGAGGGCGGAACTACCTGTTCGACCTGCGCGGGGAGCAAAAGCCGGAGGACAAGTCGGAGACGCAGGTGTCTCGAGAGACCAAGTCGGCGTGCTGCGTCTGCAAGTCGCCTTTCGACTTGTACAAGGGCAAGCACGCGTGCTCGAACAAGGAGTGCAAGGTCCCGGTGATCGTGTGCGACGGGTGCAGGAAACGCGCGGAAGGGGAGCTGAAGGCGTCGCTCATGTGCCCGCTGTGCGAGAGAGGCCATGAGCTGAGGGATCTGCCGCTGCCGGATTTGGTCGGGCAGAAGAGAAAGCTCGCGTTGGCTGGCAACGCGTTCGGCGTCGACGCGGGGTCAAAAAAACCGAAAAAAACGCACGAGCCGTCCAAGTTTGTCCACGTGGCGCGTTTACCGTTGATCGTCACCGCGACGGACGTCCGCCTCGCGCTCGCGGGCGTGGACACGACCGCGAGAGGCCACTCGCGGCTCGTGAGCGCGACCGAGGGCGGGTCGCGAGTCGAGTGGATCGCGGACCGAGACACCGGGTTTTTTTACGGCGCCGCGTTCGTCGAGTTTCCGACGACGGCGGACGCGGAGAGGGCGGTGGAGCGCGCGACGACGGCGCCGCCGAAGGTTGGCGGGGGGAAGCGACGCGCGAGGGTGAACTTCGCGCCCGCGCGGGGGAAGGACGCCGCGAGGGCGGGGCACGAGGGCGAGCGACCGCCCGTGCCGGCGACGCCGGGTAGGTAGTCTAACTGAGTACGAAGGTAGGCGATAGAACGCGAGGTCGTCAGCCGGGTAGTGTACTTTCGGAAGTCCTTTCTTCCTTCACGAGCCGCGCGTATGCACACGTCGTCGGGGTTCGAGCCCCCAAACCCTCAACCCAAACCCTAAACCTCCCTCACGCGAACCGCGCGTACGCCGGCCGGAGCCAGCCGTACGCGCCCAAGACGAACGCCTCCTTCGCGTCGCAGCGCTTCACGTCCACGTACGTCCGGTCGCGCTCCAGCGTCCGCTTCGCCCACGCGTCGATGTGCGCCGTGCACGGGCCCCACAGCGTGAACGACACGTGCGGTTTAGGGGCGACAGGAGGAGGAGGCACGGCGTCCTCCGCGTCGTCGTCGTCCATCTCGAGGTCGAAGGGTTCGGGCGTCGTCGTCGTCGTCGTCGTCGTCGTCGTTGTCGCGCGCTCGACGCCGCCGGCCGTACCGCCGCCGCCGCCGTCGCGCACGCGGTTCACGATCGCGTCGCGCGGCCCCCGCGCGGACGCGAACAGATGCGCCGCGGACGCCGCCAGCGTCACCTTACTCCCCTCGACGCGCGCGAGCAGCGACAGCATCTCGTCGATCATGCCCCTCGTGTACCCCAGCCACGGCGTCCCGGTGTGCGTCCACCTGCGCGGGAGGGCGATTGCCCATACGGAGCGACGACGGAGTGGAGTGGAATGAATTCGGGGGCGCGTCGGTAAGAGTCGAAAGGCGTCGAGGGCGGGCGTCGAAACCGAGGGGTGATGGGCGGCGACAAACGCTGGGAAGAAAAGTCCTTAAGGAACGGCGTTCACCACGCGAACGCGGTCGTATGGGGACCAGTGTGATGACAGGACGCACCCGAGCGACAGCGTCGCCGTCGGACACGCCGCCGCGCACAAATCCACGAAGCGCTCGCCGTCGATCGGGTCCCTCCCGCCCGGTCCTCGCACGACGTCCGCGTTGAGCCACAGCGGCGTCGCCGCGAGCGCGGCGGCGCGCTTCGGCGAGCCGATCCCGGTGCCCAAGAACCCGCGACGCTCGGGCGCGCCGACGCCCGCGTCTTTCAGTCGCGCGACGCACGGCTCGACGCACGAGAGCTCTTTGAAGTCGAGCTTGACGCCGATCCGTCGCGCGCCTTCCGCGCGCACGTGCGCCACGATCGCGCGGACGAACGTCTCGAAGTCGAGGTCGCTCGCCCTGGATACGTCCGGCTCCGTCGCGAACGACGGGAGCGGGTGCGCGAGGAGCACGTCGGACGCGCGCACGCCGCGGCCGTCGCGATGCGCCTCGACGCCTTCCCTGCTGAGCATGAGGTCGACCTCGAGCATGTGCACGCCGCTGTCGTCCGCGAGCGCGGCCTCGAGGAGCGCTACGGAGTTGACCGCGTGCGCCCAGACGAGGTCGCGCGCGGACGCGAGGCCGAAGTGCGACACCGCGTCCGAGGGAGGCGACGTCATCCCGTGACGTAATTTATTAATCTGTCCAAATCAAATCAAATTCCGAGGTGACGTCCGTCCGCGCCGCGCCCGTCGACCGTCGGCGCCGGGCGGGGATCGCTCGCTCGAGTTCGCGCGGCGCGGCGCGAGCGAGGAGATACGCGTCTCCGCGCGGTGGGGGGCGTCGTTCGAGCGCGACGACGACGCGGCGAGGCGCGCCTCCTGGTGTGTCTGAGAGAATTCTCGGACGCTCGCGCGAAGCGTGTGGCGCTTGGCGCGAATCGGAAAAAGAATCTCACGAAGGGGCGGTCTCGAAACGACGCGCGCGGCCGACCCAGGATTCGCCGTCGTATGAGCAAACAGTCAGCACGCCCGATGTACTACTGTCTGACTGTACGCGCCACGCAAGATCCGTCAATGCTGACAGTGCACTTTTTCGAGGTTCCTAGCGCGACGACATCACCGCGCCGCGCGCGCCGCACGCACGCGCGCGCGCGATTCGCATCCCCGACCGCGACGCGCGCGATACGCATCATAGTAGCGCCGCGATGGCGGAGCTGTTGGCGCCGCGTCGACGCGTCGGCGACCGCGGCGCGGAACTGCTGACGCGGACCGCCGCTGGGGATCACGACAAGCATCCTCCGCCACCGCGCGCGTCGTCGTCGCCGTCCGCGGACGCGACGCCGTCGCCCGAGCGCCTCTCGAAGCGACTGAAGAAGCGCGCGGCCGACGAGAAAGGGTCGTTCTCGGACGACACCGCGGAGAAGCGCGACGACGGCGCGGGCGACGCGACGCGCGCGGAGCTTTTCCCCGCGGACGCGACGACGACGACGACGACGACGCGAGAGAGAGGCTCCGGAAAAAGAGGCGACGACGCCGTTTCTGCTGACTGTGCCCCGTGGGTCGCGACTTGGCTCGATAACGTCCGCGCGTCCGGCGGCCCGACGAACGCGCGCGATTCCATGAAAACGCTCGGCACGAAGGCGATCACGGACCCGCCGGACGGGAGCGAGTTCACCACGAACTGGTTCTCGCACGTCACGCCGACGCTGACGCGCGTGTTCGACCACCTCGGGTGGATCCCCGACTTCGCGGACGCGGACGCGAGCGATGATGAAAAAAACGAGCCCGACGCGTCGTCGTTACGAAACCGCCGTCGTCGTTCGAGCGCGGCGTCGGCGCCTCGACACGTGCTCGAGATCGGCGCGTGGGAGGGCCGAGGCACGCAGTGGCTTCTCATGACGCTGTGCCGCAACCGCGGGAGCACGCTGACCGCGGTGGACACGTGGGAGGGCGGCGAGCAGTACGCGGGCGTGGGGCTGGACCTCGACGACGCCGCGCACGCGGGGGACGTCGTCGAGGCGCGTTCTATCTTACACTGGTCCCCATACGACCGCGTTCGCGTGGTGAACGCCGATCCTTGAGGACTTCGCCCGAAAGGCGCATCTCTCCGCCCATCACCCCTCGCTTTCAATCCCGACACTCCGCGACGCCTTTCAACTCCCGCCTGACGCCTTTCAACTCCGCCCCGACGTCGCTTCGTATGGAACGACCCTGATGAGGCGCGGTTCGACAAAAACGTGTCCAAGGTGACGGGCGTGTCGCCGAACGTGGAGTGTAACCTGAACCCGGTGCGGAAGAGGAAAGGTCGGAGCGTCGCCGCGCTGGCGAAGCTGCGCGTGGATGTGTTTGATAAAACGCACGGCGGTGGACCGTTTTTGGGGTACGACGTCGCGTACGTGGACGGGTCGCACTACGCCAGGGACGTCATGTCGGATGCTTGCGCCGCCTGGGAGCTGCTCAAACGCGGCGGCGTGATGATCTTCAAAGACTACGGCTGGGATCTGGTCATGAGACACCTGCCCGCGACGTCGTGTCCGAGGATCGCCGTGGACGCGTTCGTGGATCTGTTCGAGGACGAGCTGCTCGTTTTAGAGCGCGGGTACACGTGCGTTGTGCAGAAGATCGCGAATCGAAAGTGATCGAATTTTTGGTTTCTGTTGGCAGTTGGTTGTTTTTTTCATTTCGGGTAAGTTGTTACAAGTCAAGTGCTGAATACTCGTCGCGAGAGGCGGGCGCGGGAGACTGCGCGCGGGGTGGTTCGACACCGAGTGTCCGTAGCAGTTTTATTTTAAAAGTTTTCGTCATTTCCAAATAAACAGAACGGAGAGCGCGTCCAACGTCCTCGTCACGAGGAGTACAGAAGATCCACCTTGCACGCGAACGACGCGCACCACTTCCCCGTGACCCCATCCCTCCGCGCGACGACCCCGGGGGTCACCCGTCGACTCTCTCCTCCCAACCTCGCGAACGCCTCGCACCGCAGATCCGACTTCGCGCGATCCGAGCCCTCGTCCGCGACGCCGAACGCGACGCCCCACCCGGGCGAGCCGCCGTCCTCCCCGGGCGGTCTCGTCGCGGCGACGCCCCAATCGCCGCCGCCGCTCGACGCCCACGCGGCGACTAACGTCTCGTCCCCGACCGCGAACAGGCCGTTCACCCCGAGCTCGAACGACGACGACGACGACGGCGAAGGCGAAGGCGAGGACGCGGCGGCGGCGAGCGAGACGGCGGCGCGCGTCCCCGGTCGCGCCGTCGCCTGGAGCAACGCCCGCCGCGTCCGCGTCTTCGTCTTCCCGCCGCCGCTCTCGCCGTTCTCGCTGCCGCTCTCGCCGTCGTCGCCTTCGCCGTCGTCGCCGTCGCGATCGAACACGCCGCCGCTGACGCCGAAGAGCCCGTCGCCGAAGTCGTACGAAGCGCACGCGGCGGCGCCCTCGCATCGCGACAGCGTCGACGACCCCCTCGCGCCGAACGAGGTCAGCGCGCCGCCCTTGGACAGCGGGTTCAGCGTCGCCGCCGCGTCTTGGCCTTCGCCTCCGATCGGGGAGATCCGCAGCCACCCGCGCGAGCCGATCCTGTGGCGGTACATCACCTTCTCGAGCGCGACCGTCGTCGGGTCGGCGTCCGACGACGACGACGACGACGACGACGACGACGACGCGAGACGGACGACGAGCGAATCCCCTCCCGGGAGCGGCGCGTCGATCGTCGTCACCGCGCGCGGCGCGACGTCGACGTCGGCGGCGGCGGCGGCGGCGCGGCGGCCCCCGAGAGCGACGCCGCCCATCGTGACCCGCGCGTCCACGCGCGCCGCGTCCGTCACCCTGGACGCTCGGTCCGTCGCGACGGATCTCTCCAGATCCCCGAGACGGTCTCTCAGCGACGTGATCTCCCCGAACGCCTCGCGCGTGAGCCGCCGGAGCGTCTGCACGTCGTCCGCGGTGGACGTCGCGGGGGCGTGGGCGTTCTTCGCGGGAGGCGCCATCGTCGACGCGACGGACGAGGACGCGCCGTGCCCGCGCGGCGAACAGTGCGAGCGATCATTTACGTCGCCGCCATTGCCACTCGCGCTCGCACTCCCGCACTCGAGTTCGTTGATGAGTCGACGCCACGCTGGCCGAGCGCGCACTCTTCGCGCACGCGACATCACCGCCGAACGTCCACGATGGCGTCGAGCGTCGCCGCCGCGAGCGTCGTATCCATCGCCGCGCGCGCGACCGAGACGCGTCGCCGCGTCGCCGCCGCCGCATATCGTCGCGCGGGGACGACGACGACGACGACGACGCGTCTCCGATCGCGCGGACGAGCGCGGGGGCCCGGGGTCCGCGCCGATCGCGTCGCCATCGCCGTCGCCGTCCGCGCGTCCTCGAGCGACCCCACGTCATCGCCGCCGCCGCCGCCGCCGCCGCGTCGCCCCACGCGGCGCGAAGCGATGACGCGCGCCGCCGCCGTCGCGCTGACCGTCGCGCTGACGACGACGACGACGACGCCCCCGCCCGCGCGCGCGAACCCGATCGACGACTTCAACGTCGCCGCGCTGCTGCGAAAGGCGAAGTACTTCCTCGGGCCGCTCCAGCTGATGCTCGATCGGCTCGTCGCGCTCGAGCGCGTCGAGGCGTCGCTGGCCGCGGAGGACCTCGTGTCCGAGCTCGGGAAGGCGACGCTCGACTGCGTCAACCCGCGCGGGCCGCTCGCGTCGTACGCCAACGTGCGCGACGTGTGCACGCTCAACATTCTCGTCAAGTCGGGTGCGTTCTGTGTCGCACTGGTTCCCATACGACCGCGTCGGCGTGGCGAACGCCGATCCTTAAGGACTTTTCCCGGCGTGTCTCTCCGTCCACCCCTCGCTTTCAACACACACCGACGCGCCTCGACGCCTCGCGTCCCCGTCTTCTGACGCCTTTCGACTCCGCCCCGCCGTCGCCTCGTATGGGAAAATACCCTCGACCCCCGTCGTCAGCGACGAGAGGGCCGGCGGTGGTGAACCCTCCGGGGACGATCGAAAACGCCAACGTCGTCGCCGCGCAGGAGGCGCTCATCAAGGGCTACGACGCCCTCGCGCTCGAGCTCGGGCGCGCGCCGGTGGGGGACTCGAGGGCGGCCGCGTTCGCGGAGTGCCGCGGGCTCGTGAAGGAGATGGCGTTCGCGCTGTTGGGATGCTTTCGGTTGGAGGCGAAGGACGCCGCGGGGATCGAGCGCGCGTTTCCGGAGTTGTTCGCGGGCGCCGAGCCGGGGACCGCTGAGGCGAACGGCGCGATTCGCGGCGTGCGGTTCAGCTGAGGGTCGTTCGTCGGACGCGCGCGTTATTATTAGGGGGGGTGTTTTTTTAATATTAAGCGAGCGCGTTACCCGCGTCGCGGCGGCGGCGGCGGCGCGCGCGGCGACAGTGACGTTTTGAGGTGTTTTGGCCATCAGACGGATGTTCCGAGGTTTTGCGCGCGTGTCGTGTCGTTTCGTCCCGCCACGGATCTCGCCACGCGTGACGTCGCCGCAGTTCGTCCCCGCGCCGCGGCCGGCCGCGCGCGCGATGTCGAAGATGCTGACGATATACGAGGAGGACGGCGTGCGAGAGTGGAAGATCGCGGAGTACGACTGCGAGCCGCTGTACTCGCACGTCGTCGAGATCGCGAAGAGCGGCCGCGCGCGATGTCGCAAGTGCGTCGCCGTCGCGTCTTTCGCTTTCGTCGTCGCGTCCCAGACGAATAAGATGATGATGCGGCGAGACGCCTCCTCGCACTGCTTCCCATACGACCCCGTTCGCGTGGTGAACGCCGATCCTTAAGGACTCCTCCTCCTCCTCCTCCTCCTCCTCCTCCTGACCCCCCCCGCCGCGCGCGTCTTCCCGCCTCCCCGCCCACGACAGGTGCAGCGAGCTCATCGCGAAGGACACCGTCCGCGTCGGCGTCCCGATCAAGTGGCGCGGCGGCATGTTCGGATGGATCTCGAGCTGGCAGCATCCCGCGTGCCTGCGCGTCCCCGGCTACACGCGCGACGAGCTGAGCGAGTCCATCCACGGCGCGAAGACGCTCTTGACCGAGGCGCAGCTCGAGTCCCTCCTCGACGAGCTCACGAACCCGGAGGCGGCGGAGCTGGACGAGATCGACCCGAACGCGAGCGACTTCCTCGTCCGCGCGGACGCGCCGTCGCTCGACGCGCCGACGACGCTGACGCGAGAGCTCCTGTCGTTTCAGAGGGAGGGCCTCGGGTGGATGGTCGCGAACGAGGCGTCGGACGTGAGAGGCGGGATCCTCGCGGACGAGATGGGGATGGGGAAGACGATCCAGTGCATCTCGCTGCTGCTGCATCAGAAAGCGAAGAGGGCGGCGGAGCGCGTGAAAAAGGCGAAAGACGGCGTCGCGGCGAGCGGCGCGGACCTCGCGCCTCGGCCGACGCTCGTCGTCGTCCCGACGTCGGCGCTCGCGCAGTGGGAGGAAGAGATACGCGCGTGCACGTCGCCGAACGCGCTGTCCGTGCTCGTGTACTACGCGGACCGCAAGTCGCTCACTCCGGAGGTGGTCGCGAGGCACGACGTCGTGCTGACGACGTACCCGGTCGTGGAGGGCGAGTGGAGGAAGGTGGTGAACCGCGACCTCGAGCGGTGCGAGTACTGCGGCAAAAAACTTCTCCCGCGATCGATGATCTCGCACAAGAAGTACTTCTGCGGCCCGGAAGCGGTGCGCACCGCGAAGCTGGCGAAGAGGGAAGTCAAGCGCGACGTCGCGAACGAGAAGGCGATGCGAACGCTGAAGATCAAGAGCGGGAAAGCGAGCGACGTCGTCGACGCGAACGCGGACGTCGTCGACGCGAAGAAGAAGAAGAAGAAGAAACCGAAGAGGCTCGACGCGGACGCAAACATCGCGAGAGAGGTCGCAGACGCGATGCCGACCATCAGCAACGTGTACAAGGAGCTCATGGCGAAAGCGGGGCGCCCGGCGCGGAGCATGTACGAGGCCGCGCACGACGCGAGGGCGAATCCGTTCGGAGGGGGAGGGGACGACGACGGTTCGGATTCCGATGACGGTTCGGATTCCGGCTCGGATTCCGGCTCGGATTCCGGCTCGGTGATGATCGTCGGCGAGACGCCCGGGGACGACGCGGACGACGACGTCCTGCGCGTCGTCATGGAGGTGTCGCGCCTCGAGGAGGAGGAGCGGCGACGGAAGCGCGACCACGACGGGCTCATGGGCGTCGGGGGAGCGGCGAAGGGTAAAGCGAAGGCGTCGGAGAAGCAGAAGCAGAAGTCGTCGGACGATACGAGTATAAAGAAGAAGCCGAAGCGAACGCCCGGTCCGTACGTGAACTTTTGCAAGGAGACGCGGCCGAAGATCGTCGAGGAAAACCCGGGAATCACGTTCGGCGAGGTCGGGAAGAAACTCGGCGAGGCGTGGAAGAAGCTGAGCGACGACGAGAAGGAGCGATACCGCTCGAAGGTTATACCGCCCGAGGAGGAGCCCAAGGTGGAGCTCAAGGTGGAGCCCGCCGTCGTCGTCGAGGCGCGGGGGAAGCGAACCACGCGCGGCGCGAGCGCGAGCGCGAGCGCCGTCGTCGTCAAGGAAGAGGAGAACACCGATGACGACGACGCCGCGAAGAAGGCGTCGAAGAAGGCGTCGAAGAAGCGCAAGTCCAGACGCGCCGGGAGCGACTCCGACTCCGACTCCGACTGGTCCCCGACCGAGGACGACGCGAAGCGGTCCCAGGAAGACGAGGACTCGCAGATCGCGCGCGCGCTCGCGATGGTAACAGAGTCCTCCGACGCGTCCCCGGACGGCGGCGGCTCCGGCCTCGGCGCCGGCGAAGACGACGTCGACCTCTCCGACTCGCTCTTGCACGCGGTGACGTGGGAACGGATCGTCCTGGACGAGGCGCACAAGATCAAAGCGCGAACGACGAACACCGCGAAGTGCATATACGCCCTGCGCAGCGCGTACAAGTGGTGCCTGACCGGGACGCCGCTGCAGAACCGCGTCGGGGAGTTGTACTCGCTCGTGCGTTTCCTTCGCATGGACCCGCACGCGTATTACTTTTGCAAAGTCAAAGGCTGCGAGTGCAAGTCTCTGTGTTGGAACTTCGGCCCGAACCAGCGCGCGTGCGCGGAGTGCGGGCACGCCGGGCCGAGGCATTACTCGCACTTCAACCAGACGGTGATCAACCCGATCACGCGGTACGGATACGTCGGCGACGGCAAGAAGGGTTTCCTCACGCTCCGCAACGACGTCCTCCTCCCCGCGCAACTCCGTCGGACGAAGGCGGAGAGAGCCGCGGACGTGAAGCTGCCGCCGCTGAAGATTGAGATTCGCGAGACTGAGTTCGACGAGGTCGAGCGCGACTTCTACGACTCGCTGTACATGCTCACGAGGGCCAAGTTCGACGGGTACGTCAAGAAGGGCAGCGTCTTGCACAACTACGCGCACATCTTCGAACTGCTCTCGCGGCTGCGTCAGGCGTGCGACCACCCGTACCTCGTGATTCACTCCAAGACCGCGGGCGCGACCGGGCAGGGCGCGGCGCTCGGGGAGAAGAAGAAGAAGAACGCGAACCCGACCGACGCGCTTCCGGACGACGACGACGTCTGCCGCGCCATCTCCATCGCCGGCGCGGAGGAGCCGAAGCATTACTGCGGCTTGTGCCAGGACGAGACCGAGGCGGACGACGCCGCGCTCGCGGGATGCAAGCACGTGTTCCACCGCGAGTGCATACTGCAGTACGGCTGCGTCGCGGCGTCGCCGGAGAGTGGGAAGAAGGTGACGTGCCCGGTGTGCCGCGTCCCGCTGACGATCGATTTGCAACCGACCGACCTCTCCGGGGTGCCGACGCGCGTCGCGACGTCCATCGCGGCGAAGAAAAAAGACGAGCTCCCCGCGAAGAGCATCTTGTCGCGCATCGACCTCACGAAGTACACGAGCAGCACCAAGGTGGAGACGCTCCTGAGGGCGCTTCGCGAGATGCGCTCGGGCGCGGACGGGCACCTGAACAAGGCGATCGTGTTCTCGCAGTACACGTCCATGATCGACATCGCGGAGTGGCGTCTGAAAAAGGAAAAGTTTGTCGTCGCGAAGCTGTTGGGGTCCATGCCGGTGACGCAACGCGCGGCGAATTTGAAAGCGTTCAGGGACGACCCGAACGTCAGCGTGATCCTGATGTCGCTCAAGTCCGGCGGCGAGGGGTTGAACTTGCAGGCCGCCAACTACGTCTTCGTGCTCGAGCCGTGGTGGAACCCCGCGGTGGAGATGCAGGCGCGCGACGCGCCCGCCGGTCCGCGCGGTTTCGTTTTGTATTTCACCCACCCCTCGGTGTCAACGTTTGACCGCGTCCCCTTTCAACTGACCGATGCATACCGTAATCCGTTCTTCTTTTCGTTTCGGCAGGCAGTGATGCGCGCGCATCGCATCGGACAGAGACGCGCGGTGACCGCGGTGCGATTTTCAACGAAGAACACCATAGAGGAGCGCATGATGCAGCTGCAGGAGAAGAAACGGCTCGTGTTCGAGGGGTGCATGGACGGGAACCAGGCGAGCTTGTCGCAGCTCACCGAGGAAGATTTGCAGTTTTTGTTCAAGCGGTGAGAAGGACGGGAAGGCGGCGACGGCGAACGACGGGACGGGCGAGGGGGCGGGGACGGCGCGGCGCGACGCGCGCGAGGGATGATAGATAGAACGATAGAATCGACGACGACGACGACGACGACGACGACGACGACGACCGACGACGCGACGAGAGAACGACCGGCGAGACGTCGCCGGTGAAACGAAACGCCAGTCTGTTTTTCAGGGTCAACGCGGTTTCATTTTTTTACGATGAAATTCCAAATTTCACCCCATGTAGCTTTCAAAGTTTTCCGATGAAAGAGGCCGCGTGGTTGTTCCTCCTGCTTGCTCATACGGCGGTGATCATGTTTGTCACGTCCTCCGCCAGCGTCAACGCCGTTTGAGCCGCGGCGACGCGCAATCGACGACGCGCGCGACCCTCGCGGACGCACGTTCAGGACACGCGCGCGCGGGCGTTCATCCCGCACGCGTCGTTCTCGAACGTTCTTCCGCTCGGAAGCGCACGCGATCGCGAACAGGAACCAGCGCGCGCGTCGAAGCGACGCGAGGAGCTTCGAGCTCGAGAGGCGTCGTCGCGTCCGCCCGCCTGGCGGCATTCCGCGCCCCTCGGCGAGAGAGGGGGAGGGGGAGCATCTGACGCGCGAACGTTCACGCGCGTGATTTGCGAACCGCGCGAGGCGCGCGAGGAGCGACGCGCGAGCGCGCGTCATGGCGGCCAGATCGTGCGTCCCCCGCCCGTTCGCCGTCGACGTCGCGCGCGCCGCGAACGATCTTCTCTCCCACAGCACGCACGCGTCTCTCCAATCAATCGCGGGCGCGCCTCCGCCCGTCTCTACTCGTTTTTTCCCCGCTCGTCGAGCCGCCTCCCGCCCGCGGGTTCCTGACGCGCGCGCCGCTCTCTCCACCCCCCACCGCCGCCACACCCCCGTCTCGTCCTCCACAGCGGCGCCGCGCGCACCGGGCACCACCACGTCATCACCGGCGGACGCTCGACCCATAACATCTCGAAGAGGAAAAAGGCCTCGAAAAAATCTTCATTCGGAGGATGGACGGGCGAGCAAGGCCGCGGCGGCGACTTGTTCGACATGGAGACCTGGGACGACCCGGATCTGAACGCGGAGGACCGCGCGCGGATCGACGGCGACGTCGTGACGATCACCGCGGACTTGAGACAAGCGCTTCGAGATCGAAATAAGCGAGCCACGGGGTACTGGCACCTTTTTTGTTACCTCTTCTTCGTGGTCTTCTACATGGCCGTCGTGTGGATACAAGCGGACGTGGAGAACGCGTACCGGGTCACGTCCAGCGTCCAGAGAGTCCTCTTGCCGAGGGACGACGACGGCGAGGTCGTGACGCGGATGACGTCCCCGACGCAGATTCTAGACTGGCTCGTGGGCTCCGCGTTTCCGGTGTGGACCAACGAAGTCTGCGGCGACGGCACGTGCGCCCCGCCCTTCGAGTACCCCGCGTACGGACGCTTCGGGTGCCAGGCCGACTGCGGCGTCGCGCACAACTTGGTCACCGTGCTGTTGCAAGTCCGCGCGGACTTCCGCGACGATTTATATTCCCCCCGAGCGTTGATGACGGCGGCGAAATGGAATCTCTGCAGACGCGACCAGGAGGCGTACCGAGCCGGGTACCCGGACGTGTGCTGGTGGGAGAAGGACCGGACGTTCACGAAGTTCAAGGAGAATCACCTCGAGACGGTGAACGTCCCGAAAGGAAGCCAGTGGATCGTGAAGATCACGGGGGATTACATGGGAAGGGTCGCGGGAAACGTCTTTTTGTCTGAAAACGGCGCGTTGCCGTGGGTCGGCACCGTCCCGGACTGGAAGTCGTGCGACCGGAACATCATGAGCACGCGCCGCGCGGTGGACATCGCGAGCGGGCGCCGAAGGAGCCTCCTCGAGGAAGTCACCGAGGAGCTCGAGGCGCACGAGGCCATCTTGAGGAAGCACCATCCGACGGGCGCGGCGGAGCTCACGGAGGGGTCGCTCGAGGAGCTGACCGCGAGGCTGCTGAGCAGACGCGACGTCGAAGTCCTCGCGGCCGCGGAGGAGGACGCGCGTCTCAACGCGACGCGCGGGAACCCGAATCGCATCGACGGACGGCTGCTCGGGCAACGGTCCGCGGCGGCGCCCAAGCATCGCGTCGAGCATTACTTGCGCGTCGCGTCGAAGCGCGCCGCCGTGTCGGGGGAGGGTATCGAATCGCCGGGGGAAGAAGCGCGCGCGGCGGCGCCGGCGCCGGCGCCGGCGGTCGCGCCCGACGTTCACGCGACGCTGCACACGTCCTCGGCGGCGCGAGAACGAGGCCTCGGACCCAGGCGACGGCTCCTGCGAGCGCACAGGCTCCGAGAGGCTGAGGCGGCGCGCGGCGACGCGTCCGCGTCGGGACGCGCGCGCGGCGGTCGCCGCCGACTCGCGTCGCACAACGCCGCCCCGGGGCCGGTGACGCCCGCGCCGTACGTCTCCCAGTGGAGCGCGTTCCCCCCCGAGGTGGATCCAAAACTCGAGCCGCGGCCGTCCTCCGCGTTTTTCCGCGCCGTGGGCGGAGGAAACGTCAGCGTCGACGCGGCGGACGACGAAGCGCGCGCGCCGACGGCGGCGTCGAGTCTGCGCGCGACGTTCGCGGGCGACGAGGTGTGGTCGTTCTCCACCGCGCTGACGTTCGAGGCGTGGGTGATGCCGGCAGATTCAGATTTGACCGACGACACGCGTCCGGAGACGCTCGCGTGGTTTGGCGACGTGGATTCGTACGGGTGGGGGATTCAGCTGTGGCCCGGAGGATTTTGCCCGACGGAGACGACGGAGACGACGGAGCCGACGCGTCGCCGGAAACTTTTGGACCACGTGGAATGCTTGCCGCACGAGGTGAACGCGTCGTACCCCGGCGGGTGTAATTACGGCGCGCCGCTGCCGGAGCCGCCGCCGACGCCGGAGCACTTGCAAGACGCGGTCGTGTTCGTCATGAACGGTCACGTCGCGTGCGCGGACCTCCCGTCGTCGAACGTGTCTCTGGAACGCGGCGATTGGAACCACGTCCGCGTCACCGCGGGGCCGTCGGACGAAACTCTCGGCGTCGGCGAGGGGAACCCGATGATCGTGAAGTTTTACGTCATGGGCGAAGAAGCCGGGAGGTTCTCCTCCGCGGACGAGTTCTGGATCGACGTCGGCAACGGCGTGGGAGAGACGAACCTAACGCTCGGAAGCAGAGCCGGAGCGATGCCGTTCACCGGATGGATAGACAACGTCCAGCTCTTGGACGTCGTCCCGCCGGCGTGGTACGTCGACAACGCGAGAAACGCGCTGTACGATTTCGACGTGTTCCCGGTCGAGCTCGAGCACAACATCATCGCGAGGTACGACTTCGACGGCTTGGAAGCGACGGATAAGGGGCCGGGGTATTTCGAATACGGACACAACATGACCGCGACGACGTACGTGGACGAGGACCACGTCGGTCCGTTCTCAGAGGAATACTATTTCGAGGCGCCGATGGTGTACTTCGACGGCGACACGCAGTACCTCGTCACCGCGCGCGACCCGAAGCTCGAGCCGTCGGATTACCTCTCGTTCGAGGCGTGGATCAATCCGTGGGGCTACTCGCAGATGGACAGACCGATCATCGCCATGGGCGACTTGGGGTGGTCCGTGTGGCTGATGTGCGCGGGTCATTCGGGAGCCGGTGAAATGTGCTGCGGACGCGGCAGACACGGATCGCACGCGCTCGCGTTTATGTCCAAGCACGGCGCGGACGCGGACGTGTGCGACGAAGCGCCGTCGCGCGGTAACGTTCACCCGGGCGTCTGGAACCACGTCGCGGTGACCGTGGACAACGTCCTAAAGAACGTGACGTTTTACGTCAACGGCACGAGCGTCGGGAGCGTCGTGTCGCACGCGGTGGGTCTGAACCCCGGGTTCGGCGACCTCACGATCGGATCGTGGCGCCCCGCGTCGGACCCGCCGTTTAATTTTTCCATGTTCGAAGGGTTCATCGACGAGGTTCGCGTCTACAACGCGGTACTCCAGCCGGAGACGATCGCGACGTTCATGCGAATGACCGACGTCGCGGGAATGCACCCGAACCGAGACGACATGATCTTATACTACACGTTCGCGAGCGGCGGCGGCGAAGGCGGTTTGCTGCGCGACCGCGGCGTCGTCGCGCCGCACATCTCCGCGGCGGCGCAGTCGAACAGTGACGGGTATTACGTCACCTCCTGGGTACCTCCTCACCTCCTGGGGATCGACCGCGTCGTCCTCTCGAAGGGTTTCCCGAGGCACTGGGACGTCCTCGGCGGCGGCGCGCGCGGCCTCAACCTCACGGACGCGTTCGCGTCGTCCAACGACGGCCGCCGAGTCGCGGTCGCGGCGACGAACGGAAGCGTCCTCGTGTTTGAGACGACGGGCGACGGCGCGTTCGCGCGGCTCGGTGGCGCCATCGACGTCGGGGGCGACGTCGCGGACATCGCGCTCTTGTTCTCCGGCGACGGGACCCGCGTCGGCGTCACCGGGACGCGACCGGCGCGGCCTTCGCCGGCGTGCTGCGCGTACTTCTACGGCGCGAGCCCCGAGGACGCGATGCACGAGTACAATTTGACCGAGCCGCCCGCGCCCGCGGACTTGTGCGGCTACTGCGAACCGGGGTTCGTCTGCCGCGAATCCGTCACAGCAATCGGCGACGAATCGACGCAAACCATCACCGGAACGGAAGTGGACGCGACGAGGCGCGACTGCGTCTCGTACAATCATACCAGGGAATCGTGCATGTATGACTGGTATTCCTTTGAGACGAACGGGTTTCCGTGCGCGAGCAACGACACCGCGGTCGAGTACCCCGCGGGATACGAGAACGGTCACGGGTACATCGGGTACGCGATGATGTATGCGTACGACGCGAACGCGTCCGATTGGGTCGAGTTCGGGTCGGCGTACGAACCCGAGGGACCGGACGAGGGCCCCGTGATCGTCGGCGCGACATCGCACGACGGCTATCACACCGCCCTCGGCATGCCGTTCTGGAACACCCCCGGGAGGAATTCCACGTGCGCGACGTACGAAATCGATTTCGTGAACTTGACGTACACTCTACCCGGCGGACGCGGGCGGTACATCGTCGTCTCGCACCTCGATCACATCAACCTCGCGGAGGTGGAGGCGTACCACGCCAACGGCACGAACGTCGCGCGTAACAAGACGGCGACCGCCTCGGGGGTGTGGGAAAATAAAACGTACGCGGAGCCTTCGAAACTCGTGGACGGGAACGTGCATCCGTTCTGGGTCATGGACGACACGAACGGGATCGCGCACACGGGCGGCGGGCGAGACGCGAACGGATACGCGTGGTTTCTCATCGACTTGGGCGAGGTCGTAGACATCGACCGCGTCGTCGTGTACAACAGAGACGACGAATGCACCGGCCCGCCCGTGTGCCGCTACATGATCGTCGGCGCGCACGTCGTCGTCACGGAGTCGATTCAACCGGACGCGTTGAACGAAAACTACACGTGCACCGCGCGCGCGGCGAACGCGACGAAGCACCACCTCTCCGGCGGGGTGAAGGCTTTCGATGCCGTGTTCAACGAAACCTCGGAGGCGTTCGATTGGATACAAGTCGGCGAGCCGATCGGGGTCGGCGGCGGCGGGAACGCGTGGTGCAAAGCCGCGGACGTGATCGACGTCAAGGACGCGATTCAATCGTTCAGTTTCCTCGACGAGGAGAGCGGCGACCCTTCTTACGGGAGGTACGTGTTCCTCACGAAAGGGTCGGCGGACGGCTCGGGCGGGGCTTTCGGCAGAGGCATCCATTCAATGTACTGGGTGCTGAACATCGCGGAAATTGAGGTGTACGACGTCAACGGCGTGAACGTCGCCCTCGGGAAGAACGTCACCGCGAGCAGCGAAAAAAACAGCGAACATGGGACGTACTCGCCGGGCATGCTCGTGGACGGCGTCTTGGGAACTTTCGCGCACACCGACCGTCTGCAGGAGGACCCGATGCCGTGGTTCAGGATCGACTTGGGAGAAGTGATGGAGATTTCGCGCGTCGTCGTGCACAACCGCGACCAAGACTGCAGTTCGGACACGTGCGACGACTGCTGCCGCGCGCGCATCCTCGGCTCTCGCGTCGTCGTGACGGTGGATCTGTCCGAGGTGCACGTCGACGCGGACAACGCGTGCGTGGACGTCGCGGGGGCGGCGGTCGGGGCGGCGACGGCGATGTCGCGCGACGGCGACGTCCTCGCGATCGGCGCGCCCGGGTTCCCGATGTATTGGAACCCCGCCGCCGGCATGGTCGCGGTGTTCCAACGCCAAGGCCACGGTCTCGCGAACGCGAGTTGGACGTGGAAGTTGACGATTTCATCCACGCACGCGACGTACGATCACGTCGTCGCCGACGACGTCGTGTATCCAGACGTGAGCTTCGGAGCGAAACTCGCGATGTCCCCGGACGCGAAGACCGTCGCCGTCGCCGCGCGTCGCCTCGCGCATTTCGACGCGTACCACGGCGACGAGCCGCGCGTCGACGCGACGGTGGTGACCGTGTACGACATCGACGTCGCGGCGGGGTCGCACGAGCGACGCGGCGGCGACATCGTCCTCGACGGCGCGGAGGACGCGTCGGTGTCCGTCTCCGACGCCGGCGACGTCGTCGCGATCGCGTTCAGAGACGCGCGCGCGGGCGCGCGGGCGCGCCAGACCCGGGTGTTCGAACACCTCTCCTCGCGCGGGTGGTCGCCCGTCGGGGACGCGATCTACAATCTCGACGCCGCGGCGATATCCGGCGACGGCGCGCGGCTCGTCGGCGCGGGGCCGCGGCCGCCGACGGGGCCGCCGCCGCCGCCGCCGCCGACGTGCGTCGACGCGCGAATCACGACGACGCAACGCGTGTACGACGACCTGCCTCTCTCGGGACTCGCGCGGTACGTGTTCCTCACCGCGGGCGCCGCGGGGGGGGAACCGTTGACAGCACCGTTGAACGTCGCGGAGTTGATGGTGATTGACGAACACGGCGTCAACGTCGCGCTCGGTAAACCGTGCTACACGAACGGCGCGTACGAACATTTTTGGTTGAATGTCGACGGGGGATACAAACTCACGGACGGATACACCGCGGGGGGTCAACCGGAGATCGTGCACTCGTCCTCGGCCGAGTCCGCATATCGTGACGCCGGCTTCGCCGCGGACCCCGGCTTCATTTGGTTCATGGTCGACCTCGGCGACGTCGTGAACGTGTCCCGCGTCGGGCTGTGGAATCGCGTCGACTGTTGCGACGAGCGTCTTTCGAAGATCGACGCGAGAATCGTCCTCGTCGAAGACACGAGCCCCGAATTCTTCGACGCGTCCGATAACACGTGCGTCCCCGCGCCGGAGCCGTTCGGCGTCGACGTCTACGCGCTGCCGTGCGACGCCTCCGCGCGCCCGCTCCACGGCGACGTCGGGAACTGCACGAACGCGCTGCCGATCGGCGCGTCGTGTCGGATCGAATGCGACGCGAACTTCACGGCGACGCGCGACGGGCGGACGACGTGCGCGGCGAACGGCGAGCTCGTCGCCGCGACGTGCGAGGGTCCGCACGCGCCGCCGAACGCGACGCGAGGGCCGGCGTCGCTGTACTTCAACGGCGTCGACACGCTTCTGTACACCCCGCGCTCGGCGACGTTTAACGACGCGAATTTGAACGAGCTGACGTTCGAGGCGTGGCTGAAGCCGACGGAGGGCGCGTCGTCGCAAGTCGTCGCGATGATGGGCAACCTCGGATGGGGCGTCCTCCTCATGTGCAACGAACGCGACGGCCGCGGGCTCGGGTGCTGCGGCGATCACGTCACGAACTCGATCGGGTTCTGGACGAACGAGGACCGCGCGAACGTAAACGCGTGCGCGTCGACGCCGTCGTCCACGGTGGGCGTCGTCCGCGGGGCGTGGAACCACGTCGCCGTCGCCGTCTCGGACGGGCTCGTTCGATTTTACGTCAACGGCACCGCCGCGGGGAACGTGAGCTCGCCGGACGTGCGGTTGAACCGCGGCGCGGCCGCGTCGGTGCATCGACACGACGACGGGCTCTACTTTGGCGCGCTCGGGTCGCTGTGTCCGACGTGTCTTCGGTATCGCGGCGGCATGGACGAGATGCGCGTCTTCGCCGCGGCGCTGACGGCGCGACAGATCGCGTACTTTCACGACATGGACATCCCGATGTGGCATCCGATGTACGAGCGCCTCGTCGTGCACTACAAGTTCGACACCGCGCACGGGAACACCGTGTACGACGGGTTCAAGAGCCAAGAGTGGGTCATGTTCGGCGAGCGCGGACAAGTGGACGGGTACCAAGACGCGATCATCACCACGTCCTCCAGCGACGAACTCACCTGGGACGCCGACGACAACGTGGAGGTCCGCAGCGTCCCGGCGCCGCCGCCGCCGCCGCCGAGCCCGCCGCCGCAGCAAGGTCCGGCGTCGATGTACTTCAACGGCTTAGACACGAAGCTCACGGTGAACGCGTTCGATCGACGGTTACAGCCTGCGGACTACCTCACGTTCGACGCGTGGATCAAGCCGGACGCGGACGCGGACGGCCTGCAGACGATCGCGCGGCTCGGCACGGGGGGCTGGGCCATCATGCTCATGTGCCCGTACGGCGCGGGCGCCGGGTGCTGCGGGAACCACGTCCAAAACGCGATCGGGTTTTGGTCCGCGAAACGGCCGCACACGCAGGCGTGCCAAGAGACGCTCTCGTCCACGCGCGGCGTCCCTCCGGGCGAGTGGTCGCACGTCGTCGTCGTCGTGTCCTCCTCGCCGGAGAAGAACAACGTGACGTTTTACATCGACGGCGAGCAAGCGGGGTCGCACGTCAGCGACACGCTCGGGACGATCAACCGCGGCCTCACGTTCGACGAAAACGGCAAGTTGATATTGAAAAGAAACGGCGAGCCAGCGCGCGACAGAAGCGACGCGACCGGGTCGCTCGTCGTCGGCGCGGGGCCCGATCTCGGCCTCGGCGCGCGCTCGTGCCTCAACTACAAAGGCTTCGTCGACGAGATGTGGCTGTATCGCTACGCGATGACCGCTCACGACGTCAAGACGTGGCACAAGAAGATCCTCGAGCCGTACGCGCCGATGTACCCGCACGCTATTCTCGGGTACACGTTCGACACCGCGAACGGGTGGACCGTCCTCAACCGCGTCGCGGCGACCGGCGACGTCTTCGACGCGGAGCTGTGGACCGCGGACAGAGGGAACGTGACGTGGCGAAATAGCAGCAACGTCGCCAAGACGTTGCAGCCGTCTCCGCCGCCGCCTCTGGACGTCGCGGCGCCGGAAGGGCCGTCGTCGCTTCGGTTTGGGGCGAACGACACGATGACGTCCGGTTTCATTCGCGACTCGACCGACGGCGCGCTCGCGGTGGACGAGACGCTGACGTTTGAGGCGTGGATCAAACCGAACCGCCTCGACCGAATGCAAGTCGTCGCGTCCTACGGCGTCGGCGACAACGCGACTTCGGGGTGGTCGTTGGCGATCATGTGCCCCGAAGGCGGCGGCCGAGGGTGCTGCGGCGATCATCCCCGCGGCTCGATCGGATTCATCGCGCCGACGCGCGACGACGCGGACGTCGCGACGACGCATGCGCGCCGCCGCGGCCGGAGACTGACGGAACACGGTGCTCCGGCGAAAACCATTTTGTTTCCCGTGCTCGCCGGAGGTTGGAGCGCGACCCAGGGGGGTAGTGGCCGCGGCGATGCTGCCGACGAAGTCTGGAACACCATGGCTATCCTTCAAACCGGCATCGACGACGGCACCATCCCGAGCACGTACGGGTTAACTATAGACCATACGTCTCTGTCTCATCAGGACGACATGTGTGACTCGGCTAAGGTCGAAGCGGCTCTTCATTCTGCGTTGTTTCTCTTTCTGCCGGACCAAGAAAAATTTGATCTTTTCGTCTGCGGCGAAGCGACGGAGTCGAAAGCCGTCATCAAATCTTGGGTTCAAGGCGGCGGAAATATCTTCGTTGGTGCAACTGGGGGCATTTCCAGTGACGGCCGTTCGAATGACGTCGCATTGCTCAACGCCATTTTTGATTGGGATCTCACAAAGTCTACTGGCACTTACGGCACGTTTGGGAGGAATGAAATCAACGCCGCCGGCACCGTGTTTGAAAATATGGCGGCGTCTACTTTCAATCTCCCAGCTACTCAAAGAATGTATGCGAATTGTGGAACTTCGCCTTGCCTCCCAATTTTCACCGCGGGCGCCTCTGGCACGGATAAGACGCAATATATCCTCGCCAGGTGGCAGGTCGGCGGAGGGAATGTTTTTCACCACGCCAACAACGACCCGTATCAAGTGTGCCCCATCGCTCAAGTCACGTTTCCGTGGGGCGAAACGCACTCTGCCACGTGCACGCAGTCCGCCGACAAGGATTGGGTCATGAACTTGTTCGTGCAGGTGGTCGTCGAGCTCGCGCGCTTGTCGACCGAACCCCTAAGGCCGCCCGACGCGTGCGCGGACGCGTTTTCTTCGAACGCCACGCTCACGGAGAACGAGTGGCATCACGTCGCCGTGAGCGTGGATGCGTCGCAGAACGAGTTGAACGCGCGCGATCCCACGCGGACGATGAACTTGTACATCGACGGCGTGAACGTCGGCAGTAGGGTCACGAAGGACGTGAGCGAGAAATCTCCCGTGAGAATCCCGATCCCCCCGCACGACGACGAGACGTCCGGGCTGTACCTCGGGCACGGGTTCTGCGACGAGTTCGAAGAGGAAGAGGTCGTCGCCGCCGAGGGATCCCTCATCAAGTGTCACTTCGCGAACCCGTTCGGGGAAGACGGACCGCTGAGCACTTCCGTGTTCCGCGCGATGACGCCTATCATTCGCAACCACGTGAACGGGTACCTCATCGGCGACATTCGATACGTCCCGAGCCCCGGGATCGCCGCGACCTGGTGGGGCGGGGACGACTGGAGCTCGAACGTCACCTCGCACAACTGCCTCGGGTTGACGTTTTTAGAAGAGTTTCTCACCGGAGACGTCGACGCGTACTACGCGCAGTACCCGCCGCCGCCGCCGATGCGCGTGCCGTGCCGACACTACGACGGTTACGTCGACGAGTTCAAGTACTGGGACGCCGCGCTCGTGGACGCCGCGATCAAGACGCACTTCGACAAGCGCATCATCTCGTGGCACCGAAACCGGTTCTCGTTGCTGTCGTACTACAAGTTCGACCAAGGCGGCGGCGCCGAGGTTGAGCCCGAGATGCTCGACGCGTTCGGCGTCGAGAACTTGCAGCTGCGTCCCGGGAACGGCACCCTGGCGCAGATGTGGAGCGTTGACGAGAATCTCGTCGTCGCGAGCGATCCGGAGGCGCCGCCGACGCCGCCGACGCCGCCGCCGAGCCCGCCGCCGCAACAAGGCCCGGCGGCGTTGTACTTCAACGGCTGGGACACGGACGTGTACGGACCGTACGACGCGAGCCTCGCGCCGAGCGACGCGCTGACGTTTCAGGCGTGGATCAAACCGCAGGTGGACGCGCGCGGGCAAGTGCTCGCGATGTTTGGCGAGAACGGCTGGTCGTTGATGCTCGCGTGCCCGCTCGGCGCCGGACGCGGGTGCTGCGCCGGGCAGTATACGCCGCCCGGCGCTCTCATGTTCTGGACGTGGGGCAACGAGAACCCGGGGATCATCGAAGCGGACGAGGACTACTATTACACGAAGAAGCGGCGGAGAAGCCGAAGCCTCCTCGAGCACGACGACCTCGTGACTAAGTGCCAGTCCGCGCCGACATCCGACGTGGCGGTGCGGATGAACGTCTGGCAACACGTCGCCGTCGTCGTCGACGCCGCCGCGGGATCCGTCGCGTTTTACATCGACGGCCAGTTCGCGGGAGAGCGAGGGAGCTCGACGATCCTCGACAGCGGTCAACCCACGGGCGAGGAGTGCGTGTTTGAAGTCGCGCCCGAGCCCGAGCCCGAGCCCGAGCCCGAGCCCGAAGAGGGGGCGCCCGCCTCCGAGGAGGAGCCCGCGGCGGCGGAGACGCCGGCGACGAGACGACGACGACTGCGACGCAAGCTCCTCGAGCACGACACTCCGATTCAATACTCTCCAGCGCTGATCAACACCGGCGGCGCCAGCGCGGCGACCGGCGGCTTACGACTCGGCCGCGCGGGCGCGTGCGAGTACCCGGTCCAGTGCTTGCAGTACGAGGGGTACCTCGACGAGGTGTCCGTGTGGCACGCGGCGATTGCGCCGTGCGAGATTCGCAAGCTGTACGAATTCGGCATGCAGACGTGGCTCCGGGATTTCCCGAACCTCCTCGCGTACTGGAAGTTCGACGAAGCGTACTTGCAGGAGTTCAGGACGCTCCCGTCCGCGTTCGGCCTCGCGCCGTACCTCTCGAAGGTTTCGTCCGAAGAGGACGCGCCGTACGTCACGTGGAACGCCAGCGAAGCGCTCAACGCGAACACGTCCGTCTGGAGAGAGTTGTCGCCGCCGCCGGCGCCGCCGAGCCCGCCGCCGCCGCAGAACGGTCCGTCCGTGATTTACTTCGACGGCAACGGCACGTACGCGAAGGTGACGATCGCGCCAGAGCGATCGTTCGAGTTTCAGCCCCTCAGCGGGCTCACGTTCGAGGCGTGGGTCAAGCCGGTGGCCTTCTCGGGCGTCCAATTCCTCGCGTCGACGCAAAACAAAGGCTGGGGCGTCGCCCTCGGATGCGGCGGGTCCGCGTGCTGCGACGCGCCCGCGGGGGCGCTCATGTACTGGACCGACGTCGATAGCTGCGCGACGAGCTCGGTCGCGATCGCGACCGGGTCTCCGCTCGTCGCGGGGGCGTGGTCGCACGTCGCCGTCGTCGTCGACGCGTCGTCGAACCAGGTGAAATTTTACGTCGACGGCGCCTCCGCGGGGGCGAGGTCGGGGATACCGACGTCCTCGCCCATCACGAACGCGCTGTTCATCGGTCGGTACGGCAACTCCGAGGTCGGGTACTACAAGGGCATCATGGACCAGGTCACGCTCTTCCGAACCGCGCTGTCGCCGACGACGATTAACGAGTTTAAACGAGTCGACGCGCGAGGCTGGCACCCGAACGTCGCGCAGTGCGTGTTGCAGTATAAATTCGACACCGGGAACGGCGCGCGAATCGTGGACAGAAAAGAAGACCCCGCGGGCGGGCGCGTGATGTACAACGCGACGCTGTACTTCCCGAACACGCACGAGCTCTCGACGTGGTTGATCACGGATAACATCGCGGTGAACAACCCCCCCGCGCCGCCGCCGCCTGCGATGTTTGGCGAGGACTACGTGTGTCCCTTCGTGTGCGACTCGGAGCACGTCTCCGCGACGTGCCCGTGCTACGCCCCCGGATGCGACGGCGGCGACGGTTTGGATTTCGATGACATCACCGTGGACTGCATGGAGGATATCATGGACTACTGCGTGAACGATCACGGGTGGTACTACGACCCGGAGGGGTGCTGGCCGTTCGCGTCCAGAGGCGTGGACATTCAAACCGTCCAAGCCGGCGGCGCCGCGACGAATTTTTACGAAAACACGCCCATCTTCGCGGACCGACCGGTGATTCTCGTCATCCCCGCGAAGGCGTTCAAGAACACCACGGACGTCTTGATCACCGAGGTGAGCGAAGACGAGATGATCGAGAACTTTGGCGGCGACGAGCTGCTGCCCGAGGCGTACGCCGCGCGTCGAAGCAAATTTATCCTCGTTCGCCCGACGGACGCGACGATCGTCTCCGGCTCGCCCGGGAAGCTCCGCATTCCGTTCGACGCGCTGTCGCTGTTCAACGGGCAGTTCCTCGTCGGATACCTCTCGGACGCGACCGGGGACACCTCGTGGGAGACGCTTCCAGGGAAGATCGTCCCGAGAGGCTCCGAGAGGACGGCGTTTCCGGACGACTACGCGCTCATCGACAAGGGGATGGCGAACCGCGAGGAGCTCTACTCGACGAAGACACCGGAGGGCGTGGACGACCTCGAGTTGCTGGCGCACTACGACGGCAGGTCGTGGGAGGATATTTTCAACGCCGAGTACGACGACTTCAGCGATATCACCGGCGACGTGTACTACTACGAAGTGAACGTTCGCTCGTTTGGCGTGTTCGCGGTGTTCGAGTCGGACCCGGGGAACCAGCCGCCGCCGCCGCCGCCGAGCCCGCCGCCGCCGAGCCCGCCGCCGTGGCCCGCCGTCGCGGATTTCTCCTCGGATTTGCGATTCTCGTTCGAGTTCATTGGCGTCTCGAAAGAGCAGCTCGATCTGCAGTTCGACGCGCGCGCGAGGGCGGAGGGCATCGCGGGCGGACCCGTGGCGATGGCGACCGTGTTTCTCGAAGCGTGCAGAGACGGCGTCATCGCGACGACCGGTCTCGCCGAGAAGTACGTCCGCATGGAGCAACTCATCGACTGCACGGAGGAAGAAATTCTCGAGGAGAAAGATATGTATTGCGAGGAAGACGAGGGCGTCTTGGTGCCGTTCTCGCTCGTGTTCACCGGCGAAAGCATGTTCAGCCCCGGCGTGGTCCCCAACTGGATGTTCGATCTGCTCGAAAACGACCCGGGGAAAATCGTCGTGGACTCGCTCGCGACGTACTTGTTCACCGAGGACGTGCGAGACCCCGCGAATATCTTCACGACGTCGATCACGGTGACGGAGACGAAACCGGACCCGCCGCCGCCGAGCCCGCCGCCCCCCGTGGACGAGTCGCAGATCGTCTACGTCGCGCCTCCGCCGCCTTCGCCGCCGCCGATTAAGGTGGTCACCGTCGCCGCGGCGCCGCCGCCGCCGTCGCCGCCGCCGCCGGATCCGTTCGCGGTGTGGACCGCGCCGCCGCCGCCGCCGCCGCCGGATCTCGATAAGCCCACGATCGAGCTCTACCTGAACGAGCCTGACTGCGAGAGCACGGGGACGAACGAGGTGACGTGCAAACTCCTGCAGACGGTCGTCTCTGAGATGTACTCGGATCCGGGGTTCAAGGCGAGCGATAAGCAAGAGGGCATATACGACGCGTGCGCCTGGTCCGGCCGCGACAAGAGCCGGCCGTGCGTCGACGTGAAGGGCTGGCCCGCCGGGTTCAACGAGTTTGGCGACGGCCAGGTCGATCTCACCGTCGAGAGGATCGACAAGCCGTGGACGATCACGTACGACGTGTCGGACAGGTCGACGGCGACGACGGGCGGGAACGCCGCGGCGCGTCGGACGCGTTTAGTCTACGTCTTACCCGATTGCGACGTGGACCCGGTTTGTCCGGACACGCAGCTCAAGATTTGCAAGTCGCTGTCTTCCGAGACGAAGACCGTGTGCGAAACCTGCGACGCGTCCGGGAACACGATCTGCCTCGACCCGGGGTTGGCGGAGGAGAAGGCGGACACGCGGCCGCCGAAAATCACGACCGCGTTTGACATCAAGATGCCACTCGGCGAGGACGGCGACGGGCAGTTCGCGGGCGTGTACGCCGCGGACGCGCTCGGGAACGTTCAGGCGTTGTCGTACGTCGAGCAAGGCGTCGAGTTCAAAGATCCGGGCGCGACCGCGACGGTGACGATCACCTCGGAAGACGCCAAGACGGGGGTGAAGGAGACGGAGACGATCGACATCACGGACGAAATCGTGACGTACACCGAGGGCGAGACGGACACGGAGATTCTAAAGGCGGGGTCGACGTTTTATATTCGGTACAAAATCGCGACCGGGGACACGACGAGCCTGATCGCGACGCGAATCGTCATCGTGATCAACCCGTGCGCGACGATGGTGGACTCGAACCTCGGGCTCACGCTCGTCGGGTCCAAGGCGCTTCCGAAGTTTACCAACTCGGAGGGCGCGTTGGTCGACGAGATTTTGTGCAGGGACGAGGACGAATACAAAGCGACGGGAGAGGAAGTCTTCTACTCGGACGCCGCGTGCAGCGACGGCGCGAATTTCCCGAACCGAGAGAAAAACTACGGCTGCGGCATGCGCATGGCCGCGCCCGCGGAGGAGGAAGTCGTCAAGATCAACGTCGCGCCCGAGCTCGTGCTCCTCGGCAAGCCGGTCGTGGAGATCATTCAAGGCCAAATCTGGAAGCCGTGCTCAGACACCGCGGGACCGACGGACGTGTGCGATAAGGGCATCGACGGCGCGCTGAGTTACGATCTCGACCAAGCTGAGGCTGACGGCGGCGTCCGATCCCCGATATCGAACTCGCTCATCATGGTGTGCAAGGACGATCCGACCGACCCGGACAGGGACCCGGACGCGCGGCTCAACCCGGGGGCGAAGTGGGACGCGCTCAAGACGGGCGCGCAGACGGACATGGCGCGCGTGTGCGGGTTCGACACGAACACCCCCGGCGCGTTTAAGGTGTCGTACTCGTTCACGGACCCGAAAGGGCTCGAGGGGAGGCTCACGAGAGACGTCATCGTCGCTCCGGATTGCTCGCTCACATTGAACCCGAATAACAACCTGCCGGAGAAGCAGTGCGAGTCCAAGGTTTTGAACGAAGAGACGGGCATCGAAGAGGTCGTGTGCTCGAAGAAGGGCTGGTGCGAGTTCGACAAGGTCGTCGAAGAGGATGACCTGCCGGACACGCCGCCGGTGATCACGATGAAATTGGTCCCGGGCGTCATCGACAAGACGGTGAACGTGCGTCAGTATCAATCGTACGACGCGTGTAAACCGGGCCAAGTCCCGACGGAAGAAGTTTTCGGCGACGGCTTGTGCGACCCGGGGTTCGACGCGTACGACAACAAGCAGTACTATGATCTCGGCGTCATCAAGACGACGCTCAGGAACCTCACGTCCGAGGTCTTAGCGTGCCCGCCGAAGGAGTGCGAGACGAGGGCGTCGTGCGACGACCACAAGTTTACGACGAAGGGCTTAAAAGGCTGCCTCGACACGAGCGTGCAAGGACCGATTCGCATCGCCTTCACCGCGCGCGACGACAGCGGCCAGATCACGACCGCGTACAGATCCATTCAGGTCGTCGACCCGTGCCCGCCGTCGTACGCTTACTGCCCGGGCGTGGGCGATCGAGGGTGCCAGCCCGAGGACGTGTGCAAGAACGCGGAGGCGCTCGCGGCCATCGCCGGCGCCGCCGAGGTGGCAGACACGACCCCGCCGTCGTTCGAGCGGTTCATCCCGAACGGCCCCGTCTTTCTGGTGTACGATGACGACCGCATCAGCGACGGCAGAACGCCGTTCAAGGTGTGCGGCGACGCGGCGGCGATCGCGGCGGCGAGGGCGCAAAAGACAGCCGGCCAAACGACCCCGACGGAGTACCCGTGCGCGTTGGCCATCACCGACGACAAGGACGACGCCGAGCTGTATCTCACCGCGGCCGGCAGCAGGGCGCAACAATTCAGACGCCAACGAGACGATAAGGGGAGCAAGACGCTACATCAACTTGACCTCATCGGCGCCGGGAGGGCGGCGCCGGGGCAGTACCATTACGAATACGTGGCGTGGGACTCGAGCGATAACGAGGCGACGCACCCGCTCGTGATCAACGTCGGGCTTCGGTCCGCGAACCTCTCCATACCGATCACGATCGCTTCCGCGACGTATAACGGCGCGAATTACGTTAGCAATCTGAAGACCGAGCAGGCGGGGTTCATGACGGCGGCGTTGCCGACGTGGCAAATCTTTTTCGGCGCGCAGGACATCGACGTTGTCAACGTGCAAACCTCGGGCGCGAACACGATTTTCCAGCTCAACACGACGTTTTACCAGCTGTGGAATCCCGCGGACCCGACCACGTTCGATAACACCCGGAACTGGAACACGTCGGACGCATGGGCGCCGGAGCCCGCGGCCGCGGCCGCCGCCGCCGCGTCCGGTCGCCGACGGCTGATGAACGACGCGTCGCCGTCGCCGTCACCGCTCGCGAAGAAGCCGCGCCGCGTCTCCAACCGCGGCCGAGGAAGAAACTTGCTCCAAGCCTATGGCACCGCGTCGTCGTCGGCGACGCCGGTGGATGAAGCCCAAATAAAGCGGGACCAGATCGAAGCGAGGATCACCCAGCTCTCAACAGACGTCGACGCCGCGAACACGAAGCTCATCAACGTCATCAAGCCGCTGATGGACAACGCCGGCGGCAACGCGGGCGCGTTCGTCACGAGACTCACCACGCTGTGGAGTAACCAGCTCGCGGTGGCGACAAACGCGCAGACGCAGCTCGCCGGCACGGCGCTGACGATCCTTCAGAAGCTCGACGCCACGGTGACGTACCAGCAGCAAGTCTTGGAAGCGGCGACGCAGGCGGAGATTTTGTTGAAGAAAGAAAACGACGAACTCCGGTACGTTTTATCCCGGAGCGGAGTCGAAGGGGACGGCCTCGGCGCGCAGTGCGAGTACAGAAGCAAGCTCGGCGCGGCGGAGATCGCGTTCAACGCGACGAAATTTTCGCTGTGGATTCCGCATCCGCCGCCGAGCCCGCCGCCGCCGCCGAGCCCGCCGCCGCCGCCGAGCCCGCCGCCGCCGGCGGCGGCGGCCGGACGAAGGCGGCGAAGGCTCCTCCGCGCGGAGGAACCCGACGACGAGGACGAAAACGACGAGGGGTTCATGCCGCTCGTCCGTCGTCTGCTTCGCTTCGGCGGCGGTGGCGGCGGCGGCGGCGACGACGACGACGAAGCGTTCGAACGCGCCGAGGCGTCGCCCACGTCGTCGCCCACGTCGCGAAGGCGTCTGCTTCAGTCGGGCAACGCGAACTGGGACGTCAGCGACTGGCACGGATACGAGATCTTGCGCGAAGGCGTGACGGAGCAGTACGCCAGGGAGCCCTCGTACGTGCAGCACAGGACGGTTCAAAACGCGAACCGACTCGTCGGCGGGATTCTGCTGCATCAAGTCCGAAACGAGTTTGAAAAGTGCGACACGAAGCGCTTCGAGAAACTCGCGGGGCGGTGCCGCTCGGAGATGCCGTCGGTCAAACCCTTCGGCGTGGACCCGATCTTCCGTCGACCCCCGGTCGGCAGCGAGGACCCGAAGAACTTGTTCAACGCCGCGCTCGAGTCTGAGATTAACGCGTATTACGACACTTCGGATCCGCAAAAGAACGTCACGATGATGGACGTCGCGCAGCCGACGCCGTACGGGTTCATCCAGCGCGATATCCCTGGGTATCCGAAAGGGTTCCCAGTGTACTTCGACATCGCGGCGTCGCGCGATCACGTCGCGAACGTGATTCAGTACATCAAGGAGGGTTTATATTTCGACCCGCTCACGCGCGCCATCACCGCGCAGGCGGTGACGTACAACGCGAATTTGAAACAGATGGCGAACACGCTGTTGACGTTCGAGTTCATGGAAGCCGGGTTCATAGAAGTCACGTCGAAGATCACGAACATGAACGTGAAGTGGTACACCGACAAGAGCGACGATAACGACGATGACATCGACGACGGGTACGTCCAGGGCGTCATGGAGGGTCTCCTCGTCGCCATGATAGTCTACGGAGCGCTTCGAGAGATGCTGGATTTCGCGCAAAACTGCGTGAAAGAAGGCGGTCTCCTGAGCGGCATTCGCGTGCACTTCTCGCAGTTTTGGAACGTCATGGATTTTATAAACATCGCGTTGCAAATTCTCGCGGTGTTGCTGTGGTTCAACTACCAGGTCAAGCGAAGAAAGGAGCTGAGCCCGAGTCTGCGATACAACGTGTACGATAACCCGACGAGCCCGATTGCGAATTATTTCATGCCGTACAAAGGGCCTTCGAGCGCGAAGCCGATCGACCCTAATTACGTGTTGAACCCGATCGCCGCGGGCGCGAACGCGACGAACACGATGCATCGGTGGGAGCTGCCCATGGACGATTCCGGGATGCAAAAACTCGGGGAGCAAATGCAAGTCGCGCAAGAGCTCTCGAACCTTAGCACGACGTACTTTTGCGTTACCGGGGTGTCGTTCTTGTTCATGATCGCGCGCGCGCTGAAGTTTGTGAAGTTCCAGAGACACTTGGACCTGACCGTGCGCACGCTCTCGAGGGCGTCGCTCGACCTCGCGCATTTCCTCGTGGTCATGTTCATCTCCCTGCCGCGCATGATGATGATCGGTCACGTCATCGTCGGCGCCAGGGTGGAGTATCTGTCGACGTTGTCGGAAGCGTTCAACTTTCACTTCGAGATGTTGTCCGTCGGCGAGGGCGTGGAAAAGCTCGGCGCGCTGTTCGTGGACGAGAACGAGGTGCGGACGTGGGTGGACAACCTGTCGATATCGCTCTACGCGTTCTTCATCCCCACGTACTTGCTGTTCGTGCTCCTGAACATCCTCCTCGGCATCTTGTGCGACGCCTTCGGCGAAGAGAAGGAACTCATCGAAGGCTCGGACGAGCCGACGATGTACGACGACTTCAGCGCGCTCGTGTCGTACAAGTACGGTCTCTTCCGGAAACAGCACCCGAAGTACACGAAAATGATCGAGATACTGAGGGTTATGAAGGAGAGCAAGACGAGCGCGGCGGCGAAGACGCTGTCCGACGGCATGAAACAAGCCGGCGGCGGCGGCTTGCTGGCGCGTCTGAAACAAGCCGGCCTCGCGGAGCAGTCCGAAAAGTCGCTCGCGAGGGGCGCCACCGCGGACGACAAGAAGACGACCATGCTCGACTACAGAGCCGCGGCGCAGAGCATGAAGATGCGCCACGAAAACCTCGAGCAGAAGATTGGCGAGCACGCGCAGCAGGGGAAGCAAACCCTCGCGGCGAGGCTCGCGGCGAGGAAGAACCCGCGCGGCCCGGAAGCCGCGGCGCTCGCCGCGCGACCGCCGCCGGAGTCGTCCTCGTCCGCCGCCTTCGCCGCCACGGCCGCGTCGTCGTCGGACGACGACTCCGACGGCTTCCTCCCCGGGTCGCCGTCCGCGGCGCCGACGACGGACCGCGTCGCGCCGAGCCTCACGCGCTCGCGCGGCTCGATGATTGCGCGTCGCGACGCGCAGACGCGACAAATCGAAGACGACGCGGAGGCGTCGCGGCTACGCTTAAACGCGCGACGACGCGGCGGGATGTCGAAGAAGCAGAACTTCTTCGACAGCGCGGGCGCGGTCATGGAGAGCGTGTCCCCAATCCCCGACCGCGTCGTGCCGTCGACCTCGACGTCGATCCGAAGCCGAAGCGGCGCGCGCGAGGGGACGACGACGACGACGACACCGACGCGCGCGCCGTCGCAGAGCGCGCGACGGGCGACGTACGACTATCAAGAGGCGTCGCGCCGGGACGTCATGGAACAGATCGAAGCGCAGATCGACACGATGGCGGAGGGGAGCCGGGACCGGCTCATGCGCCGCCTGAGCTCGCGCGGCGGGAACAAAGTCTCGCCGATGCGCGGCGCGGGTCCCGGGCCGGTGATGGAGAGCCGCGAGCGCGCCCCGGGCTCGGGAGCCGGGCCGGTCACGGAGGACGTCTCCGGCGCCGACGACGACTTCGTCCCGGTCAAGTCGAGAGCGATGCGGAAGCTCGCCGTCGCCGCGAGGCTCGCGGCGAAGAAGAAGAGAGGAAAAGGAGGCGACGACGTCGACGTCGAGCGCGGCGAGGCGAAAAGCTTCGACGAAAACGGCGTGGACGTCGCGTCGTTGACCAAGACGGACCCGATGACGCAGGCGGATCTCGCCGCCGAGGGCGGCGGCGCCGCGCTTCTCGTGGACCTCTTCAAAGTCGCCGAAGACGTGGACACCGACAGCGACTCGGAGATCGACGAGAGCGAAAAGGCGAGACGAGACGCGTCGAAGCTCGTGAAGCCGACAGGGCGTAGCGCGTGGAGCGCGGTGAGCAAGTACGCCGCCCTGCCGCGACGCGCGACGGTGGACGTGAGCGACGACTGGAAAGACCTGATGGACGACTCGTGGCGCGAGTTCATGCACGAGATCAAACGCAAAGAAGCGATGAAACGCGAGGCGAGGATGTTCCGCCTGAACGGCACGCTCTACACCGAGGTGGAGATTGAAAAGTTCCTCGCGAACGCGGAGCGCGGCGTCCGCGCGTCGGGATACTTTGGCTACGAGCCGCCGCCGCCGTCGGAGATCGACGCCATCCTCCGCTCGATCAAGTCGGGCAAAATTCAGCAGCACTGGACGTTGACGTACGACAGCGACGACGAGAGCGAAGACGAGGACGAGGTGGTCAACGCGTGCAAGGACATTCAAAAGATCCTCGTCGATAAGCTCGAGCGGTACGTGCAGAGAGAGCTTGACTCGCAAGAGCGGACGATCAGGTGGCAGGCGGACGTCGAGGAGGCGATGCGCGTCATCGAGGAGGAGCTCGTGACGACGCATCAGGTGATGTCCGCGATGGCGAAGAAGAGACAATCGGGCGCCGAAACCGACGCGGTCATGGACGGCGTCGCGAGGGAGCGGCTGTGGGCGACGCTCGAGGCGAAGCGCGCGCTGAGAGGCGCGCTGCAGGGCGCGCCCGGCATCTCGCTCGACGAGGACGACGACGGCGGCGGCGGCGGCGGCGGCGCGGACGCGCTGTCGCCGTCGGCGGCGAACTTTGATTTCGACACGTCGTCGGATGAAGAGCGCGACGGCGGCCTCAAGCAGAGGTTCTTCAAGAAGGACGAGGACGGCGGCGAGGGGGGCGAGGACGTCGGCGGAGAGAAGAAGGTCGCGATGATGCGAAGGCACCGCGCGGCGAAGCAGATGGTCAAGGCGAGGAAGCTGGGCATGAGCGCCTACTGACGCCTCGACGCGACGACCGAATGCAAAAAAAAAACACGAGGCGTCGCGCCGGCGGAGGAGGATCGAGCGAATGAACGCGTTCGTCTCCATCCACGCCGGCGTTGATTCGCGTACATAGTGAATGATGCGGCGGACGTTTAGATTAGATAGCACGTCGCGTCGAATTATTTAATTCATCATCACGATTTATTTCAGCGACGCCTGATCTCCCTCAGCGGCGACGCAACTAACCAGCCGCGAGTGGACTAAGTTGTTAACCTTACTGACAGGATGCAGCAATAAAAACCTTCTTGTTCAGCCGCTGCCCTGCGTGACGAAAGAGCAGCGCTCATTCGCACTCCGCGCGTCTCGCACGCGCGGCCGACGCGATGGTGTTCCGCAGAGCCCTGGAGTTCGTGCGCGCGTGGCGAGCGCAGACGCAGGCGCGCACTCGCGTCGCGCGTTCCTTCTCGCGTCGCGCGCCTCCCCGACGTGCCGACGACGCCCTCGTTCGCGTCCACGATTCGTTCTCACGTTCGCCCTTCGTCGCCCTCCCTCCCTCGCCCCGCGCGTCGCGCGTCGCAGGAGCTCAACGCCATCAGGGCCGCGAACGAGAAGGCTCGCCAGGATATCGCGGAGGCGATGCGAATCCAAGACGAGGGTGCCGCGGCGAGGGTCAAGGAAGCGATAGGCGAGCTGAAGGTGAGCGAGGATGAGGTGCGAGAGGCCGCGAAACGCGTCGCCGCGGAAGTCGCGGCCGGCTCCGCGGGAACGAAAAACAAACGGAGCGCGGCGGAGGATGTCATGGAGAAGTACGCGCGCGCGATAGAGAACATGCCGATGGTGAAGCGCAAGCGCGACACGGACACGGACGAATAAAAGGTAACTACTAATCTAGCATCGTTAGAGTCGCGATATATCGTCGTATCATATTCGTGATGATGAGAGGCTTCGCGCGTCTATGTAGTTCCCCCCCAGCCCGTTCGTTCGTTCCCCCGCGCGTCGGTCGACGCGTCGACGCGGTCACACCTTCGCGGCGGCTCGCGCGCGCGTCGCGCGCGTGCGCCTCCCCGGCGCCGGCGCGGGCGCCGCCGCCGCCGCCGTCGTCGGCGACGCGCCCGAGGCATCCTCCGCCGTCGTCGGCGACGCGCCCGAGGCGACCTCCGCCGCCCCCCGCGGCGATTTCCGCGCGCGTTTCCCCGCGCTGCCGCCGCCCTCCACCGGCGTCGTCGCGTTCGCGGAGACGGAGCTCAGCGGCTTCCGTTTCCCCGTCGTCCCCGGCGTCTTCGCCGCCGCGCTCCGCCCCTTCTTCGACGCCGTCCTCGGCGCTTCCTCCGCCGCCGCCGCCGCCGCGTCCTCGCGGTCCTTCTTCGCCCTCGCCGCCTTCTCCGCCGCCGCCGCCGCCGCGGCGGCGGCGTCCGCCCTCGCGCTCGCAAGCTCCGCCTCCTGCGCGGCGAGCTCCTTCTCCATCGCGCCGCGCTGCGACGCGGCGACGGACGCGCGCTTCGCCATCACCGCCTCCGCCTTTTTTTTCGCGAGCAAAGCCTCCTCTGCCTCCGCCGACGTCATGTTCGCCGCCTCGGTCGCCGCCTTCAAGCGCGTCTCCAAGCTCGCTACGACGCCGACGAGCTCGTCAGCTCTCGCGGTCGCGTCCGCCGCGGCGCGGTGCGCGAGCGAAGCCTCCTCTTCGAGCGACGCGCGCAAGCTCTCGAGCTCCGTCGCGTGCGCGGCGGCGAGCGCCGCCTCCGCGGCCTCCGCGGCTTTTGCCGCCGACGCGGCCGACGCCGCCGCCTTCGCTTCGAGCATCGCCGCGGCTGTCTTCGCGCCCGCGGCGCGCTCCGTCGCCTCCAGCATCTCGCGCTCTAACCCCGCCGCCTTCTCTTCCGCGGCGGCCAGGAGCTTCTCCTGCGCGCGCACGCACGCCTTGGCGGCGGCTTCGAGCGTCTCCTTTTGCTTCGCGAGGTCGCTCGTTCGCCTCGCCTCCGCCGCCTCCAGCGCGTCGGCGCTGGACGCCGCGATCGCGCGCGCGTCGCGCAACTCCGCCGCGTGCGTCGCCCGCGTCTCCGCGAGTCTCTTCGCGTGGACGTCCTCGAGCGCGGCTAACGCTCGCGCGCGTTCAAACTCGGCGCGTTTCATCGAGTCCGCCTCGCCGCTCCTCGACTCGGCGCGCGCCTCCTCCAGCGCTTTCTTCACAGCCTCTTCGACCGCGGCGCGCTTCTCCGCCTCCGAGTTCGCCTTGTACTCCTCGAGCGCGCGCTCCGTGAACGCCGTCGCAGCCGCGATGTTCGCCTCCGTGGACGCGAACGCGGTCTCGTTCTCCTCGAGCGTCGCCGCGAGTTTTGCGGATTCCGCCCTGAGCGACTCGATTTCGGCGCGCAACGCCGACGTCTCCTCCTCCGACGCCGCCTTCGTCGCTTCCACGGCTCTCTCTCTGTCCTTCTCGAGCGCCTCTATCGCCGCCGCGGCCACGGTCGTCGCCGCCGCGGTCGCAGCCTCCACCGCCGCGGCCATGTCCGCCGCCGCCTTCGCGGCGGCGGTCGCCGCGGCGGTCGCCGCCGCCGCCGAAAACGCCGCCGTCTCCGCCGCGCGTCGCTCTTCGAGCTCGGCGAGCTCGGCGTCGTGCGACTCTCGAAGAGACTTCAACGCCGCCGCGGCTTCCATCTTCGCCTGCTCGATCGCGACGTTTCTCCTCCCCTCCTCCGCGGACGCGTCCTCGAGCGTCGCCTCCAGGTTCTTCATCGACGCTTCGTGCTCCGCCTCTCGCGCGGCGAGATTTTCTGAATGCGACGCGCGCAGCGCGTCCGTCGACGCCGAGTGCGACGCCTTCAGCTCAGCCACCTCCGTCTCTCGCGCGCGCTCGAGGTCCGCGAGCTCTCGCCTCAGCGCGGCGACCGTCTCCTCCGCGGCGTCCGCGTTCGCGCGCGCTTCTTCGAGCGCGAACGCGTGCTTCTCTTCGAGCGCGGCGACGGCGGCGGCGCGCTCGTCTTCCATCGCCGCCGCCGCCGCCGCAGCCGCCGCTTCGTGCGTCTTCGTCAGCGCCTTCTTCTCTTCCTCGTGCGCGCGCGACGCTTCCGCGAACGCGGCGGCGTGCGCGGTCTCGATCTCGGCGACGGTCGCCGTGCGCTTGGACTTGAGCTCTTCGAGTTCGGCCGCGTGCGAAGCCTCGAGCGCGGCGCGTGCCGTCTCGAGAGCTTTGATTTCGACGTCGCGCGCCGTCGCCGCCGCCGCGAGCGCGGCTTCGTGCGCCTCCGCCGCCGCCGCGAGCGCGGCTTCGCGCGCCTCCACCGCCGCCGCGGCGGTCTCCTCCGCCGCGGCCGCGCGCGCCGCGTCGGCTTCGGCCATCGCGGCCGCGTGTTTCTCCTCGAGCGCGAAGAGCGCGGCCGCGTGGGACGACTCCAGCGCCGCAGTCGCGTCCGCCGCCGCCGCCGCCGCCGCCGTCGCCGCCGCTTCGTGCGACGCCGTCGTCGCCGCGATCGCATCCTCCTTCGCCTTCGCCGCGTCCGCGAGTCGAGCGTCGAGCTCGCTCGCGTGCGCCTCGAGCGCGGCTGCGAGTTTCGCGTCGTGCGCCTCCATCAGCGACGCGCGCTCGGCGGCGCGCGCCGCCTCCGCGGTCGCCGCGGCTTTCTCCGCGCTCCGTCGCGCCGCCTCCGTCGCGCGCGCGTGCTCGCTCTCCATCGTCTCCATCGCCGCCGTCGTCTCCGCCGTCTTCGCCGCGATCGCCTCCGCGTGCGACGCCGCCGCCGCGGCCGCGTGCGCCTCCACCCTCTCCTTCGCGCGCGTCGCCTTCGCCAGAGCCGCCCGCGTCTCGTCCAGCTCCCTCTTCGCAAAAGCGTGCCTCTCGCGCGCCTCCGACAGCTGCGCTTCCAGAGACGCGCGCGTCCCGTCCAAGGACTCGAGCCGCACGAACATCTCCTCCATGACGGCTTTCTGCTCCTCGAACGTCGCCTGCACGCGCGCCATGTTCGCCGTCGCCTCCGCCGCGGCTTTCTCCGCGCTCGGGACGGCGGCTTCGGCGACGGCGCGCGCCGCCTCCGCGTTCGCCGCCGCGTCCTCCGCGTCCGCGGCGGCGCGCTCGGACGCTTCGCGCTTCGCCTCTAGCACCTTGCACAGGGCTTCCGTCTCCGCGCGCGCGGTCTCCGCGGCGTCGCGCGCCTCGATCGCGTTCGCGGCGATGACGCCCTCCTCGAGTCGCACCGCGCGAAGCTCCGCGAGTTCCGTCTCGAGCTTGGGGTCGTTCCGTACAAGCGAACGTCGGGGTGGAGTTGAAAGGCGTCAGTTGGAGTTGAAAGGCGTCGAGGGCGGGTATTGAAAGCGAGGGGTGGGCGGAGAGATGCGCCGGGAAAAGTCCTTAAGGATCGGCGTTCACCCCGCCAACGCGGTCGTATGGGGACCAGTGTATAGAACACACCTTGGTCATCTTCCCCTTCGCCGGGTGCTTCCCATTCTCCGCTTCGAGCTGCTCCATGCGCGCGCGGAGGTCCGTCATCTCCATGCGCATGCGAATCACCTCCGGAGGGCACTCCGCGAGCTTGCGGAGCTCGGCGAGCTCCGCGTTCGCGTCGTCGTCGTCGCCGGCGTCGCCCTTCTTTCCCTTCTTTGACAGGCTTTTCTTCAGCGCGTCCTCGCGCAGTCTGAGAACCATCTTCGTGGATTGGAGGTTCTTGTCGAGCCGCGACGACAGCTCCTCCACGTCCGCGAGCTTTGTAGCGAGGTCGCGGACGTTCTCTTCCGCGGCGGCGGCGGCCGCCGCCGCCGCGCGGTTCGCGCGCGCGACGTGCAGCTCGAGCTCTCTCGCGCGCGCGCCGCCGCCGCCGCCGCCGCCCGACCCGCCGCCGCCCTCGAGCGCGCCGAGCTGCGCGCGCAGGCGCACAACCTCCGCGGCGAGCTCCGCGGCGCTTCCGACGGCTTCCTCGTTCGCGGTCGCCTTCACCTTGACCATCTTCGCGCGCTGCGCAAACTTGAGCGTGGAGAGCGTCTCCTCCGTCTGCTGCGCCGCCGGGGAGACGCACGCGAGCAGCGTGCACCTCGCCGCGCCGCCGAGCGCCTCCTTCAAGAGGAACGTCAGCTTCGAGTCCCTGAACGGGACGTGCCTCTCCTTGCCGTCCGCGACGTCCACGAGCGCCTTGATGACGTTTCCGAGCGCGCTGAGCGACTTGTTGATCGCGCTCGCTTCTTTCAGACGCTCCCCCGCGCTGTCGGTGCTCTTCTGCCGCTCGCTCCCGGCGAGGTCGACGAGGTGCAAGAGCGCGCTTCTCTTCTGCACCGCCGCGCCTTTGAACGGCCGTCTTCGCGACTCCAACGACACGGTGAACACCGCGTGCGACCGCGACGACTCGCGGTTCATCTCGGTCTGACCGACGCGTCGGTTGTGGCTCCCGCGCGTGAAGACGTCGTAGGTTTCCTCCGCCGACGTCACCGCGGCTTCGGTGAGACCCTCCACGAAGACGCCCTTCTTCTCGTCCAGACGGATGACCGGCTGCGGTCCTCCCGTCGGATCTTCGCACAGCAAGTCCGCGACGGTCTCGTTGTAGATCTCGAGGTAGGAACACTTCACGGTGAAGTCGATGGACCCGCCGCCGCCGTTCGCGTCGGCGTCCGCGCCGGCGCCGGCGGCGGCGTTTTCTTTATCCTCGTCGTCCCCGGCGGTCGCCGCCGCGCCCTCGACCGCGTCCTTCTCGTCCTGGATCCTCTGAAAGATCCTCTGCAACACGCGCGGGATGAGACCGCGCTGCTCCGGGTCGCGCGCCCCGGCCGCGCCCGCGCCCGCGGCGTCGTGTTCCAGCGCGGCGGCGGCGGAATCGTCGTCGTCGGCGCGTGATACCACCGCGTGCTCGTCCGGGCCCTGCATCGTGTACGTCTTCCCCGCGCCCGTCTGCCCGTACGCGATGAGGCATCCGTGGTACCCCTCCAAGAACGCGTCCGTCACCGGGACGCCCACGGACTCGAACACCTCCGCCTGGGTCTGATGCTCGTCGCAGACGTGGTCGTATCCGTACGAGTGCGCGCTCGTCGTCTTCGCCGCGGCGTGCGCGGGATGGAGGATCTCCAGGGACGCGCCGCCCGGGTTGGCGCGCAGCGCCTTGACGTACCCTTGCGAGAGCTCGCGCGCGTTCGGCGGGCGGACGCGGACGAGGACCTGGATGTGGTCGCCGCCGTGCGCGGCGCCGTCCATGGCGAGCGTCGCGTCGGTCGGCAGGTCCCGTTCGCGCGAGATGAGATGCGTTTTCGCGGAGCGTCCGAGGCTGCGGGGACGCGACGCGACGCCGACGCGACGACGGCGGGTCTTCTTTGGTTCGCGGCGACGCGAGCGCGCGACGACGGGCGGTCGCGGTGCGAGCCGGCGCGCGCGGTGCGTGCGTGCGCGCGGTGCTGCCGTTCGGTGTGCCGTCCGTCGCGGGCGAACCGTCGAGCTCGTTCCCCCCTTCTCTTTGCTGATGAGACAGAAAAAATAGCGCAGGTTATGGGGTATCCGAACCAATTGCTCATACGCGAGTATGTGAAATCCGTACTACGAAAGTTCTCGGAAAACCCGAACGATAATCTCCGCGGGACCTCTCGGATGAAGAAGAGCGCGCGCGATACGCTTTTCGCGGCACACGTGTCGAGCGATGGCGGCGCGCGCGTGGTGCGCGGCTCGGCCGCGCGCGGGTCTCCATCGACCGGGCGTCATTCGATGGAGGGCCCCGCGAGCGATCGCGAGTCGCCCCGGCGGCGGCGCCGTCGAGAACGACTCCAGCGGAAGCGACGACGACGAAGATGTTCGCGCGGCGAGGAGAAATAAAGCGCGCTCTCGGGCGGGGGCGCTTTCGAGGAGCGCGGCGTCGCGCGCGGGGGGCGATCGTCCGCCGCCGCCGTCGTCGTCGGACGCGGGCGTTCGCCGTAAAGCGCTCGCGTACGGCTCCGAGCGCGCTCGACGCGGCCGCGGCGGAGGCGACGCGGGCGGACGCGGACGCGGCGGGGCGGCGTCAACGTCGACCGCGCGCGTCGCGACGGGCGAGAGAGAAACAGAAAGATCGCGGCGGGCGCCCCGACGCGCGTCGACGACGCGCCTCGGCGCGCCCCCCGCGAGATCGCGACCCGCGTCGAGCCACGACGCGCGCGCGCGAGAGATCGTCGCGAGGTTCGATCGCACGCTCCGACGCGGCGACCTCGAAGGCTGCGTCGCGCTCCTGAGCGACGCGCTGACGGAGGACGGCGCCGACGACGACGCCGACGACGGCTGGGTCGGCAGAACGCGCGACGACGACGAGAAAAAGCGTCGCCAATCCGGCGAAGAATCCGAATCCGCCCCCGCCGCGAACTCGAGCGCCTTCGCGCGCGCCATCGGCCGACGCATCGCCAACTCGCACAAAGACTTCCTCGGCGCGTGCGGCGCCCAACGCCGAATCGACCTCGCGCTGACGTACGCGTCGTCGCTGCCCCCCGATCGACGCCTCTACGCGTCTCTCCTCGGCGTGTGCGCGCGCGCCAGAGACTACTCCGCCGCCGTCGACGCGTTTCGACTCTACGCCGATTCCAGCCTCGCGCCGGACGCGTTCGCGTACAGCGGGCTCATCTCCGCGGCGGGGAAGGCGGGCGAGATGCGCGCGGCGAAGAAAGCGCTGTGCGACGCCATCGACGCCGGCGCGTGCGACGACGGCGTGTACAACTCGTTCATCGACGCGTGCGCGCGATCGGGCGATTGGGACGCGGCGAGAGAGACGGCGACGCGCATGCGCGACGACCCGCGCGTCCGGCCGAACGTCCGGACGTACAACTCGCTCATCACCGCCGCGGCCAAGGCGCGTAACGTTCGCGCGGCGAAAGAGGCGCTGAGGGAGTTGGACGAGGATTTGGGGCGCGACGCGGCGACGGACCGGACGTACGGCGCGGCGCTCGCCGCCGTCGCCGCGGGCGTCGGCGTCGCGCTCGAGACGGAGACGAGCGCGGCGGGCGCGGTCGACGCCGACGCCGACGCCGTCGCCGACGCCGACGTCGCGGCGACGGCAAAAGAGGCGACGGTTCAGATGGGAACCGTCGCGACCGTCACGCGAGGCGAGACCGCGGAGCTCGTGCGGTGGGGCCTGGAGGTGTACCGCCGCGCCGAGGACGCGGGCTGCGGGGGCAACGACCACGCGCTGTCGTCGCTGTTCACCGCGCTCGCGCGCGCGGTGGCCGCGGGCGCGTGGCCTGGGGACGACGCCGTGACTCGATGCGTCGGGATCGTGAACGCGCTCGTGCGCGAGTCGGACGATGTTTTGTCGGACAATGTTTTGTCGGACATCGAAAACGTCGGACGCGGCCGCAAAGCCAAGGCCAAGGCGCCCAAGCCGAACGCCGCGGTGTGGAGCGCGCTCGTCTCCGTGTGCGCGCGCGCCGGACGCGCGCGCGAGGCGCTCGACGCGCTCGAGCTCATGCGCGCGCGAGGGCACGCGCTCGATTCGTACACGCTCGCGAGCGCGCTGACCGCGTGCCGAGGCGGCGTCGCGGGCGCGAGCGCGGCGTCGTCGGACGCGAACGGCGTTTTCGCGACGGGACCGGCGGGGGGGCGGCGGCGGCGCGATGCGCTGGAGGGCGCGAGGGAAGCGAGGGAGGGGTTGACTGTGTTTGAGCGCGCGCCGAAGAGCGCGAGCGCGAGCGCGTACGTGAGGAACGCCGCGATCGCGCTGTACGCCGCGGTGGGTCGCGTGGACGCCGCGTTCGCGCTGTACGAAGAGATGAAGGCGGAGTCGGCGATCGACGGCGGCGACGACGCGAGGACGTTTTCTTCTTCTTCTTCTTCTTCATCCGCCGCCGCCGCCGCCGCTCCCGGGAGTTCCGAGACGACGTCCGCGTCCGCGATGGATACGCGCCGCCGCACGGCGCCGGACACGATCACGTACAACACGCTGCTCCACTCGTGCGGCGGACGCTCGGCCACGGACGGCGCGGAGTGGGCGTTTTCGCTGGTGCGCGATATGCGATCGGCGCGCGTCCCGCGATCCACGCGAACGTACGTGGGCCTCATGAACGCCGCCGCGCGCGGCGCGCCGATCGGCCGAGGCGCCGCCGCCGCGAAGGCGGTCTTCGACGCCGCGGAGGAGGACGACACCGTGGAGGGCGGCGCCGGGAACGCGTACACGTACACCGCGCTCATCGACGCGCAAGTCAAAGGCGGGGACCCGCGCGCGGCGTTCGACACGTACGAGATCATGAAGCGTCGGAACATCACGCCGTCGGTGGTGACGTTCGGGTGCCTGCTCAACGCGTGCGGGAACATCAAGTCGGCGGACGACGCCGCGAGATCTTCTGATTCTGATTCTGATTCTGCTGACGTGGAAGGCGTCGACCAATCAAACGACGACGTCGCCGGCGACGCGGTCGAACGCGCGTACGCGCTCCTCGGCGAGATGACCGAACGCGGCGTCTGCCCGAACGACCGCTGCCAAAACGCGCTCGTGCGCGTCGTCTCCGAGGCTGGACGCATCGACGACATGCTCGAAGAGGTCAAGGCGATCGCGCGCCGACGCGGCAGGTTCGAGCGCGCGACGTTAGAGGGCGTCGTCCGAGCGTTATGTCGCGCCGCGTACGCGGAGCGAGCGCTGCGCATCTTGTCGTGGATGGACGCGCGCGGCTACGCGCCCCGAGCGCCGACGTACCGCGCGCTCGTGCAGACGTGCGCGAGCGAGGGTCAGGTGGTGTGGGCGTGGACGCTGCATCAGAGGATGACGCGCGCGGGGCACAGGACGGATAAGGCGTCCGCGAGCGGCATCGTCAGCGCGTTGTGCCGCGCGGCGATGGCGACGGACGCGGGGGAAGCGCGGGTCATGTTGCGGAGGGCGACGGAGGTGTACGAGCGATGCGAAGCGTACGGCGTCGCGGTGGAGGGCGAGGGCGAGGCGAACCCGTGGGACGACGACGACGACGACGGCGGCGGCGGCGGCGGCGACGCGAACCGCGCGAGCGAACGACGCGGGATGACCGTCGAGGAGGAGCTCGCGTCGTTCGAAGCCGCCGCCGCGGACGACGACGACGACGACGACGACGGCGCCGCCGGCGCCGCCAGCCCCGCGTGCCCTCTGAAACTCGAAGCGCCGCGCGCGCGCCCGAACGACGCGAGGACGCCCGCGGGCGAGATCCTCACCGCGAGCGCGCTGCGCGATATGATCACCGCGAGCGCGCGCATCGGCGACGTCGCGTTCGCGTTGCGGCTCTACCGCGTCGACGCCGCCAGAGACGCGCTGCGCCCGTCAAAGGTCGCCTCCTCCTCCTCCTCGTACGAGCACAACGCGGACGACGGCGGCGTGCGCGCGAACGTGTACGAGGCGCTCGTAGAGGCGTGCTGCCACAACGGCGACGTGAACGCCGCGTTGGAGGTGTTCGACGACTTGAAGGCGAACGACGTCGTCGTGAGCAAGGTGACGCTCGCGTTTCTCGAGTCGCGGTGCCGACGCGAGGGCGTCCCGGACTGGCGCGTGTACGACGTGTGCGCGCAGATGCGGAAGCAGGTGAGCGCGAAGAAGGAGCGGAGGCTCGCGGAGAGCGTTCCGAGGAAGACGAGCTCGCATCACGTCCGCGGCGCCGTGGAGGTTGGGGGCTACGACGACGACGACGAAGGCGGCGACGGCGACGGCGACGCGTACGCCGGCGCCGACGGCTCTGTCGCGTCGGCGGCGACGGCGTCCGGCGGCGGCGGCGGCGGCGCGTCGTCGTACGACTTCTACGACGAGGACGAGGACGACTCATACGGCGCCGCGGGCGCGCGCAGACGCTCGAAAGAGTCCGAGGAAGCGTGGGAGCGCGCGCGACGCGCCGGCGTCAAGTCGAGCGCCGGCGGCGACCGCGCGAAGCGCGAC
>Ga0181560_10000231_pt1 | contig 48378 bp, 43 predicted proteins | sample 011ome_20_FD_133751 | JGI IMG/M metagenome (GOLD analysis project Ga0181560, IMG submission 133751) | Coastal salt marsh microbial communities from the Groves Creek Marsh, Skidaway Island, Georgia - 011509CT metaG (megahit assembly) | ecosystem: Environmental > Aquatic > Marine > Intertidal... | reverse complement strand
CAGTCCTGCAACCTGTTCCCGCATACGTCGGTTCTGGACAACATCACCCTCGCGCCTCGCAAGGTCATCCAGATCAGAGCGAGCCAGGCGCGAACGGAGGCACTCGCGCTGCTGGATCGTTTCGGTCCGGCGGGAAAGGAACACGGCTACCCGGACCGACTTTCCGGAGTTCGGGCTCAACGGGTCGCGATCGTCCGGGCGCTCGCCATGCAGCCTGAGGTCATGCTCTTCGACGAGATCACGTCTGCCCTCGACCCACTTCTCGTGGGCGAGGTTCTGGATGCAGTTCGGGAGCTCAAGTCAGGCGGTCTCACCATTGTCATGGCCACCCATGAGATGGGGTTCGCCCGCGAGGTCGCGGATCGGGACTCCTTCCTGCACGAGGGCATGGTGCGGTAGGAAGGAACCCCTCAGCAGGTGTTCGGCGATCCCCAGCAAGCCGAAACTCGTGAATTCCTATCGCGAATCCTGCTCTGAGCCGGCTGTGGCTCGGCGGCCACTCACGGTTGACCGCTCGATTGGACCCGTCAGATGCTTCGCGGGTCCAACCGCACATGCACAGGCCGAGACTTGCCCTCCGCTGAACGGGTCATGGTGATCGCCCCGAGTTCCCGACCTAGCCTGGCCGCTTCCCTCCGCTCGACCACGACGAGTCCACGTTGTCGATCCGGATCCTGGGGGCTCGGGTCCGGGATCGGCCCCAGGAGCCGGTGCGGGGCGGCAATCCTGGCTGCCACGGCTGAAATGTCCGCGCTCGCGCCGAGCAGCGCGGCGATTCGAGTCGCGGGGGGCAGGCCAGTTGCCTCGCGCTCTCCCAGCTCCCGCGAAGCGAACCACGGAGCATCCCAGCGGACCAGTGCCTGAACGATCGGCAGCGAGTTGTCTGCCGTGACAACCACAGGAGCACCCGGAGCCGCAAGGCCCGCCGCACTGAACCAGCGACGAGCTGTGTCCTCACCGGCGTCGAGACTCGGGCGTGCCAGCTGCGAACGAGCGTCCAGAATGAGCACGGCGCGGTAACCGCCCTCGCAGACCGGCTCGGCACCGGGCGTTGCAACTACGACGGATGGATCAGCGCTGATCGTCGTGAGGCGGTGACCACCGTGACTGCCCATGACGGGGATTCCAGCGAAGGCGCGTCCGATCTCTTCAACTGTTCGATCTGCACCGACCGACGTTGCCCGCAGGCGCACGCCCTGGCACTGCGGACATGACCATTTTCCTCGCATGGCGCCGCACCAGGAACACGATGGCGTGGTGCCGCGCCCCCGCAGGACCAGAGGGCCACCACAGTCGCAGCGAGCAGGGGTTCGGCAGTCCTGACAGGCAAGTCCAGGCACGTATCCCTTCCGAGCGACCTGAACGAGGACAGGGCCCTGCTTGAGACCGGAACGGGCGGCCTCCCAAGCAGTGTGTGGAAGCCGCGCCGCGGCGGCGGCCGGGTCGCGGGCCTCGTCCTGCTCGGTGATGGCACGAACACGTGGTGCCCGAGCGGCGACGGTCGCCTTGGTGGCAACAACCGAACGTGCCCACCCTGACTCGCACCACTGCTGAGTGATGACCGACCTTGCCGGTGAACCCACCACCAGATGGCATCCGCTCTGATGCGACCGCAGAGCTGCCACATCGCGTGCATTCCAGTACGGCGACTGAGGATCGACAAGGGAATCGTCACCGTCATCCCACACCACGATCAGACGGAGGTCGGTGGCTGGGGCGAAGACGCAAGCCCGCGTTCCGACGACGACGCGGACACCGGATCTGAGCACTCGAAGGAACTCGCGATAACGACGCTCCGGGCCGCTGTCGGCACTCAGGGTCGCCACGGCCTTCGCAGCGACCGCATCCGACAGTTTCGCTCGGACCCGGTCCACATCAGCGGCATCAGGCACGACAACGATGGCCGAGCCGCTGGGGGCCGACGTGACGGAGTAGACGAGAGCAGCTACCTCACTGGTCCAGTCACCTGCCGGGGCCATGGACCAGACGGCGCGCACCGGTGGCTCACTAGGAGGCTCGGCCAGACGCCGGAGCAGCGCCGGACCAGCTGTGTAGTCGTCCCAGGCCGACTCGGCTGGCACGACTGCTCGCCAGTCGCACGTGTCGACCACAGTCTTCTCGGCACGCGCATGCCGCGGAGGAACGGCTGATCGGACAACGTCACTGAACGTCCCTGCCCATCGTTCTGCCACAGCCTGGACCAGGCGAGCGGTGTCCGGGGTGAGCACGGGCTCGGGTCCAAGAACCCGCTCGATCGGCCGCAACTGCCCTTCATGCCTCTGCTGCGGGTCGACGGCAGTGACGAATCCATTCACAAGTCGTCCGGCGAACCGCACCCGTACGCGACTGCCCACGTCTGGTGATTCGGCGAGAGTCTCTGGGACCGAATAGTCGAACGACCGGTCCAGATGCGGCACCTGAGAGTCGATGCGAACCTGGACGATCCGCGGACCTAGGTGGGTGTCGCGGCTCATGACGCGATCATGCCGGACACCCCTGACCCGACGCTCGGGTGCAGGGCCTCAATGGAAGGCGGTTCATATCGAAAGAAAGAACCGGTTCCCGGTCCAAATCTGCAGATTTGGACCGGGAACCGGTTCAAATCGTGGGTTGTCAGTTGGAGGAAGCGGCGGCCTTGAGCTGCTCGGCGCGGTCGGTCGCCTCCCAGGTGAAGGTCGGGCCCACCGCCGTGCGCCGGGCCGGATCGTCGCTGTCGAGCAGGATGTTGCTGCCCTGAGGACGACCGAAGTGACCGTAGGCGCTTGTCGTCCGGTAGATCGGACGCAGGAGGTCAAGATCCCGGATGATCGCTGCCGGGCGCAGGTCGAACACCTCGAGAACGGCCGCCTGGATCGCCTCGTCGGGCACCACTCCGGTGCCGAACGTCTCGACGAACACGCCCACCGGATGCGCCTTGCCGATCGCGTAGGCGACCTGAACCTCGCACCGCGTCGCCAAGCCCGCCGCCACGACGTTCTTGGCCACCCAGCGCATGGCATAGGCGGCCGAGCGGTCCACCTTTGACGGATCCTTGCCCGAGAAGGCGCCGCCACCGTGACGGGCCATGCCTCCGTAGGTGTCGACGATGATCTTGCGGCCGGTCAGGCCGGCATCACCCATCGGGCCGCCGATCTCGAAGCGACCGGTCGGGTTCACCAGGAGCCGGTAGTCCCGGGAGTCCAGATCGATCAGGTCGAGAACGGGATCGACCACATGGCGCTTGATGTCCGGGGTCAGCATGTTGTCGAGATTGACGTCCTTGGCGTGCTGGGAGGACACCACCACGGTGTCGATCTTCACCGGCCGGTCGTCCTCGTCGTAGGCGATCGTCACCTGGGTCTTCCCGTCAGGTCGCAGGTACGGGACTGTGCCGTCCTTGCGCACCTCGGTCAGTCGCTCCGCGAGCCGCTGGGCCACGTGAATGGGCAGGGGCATGAGCTCGGGGGTGTCGTCGCACGCGTAGCCGAACATCAGGCCCTGGTCGCCCGCGCCCTGGCGGTCGAGCGGGTCGATGCTTCCCTCGGCTCGCTCCTCGAAGGCATCGTCGACGCCCTGAGCGATGTCCGGCGACTGCTTGCCGATGGAGAGCGAGATTCCGCAGGACTCACCATCGAAGCCCTTGGTGGACGAGTCGTATCCGATCCCGAGCACGGTCTTGCGCACCAGGTCCATGACGTCGGCGTAGCCGTTCGTCGTGACCTCACCGGCCACGTGGACCTGACCCGTGGTGAGCATGGTCTCCACTGCAACGCGACTGGTGGGGTCCTGCCTGAGCAGGTCATCCAGGATCGCGTCACTGATCTGGTCGGCCATCTTGTCCGGATGGCCCTCAGTGACGGACTCGGAGGTGAACAGACGATGTGACATGACGAACTCTCCCTTGCTGACGTCTTCCGCAGCCTCACTCGAGGATCCGCGCTTGCCCCCGCAGGGGCCTGGTCTGCTCCCGGAGCACCCCACCGCGTCTGGAGGGTTGCCGACCAGCAAGCCGGGACTTGTCGCTGGTTCTCTTAACCGAGGCAGAGCCTACAACAGGCGCAGCGAGACGCTAGGAATGGCGCGCGCGATGCCTCACGACCGCGTCCCAGACTCCGTCGGCGATCTCGGCCTTGGCCGCACGCGGCAGGTGCGTCACCTCGCCGGACACGTCCAGGATGAGCGCCTCGTTGGTCGGCTGGCCGAAGACGGCGTCATCGCCCACATCATTGGCCACCAGCAGGTCGCAGCCCTTGCGCGCCAGCTTGGCGCGGCCGAGCTCCTCCAGGGTCCCGGCACTGCCCGCGGTCTCCGCGGCGAACCCGACGATCACCGGAGCCGGGCCAGAACGCCGACGCACGAGGTCGGCCAGGACGTCCACCGTCTGCTCCAGGTGCAGATCCACCCCATCGACACCCTGCTTCTTCACCTTGGAATCGGCCGTCTCCGGCCGGAAGTCCGCGACCGCGGCCGCCATGACAAGGACGTCGGCGGACGATGCCTGCGCAGTCATCGCCTCGTGCAGTTCGCGAGCCGACTCCACCCGCACGACGGCGGCGCCCGCTGGCGGCTCCACATCCATGGCCGCGGCCACGAGCGTGACCTGTGCCCCGCGGGAGATGGCCGTGCGCGCGAGTTCAACGCCCTGGATTCCGCTGCTTCGATTACCCAAGAAGCGAACTGGATCCCAGGCCTCCCGAGTGCCTCCCGCACTCACTGTGACTCGCCATCCGGCCATGTCCGTCGTGGGCGGACGACGCAGGAGGTCCAGTGCTGCTGCCACGATGGCAGGCGGATCAGGCAGGCGCCCCGGGCCTGAGTCAGCACCCGTGAGCCTCCCACTGGCCGGATCGAGAACTCGGATCCCGCGCTCACGCAGCAGCGCGACGTTGCGCTGAGTCGCCGGATGCTGCCACATCTCCGTGTGCATGGCGGGCGCCATCAGCACCGGCCCGTGAGCGGTCAGGAGGACATTGGTGAGGAGGTCGTCCGCCAGTCCCTGCGTCGAGCGGGCGAGCAGGTCCGCAGTAGCCGGGGCTACGAGGACCAGATCTGCCTGCTGGCCCAGCCGCACGTGCGGGACATCGTGAGCATGAGTCCATATGTCGGTGGCGACGGGATGACCGGACAGCGCCTCCCAGGTTGCTGCGCCGACGAACTGCAGAGCCGCCTTCGTGGGCACCACGGTGACGTCGCACCCGGCCTCCGTCAGACCACGCAGAACCTCGCAGGCCTTGTAGGCCGCAATACCGCCCGCGACGCCGAGGACCACACGACGCGGCATGGCGGGAGGATCAGGCCTCGGTGTCGTCCGAGACGACTGTCTCCTGAACCACGACGCCCTCGAGCTCCTCGGGGGTCAGTGGCTCGCTGGTGAGCAGGCCTGCATCGATCTCGCGAAGGGCGATCGAGAGCGGCTTCTCCTGGACGTGCGTCTCGACGAGTGGGCCGACGTACTCCAGCAGTCCCTCTCCGAGCTGGGAGTAGTAGGCGTTGATCTGACGTGCCCGCTTGGAGGCGTAGCTGACGAGCGAGTACTTGGAGTCGGTCTTCTCCAGCAGCTTGTCGATCGAGGGGTAGGTGATGCCCTCCGGGTTGCTAACACTGCTCACGTCACTGCCTCATTCGCTTGCGGGGTCGCCACCGCCGGAGGCGGGACGGGGATCAGCCACCCATCCTAGCAAGGTCTGGGCGCACTCCCGCACGTCAGCGTTCACGAGCACGACGTCGAACTCGTCGGCCGCCGCCAACTCCTGCTGAGCGGCAGCCAGTCGCCGCTCGACCGCGTCGGGAGATTCCGTTCCGCGGCCGGTGAGTCGGGCCTCCAGGACCTCCCACGACGGCGGAGCCAGGAACACGAGGAGGGCGTTGGGCACGTGCGCGCGCACCTGCCTGGCTCCCTGAACCTCGATCTCGAGCAGGACCGGCGTTCCCGCGCTCCTGCGCTCATCGACCGGGGCGCGAGGGGTGCCGTAGCGGTTGCCCGCGAACGCGGCCCACTCCAGGAGGCCGTCAGTGGCGACCAGCTCGTCGAACTCGTCGTCGGACACGAAGAAGTACTCACGCCCGTGGACCTCGCCCTGCCGCGGCTCGCGCGTCGTGGCGCTCACCGACAGCCAGATATTCGGATCCAGGGACAGCGCCTTCGCCACGACGGTGCTCTTGCCCACCCCGGACGGACCCGAGACGACGACCAGAGGAGCGGGGCTCGCCGGCGCCATCATCGCTCTCCCCTGAGCTCCCGCACCAGCGACGCACGCTGGCGCTCACCCAGACCCTGGACTCGACGGCTCGGAGCGATCGCCAGGCTGGCCATCAGCCGCTCGGCACGCACAGGCCCCATCCCCGGGACTGACTCCAGCAGCCAGAGCACCTTCACACCGGCCCAGACCTGATTGCTCGCCGAACCGGAGATCACGTCTGCCGGATGAATGTCTCCGCCCTTCAACGCCCCTCGCAGTCGAGCGCGTTCCTGCCGCGTGGCGAGGGCCTTGTCCAATGCCTCCTGCCGCTGCGTGGCTGTGCGAGCAGGTACGGCGGAACGGGGAGCAGCCGTCATGTCCGGGGCGCCAGCGTCTTGGCGATCTCCCGTGCCGCCGACCCGGGATCGTCGGCTGCCGTGATGGGCCGACCGATCACGAGGAGATCCGCGCCGTCCGCGATCGCCTGGGCGGGGGTGGCGACACGTCGCTGATCGTCCAACGCCGCTCCCGCCGGGCGGACTCCCGGTGTGATCAGCGTGATGTCCGCCGGCACGACGGACCGTATTGCAGCAACCTCCTGCGGCGAGCACACAATGGCGCGAGCCCCGGCCGATACTGCGAGTAGCGCAAGCCGCACGGCCGCGTCCTCTGACGGACCGACCAGCCCGATCGCCTCGAGATCGGAATCGCCGAGCGAGGTCAGCACGGTCACGGCGGTGATACGAGTGTGCGGCAGCGCCTCGGCCGCGGCCTCGATCATCGCCACACCTCCGGCCGCGTGCACCGTCAGGTACGCGGGTGCCAGCGGCGCCACCGCCTTGGCTGCGCCGCCCACCGTCGCGGGGATGTCGTGGAGCTTGAGGTCCAGGAAGATGTCGATACCCGGGTGGTCGGCCGTCGAAGCAGCAGCACGCGCTGCGTGGACCGCATTGGCTCCGTCGCGACAGAACACCTCGAGACCAACCTTGAGCGTGGACACGACCGGGGCGACATCACCAGACCAAAGGCTCAGCACGTCCAGGGATGGAGCATCCATGGCCACGGCTATCGGCGCCCACGCCGGCCCTTCGCTACTCACTGATGAAGTCGAATTCATCATCGGCCTCCCGCGCGACATCTGCGGATCGATGGGCATAGGACACCGCATCGGCCAGCCTCCGGAAGCCTCGGTCGCCAAGGGCGCGCTGCAACTCCTCCTGAATCCGTGCCGGCGCCGAGGGATCGTGGAACACACTCGTGCCGACGGACACGGCATTCGCGCCAGCCAGAACGAACTCGAGTGCATCAAGCCCGTTCCGCACTCCCCCCATCCCGATTATCGGAAGGTCAGGGAACGCCTGACGAATCTGCCAGACGCAGCGCACCGCAACGGGGCGGATGGCCGGACCGGAAAGCCCGCCCGTCACGCCAGCCAGGTGCGGTCGCATGGTGTCGGTGTTGATCACCATGCCCAGGACCGTGTTGATGACAGAGACACCAGTGGCGCCCGCACGGACGACCGAATCGGTGATCTCGACGATGTCGGTGACATCGGGAGACAGCTTGGCGATGATCGGCATGCGCGGATCGCTATGACGCCGGACGGCGCTCACGACTTCGGCGGCAGACGATGCTCGGCACGCGAAGACCTGACCGCGATCTGCGACGTTCGGACACGAGATGTTGACCTCCAGCGCCGCAACACTGCGCACCGTGCGCAGACGCGCGGCGAGCTTCCCATAGTCCTCAACGGTGTCGCCGGCGATCGAGACGATGACTCGGGCGCCGCGCTCCTCGAGCCAGGCGAGGTCCTGCTCGATGAACTTCTCGATTCCGGGGCCCTGGAGTCCGATCGAGTTCAGCATGCCGCTGGGGGTCTCCGCCATGCGGGGCGTGGCCCGGCCTGAACGAGGCTGCAGCATCACGCTCTTGGTGACGATGGCCCCGATCTTCGTGATGTCGAAGAACTGATCGAGTTCGCGGCCCGCCGCCGCACATCCGGACGCGGTGAGAATCGGCGCAGGAAGGCTCAGCGAGCCAAGCGTGGTCCCCATGTCGACGTCGGGAACCGGAGTGGATCCCGGCATGGGACCGTGCGAGATGAGGGCCCGGGTCATCAGTGCCCTCCCGCCACGGGTGCGCCGAGGGTGTCGGCGGGCACGGTGCCGACATCAGACCAGCGCACCCGATCGCCTCGGAACACCGGCCCTTCAGTGCAGGAGCGCAGCATGCGCGTGACTCCGTCCTCTCCGATGACCGGCAGAACGCAGGTCATGCACACGCCAACTCCGCAGGCCATCGCCTCCTCGACCGCGCACTGACTGTAGGCCTGACGCTCCGCGGCGATCTCCGCCACCCGTTGCAGCATCGGCATGGGACCGCACGCGTACACCACCCCTGCGTCGTTCGCCTCCATCAGCCCTGGAAGGACATCCGTGACGCGCCCGCGGTGACCGAGAGATCCGTCATCGGTGGTGATCGTCAGCGTCGAAGCCAGCCTCTTCAGCTCGAGCGAGCCGAACAGCCTCTCCTCCGTTGCCGCACCCAGGACGACATCCACCCGGCAGCCACGCTCACGCAGCTGCTCAGCGAGCATGAAGAGCGGCGCCGACCCGTATCCACCTCCCACCAGCACCGTGGCGACCGACTCCTTGGGAAGCACGAACGGGCGACCCAGCGGTCCGACGATGTCGATCGGGTCGTGTCGCCTGCGGTCGACGAGCCACCGGGTGCCCTTGCCGTGAACGCCGACGACGATGTCAAGGGTGCCGCCGTACACGCCACGGGAGTGCACCTGATGGATGGCGAAGGCACGCCGAAGCAGCATGCTCGACTCCTCGCCTCCGATACCAAGGGTGACGAAATGCCCAGGCTTCGCCTTCTCCGAGATGCCCGGGGCCGTCAGGGAGAGCACGTGGTACGCCCCCGCCCGGCGCACATCGAGTACCTGGCCCTTGACCTGAACCGTCATTGTCCGAGCCTCTCATCGGAGGATTCCGCCGCTCGCAGACGGGCCAGATCGGCCCCATGCTCCTGCAGGGAGCGCACCGTCGGCTCCTCGTGCTGCAGCGAGTCAATTCCCTGAACTGCGGCGGCCAGGCCCTGGACAGTGGTGATGCAGGGAACTCCGCGAATCACCGCCGCAGTGCGGATCTCATAGCCATCGAGTCGAGGACCGACGCCGTAGGGAGTATTCACGATCAACTGGATGTCTCCGGCCAGAATGGCATCGACCGTGGTGGGTTCCCCCAGAGGACCGCGACCCTCATGCTGCTTGCGCAGCTCTTCGACGGGCACACCGTTCCGGCGCAGGACCGATGCGGTGCCCGAGGTCGCAACAATGCGGAAGCCCAGGTCGGACAGTCGCTTGATCGGGAAGATCGCACCGCGCTTGTCGCGATTGGCCAACGACACGAAGGCCGTGCCGGACGTCGGCAGTCCACCGCTGGACGCTGCATCCTGGGACTTGGCGAAGGCCGTTCCGAAGGAATCGTCGATGCCCATGACCTCGCCCGTCGACTTCATCTCCGGTCCGAGGACCGTGTCGACACCGTGGAAGCGCCCGAAGGGCAGGACGGCCTCCTTGACGGAGATCGCCGAGCCCTGCGGCATGGTCCCGCCATCGCCGTGGGCAGGCAGGAGGCCCTCCTCCCGCAGGTCGGCAATCGACTGCCCCACCATGACGCGGGCGGCAGCCTTGGCCACCTGGACGGCGGTCGCCTTCGAGACGAAGGGCACCGTCCGTGATGCACGCGGGTTCGCCTCGAGGACGTACAGGAGGTCGCCTGCCATTGCGTACTGCACGTTCAGCAGCCCGAGCACGCCCACGCCCTCGGCAATCGCACGGGTGGCCGTTCGGATCCGCTCGATGTCCTCAGCGCCCAGCGTGATCGGCGGCAGAGCACAGGCAGAGTCTCCCGAATGGATCCCCGCCTCCTCGATGTGCTCCATGACACCGGCGAGGTAGAGGTCGGTACCGTCGAAGAGGGCATCGACGTCGATCTCGACAGCGTCGTCGAGGAAGCGATCGACCAGCACCGGGTGCTCAGGGTTGATGTCCGTGGCGCGCGACAGGTAGTCCGCCAGCATGTCGTCGTCGTAGACGATCTCCATGCCACGACCGCCAAGGACATAGCTCGGACGCACGAGGACCGGATAGCTCACCTCTGCGGCGATGGCCCGAGCCTCCTCGAAGGTGAATGCCGTCCCGTGCTTGGGCGCCAGCAGCCCGGCATCGGCCAGCACGCGACCGAAAGCCCCGCGCTCCTCGGCAAGATGGATGGACTCCGGACTCGTGCCAATGACCGGAACTCCGGCGTCCTTCAAGCCCTGCGCCAGGCCCAGCGGCGTCTGACCACCGAGCTGCACGATCACGCCGACCAGCGTTCCCGCCTGCCCTTCGGCGTGGACCACCTCGAGGACGTCCTCGAGCGTCAGCGGCTCGAAGTAGAGGCGATCAGAGGTGTCGTAGTCCGTCGACACCGTCTCCGGATTGCAGTTCACCATGATCGTCTCGAAGCCCGCGTCACGCAGGGTCAGTGCCGCATGCACGCACGAGTAGTCGAACTCGATTCCCTGACCGATGCGGTTGGGTCCGGAGCCCAGGATGATGACCTTGCGTCGATCGCTCGGCACCACCTCGGTCTCCTCGTCGTACGACGAGTAGTGGTACGGCGTGCGCGCAGCGAACTCGGCCGCACATGTGTCGACGGTCTTGTAGACAGGACGAATTCCGGTCTCGTATCGAATCTGCCGAACCTCAGCCTCCGCCAGTCCCCTGAGGCGACCGATCTGCCGATCCGAGAAGCCCATCCGCTTGGCGCGAAAGAGAAGGTGACCGTCCAGCGACTCAGCGGCACGGACGACGTCGGCCATCTCGTTGATCTGACAGATCTGATCGAGGAACCACGGATCGATTCCGGTTGCCTCGTGGACCGCATCGATGCCCGCGCCTGCCCAGAGAGCACGCTGGACCTCCGAGAGTCGACCGTCGCGCGGTACGCGCATGATCTCCAGCAGTCCGGGAACATCCACCTCTGACGGGCTCTCCGGCCACGAGAAGACGGCCTCATCCCTCTCCAGGGAGCGCAAGGCCTTCTGCAGGGCCTCGGGGAAGCTGCGGCCGATGGCCATGGCCTCGCCGACGCTCTTCATGGTCGTCGTCAGGGTCTGGTCGGCCTGAGGGAACTTCTCGAAGGCGAACCTGGGCACCTTGACGACGATGTAGTCGAGCGTGGGCTCGAAGGACGCCGGGGTCTCCTGGGTGATGTCGTTCGGGATCTCGTCGAGCGTGTAGCCGATGGCCAGTCGCGCGGCGATCTTGGCGATCGGAAAACCCGTTGCCTTGGATGCCAGTGCAGATGAACGCGAGACCCGCGGATTCATCTCGATGACGATCAGTCGGCCATCCTCAGGATTGATGGCGAACTGGATGTTGCAGCCGCCGGTGTCGACGCCGACGGCACGGATGATGTCGATACCCACATCACGCAGCCGCTGATACTCGCGATCGGTGAGTGTCAGGGCGGGAGCTACCGTGATGGAGTCCCCGGTGTGCACTCCCATCGGGTCCAGGTTCTCGATGGAGCAGACGACCACCACGTTGTCGTGACGATCGCGCATGAGCTCGAGCTCGTACTCCTTCCAGCCGATGATCGACTCCTCCAGCAGCACCTCCGAGGTCGGGCTCGCCTGGAGGCCGGCACCGGCGATACGCCGAAGATCGGACTCTTCGTAGGCGATTCCCGAACCTGCACCCCCCATGGTGAAGGAGGGACGGACGACGACTGGGTATGCGAGGTCATCGACTGCAGCCAGACAGTCATCAAGGCTGTGGCAGATCGCTGAACGTGCGCTCTCCGCCCCGACCTCCTTGACGATGCCGCGGAACTTCTCACGGTTCTCGCCACGCTCGATGGCATCAACGTCGGCCCCGATGAGTTCGACGTCGTACTTGGCGAGCACCCCGTTGTGGTGGAGGGCCATCGCCGCATTGAGCGCAGTCTGCCCGCCGAGTGTGGGAAGCAGGGCGTCGGGACGCTCCTTGGCGATGATCCGCTCCACGAACTCCGGCGTGATGGGCTCGATGTAGGTCGCGTCCGAGAACTCCGGATCCGTCATGATCGTCGCCGGATTGGAGTTGACGAGAATGACGCGAAGGCCTTCCTCACGCAGCACACGACAGGCCTGCGTCCCGGAGTAGTCGAACTCGCAGGCCTGTCCGATGACGATCGGGCCCGAGCCGATCACCATGACCGACTTAATATCCTCGCGGCGCGGCATCAGGCGTTCCGTCCCTCTCGTGCAGTGCTCATCAGGTCTGCGAACTCGTCGAACAGGTAGTCGGCATCGTGTGGCCCAGCAGCCGCCTCCGGGTGGTACTGGACGCTGAACGCCGGCACATCGAGGCACCGAAGGCCCTCGACGACGTCGTCATTGAGGCATACGTGGCTCACCACTGCCCGTCCGTGAGGTGTCGCGAACTCGCCATCGCGAGGAGCATCGACTGCAAAACCGTGGTTGTGCGCGGTGACCTCGACGCGACGCGTCGCAAGATCCATCACCGGCTGGTTGATGCCGCGGTGCCCGTACCGAAGCTTGTAGGTGCCCAGACCCAAGGCACGTCCTAGGACCTGGTTGCCGAAGCAGATGCCGAACACGGGCACCTTGCGCGACAGCAACTCTCCCATCACGGCCACCGCATGATCTGCGGTCGCCGGATCACCGGGGCCGTTCGAGAAGAAGACACCATCGGGATTGAGGCCGAGGACCTGCTCAGCTGTCCAGTCCGCCGGCACCACATGCACTTCGATGCCCCGCAGCGCCATCTGGTGTGGTGTCATCGCCTTGATGCCGAGGTCGACCGCAACAACGGTGAACTTCCTGTCGCCCACCGCCGCCACGACATACGGCTCGGTTGTCGTGACATCCGAGGTGAGGTTCGCACCTGCCATAGCGGGGCTGGACTGCACTCTCGCCAGCAGATCCTCGGGTGTCGCCTGCGCATCGGGACCGCTGAAGATGCCCACGCGCATGGCTCCCCGCTCACGCAGGTGGCGCGTCAGTGCTCGGGTGTCGACGCCGCTGACGCCCACCACGCCTTGATCGATGAGGTCGTCCTCGAGACTGCGAAGAGCCCGCCAGTTGGAGGTGACTCTCGACGGCTCACGCACGACATAGCCGGAGACCCAGATGCGGCTGGACTCCTCGTCCTCGTCGTTCATGCCCGTGTTGCCGATATGGGGAGCCGTCATGACGACAACCTGCCCCCTGTAGGACGGATCGGTCAGCGTCTCCTGGTAGCCGCTCATGCCGGTGGCGAAGACCGCCTCCCCGAAGGCGGTGCCGATGGCACCGTAGGCATCGCCGTGCATCGTGCGACCGTCCTCCAGAACGAGGACGGCGGGCGGGCGGGGTGTGCGGGTCATCAGACTCCTGTCGAGAACGTGGCCATGAGGCCATCCAACACAGTGCGGTGATCGGACGATGCATCCGCCCGGAATCCCGAGTCGAGAACGCGGTCGCCGAGCCTCCACGTGACCACGATCAGGCTGTCCTTGGCCCTGACGGTCCCGGCTACGCCGCGATCAGTCCGGATGGCGACGATGTCGGCTGCCGGGATGAAGACACCCCGTGCACCCTGACGGTCCAGCCAGATTCCCTCACTGGCCCAGGACAGGTCAGCTCGGCTTCGCACGCCGAGATCATGCACCGCAATGCGATCCATCCAGTCCCCATGGACCCCCGTACCAGCGAAGAGTCCGGGTACAACGAGCGTCTCCGGCCAACCGACGGGCGGAAGCTGAGCCGGCTCGGGCAGATCGGCTTGACGCCCCTGCCGCGCACGCCAGCCCCGCCGCATCGCCCACAGCGCGAGGACGATGAGCAGTACGACGACGAGGATGAGCACCAGACGCGCGGGCCAGTCGGTGACCTGGGCCTGCTCCACGTAGTCGGCCGCGTTGATTCGCGCACCGGACTGGGACGGCGTCATACGAGTGCACCGTCCAGCACCGTCGGGGTGCCCGCATAGATCGTGTGCACCACACGTCCGGGCAGGGAGCGACCGGCATAGGGCGAATTGCGGCTCTTCGAGGCCAGCTTCATCGGATCGACAAGGTATGTCGCCTCGGGGTCGACAACAGCGATGTTTGCGATCGCTCCCGGCACAAGTTCGTGACCCTGAGTGCGGACGCGGCCGATGCGCGCCGGTGCGACGGACATGCGCTGGGCCAGGTCGCGCCAGCCAAGCCGTCCGGGAATGACCATCGTCTCCAAGGCAACTCCGAGGGCGGTCTCGAGACCGAGCATGCCCATGGCCGCGGCCGCCCATTCGCAGTCCTTGTCCTCATGCGGGTGCGGGGCATGGTCTGTGGCGATGACGTCGATCGTGCCATCTGCGAGGGCCTCGCGCAGAGCCTCGACATCCTTCGCAGTCCGCAGGGGCGGGTTGACCTTGAAGAGCGGGTTGTAGGACTCGACGAGATCCTCGGTGAGAACCAGATGATGCGGTGTCACCTCCGCAGTGACCGGAATCCCTCGGGACTTGGCCCACCGGATGACGTCGACGGATCCGGCTGTCGAGACGTGACAGACATGAAGCCGAGATCCCACATGCTCAGCGAGAAGGACATCGCGAGCGATGATCGCCTCCTCCGCCACCGCTGGCCAGCCCGAGAGCCCGAGTCTGCCCGACAGCTCGCCCTCGTTCATCTGGGCGTTCTCGGTGAGCCGCGGCTCCTGCGAGTGCTGGGCCACGACCCCGTCGAACGCCTTCACGTACTCCAGGGCCCGGCGCATGAGAACGGCGTCGTCGACGCACTTTCCATCATCACTGAACACGCGGACCTCCGCCGCGCTCCGCGCCATCGCGCCGATCTCGGCCATCCGCTCACCGGCGAGGTCCACGGTGACCGCGCCTACGGGGCGTACGTCGACCAGGCCTGCCTGCTGGCCCAGGCGCCACACCTGCTCGACCACACCGGCAGTGTCGGCGACCGGACTCGTGTTGGCCATGGCATGCACGCAGGTGAAGCCACCGAGCGCCGCCGCCTGGGATCCCGTCAGGACTGTCTCCGCATCCTCTCGACCAGGCTCACGAAGATGCGTGTGGAGGTCGACGAAGCCGGGCAGAGCCACAAGCCCATCGGCGTCCACGACCTGCCCCTGTCCTGTGCCGACAGGAGCGAGATCGACGATCACGCCGTCGGCCAGGACGATGTCCACGGCAGCCTCACCGTAGGGACGGGCCCCGCGCAGAACGATCGTCATCGGATCTCCTCCTTCATCAGATGTCCTCTTTCGCGCCGCCGAGAAGCAGGTACATGACAGCCATCCGCACGCTCACTCCATTGGCCACCTGTTCGACCATGACCGAACGTGGTGAGTCTGCAACATCGGCAGAGATCTCCATCCCGCGGTTCATTGGACCCGGATGCATGACGATCGCATGCTCAGGCAGCAGGTTCATCCGTGCTGAATCGAGACCATAGAGACGCGAGTACTCCAGAACCGAGGGGAAGTAGGCCGCCTGCATGCGCTCGGCCTGTACCCGCAGCATCATCACTGCATCGACGTTCGGAAGCACTGCGTCGATGTCATATGACGTGTGACACGGCCACGACTCGACGCCGAAGGGCATCAGGGTGGGAGGGGCGATCAGGGTCACGTCAGCACCCAGGGTTCGCAGCAGCAGGACGTTGGAGCGGGCCACCCGACTGTGCAGGATGTCGCCGACGATGGCGACGCGAACCCCCGTCAGATCACCGACCCCCTCACGCAGGTGGCGCCTGAGGGTGAAGGCATCAAGCAGTGCCTGCGTGGGATGTTCATGCGTTCCGTCGCCCGCATTGATGACGGGTGCCTGGATCCAGCCCGAAGTCGCAAGTCGATGCGGAGCTCCGCTCGCACCATGCCGGATCACAACGGCATCGGCGCCCATCGCCTCGAGCGTGAGAGCCGTGTCCTTCAGGCTCTCTCCCTTCGACACCGACGAGCCCTTGGCTGCGAAGTTGATGACGTCGGCGGAGAGCCTCTTGGCCGCGAGTTCGAAGGAGATTCGTGTACGGGTGGAGTCCTCGAAGAACAGATTCACAACAGTGCGCCCACGCAGCGTCGGCAGCTTCTTCACTGACCGATCGGTGGCAGCCGCAAGGTGAGCAGCCGTGTCCAGGACAAGCACAGCCTCCTCGTGCGTGAGGTCGCCAGCGGAGAGGAGGTGCTGCATCACGCCCCCTCGAGTATCGCGACCCGGTCCACACCGTCGACCTCTGTCACCTCTACACGGACCTGCTCCTCGACGGACGTCGGGAGGTTCTTCCCCACGTAGTCCGGTCGAATCGGGAGCTCTCGATGGCCGCGGTCGACGAGCACGGCAAGCCGCACAGAGGCCGGACGTCCCAGGTCGTTCAAGGCATCGAGAGCTGCCCGAACAGTCCTTCCGGAGAACAGGACGTCGTCGACAAGCACGACGACTTTGCCATCGATGCCGCCCGGCGGGATCGATGTCGTCTCCAACGCCCGTGCAGGGCGCAGACGGAGGTCATCTCGGTACAGGGTGATGTCCAGTGATCCCACCGGCACCGATGAACCCTCGATGCTCTCGATCGCCCGGGCAATGCGCTCCGCAAGGGCAACGCCGCGCGTGGGGATGCCGAGAAGGATCAGCGAGGAGGAGCCTCGCGCCTTCTCGACGATCTCGTGTGCGATGCGTCGTATGGCGCGGCCGATATCTGCGTCGTCGAGAACGACGCGGGCACGTGAATCCACGATGACCCCCTTCCCCGCCTCTCAGGACGGGCTTAAAGGTGGACGAACATTCCGAGCCTAGTGCAAAGTCAGACGGCTCTCGCCGGTGCGTCCCCGCTGGAGCACGCCGTCATTGACTGCGGCGCTGTCCTACACGCCAGTACCGGGGCCTGCGCTTCCCATCTTGTGCACCCGCATGCCGTTGGTGGTGCCGGGCACGCCGGGCGGCACGCCAGCGACGATGACAACACGGTCGCCGGCCGTAGCGCGCCCGATGTTGAGCAGCGCCTTGTCGACCTGGACCACCATGTCGTCCGTGTGCTTGACGGAGGAGACGAGAAACGTCTCGACACCCCACACGAGCGAGAGCTGGCTGCGGGTACGGGGGTTCGGCGTGAAAGCCAGCAAGGGAGTCCGACTGCGCCAACGAGCGATGAGTCGGGCACTTGAGCCGGTCTCGGTGAAGGCGATCAGGTGGGTGGCATCCACCCCTTCGGCGACACCCACGGCCGCGTGCGTCAGCGCGCGGGCGGTCGACCCCGTCCAGGGATCGGACAGGTTGGGCAGTTCGTGGAGGGCCCACATCTCGACATGCTCGATGATGCGGGCCATCGTCTCGACGACCAGGTTGGGATGGTCACCCACGCTCGTCTCACCCGAGAGCATGAGCGCGTCAGCACCATCCAGAACGGCGTTCGCGACGTCGCTGGCTTCCGCACGAGTCGGACGGTTGGCGACTGCCATGGAGTCCAGCATCTGAGTCGCCACGATCACGGGCTTGGCGGCCTCGCGGCACAGGTGAATCGCCCGCTTCTGGACCAGCGGGACGGCCTCCAGGGGCAACTCGACGCCGAGGTCCCCCCTGGCGACCATGACCCCGTCGAACGCCGCGATGATCTCCTCGAGGTTCTCGATCGCCTGTGGCTTCTCGACCTTGGCGAGGACGGGCACGCGAACACCCTCCTCGTCCATGATGGCGTGCACATCGATGATGTCAGCGGCCGAACGGACGAATGACAACGCGATCATGTCGGCACCGATGCGCAGCGCCCAGCGGAGATCCGCCCTGTCCTTGTCAGAGAGAGCCGGAACACTCACGGCGACGCCCGGCAGGTTGAAGCCCTTGTTGTCGGAGACGCGTCCACCCTCGATGACCTCGGTGAACACCTTGGTCCCCTCGACCTTGGTCACCTTGAGCTCCACGCGACCGTCGTCCACGAGCACCATATCCCCGGGCGTGACGTCCGCCGGAAGTCCCGCGTAGGTCGTCGACACCATCTGCTTGTCGCCGGGAACCGGATCCGTCGTCACGATGAATTCGTCGCCGTTCTCCAGCAGCACCGGGCCGGATGCAAAGGTCCCCAGCCGAATCTTCGGTCCTTGAAGGTCCACGAGGACTCCGACGCCCCTATGAGAGGCATCTGACGCCTCACGCACGTGGCGGTAGACGACCTCGTGCTCGGCATGCTTGCCGTGGGAGAGATTCAGCCGGGCAACATCCATGCCAGCCTCGACGAGCCCCGTGATGGCCTCCAGCGAACTGGTGGCCGGTCCGAGGGTGGCAACGATCTTCGCGCGACGCATGAGGGGAACCCTACCGGTAAGCGATTGCAGTGAGATGAACGTCAGACGAGCAGTGGGCGCGCCGTCGACGGAATGGGTGATGGCAGGTTCGTCGTGCCCATGAGGAAGGCATCCACGCTCGCTGCCGCCGCACGTCCTTCGGCGATGGCCCAGACGATGAGCGACTGCCCACGACCCGCGTCACCTGCGACGAACACACCCGGCACGTCCGTCGAATAGTCCGCCTTGCGGGCGAGGGCGCCCCTGTCCGTGAGCGGAAGTCCGAACTGGGCGGAGAGGCTGTCGCCCTCGGGCCCGACGAAGCCCATTGCAAGGAAGACGTAGTCCGCAGGGATCTCCCGAGTCGACCCCTCCACCGGGCGGAAGCCGCCTTCATGGGCCTCCACCTCCACCAGTTGCAGGGCACGCACATTGCCCCGTCCATCGTCGAGGAACTGCTCTGTGGAGACCGCGAACATCCGCTCGCCTCCCTCCTCGTGCGCGCTCGAGACCCGGTAGGTCATGGGATAAGTGGGCCAAGGCTGGCTGTCCGGGCGGTGTGCCGGCGGTGTCGGCATGATCTCCAGCTGGGTCACCGACGCCGCACCCTGACGGTGAGCGGTACCCAGGCAGTCTGCACCCGTGTCTCCGCCGCCGATGATCACGACATGCTTCCCAGCCACGTCGATCGGCGAGGACTCCAGATCACCCTGCTGCACCCGATTGGCCAAGGGCAGGTACTCCATCGCCTGGTAGACCCCGGCAAGGTCACGCCCGGGCACCGGAAGGTCACGCCAGGCCGTGGCCCCGACAGCCACCACGACTGCGTCATAGCGCTGCCGGAGGTCCTCACCCGTCATGTCGATCCCGACCTCCACGCCAGGACGGAACTTCACGCCCTCGGCCTCCATCTGGGCCAGACGCTGGTCAAGATGGCGCTTCTCCATCTTGAACTCTGGAATCCCGTAGCGGAGCAGGCCCCCGATGCGATCGGCCCGCTCGAACACGGCAACCGTGTGACCGGCCCGAGCCAGTTGCTGAGCGGCCGCCAGTCCGGCGGGCCCGGAACCGATCACGGCCACCGTCCGCCCGGTCAGTCGGTCCGGCGGCTGTGGCGTGACCCAGCCCTCGTTCCAGGCACGATCGATGATCGACACCTCGACCTGCTTGATGGTGACAGGATCCTGGTTGATTCCCAGAACGCAGGCTGTCTCGCACGGCGCAGGGCAGAGCCTGCCGGTGAACTCAGGGAAATTGTTGGTGGCATGCAAGCGCTCGATCGCGTCCTGCCAGTCTCCGCTCCACACCAGGTCATTCCACTCAGGAATCAGGTTGCCGAGCGGGCAGCCGTTGTGGCAGAACGGGATGCCACAGTCCATACAGCGTCCAGCCTGCTTCTCCAGCCGATCGCCGTCGAAGTCCTCGTAGACCTCTCGCCAGTCCTGCAGGCGAATATCCACCGGCCGTCGTGCCGGCAGCTCGCGCCCGGTGGTCAGGAAGCCCTTCGGGTCAGCCATTGAGTCCTCCCATGATCGCGATCATCGGATCCATGCCCTTCTCCTCTGCTTCCGCCTTCACCCGCAGGACACGTTTGTAGTCACGCGGCATGACCAAGGTGAAGCGCCGTGCCGATGCTGGCCAATCCGCCAGCAGGGACGTCGCCACCGCAGACTCGGTCTCCTCAGCGTGCGCACGAAGGAGTCCATGAAGCCGGTCATAGTCATCAGTCGAGAGAGGATCGAGGTCCACCATCTCGCGGTTCACGTGCTCGGGATCGAGGTCGAGCACGTAGGCGATTCCGCCGGACATGCCCGCCCCGAGGTTGCGTCCGGTAGCGCCGAGAATGACTGCGATGCCGCCGGTCATGTATTCGAGAGCATGGTCGCCCACGCCCTCTACAACCGCTGTGGCACCCGAGTTGCGAACACAGAAGCGCTCACCGACTCGACCTCGCAGGTAGATCTCACCACTCGTGGCTCCGTATCCGATCACGTTGCCCGCAATGATGTTCTCCTCTGCGACAAGAGTCGCAGCCCGATGAGGCCGCACGACCAACCGACCACCGGAAAGTCCCTTGCCGACGTAGTCGTTGCCGTCGCCCTCAAGTCGCAGGGTGATGCCGCGCGGCACGAAGGCACCGAAGGACTGGCCGGCCGAGCCGATGAAGGTGAGGTCGATCGTGCCATCCGGGAGCCCTTCCCCACCATGGCGCCGCGTCACCTCCGAACCCAGCATGGTGCCGACCGTTCGGTTGACGTTGCGGATATCCATCTGCGCCCGAACGGGCTCCCCGTGCTCCAGAGCCGGGGCGCACAGCGCGATCAACTCCCGATCGAGCGCCCGGTCAAGGCCGTGGTCCTGTGTTGTCGTCTGCCGGCGATCCGCGCCCTCGGGGATCTCCGGCATGTACAGGATCGGCGTGAGGTCGAGCCCGGACGCCTTCCAGTGCTCGACCGCGCGCTCTACATCGAGCATGTCGACCTGCCCAATGGCCTCGTCCAGTGTGCGGAAGCCCAGAGCGGCGAGCAACTCACGCACCTCCTCGGCGATGTACTCGAAGAAGGTCTCCACGAACTCGGGCTTTCCACTGAAGCGATCGCGGAGCACCGGGTTCTGCGTGGCAATGCCCACGGGACAGGTGTCCAGATGACACACGCGCATCATGATGCAGCCGCTGACGACCAGAGGTGCCGTGGCAAAGCCGAACTCCTCGGCTCCGAGCAGGGCTGCCATGACCACATCCCGACCAGTCTTGAGCTGACCGTCGGTCTGCACTACGACTCGATCGCGCAGGCCGTTCAGCAGGAGCGTCTGCTGGGTCTCGGCGAGACCAAGCTCCCATGGCCCGCCTGCATGCTTGAGCGACGTGAGCGGGGAGGCTCCGGTCCCGCCATCATGGCCGGAGACCAGGATGACGTCGGCGTGGGCCTTGGCGACGCCAGCTGCCACGGTCCCGACACCCACCTCCGACACCAGCTTCACATGGACGCGTGCCTGCGGATTGGCGTTCTTCAGATCATGGATGAGCTGAGCGAGATCCTCGATCGAGTAGATGTCATGGTGGGGTGGCGGCGAGATCAGGCCCACACCCGGAGTCGAGTGCCGGGTCTTGGCAACCCAGGGATAGACCTTGTGGCCGGGCAGCTGTCCACCTTCCCCAGGCTTGGCTCCCTGGGCCATCTTGATCTGAATGTCATCGCTGTTGACCAGGTACTCACTGGTCACGCCGAATCGACCAGAAGCGACCTGCTTGATGGCTGATCGCTTGGAGTCACCGTTCGGCATGACCTCGAATCGCTCCGGATCCTCGCCGCCTTCGCCCGTATTCGACTTGGCGCCGATGCGATTCATCGCAATGGCAAGCGTCTCGTGCGCCTCCTGTGAGATGGAGCCGTAGGACATCGCACCAGTGGAGAAGCGCTTGACGATCTCCGAGACCGGCTCGACCTCGTCGATAGCGACAGGCGTGCGCACTCCCTCCTTGAAGCGGAACAGACCTCGCAGGGTCATCAGCCGTTCAGACTGCTCGTCGATACCAGCGGAGTACTGGCGGAAGATGTCGAAGCGCTTGTTGCGCGTCGCATGCTGGAGGCGGAACACGGTCTCCGGGTCGAACAGGTGCGGCTCGCCTTCACGACGCCACTGATACTCGCCACCCACGTTCAGCGTGCGGTGTGCCGGTGCGATGCCGGACGGGGGGTAGGCCATCCGATGCCGCCGCGCCACCTCCTCCGCGATGACGTCGATGCCCACTCCACCCAGCTTTGAGGCCGTCCCAGTGAAGTACGCGTCCACCAGGTCCTGCGACAGGCCGACGGCCTCGAAGATCTGCGCTCCTCGATAGGAGGCGACCGTCGAGACACCCATCTTCGACATGACCTTCAGCAGGCCCTTGCCGAGGGACTTGACGACATTGCGCATGGCCTTCTCCGGGGCGATATCGCCGAGGACGCCGCGGCGTGCCAGATCCTCCGTGGTCTCCAAGGCCAGGTAGGGGTTCACTGCAGCAGCGCCGTAGCCCACAAGAAGCGCGACGTGATGGACCTCGCGAACGTCGCCAGCCTCCACCAGCAGGCCGACCATCGTTCGGGTCTTCGTCCGCACAAGGTGGTGATGGACAGCAGCCGTCAGGAGCAGGGAGGGAATCGGCGCCCTCTGGGAATCGCTGTCACGGTCCGAGAGAACGATGAAGCGCTTGCCCTGACGGATGACGGCATCCACCTCGTTGAATATCTCCCGAAGGCGTCGCTCGAGAGCGGCTCCCCCGCCGGACACCTGATACAGACCGGAGATACGGACACCGGCGAAGTTGGAGAAGTTCCCATCCTGGTTGATGTGCAGAATCTTGCTGAGCTCGTCATTGTCGATGACCGGAAACGGCAGCACCACCTGATGGCAGTGGGACGCGGCGGGCTCCAGCAGGTTGCCCTCCGGGCCGATGATGCTCGACAACGAAGTGACGATCTCCTCGCGGATAGCGTCGAGCGGAGGGTTCGTCACCTGCGCGAAAAGCTGAGCGAAGTAGTCGAAGATGAGCCGCGGACGATCAGACAGGACTGCAATCGGGGTATCCGTGCCCATCGATCCGATTGCTTCAAGACCCGAGCGAGCCATGGGCTCAAGGAGGATTCGCAGTTCCTCCTCGGTGTACCCGAAGGTCTGCTGACGCCGGGCGACGGACTCGGATGTGTGGACGATGTGCTCACGTTCGGGCAGCGACTCCAGATGGATCAGGCCAGCCTGCAGCCACTCCTCATAAGGATGCTCGGCCGCGAGCTGCGACTTGATCTCGTCGTCCTCGATGATGCGTCCCGCCTGGGTGTCGACGAGGAACATTCGCCCCGGCTGAAGGCGACCCTTGCGGACGATGGTGCTCGGGTCGATGTCCAGGACACCGGCTTCGGAGCCGAGGACGACGAGGCCGTCGTCGGTCACCCAGAAGCGCCCCGGGCGGAGTCCGTTGCGGTCCAGTACCGCACCGATCTGGGTGCCATCTGTGAAGCACACGTTCGCCGGTCCGTCCCACGGCTCCATGAAGTTCGCGTGGTACTCGTAGAACGCCCGTCGCGCGGGATCCATCGACGGGTTGTTCTCCCACGCCTCCGGGATCATCATCAGTACGGCATGCGGCAGCTCTCGCCCGGAGAGGTGAACAAGCTCCAGCACCTCGTCGAACGAGGCAGAGTCGCTGCCGCCCGGGGTGCAGATCGGGAACAGCCGAGTGATGTCGCCGGGGATCACGTCAGACGTGAGCATGGCCTCGCGGGCCTGCATCCAGTTCCGATTTCCCTTGACCGTGTTGATCTCGCCGTTGTGGGAAATGAACCGGTAGGGGTGGGCCAGTGGCCATGACGGGAAGGTGTTCGTCGAGAAGCGCGAATGCACGAGGGCCACAGCCGACTCGAACCTCGGATCCGACAACTCCGGGTAGAAGGGCTCGAGCTGCTCCGTCGTGAGCATTCCCTTGTAGACGATCGTGCGGGATGACAGAGAGGCGAAGTAGATACCCAGCTCGCGTTCGATCCGCTTGCGCAGTGCGAAGGCACGACGGTCGAGTTCGAGACCCGCCAGCTCACCGAACTCGGATGCGACGAACAGGTATTCAAAGGCTGGCATGGCGCTGCGAGCAGTGGCTCCGACCGTGGCTGGATCCGTAGGACACTCCTGCCAGCCGAGGATTCGCAAGCCCTCCTGCTGGGCAATCTCATCAGCGCCCTCGCGGACCTTGGCGGCTTCAGACTCGTTCAAAGGCATGAAGCCGATGCCGACGGCGTAGGCGCCAGCTTCCGGCAGCTCGATCGGGATGGCCTCCTGCATATAGCGATCAGGCACCTGAATCAGGATTCCGGCGCCGTCACCGCTGTCGGGCTCGGCCCCCGATGCACCTCGGTGCTCGAGGTTGCGCAGCGCCGTCAGGGCCTTGTCGACGATGTCATGGGACGGAACGCCCGTGAGGGTGGCCACGAACGCGACACCGCAGGCATCGTGCTCGTTGCTTCCGTCATACAGGCCCTGGGGGGACGGCTGAACGCGAGAGGAGAAGATCGTGGCCGAGGGGCCGGCAGCAAGGCTGGACATTCAGGTCTTCCGTTCGTCGTCCGTGTCATGCAGGGCACCGACCGAAGACGGCCCACGTTGGGCCACTCGGCGGCGAGAGGTGGATCTGCCACGCGGTTCCTCGAGGCAGGGCCTCGAAAGTGCGCTGACGGGACGACGTTGGCCCGGCAGCCCCACTCTACCCCAGCGCTCAATCTTGGCTACCGAGGCAGGACCTGCGCCCTGGCCATGATCGGGATCAGGGCTTTCCGAATGGAAGCGGCTCAAATCCGCAGAATTCCGGGGAAACCGGTTGAGTTCTTCAGAATTCAACCGGGAAGCGGTTCAAATCGCAGGTTGGGCTTCGGGGCGGAGGAGGGTGGTCTCCCGACCGGGCCTCATCCGGGAGGACACGACCAGGTAGGTCAGCGCCCCGAGGCCGACGACGAGAGCCGTCCACACGTTCAGGCGCAGGCCGAGCACCGTGTGCGCACTGTCGATGCGCAGGCCCTCGATCCAGATCCGGCCGGAGGTGTAGAGCAGCACGTAGAGAGCGAAGACCCGCCCGTGGCCGAGCTGGAAGCGCCGATCCGCCCAGACGAGCACGGCGGCCGAGCCCAGCAGCCACAGCGCTTCGTAGAGGAACGTTGGATGGAAGGTGGCGAACTCCTCGTACCCGGCAGGTCGGTACTGGACCGCGATCTCCAGGCCCCAGGGCAGGTCGGTGGGCGCTCCGAACAGCTCGGAGTTGAACCAGTTGCCCAGCCGACCGATGGCCTGCGCCACCAGGATGCCGGGGGCGATGGCGTCAGCGACAGGGGGCAGCAGGACGCCGGCCCTGCGCGCGCCTATCCAGGCGCCCAGCGCACCGAGGGCCACCGCACCCCAGATCCCCAGGCCGCCGTCCCAGATGCGCATCGCGCCGACGATGCCCGAGCCACCGGACCCGAAGTACAGCTGGTAGTCCGTGATCACGTGGTAGAGGCGACCACCGACGATGCCGAACGGCACCGCCCACACCGCGACGTCGAGGATGATGCCCGGCGTGCCCCCGCGGGCCACGTAGCGCCGGCTCCCCCACCACGTGGCCAGAACGATTCCAGCGACGATGAGCAGCGCGTAGGCGCGCAGCGGCAGTGGGCCGAGGTACCAGACCCCGACCTCCGGACTCGGAATGCTCGCGAGGATCAGGACGCGCTCGCACTGGGCTCGCTGGCCGGGACAGCCCCGCCGCTGATCAGCTCACGCAGGGCTGCGTCGTCCGCCAGAACCTGCGAGGGAACCTCGACACCGTCGAGCAGGCCGAAGGGCGTGCCCTGAGCGGGTGACGAGGTGAAGGCGATTCCGCTGTTGGTCGCCCAGTCCAGGTAGGTGCCGTCTGCCAGGCAGGTGTTGAAGGTCTCCAGATCCGGTCCCGAGATCCCAGCCGACTCGGCGAACCCGGTCAGCTGAGCGTCGGTGTAGCCCTGGCCCTCTTCCACGGGCTGGTTCGCGAAGACGGTCTCATGGAACTCGAGGGTCTTGCCGGCATCGATCGCACAGCCCCAGGCTGCGACCGCACGGGTCGACGACTGCGCCACACCCGGGTCGCCGCCTTCGTTCACGCGATCGAGGAAGGTCGCGGGTCGCCAGACGAGCTGCACCTCCCCCTCCTCCGCGAGAGCCGCGATGCCCGCACCGTTGGCGTTCTCGACGGCGGCACAGGCCGGGCACTGGAAGTCCTCCCAGATCTCGAGGACCGGGGCGTCTGCCGAGGCCGACCCGTAGGTCACGCCGAAAGCCTGCGGTGAGTCGGCAGGCAGAACCCCCTTGGGAAGGGCCGCCCCCTCGACGATCTCGGTCCCAGCGGTCTGATCCGAGGAGGAGGAGCTCTTGGCCACTACGGCAACCACGATGATGCCGACGACCACCACGAGGACGGTGACGGCGCCGATGATGCGCACCGTGCGCTCACGGCGACGCTCATCTGCCTGGGCCGCGTCGCGTGCCGCCGCAGCCCTGTCCCGACGATTCTTGCCGGACTCGCTCATCGATGCTTCTCCCTTGACGTCATCTGCCAGCACTGCCCAACGTGCGCTGTGTCCGGTACACCGTACGCGGTGACGGTTCACACCGCTCACGAGGTGGACGGGTCGCGAGCAGGTCGGGTTCCGTCACCGTTGACGGACTCCGCTGGCCAGCTCCTGAGCCAGGGCTCGAACGGCGGCCACAGCACCAGCCTGGTCAGGCGCCTGAAGGATGAGTCGGACGAAGGCCGAGCCCACGATCACCCCATCCGCGTATCCGGCAACCTCCGCCGCCTGGGCACCCGTCGAGACCCCGAGACCCACCGCAATGGGCAGGTGCGTGAGACTGCGGGAGCGGCCGACGATCTCGGGGGCCGCCGAGCTGACCTGGGTCCGGGCCCCCGTCACGCCCATGGTCGACGCGGCGTAGAGGAACCCCGATGTCACCGCCTCCACCTGGGCAATCCGGTCATCGGTCGACGAGGGCGCCACCAGGAAGATCCGATCGAGATCGCGTCGCTGCGTTGCTGCGATCCACGGACCCGCCTCCTCCGGAGTCAGATCAGGGGTGATGACACCGTGACCGCCGGCATCGGCCAGACGATCAGCGAAGCGTTCAATGCCGAAGCGCTCGATGGGATTCCAGTAGGACATCACCACGGCCGTCGCCCCGGCACCGCTCACCTGCTCGACGACGTCGAGGACGACATCGGTGGTGGCACCCTCGCGCAATGCGAGTTCGACAGCGGCCTGGATGTCCGGGCCGTCCATCAGCGGATCCGAGTACGGAAGACCCACCTCGATGATGTCGACACCGCCCTCGACCATCGCGGTGATGAGCTCGACCGAGCGCTCCGCCGTCGGGAATCCAGCCGGGAGATAGCCGATGAGCGCCGAACGGTCCTCGCGTCGTGCGGTCTCGAAGACCTCCGTGAGGCTCCTGGTCATGCCTGGCCTCCGGGCAGCGCCGTCGCCTCTGCGAGCCCGAACCACGCGGCAGCCGTCGCCACGTCCTTGTCGCCGCGACCGGACAGGTTCACCACGATGACGGCTTCCGGACCGAGCTCCCGACCCAGTCTCATCGCCCCCGCGAGAGCGTGCGCCGTCTCGATCGCCGGGATGATCCCCTCGGTCCGGCACAGGACCTCGAATGCGGCCATCGCCTCGGAGTCGTCGACGGGCTCGTAGATCGCTCGACCGGAGTCGTGCAGCCAGGAGTGCTCCGGACCGACGCCCGGATAGTCAAGCCCCGCCGAGATGGAGTGCGACGGCAGGGTCTGCCCCCACTCGTCCTGCATGACGTAGGTGCGTGCACCATGAAGAACGCCAGGGCTGCCAGCCGCGAAGCGCGAGGCATGACGTCCGGTCGACACGCCCTCACCGCCCGCCTCGTAGCCGCGCAGCTGCACCTCGGGATCGTCTACGAAGGCACTGAACAGGCCGATGGCGTTCGAGCCTCCGCCGACGCAGGCCACGACGGCATCGGGCAGGCGGCCCTCCACCTCGAGGATCTGCACCCGCGTCTCGCGCCCGATCACCTCGTGGAAGTGCCGCACCATGCGAGGGAAGGGTGCGGGTCCGGTGACCGTGCCGAGCATGTAGTGGGTGCGGTCAACCGTGGTGACCCAGTCGCGCATGGCCTCGTTGATGGCGTCCTTCAGCGTCCGGCTGCCGGCCGTGACAGGCACCACCTCAGCGCCGAGCAGCCGCATGCGAGCGACGTTGAGTGCCTGCCGACGGGTGTCCTCCTCGCCCATGTAGACCGTGCACTCGAGACCCATCAGGGCTGCCGCCGTCGCAGTGGCGACTCCATGCTGGCCGGCACCTGTCTCCGCGATGACGCGTTCCTTGCCCATGCGCTTGGTCAGGAGCGCCTGACCAAGGACGTTGTTGATCTTGTGCGAGCCGGTGTGGTTCAGGTCCTCGCGCTTGAGATAGACGCGGGCGCCACCGCAGTGCTCGGAGAATCGACGAGCAGGGGTGAGCGGGTTGGGACGGCCCGTGTAGTTCGCCTCGAGGTCGGCGAGCTCGGCGGTGAAGGCCGGGTCGGCGAGGGCCGCGTTGAAGGCCGCGTCGAGCTCGTCGAGGGCCGCAGTCAGTGCCTCCGGGACGAACCGGCCTCCGTAGGGCCCGAAGTGCCAGGTGTCGGTCACGGTCATCAGGTCACTCCCTGCCATGGCGGGTTGCCGGATGGGCTCCAGCACTCACGAGATCGTGAACGGCGGCTCGCGGGTCGGCGCCTGTGACGAGACTCTCGCCGACCAGTACGGCGTCGGCCCCCTGCTCGGCATAGGCGATCAGGTCGCGAGCATCACGGACACCCGACTCGGCGATGGCCACGATGGTGTCCGGGATCCTCGGTGCCACCCGGGCGAACGTGTCGCGATCGACCTCCAGCGTCTTGAGATTGCGTGCGTTGACGCCGATGATCGTGGCGCCCGCGGCCACCGCTCGATCAACCTCGTCCTCATCGTGGACCTCGACCAGCGGCGTGAGTCCCAGACTGCGGGCACGCTCGATGAGGCTCACCAGCGCCTCTTGATCCAAGGCGGCGACGATGAGCAGGACCAGGTCGGCTCCGTAGGCCTTGGCCTCCCACAGCTGGTAGCTGGTCACGATGAAGTCCTTGCGCAGGACCGGAATGTCGACGGCTGCGCGAACGGCCGCCAGGTCGGCCAGGGACCCGCCGAACCTGCGCTGCTCCGTCAGGACGCTGATGCAGTGGGCGCCGCCCGCCTCATACTCGGCGGCCAGGGCAGCCGGATCCGGAATGTCGGCGAGAGCTCCGCGACTCGGGCTCGAGCGCTTGACCTCGGCGATGACGCAGACATCAGGGCTCCGCAGGACTGCCTCGACATCGCGTGATTCGGGGACTGCCGCAGCGCGCTCCTTGAGCTCGTCCAGTGGAACAGCCGCCATGCGCTCGGCTACGTCGGCGCGGACGCCCTCGATGATGTCGTCCAGCACGGTCACGAGCGACAGCGTAGTCGCGCGCTGGGAGAACCGCCCCCGGTGCCCTAGCCGATGCCGGAGCCCAGGTAGGGCACGAAATTGCGAACCACCCCGAAGGCGATGAGAACGACCAGTGCGGCAATGGTGATGACGTTGCGTCGCCGGAAGTGACGCGCGGTGACGGCCGGCGTCCAGCCCGTCCACGCGCGACGCAGCCATCCCAGCCACAGCACCACGACCAGCGGAAGAAGGACGACGATGAGGACGTTGTGATCGAGCGCTCGCGGCACATCACCGGTGATCAGGTCGTGTGTTCCGCGCATCAGGCCACAGCCGGGACAGTCGATCGAGAACAGCGCCTGGGTCGGGCACAGCGGGTAGTGGCCGGGCTCATTCGGGTCTACGACGGCGAGGTAGCCGAGGGCACCCGACACGCCCACTCCGGCTGCAACCGGACCCAGCATGCGTCGGCGCCGAGGCCGCTCATCGGCGTGCCCGGGCATGACCACGGCGTCGTCCGCGGCTCGCGCTGGGGTGTCAGGGGTGCCAGCCGACACCTTGGCGTCCGGAGTCGAAGTCTCCAGCGCATCGGGAGCGGCCATGAGATGAGCCTATGCCGGACTCGGGGGAAGGAGCACGGTGAATCGCGCGCCACCCTCGTCGGCCTGACCGACCTCGGCCGATCCCCCGAGCCCGCGAGCCAGCCGGCCGACCAGCGCAAGGCCTAGTCCCGTGCCCACGGGGCGAACTCCGCGATAGCGCTCGTGCAGCGCACCGGGTTCGAAGGCGACGGATCTGTCGTCGTCGGTCAGCCCCGGTCCAGAATCGCGGACCTCCACGATGGCATGGGCGCCCTGACGCCGGATGGCAAGCACCATCACCGACCCGGGCGGTGACACCCGTAAGGCATTCTCCGCAAGGTTGTCGATGATCTGTCGAACGCGGATGGGATCGGTGAAGACCACCAGCGGGGCATCCGGAACCTCCACGACGACCGACAGTCCCTCGGTCTCGGCACGTGCCCGCCACACCTCTCCGGCATCGGTCCCAAGCTCGACGAGGTCGACCTCCACCGGCGCGATGTGGAAGTCGACGGCTCCCAACCGAGCCAGGTCCAGCAGGTCCGAGACGAGGCGATCCAGTCGTGCCGCCTCGAGCGCCACCGTCGTCCCGGTGCGAGCGACGTCGTCGCCGTCGATCACGCCATCGGCAAGTGCCTCGGCGTAGCCCTTCACGGCCGTCAGCGGCGTGCGCAGCTCATGCGATACCGACAGCAGGAACTCACGCTGCCGTGACTCAGATGTGAGCAGGGCAGCATTGAGGTGATTCAGGCTCTCGGCGATGTCGGCGATCTCGATCGGTCCCTCAGGCTCGAGCGTCACGTCACGGGATCCCGATGCCATCTCGTTGGCCGCATCACGCGCTGCGCGCAGCGGTCGGATGAGTCGCCGGGCCGCCCAGTAGCCGATGGGCATGGCTATCAGCAGGCCGATGATCAGTCCCACGGCGAGTCGCCGTACCGCATCGATGGCCTGAACGCCGACGACGGTGAGCGGCTGCTCGAGGATCACGGCACCGCCGGATACCAGCGGGCGAGCCTCGATCAGGATCTGACCGTCGGTGGTCCTCCCCTCGGCTGACACGGCCCGGCCGGCGAACACCTCGTCCATCACGCGCTGGGACACGCCCGGAGGCGGCTGGCCCCCCGGCACCACGAGGTAGCCGGTGATCTCCTCCGCCTGGAGGGCAGCGATCAGCTGGCGCGGCAGTGGCTCGTCGTTTCGACGGCCGGTATTGCCTCGATCAAGAGCCGTCATCGTGAGGTCCGCGAGTCTGATGAGGTCACTTCTGGTCTGCTGCTCAGCCGCGTTGCGCACCAGGGGGTACGAGGCGAGTCCGGCGACCAGCGCCGCAATCGTGGCGATCGCGGACACCAGGAGCACGGTGCGGGTGACAAGGCTCATCCGCGCGCCCGGCGCATGCTGGGCAGCGGCGACCGGGGCATTCCGGGCAGCCGCCGAGGCCTGCGCACCCGAGGTCATGCGGTGTCCGGTGCCGCATCCGGAGCCTCGGCCGAGTAGCCCACGCCCCGGACGGTGCGAATGGGACTGGCATCGCCGAGCTTGCCGCGCACCTGGGCGACATGGACGTCCACAGTGCGGGTGCCGACGACGGCGGCGTACCCCCACACCTCCGACAGCAGGTGCTCGCGCGTGTAGACGCGACCCGGGTGCTGCATCAGATGGGCAAGGAGGTCGAACTCCGTGGCGGTGAGCGCGACGGGCTCGTCATCGACCGTGACCCGGCGGGTCACCAGATTCACCTTCACCGGGCCCAGCACCAGCGGTGCCTCGTCGGGGGCGATGAGGGACACGCGACGCACGACCGACTTGATCCTGGCCACAACCTCGCGCGGGCTGAAGGGCTTCGTGATGTAGTCGTCGGCACCCAGCTCAAGACCCAGGACTCGGTCAACCTCATCGTCGCGGGCGGTGCAGAAGAGGATGGGGACCCAATTGCCCTCGGCGCGCAACTGTCGGCAGACCTCCGTTCCATCCATGATCGGAAGGCCCACGTCCAGGATGATCGCGACGGGATGCAGCGTGCGAGCCGCAGCGAGCGCCGACTGCCCGTCGGCCGTGACATGCACACCGAAGCCCTCGCGTGAGATGTAGAGGCGGAGGAGATCCGAGATGGCGCGCTCATCCTCTACGACGAGGACGAGTCCGCGAGAACTGTCGGTGGTCATGTCACAAGACTCCCAGACAGAAAGGCACGAGGCGGGCCAAGCAGTGCGGGTGCTGTCAGCACCGTGTCAGGATCGGGTAAGTCAGCGGGGCTGCTTGCCCAGACCCATGGTTGCCATGACCTTGCCGACGATCCCGCCCACGACGACGAGTGCGGCAGAGATCCAGAACAGCGGCCAGTTGGCCACCACGACAGCGAACGTGCCCAGGGTGAAGGCGATCGTGATGATGATCACGGCCGTCCAGGCGGCCGGCGTGGAGCCGTGGTCATCGTGGGGGGCGTGGGCCTCGACTGACTGCTGCTGCGGATCCATGGCGTCATTCAACCAGATGGTCACGAGGACGCATCGTCAGTGGGATCAACACCCTGGTCGAGGGCGTCCCAGGTGCTCATCGAACGCCGGCCCCGTCCATCACCGGAGCCACCCGCACGCTCGTAGCGTCCGCCCATGGCGGGCCATCGACGCCCCTGGACAGCACACCAGAGAGCCCCGACCCCGACGAGAGCCCCACCAATGAGGACCGGCAGCCAGGACGCACCGCTGGAGCCTTCACCCCCATCACCGGCGACGGCCTGACCGACAGCGGCAGCCATGGCCGCCACTCCGGCCACCGCCAGCAGACCGGCCACCACGGTCCGGGCCCACGACCGCGTCGCCACGATGCCGAGAACAGCAGCCAGCGTGAGCCACGGCAGGCCGGCGACTGCGATCAGCAGGATCCCTCCCGCAGTCATCAGGACGAGCGCCAGCGCATACGCGCGGCCCGGCGTAAGACTGGTCATGTTCCCGACGTCAGTGTCTGGGCTGCCGCGACCGCCCGCAGGACAGCGGCCGCCTTGTTCGCACACTCATCGGCCTCTGATTGCGGAACGGAGTCCGCGACAATGCCGGCACCTGCCTGGACGTGGGCGACACCGTCCTTGACGAGCGCGGTCCGGATGGCGATGGCGGCATCGAAGTTTCCGGCGAAGTCGAAGTAGCCGACACATCCGCCGTAGAGACCACGCCGCAGAGGCTCGAGCTCATCGATGATCGCCATCGCGCGGGGCTTGGGTGCACCCGACAGTGTTCCGGCCGGGAAGGTCGCTGCGAGGACGTCATAGGCGACGCGACCGGCATCGAGCTCTCCGGTCACGGTGGACACCAGGTGCATGACGTGCGAGTAGCGCTCCACGCTCATGAAGTCGATGACGGAGACCGAACCCGGGCTGCACACCCGGCCGAGGTCGTTTCTGGCCAGGTCGACCAGCATCACGTGCTCGGCGCGCTCCTTGAGGTCCGCGCTCATCTCCTCGGCCAGTTCGAGGTCCCTCTCCTGCGTGTCCCCGCGAGGACGAGTGCCCGCGATCGGATGGAGGACGCAGTGGTTCGCCTGCACGGTCACCAGGGCCTCGGGCGAGGACCCGACGATGTCGAAGGCGACGTCATCCGACAGGCCCGCTTCACCGAGCGCAGTGTCGGCATCCGTCCTGGGCATCCGGATCAGGTACATGTAGGGGCTGGGGTTCGTCACCCGCAGTACTCGATAGACGTCACGAGCCGATGCTGCGCATGGGACCGAGTAGCGCTGGGAGAGCACGATCTGGAAGGCGTCACCTGCCCTGATGTACTCCTTGGCACGCTCGGCCTGGGCGAGATACTCCTCGGGCGGGGTTGCCGACTCCACGGCGATCTCCGCGCCGCGATCGTATGTGGCCACGCCCAGCCTCATGGGTGAGGCAAGCTGCTCCTGCATGCGGTCGAGTCGGGCCACCGCGTCATGCCAGGCCTCATCCACACGTTCGTCGGTCGCGTCGTAGTTGACCGCATTGGCGATCAGCAGCACCGACCCGTCGGCGTGATCCAGGACCGCCAGGTCGGTGGCAAGCAGGAAGCCCATGTCGGGAATCCCGAGGGTGTCGGGGTTGGTGTCCGGCACCCGTTCCCACGCTCGGACGGCGTCGTAGGACAGGTACCCCACCAGACCGCCCGTCAGTGGAGGCAGGCCGGGCAGCGGTGGGGTTCGAAGCATCTCGACCGTGTCCCGCAGAACCTCGAGCGCGTCGCCTTCGAGAGGGACGCCCGTCGGCGCGCGCCCCAGCCATCGAGCTGCACCACCCTCCTCCGTCAGCAGTGCGGCACTGCGCACGCCGACGAACGAGTAGCGCGACCATGTGCGCCCCTGGTCGGCCGACTCGAGCAGGAAGGTGCCTGCACGATCGCCGCAGAGGACGTCGAACAGGCCGACGGCGGACAGCCCGTCAGCCAGCAGGCGGCGAACGACCGGGATCACCCGGCGGTCGCGAGCGAGGGTTCGGAAGGACTCCAGGTCCGGGGAGTCGACACCGGTGAAGTCGGTCACGGTGTCTCACCCGGGTGAACAGAGGCCTCGAGGGCGTCGAAGCAGGTGCGATCCCCCGTATGACAGGCCGCGCCCGTCTGGTCGACCAGAAGGAGGATCGTGTCTCCGTCACAGTCCACGCGCACCTCGCGCACGTGCTGCACGTGCCCCGATGTGTCGCCCTTGGCCCAGCGCTGGCCCCGGCTGCGACTGAAGTAGACGGCCCGGCCGGTCTCCATCGTCTCGCGAAGGGTCTCGGCCGACATCCACGCCATCATGAGCACCTCTCGGGTGTCCCACTGCTGGGCAATGGCGGGAACCAGACCATCCTGGGTGAACGTCGTGCGGGCAATGAACGCATCGACCTCGTCCGGTGACATGCATCCATTCTGCCGGTGTGCCAGAGTCGGAGCATGAGTGCCTCTAGGCAAGCGCAGCGGGAACGTCACGAACTGGCTGAGCTCCTCCTTGCGACCGGACCGGATGCGCCCACATTGTGCGAGGGCTGGACGACTCGAGACCTCGCCGCGCACCTTGTGGTTCGCGAGTCCCGCCCGGACGCCGCCGCCGGCATCGTCGTTCCGGCCTTGGCCGGCTGGACCGATCGCGTGCAGCATTCCGTGGCGTCACAGCCCTACCCCCAACTCGTCCGACGAGTTCGTACCGGTCCGCCGACCCTGTCCGTGTTCTCGATCCCCGGCGTCGGCGGTCTGGCCAACCTGGTGGAGTACTTCGTGCACCATGAGGACGTTCGGCGGGCCCAGTCGGACTGGGAGCCTCGGGACCTGCCGGACGACCTGTCCGACGGTCTGTGGGGACGCTTGTCCTCCATGGCTCGGCTGCTGTATCGGAAGGTGCCAGTGGGAGTGCGTCTGGAGCGCACCGACGGAGCGGGCCAGGCCATCGACGCCAAACCGGGCGATCCCGGCATCACTGTTCGGGGCACGGCAGGCGAGCTCGTCCTGCGCTCCTATGGCCGTCGCGCGGTCGACCTCGACATCCTCGGCGAACCGGATGACATCGCCCGGTTCGAGAGCGCCAGCATGGGCATCTAGGTCACGCAGGTGACGCTGCCCGGACGACGGGTTCAGGTCCCTCGACGGACGGGGTAGCCGGCCTCGGCGAGCTCTGCCTTGACCTCGGAGATGGCCAGGGTCCCGAAGTGGAAGACGCTCGCCGCCAGCACGGCATCCGCTCCCGCGCCCACGGCCGGGGCGAAGTCACCGATTCGGCCGGCGCCACCGCTGGCGATGAGGGGCACCGTCACTTCACGGCGCACCATCTCGATCAGGGTCAGGTCGTAGCCGGACTCCGTGCCGTCGGCGTCCATCGAGTTCAGCAGGATCTCGCCCGCGCCACGACGCGCTCCCTCCATCGCCCACTCGACGGCATCGATGCCCGTGCTCTGCCGTCCGCCGTGCGTGGTGACCTCGAAACCACTCGCTGTCGTCACGCCCCCGGGGCAGCGTCGAGCATCGACGCTGAGGACCACACACTGGGCACCGAAGCGCTCCGCGGCCTCGCTGAGGAGCTCCGGTCGCCGGATCGCGGCAGTGTTGATGCTGACCTTGTCGGCTCCTCGCCGAAGCAGGCGATCGAAGTCGTCGACCTCTCGAACTCCGCCACCGACCGTCAACGGGATGAAGACCGTTTCGGCCGTTCGGGAGACGACGTCGTAGGTCGTCGTTCGGTCCGCGCTGGACGCGGTGATGTCGAGGAAGACCAGCTCATCCGCCCCGGCCTGCCCGTAGGCCGTCGCGAGTTCGACCGGATCGCCGGCATCGCGAAGGTCGACGAAATTGATGCCCTTGACCACCCGGCCACCGTCGACATCCAGGCATGGGATCACCCGGATCGCGACGCTCACGAGTCGACCCTGCGATGCACCCGGGGACGAGCACCTCTCACGGCCGCGCCGGTCCCCACTCGTAGGGGTCGTACCGCGCCTCGATGGCCGTGATCGCCTCGGCGAGCGAGAAGGCTCCGTCATACAGGGCCCGTCCGATGATGGCCCCCTCGATGCCCATGGGAACCATCTCGGCGAGCTTGTGGAGATCCTCCAACCGGGAGATACCGCCGGACGCCACCACGGGTCGGCTTGTCGCGTGGCAGACCTCCTTGAGCAGGTGCAGGTTCGGCCCCTTCATGGTGCCGTCCTTGGCCACATCGGTCACGACGTATCGAGCGCACCCCGCCGCATCCAGTCGACCGAGCGTCTCCCACAGATCGCCGCCCTCCTGGGTCCAGCCACGCGCGGCCAGGGTGTGGCCCTTCACATCGAGCCCGACCGCGATGCGGTCGCCATGCTCGTGGATGACCTTCTCGGTCCACTCCGGATCCTCGAGTGCAGCCGTTCCGAGATTCACGCGCTGGCATCCCGTGCCGAGCGCCCGTGCCAGGGACTCGTCATCACGGATGCCGCCGGAGAGCTCGACCTTGACGGCACCGCGGACCTCGCTCACGACATCGGCCAGCAGAGCAGCATTGGTGCCGCGGCCGAAGGCGGCATCGAGGTCGACGAGGTGAATCCACTCGGCGCCCTGCTCGACCCAGCTGCGGGCGGCGTCCAACGGCGACCCGTAGGTCGTCTCCGAGCCGGCCTTGCCCTGAACGAGGCGCACCGCCTGCCCGTCAGCGACATCCACGGCAGGAAGGAGTTCGAGCATGCGCGCAGGGGAATGATTCACATCGAGACCCTATCCAACGCGAAAGGGGCTCACAGTGAGCGCACCCAGGCGCTCAGGACCGCGGCCCCCGCATCGCCCGACTTCTCCGGATGGAACTGCGTCGCGGTCAGCGCACCGTTCTCGACAGCCGAGACGAAGTCCTCGCCGTGGTGGGTCCAGGTCACGAGCGGCGGCTGGCGGTGGGCGTCGTCCATGGACAAATCCCACCGGCGCACTCCGTACGAGTGGACGAAGTAGAAGCGCTCGTCGGCCACCCCGGCAAAGAGCGTCGAACCCTCGGGAGCGCGCACGGTGTTCCAGCCCATATGGGGCAGGACGTCGGCCTGCAGCCGCTCGACCGTACCTGGCCATTGCCCCAGACCCGCGCATCGAACTCCGTGCTCGGCACCGTGGTCGAAGAGAACCTGCATCCCGACGCAGATGCCGAGGACCGGACGTCCGCCGGCAAGCCGCCGATCGATGATCACATCGCCGCGCACACCGCGAATGCCCTCCATACAGGCCGCGAAGGCGCCCACTCCCGGCACGACGAGGCCGTCGGCGTTGATCGCCTCGTCCAGGTCGCGCGTCACCGACACTTCGGCTCCCACGCGCTCCAATGCCCGCTGAGCCGATCGGAGGTTCCCCGACCCGTAGTCGAGGACGGCGACAGACGTCATTGCCCAGGGGGTGTCAAGGTGCCCTTGGTGGACGGGACGCCCACGACACGGGCATCAAGCGTCACGGCATCGCGCAGCGCTCGCGCAACGGACTTGAACTGCGCCTCGACGATGTGGTGGGCGTTGCGACCCGAGAGGACACGAACGTGGAGGGTGATCTGCGAGGTCGCGACCAGGGACTCCCAGATGTGACGCGTCAGGGTGGTGTCGTAGGTGCCGATCAGCTCGACGAGATCGGGCTCCTCGTGCACCAGATACGGGCGCCCGGACAGGTCGACCGCCGACTGCACGAGCGCCTCATCAAGCGGAACCAGGGCATCGCCGTAGCGGCGCAGGCCGGACCGATCACCCAGGGCCTCATTCAATGCCTGCCCCAGCGCCAGCGTGGTGTCCTCGACGGTGTGATGTGCATCGACCTCGAGGTCGCCGGTCGTCTGCACCACCAGATCAAGCCCACCGTGCTTGGCGAGCTGAGCGAGCATGTGATCGAAGAAGGGCACACCGGTGGAGACCGTGCTCTGTCCCGTGCCGTCGAGGTCGACCTCGACCAGGACCGAACTCTCCTTGGTGCTTCGTTCCACTCGTGCGTGTCGACTCATGCGTCCTCACCTTGTCGTCCCAGCACCTGCAGCAGGGCTCGCCTGAACATACCGTTCTCCTCCGGAGTGCCTACCGTCACGCGCAGCCAGCCCTCCGGCCCGGTCTCCCGGATCAGCACCCCCCTGTCGAGCAGGCCCTGCCATACATCGTGCCGATCGGAGAAGTGACCGAACAGGAGGAAGTTGGCGTCGCTGTCGGCAACGTCGAAACCTTCCTGCGTGAGCCACATGGCCATCGCATCCCGCTCTTCACGAACCTGAGCGACCCGGGCCTGGAGAACGTCGGAGTGTGCGAGGGCAGTGGTGGCGACCGCCTGGGTGACAGCCGACAGATGGTACGGCAGGCGCACCAGCATCAGCGCCGATACAACGCCAGCATTCGCAGCGATCGCGTAGCCGAGCCTCGCCCCGGCGAGTGCGAACGCCTTCGACATCGTGCGCGTCACGATCAGGTTCGGGTGACGGGACAGCAGCGTGCATGCGGAGTCGACGTTGTCGCGCCGGAATTCCGCATACGCCTCATCCACGATGACGATGGCACCAGCGGTTCCGGCCTTGATCGTGATGGCTTCGACGTCTGCCAGGGAGAGCGCCGTGCCCGTGGGATTGTTGGGCGATGTCAGGATGACGATGCTGGGCCGACGCTGCTCGATGACATCGCAGGCACCCGGAACATCGATCCCGAAGTCCGCCTGTCGCGGGTAGGTTGCGAATTCCGTGAAGGTGTCACGCGCGTACTCCGGGTACATGGAGTAGGTGGGGTCGAACGTGACAGCCAGCCGGCCCGGGCCTCCGAATGCGAGGAAGAGCTGGTGCATCACCTCATTCGATCCGTTTGCCGCCCAGACCTGTTCGACGCCGACGTCGACTCCCGCCTCTGTCGCGATGTAGCCGCACAGCGCCGCACGAAGTGCGACCGCATCGCGATCGGGATAGCGATTGAGCCCGCTGGCGATGTCGGCAACTGCATCGCCCATCGCGCGCGCGAGACTCTCCGGGACGGAGTACGGATTCTCGTTGACGTTCAATCGGGCAGCGACATCCAGCTGGGGGGCGCCGTAGGCATGCATGCCGATCAGGTCGTCACGGATCGGCAGAACGAACTCCTCGCTCACACCTGATCCTCGAAGCGCGTCCGGATGGCCTCACCGTGCGCAGGGAGATCCTCGGCCTGCGACAGGGCCACAACGTGCGGGGCGACGTCGCGAAGGGCGTTCTCGTCGTACTCGATTATGTGCACGCCGCGCAGGAATGACTGAACCGACAGGCCTGAGGAATGACGCGCTGACCCAGCGGTCGGCAGCACGTGATTCGAGCCGGCCGCGTAGTCACCGAGGGACACCGGCGCGAAGGCGCCTACGAAGATCGCCCCCGCGTTGCGCACGCGCAGGGCCCATTCGCGAGCATCACGCGTCTGGATCTCGAGGTGCTCGGCCGCATAGGCATCAACCACCCGCAGCCCGGCTTCCAGATCATCCACCAGGACGATCGCACTCTGCGTGCCCGCGAGCGCCTCACGGATCCTGTCGACGTGCTTGGTGGTCGCCAGTTGTCGCTCCGCCTCCGCCACGACGCGCTCGGCGAGATCGGGTGAATCGGTCACGAGTACCGCTGCCGCGAGAACGTCGTGCTCCGCCTGACTGATGAGGTCGGCCGCCACATGGACCGGTGAAGCGGAATCGTCCGCCAGGATCATGACCTCGGTCGGGCCGGCCTCGGAGTCGATGCCGATGACACCCTGCAGGGCCCGCTTGGCTGCGGTGACGTAGATATTGCCCGGGCCGGTCACCAGATCGACCGGCTCGCACACTCCGCCACCGGGGAGATCGACGCCGAACGCCAGCATCGCGACCGCTTGAGCACCGCCGACCGCGTAGACCTCATCGACTCCCAGCAGCGCGCAGGCCGCGAGGATGGTCGGGTGCGGCCACCCGCCGAAGTCACGTTGAGGGGGTGAGACGACCGCGAGCGACGCGACTCCGGCCGCCTGGGCCGGCACGACGTTCATGATGACGCTGCTGGGGTAGACAGCGCGGCCGCCCGGCACGTAGAGGCCCACTCGATCGACGGGGATCCATCGCTCCGTCACTGTCCCGCCCGTGACGACGACGGTCGACGTGTCGGTGCGCCGCTGGTCGGCGTGGACCCGGCGCGCACGGTCGATCGACTCCAGCAGCGCCGCCCGAACGTCCGGATCGAGCTCCTCGGCAGCCTGCTGCAGCATCTCGACCGGGACACGCAGGGACGGCGGGCGAACCCCGTCGAGCTTCTCGGTCCAGCGCAGGACGGCAGCAGCCCCCTCGCTTCGGACATCACCGATGATCGGGCGGATGCGCTCACCGGCGTCGGCCACGTCCATGGCCGCCCGCGGCACGACGTCACGCGGGTTCACGTGTGAACCACGAAGGTCGATGCGCCGAATCACCCTCGTACCTTACGCTGCCTGAGTGTCTGAGGCTCTCCCACTGTTCCCGTTGAACACACCCCTGGTTCCCGGCCTCGTGCTCCCCCTGCACATCTTCGAACCGAGATACCGCGAGATGGTCCGAGACCTGATGGCCCGGGAGACCGACGAGGAGCGGGAGTTCGGGATCGTGGCGGTCCGGGAAGGCCACGATGTCGACCAGGAGGGGGTTGACGCTGTCTTTCCCGTGGGCGTCACGGCCGTTCTGCGCCAGGTCGAGGAGCACGACGATGGCCGGTTCGACATCGTCACGACGGGCGCGCGACGGTTCCGGTTGAAGAGTCTCGATGTCAGAGAACCACTCGCTCGTGCCGAGGTCGATTTCCTAGCCGAGGTCTCCGGCCCCGCAGATGCCGCGCTCGCCGTTCGCGTGGGAACCCGCTTTCGCGACTACCGGGCGGTGCTCGGCGGCCAGGTCCAGGCGGCCGTTGGCGAGGATGAGATTCCTGCTGATCCTGCGGTCCTGTCGTACCTGGTGACAGCGGCGATGGTCCTGCCGCTGGACGAGCGCCAGGAGCTTCTTGCGGCGCCCACGATCGCCGATCGCCTCGACCTCGCCCGCCGACTGCTCCTGAGGGAGACCACGCTGATCTCCGAGCTCTCGGCCATGCCCGCGGTCGAGGTGCCAGGCACGCTCCCGTCGGTGAACTAGGCGCATGGCACGCCGCCAGCCCATCGGCACCCCGGCCACGCTTGCCCTGACCAGGGCGGGGATGGAATTCAGCGTGCACGCCTATGAGCACGACGTGCGCGCGGACTCCTACGGACGTGAGGCGGCAGATGTCCTCGGCCTCGATCCGGCCCGCGTGTTCAAGACTCTCGTGGCGGATGTCGACGGCTCGCCCGTGGTCGCCGTGGTTCCGGTGAGCGGGACTCTGGACCTCAAGGCCCTCGCGGCGGCGGCAGGCGGCCGCAAGGCCGAGATGGCTGATCCCGCGACTGCCCAGCGCATCACCGGGTATGTCGTCGGCGGCATCTCGCCGATCGGCCAGAAGCGCTCACTGCCGACATTCCTCGACTCGACCGCCATTGATCACGAGCGCATCTACGTGAGCGGCGGGCGGCGGGGCCTGGACATCGGGGTGACACCCTCGGATCTGATCGCCATCACCGATGCAGCCTTCGCTCGCATCGGACGGCCGGACCGAACGTCGACGTGATCTTCAGCGATCCGAGCTTCGGAAATCTCCGAGCCAGTCGCTGAGAGCGAGGACGGTCACGATCGCGGCTGAGGCCAGCGGCCACATCAGGAACATCCCCGGCAATGACACCGTCAGCGGCCCGTCGATGACGAGCTCTCCGGTGGTGGTCGCCTGAAGACCCTCGATATCCACCGAACCCAGTCCGGTTCCGACGAACCACATTGCCGCGGTACCGACGGCTCCCGCCAGCAGCGCCCCGACGAGCACGGAGAACAGGTGCTCGCGTCGCATGTAGGCAAGACCGATCGCGATGGCCACGCCGGCGACCAGACCAAGCACACCGAACGTGACGTCCGATGCGAGGGAGTGGTCCAGCAGTGACCCGCGAAGTGCGGGCGAGTCCGGCGTGATGCGAACGGGCACCCGTGGTGCAAGCGCGGACCAGACGACGCCCAGCGCGGCACCGCTGACGAGGCCGACGACGAGACCGGCGATCACCACGGCCGCTGGTCGGCGCTCGGAGCTCATGCCCTCATCATCGCGTGAAGGCGGTCACCCCAGGCACGTCGGCCCCAGCAGCGCCTTGAGGTCTCCGTAGAGCGAGGGAGATGGCGTGACGCGGAAGCGGTCATCCAGGCGCAGCACGGTCGTCTTCGCTCCACCGGTCAGGTGCAGATGGACCTCAGTGGTTCCCGGGTGCGCCGAGAGCACGTCCTTGAGCCGCTCCACCAGCGGGGGGATGCACCGGGCCGCAGTCATGGTGAGCCGCACGGGACCTGTCCCGGCCTCGCTGAGGTCCGGCTGAGAGACCTCCATCGCAACGACGCGCACGCCATCGTCGTCACTCCGGTCGACACGTGCCCGCACGATGACAACGGAGTCATCGACGAGCATCGTCCCGGCGGCCCCGTAGGACTGGGGAAAGACCATGACCTCCACCGACCCCTCGAGGTCTTCCAGGGTGACGATCGCCCAAGGGGATCCCTGCTTGGTCGTCTTGCGCTGAACTGACGTGACGAGGCCGCCGATCGTCACGACGGCACCATCGGCGCGCTCATCTGCCAGCAGCGAGGCGATCGTGCGGTCGGTGTGCTGCGCCAGGAGGTGCTCCGTGCCATGCAGCGGGTGATCCGACACGTACAGGCCCAGCATCTCGCGCTCGTGCGCCAGCAGGATGGCCTTCTCCCACTCCCCCGGCGGGATCTCACTGCGCGTGACCATTGCATCGTCGCCGTCAGCCTCGAGGCCACCGAACAGGTCGAACTGCCCATGTGATTCGGCTCGCTTGATATCGACCGCGGCATCGACCACCTGCTCGTGAATGTGCACGAGGCCCTTGCGCGTATGACCCAGGGAGTCGAAGGCCCCCGACTTCACCAACGACTCGATGACGCGCTTGTTGCAGACTGATGCCTCCACCTTGGCGATGAAATCGTGGAAGTCCGCGAACCGCCCGACCCTCCGCCTAGTCGTGATGATGGAGTCGACGACGTTCTCGCCCACATTGCGCACGGCGGACAGCCCGAAGCGAATCTCGGTACCTCGGGGCGTGAAGTCCGAATCCGAATCGTTGACGTCCGGCGGCAGCACCTTGATGCCCATGCGGCGGCACTCGTTCAGGTAGATCGCGGACTTGTCCTTGTCGTCCTTGACGGAGGTGAGCAGCCCCGCCATGTACTCGGCCGGGTAGTTGGACTTGAGATAGGCCGTCCAGTACGAGACCAGCCCGTAGCCGGCCGTGTGCGCCTTGTTGAACGCGTAGTCGGAGAACGGGACGAGGATCTCCCAGAGCGTCTTGATGGCAGCATCGGAGTAGCCGTTCGCCTTCATGCCCTCACTGAACGGCACATACTCCTTGTCGAGGATCTCCTTCTTCTTCTTGCCCATGGCTCGGCGCAGAAGATCGGCGGCCCCGAGCGAGTATCCGGCGAGCTTCTGGGCGATCGCCATGACCTGCTCCTGATAAACGATCAGGCCGTAGGTGTCGCCGAGGATGTCGGCGAGTGGCTCCTCGAGCTCCGGATGGATCGGCACGACCGCCTTGCGCCCGTTCTTGCGGTCGGCATAGTCGTTGTGGGCGTTCGCCCCCATCGGTCCGGGCCGATAGAGCGCGAGGACGGCGGAGATGTCCTCGAAGTTGTCCGGCTGCATCGACCGCAGCAGCGATCGCATCGGGCCGCCGTCGAGCTGGAAGACGCCGAGGGTGTCGCCTCGGGTCAGCAGTTCGTAGGTTGCGGGGTCGTCGAGAGGCAGATCCTCCAGGACGATGGTCGTTCCACGATTCGACTCGATGTAGCGCAGGCAGTCGTCCAGGACCGTCAGGTTGCGCAGGCCGAGGAAGTCCATCTTGAGCAGGCCGAGCGATTCACAGGCACCCATGTCGAACTGGGTGATGACCGCGCCGTCCTGTTCGCGGCGCCACACCGGGATGACATCGAGCAGCGGCTCACGGCACAGGATGACGCCGGCCGCATGGACGCCGGGCTGGCGCTTGAGACCCTCGAGACCCTTCGCGGTGTCGACGACCTGACGCGCCTCGGAGTCCGACTCGTACAGGGCACGGAACTCCGCTGCCTCTCCGTACCGGGGATGCGAGACATCGAAGGCGCCGGCAAGGGAGATGTCCTTGCCCATGACGGCCGGTGGCATCGCCTTGGTGATGCGATCACCGAGCGCGTACGGGTACCCCAGGACGCGGGCACTGTCCTTGATCGCCGCCTTGGCCTTGATCGAGCCGTAGGTGATGATCTGCGCCACCCGCTCCTCGCCGTACTTCTCGGTGGCATAGCGGATCATGTCGCCGCGACGACGTTCGTCGAAGTCCATGTCGATATCGGGCATGGAGATGCGCTCGGGATTCAGGAACCGCTCGAACAGCAGACCATGCTTCATCGGGTCGAGCTCGGTGATGCCCAGGGCGTAGGCGATCATCGCTCCGGCGGCGGAGCCGCGACCGGGCCCCACTCTGATCCCGCTGTCCTTGGCATAGCGAACGAGATCGGCCGTGACGAGGAAGTAGCCAGGAAAGCCCATCTGGATGATGACGCCGACCTCGTACTCGGCCTGACGACGGACATCGTCGGGGACTGCTCCGCGATACCTGAGCTGGAGCCCTCGTTCCACTTCCTTGACCAGCCAGGACTCCTCGCTCTCCCCCTCCGGAATCGGGAACTGCGGCATGAGGTTCGCGCCCTCGGCGAACTCCACGTGGCACCGCTCAGCGATGAGCAGGGTGTTGTCGCATGCCTCGGGGAGCTCCGACCACACCTGACGCATCTCGGCGCCGCTCTTGACGTAGAAGTCACGTGCGTCGAAGCGGAATCGCTTGGGGTCGTCCATCGTGGTCCGGGTGCCGATGCACAGCAGGACGTCATGTGTCTCGGCATCGCTCGCGTGGACGTAGTGGAGATCGTTGGTGGCGATCAGCGGGAGGTCCAGCTGCCGGGCGATGCGGAGCAGGTCCTCTCGGAAGCGCCGCTCGATCGCCAGGCCGTGGTCCATGACCTCGACGAAGTAGTTGTCCTTGCCGAGGATGTCGCGGTAGTCAGCCGCGGCCGCGAGAGCACGGTCGAAGTTTCCTGCCTGGAGCCAGCGGTTCACCTCGCCGCTGGGGCACCCCGTCGTGCCGATGAGGCCACTCCCGTGCCGCTCCAGCAGCTCTCGGTCGAAGCGCGGCTTGAAGTAGTAGCCCTCCAGGCTGGAGAGCGAGGAGAGCCGGAAGAGATTGTGCATGCCGACCGTGTTCTCGGCCCACAACGTCATATGCGTATAGCTCTGCTTGCCGCGGCCCGCACTGGAGTCGTCGGGGGTGGACTCGTCGAAACCACCGCCGAAGTCGAAGGGTCGACGCTCGAATCTCCCCTGCGGCGCGTAGTAGCCCTCCAGGCCGATGATCGGGTTGAGGCCTCTGGCCTTGGCGCCCTTGTAGAAGTCGTAGGCGCCGTAGAGGTTGCCGTGGTCGGTCATCGCCACGGCCGGCATTCCAAGTCGTTCGACCTCGTCGAAGAGATCCCCCAGCCGAGCCGCTCCGTCGAGCATGGAGTACTCCGTGTGCACGTGAAGGTGCACGAAGTCCTCATTCGGGGGCATGACCCCACCCTAACTTTCCGGACCGACAGTCACGGCCATCCCCACGGATGATCACATCCCGTCGCGCAACCGCTCCAGCGCAACCGTCAGATCATCCGGGTACTCACTCTCGATCGTGATCCGCTCCCCCGACGACGGGTGGTCGAAACTCAGGCTCCTCGCGTGCAACCACTGCCTCGTCAGCCCCAGCCGTCTCGCCAGACCCGGATCGGCCCCGTAGGTGAGATCACCGGCACAGGGGTGTCGGAGCGCCGACATGTGGACGCGGATCTGATGTGTGCGACCAGTCTCGAGATGGACCTCGAGCAAGGATGCGTGCGGAAAGGCCTCGAGGGTGTCGTAATGGGTTACCGAGGGCTTCCCGTCACTCACGACTGCCCACTTGTACTCGTGCTGCGGGTGCCGACCGATGGGCGCGTCGACGGTGCCGCTGAGCGGATCGCAGTGCCCCTGCACGACCGCGTGGTAGACCTTGTCGACCGTTCGGTCCCGGAACTGCCGCTTCAGGCTCGTGTACGCCGACTCGCTCTTGGCCACCGCCATCACACCCGTGGTGCCGACATCGAGGCGGTGGACGATGCCCTGACGCTCCGCAGCACCCGAGGTGCTGATGCGGTAGCCCGCTGCCACCAGGCCCCCGACCACGGTGGGACCGTTCCATCCCGGGCTCGGGTGAGCCGCCACGCCCACCGGCTTGTCGACCACGACGACATCATCGTCGTCGAACAGCACCCGCATTCCCGGCACCGGCTCCGCCACTATGGGATCGGCAGCCTTCGGCTCGCTGAGATCGACAGACAGGACACTCCCGTCGAGTACCCGGTCGGACTTGGCGGCAGGTGAGCCGTCGACGAGGACGGCGCCGGCGGCGATCAGATCGGCTGCACGAGCACGGGAGAGACCCAGCATGCGGGTGAGTGCCACGTCCAATCGCTCACCGGCGAGCCCTTCAGGCACGGGGAGGGATCTCACGCTCGCGGGCCGCTCAGGTCGACGCCCCGCAGCGCCAGCAGCACCATGGCCACCGCGGAGCACGTGATGAACATGTCTGCCACATTGAAGACCGCGAAATTGGGCAGTTGGATGAAGTCGACGACATATCCCAGGCCCGGACCGGGCGGACGCGTCAGGCGGTCGATGAGGTTGCCCAGCAGCCCGCCCAGGAGCGCGCCCAGAGCGACAGCCCAGCCGATGCTTCCGAGTCGACGCGACGTGCGGAGGATCACCAGCGCGACGACGACAGCGATGATGGAGAAGATCCACGTGTAGCCGACGCCGATGGAGAACGCCGCCCCGGTGTTCTGGACGTACGTGAACTTCAGCAGTCCGCCCAGCAGGACGATCGGTCCCTCACCCGACTCGATTCTGGGTGCGATCACCGATACGACCCAGTGCTTGACCACCTGGTCCAGGACCACCGCGCTCAGAGCCACCACTCCCAGCACCACCAGGCACCGGCGACGCAGCAGCGGATCCACGGGTGCAGTGCTGGTCTCGCTCACCCGCACACCCTATGCGTCCGGGGGCCCCACTCCCGCTTCGCTCGAGAGTCACGCCGTCACGTCCGGCAGCTGCCGGCTTCTAGAGGTAACGCTCCTCGGCCTGCTTGCAGGCCATGCACAGGGTGGCGCGCGGAAAGGCCTGCAGACGGTACTTGCCCACCGGCCTGCCGCACGACTCGCAGATGCCGTACGTCCCCTCATCCAGCCGCGCTAGCGCATGCTCCACCTGCTCGACCATGCTGCGGGCGTTGTTCGCGAGCGACATCTCATGCTCGCGCTCGAAGGTCTTGCTTCCGGCATCCGCCTGGTCGTCACCGGCGCCATCGCCGGAATCCCGAATCAGATCGGCCAGCCCCTCCTCGGCCTGGAGCAGTTCGCCCTGAAGCCTGGTGAGCTCCTCGTTCAGCTCCTTGCGCACACCCTTGAGCTCCTGCTTGGTCCACGGCGTCTCGTCCTCACGGACGACCAGTCGGCGAGGGGCCTGAGCCGCCTTCTTGACCGGGGTCGCCTTCTTGACCGGGGTCGCCTTCTTGGCCGGGGCCGCCTTCTTGACCGGGGCCGCCTTCTTGACCGGGGCCGCCTTCTTCGCGGCTGCCTTCTTGACCGGGGCTGCCTTCTTCGCGGCTGCCTTCTTGACCGGGGCTGCCTTCTTGACCGGGGCTGCCTTCTTGACCGGGGCTGCCTTCTTGACCGGGGCCGCCTTCTT
>Ga0181560_10000222_pt1 | contig 49334 bp, 45 predicted proteins | sample 011ome_20_FD_133751 | JGI IMG/M metagenome (GOLD analysis project Ga0181560, IMG submission 133751) | Coastal salt marsh microbial communities from the Groves Creek Marsh, Skidaway Island, Georgia - 011509CT metaG (megahit assembly) | ecosystem: Environmental > Aquatic > Marine > Intertidal... | reverse complement strand
TACGATATCGTTCTAGGGTCACTGCTGTGACAAGCCGGAGTGGCGGAATGGCAGACGCGGAGCACTCAAAATGCTTTGTCCGAAAGGGCGTGTGGGTTCAAATCCCACCTCCGGCACCGTCGATTTACTTGTTCTGCCAGGCGGGCGCCACCCCGTCTGAGGCGTGCCCGACGACGTGCACGCGCATGTCGTTAGTGCTTCCCGGCACTCCGGGAGGGGAACCAGAAATAACTACGACCTTGTCCCCGTCTTTGGCCAGGCCCTGACCCATCAGGTACTCATCAACCTGGTGATACATCTCGTCAGTGTGTTGGACTCGATCAACGAGCGCCGACTTGATTCCCCACGTCAGCGACATGCGACGTCGGATGGCGTCATCAGGGGTGAACGCGATCATGGGAATGAGTGAGCGTAAACGAGACATCCTTCGTGCGGAATCCCCCGACTCTGTGAAAATGCAGATGAACTTCGCCTCGACGAACTCGGCCACTTCCACCGCGGCCAAGGTAATGGCGCCACCCTGCGTGCGTGGCTTGGTCCCAAGCGGCGGAATGCGATCTGCTCCGCGCTCCTCTGTCGACTCCAGAATCCTCGCCATAATCTGCACGGTTTCAATGGGATACTGCCCCACACTGGTTTCACCACTGAGCATGACGGCGTCCGCGCCATCTAACACTGCGTTGGCGACGTCGGACACCTCAGCCCGTGTCGGCACGGGGCTGGAGATCATCGACTCGAGCATTTGAGTCGCCACGATTACGGGCTTTGCCCACCGACGGGCGTACTCGACGGCCTTCTTTTGAACAATGGGAACCTGCTCTGGCGGAAGCTCAACGCCGAGATCCCCGCGGGCCACCATGATGCCGTCAAACGCGTCCACGATTTCTTCGAGAGCTTCCACGGCCTGAGGCTTTTCGATTTTGGCGATGACCGGTTTGGAGATGCCCTCTTCGGCCATGATTTCCCGCACACGGTCAACGTCCGACGCGTTGCGCACAAAACTTAGAGCGATGTAGTCCACGCCCAGCTTCAGTGCCCAGCGAAGGTCATCCTCGTCCTTCTCTGAGAGTGCAGGCACCGACACCGCCACACCAGGAAGGTTGATGCCCTTGTTGTTCGAGACCATGCCGCCCACGATGACCTTCGTTGTCACCGACGTAGCGTCTTTTAAGACGACCTCGAGTCGAACTTTTCCGTCATCAACCAGCAAGGTGTCCCCCGGCGCGACATCGCCCACCAGGCCCTTGTAGGTGGTTCCGACAAGCTCCTTGGTGCCGGGAGTGTCCTCGACGGTGATCGTGAAAAGGTCGCCTGGTTCAAGGCGGTGCGGGCCATCAGCGAAGCGCTCGAGACGGATCTTGGGGCCCTGTAAGTCGGCGAGGATACCGACAGGGAGCCCCGTGTCCGCCGCTGCACGCTGCAGATTCGAGAAGACCTCTTGGTGCACGTCATAGCTGCCGTGGGACATATTGAGGCGCGCAATGTTCACGCCCGCTTCTAAGACGGCACGAATCTGTTCGTAGGAACTGCAGGCAGGGCCCATGGTGGCGACAATTTTCGCGCGGCGCATGACGATCTCCGAAGGGATTAGAAGCGAATGACGGCGGTACTAAGCCTAGATTGATATTGGCTGGTCAGACGCACTCACCGGAGCTGGCAGATCGGTGTGCCCCTGAAGAAACCGGTCGACCTCCGCCGCCACGGCACGTCCTTCCGCAATCGCCCACACGATCAGCGACGCCCCGCGTCCCGCATCCCCTGCGACGAACACGCCGGGGACCGACGTCGCGTAGTCTTCGGAGCGCTTGAGGTTTCCCCGCCCGTCTGCCCCGACGCCGATTTGAGCGTGAAGGTCACTAAAGTCTGGACCGGTGTAGCCCAACGACAGCAACACCAAATCGGCGGGGATGATGTGCTCGGTGCCAGGTTTCGGGAAACGCCCACCGTCTCGATACTCGGTCTCGGCCACCTTCAACCCGGTGACCTCCCCCGCTGCATTGCCGACGAATTCGACCGTGGAGGCAAGATAGATTCGCTCGCCACCCTCTTCGTGGGCACTTTGCACTTCGAACACTGTCGGATCCATGGGCCACGGCTGGTTCTCAGGTCTCCCCTGGGGAGGCTGATATCCGATCGCTAAGGTTGTCACGCTTGCCGCGCGCTGACGGTGCGCTGTTCCGATGCAGTCAGCACCCGTGTCGCCGCCACCCAGAATGACTACGTGTTTGCCTTCTGCGGTGATTTGACCATCGACGCTGCCTCCCGCTTGCACGCGGTTGGAGGGTACGAGGTAGTCCATCGCGAAATGGATCCCCATAAGGTCGCGACCCGGAATGGGCAAGTCGCGGGGTTTAGGAGCACCGGTCGCCAAGACAACGGCGTCATAGCGCTCAATGAGTTCCGGCCAAGTGATGTCGACACCGATGTTCACACCGGCGCGGAAACGCGTGCCCTCTGCCTGCATTTGAGCAAGCCGCTGGTCGATGTGATGTTTTTCCATCTTGAAGTCGGGAATGCCATAGCGCAGGAGACCGCCAATGCGGTCGTCACGTTCGAAGACCGCCACGGTGTGACCCACGCGGGTGAGTTGCTGGGCGGCCGCGAGCCCGGCGGGTCCACTTCCGACGACGGCAACAGTTTTGTCGGTGACGCGTGAGGGGGGCAGTGGGGTGACCCATCCGTTCGCCCAGGCTTGCTCGATGATCGACGCCTCTACCTGCTTGATGGTCACTGCCGGCTGGTTGATTCCGAGAACACAGGCGGACTCACACGGAGCCGGGCAGAGCTTGCCGGTGAATTCCGGGAAATTGTTGGTCTCATGGAGTCGCTCAATTGCCCCGCGCCCGTCCCCGCGACGCACCAGGTCATTCCACTCCGGAATGAGGTTGCCCAATGGGCAACCGTGATGGCAGAACGGCACGCCACAATCCATGCAGCGGCCGGCTTGGCGTTTCAATACCTCGGGGTCACGGGGCCCATACACCTCGCGCCAGTCACCGATGCGAACTTCTACTGGCCTCCTCGGTGGAAGTTCTCTCTCGGTCGTCTCCAGAAAACCACGGGGGTTAGCCACCGGTCACCTCCAGGATCTTGTTCCACACTTCTTCACCGTCCGGATCGAGACCTTGCTCGACCGCCTGGTTGCGAGTGTTCAACACGGCTTTGTAATCACGGGGCGTCAGCATCACAAAGTCGTCTAAAGCCGTCTCGCCGAGCTCCAGAAGGCGCTTGGCCAGGGGTGATTCTGTCTCTTCCACGTGACGCTGCAGGAGGTCGCGCACGATTTCTCGACCCGAGGAATCGAGAGGGCTGATTTCAATCTCGCCACTTCGCAGTGCTTCGCGGTTCACGCGCTCCGAGCGCAGGCGATAGATGTATGCGGTGCCGCCCGACATTCCCGCGGCCACGTTCCGGCCCGTCTCCCCCAAAATGACCGCCAAGCCGCCGGTCATGTATTCCAGCGCGTGGTCACCGGCACCCTCCACCACAGCGGTCGCGCCGGAGTTGCGGACGAGGAATCGCTCGCCCACGACGCCGTTGATGAACATCGTTCCTGAGGTGGCGCCGTAGCCAATGACGTTTCCAGCAATGACGTTTCGTTCGGGGGCATACACAGAACCGGGTGCCGGCTTAATCACAACCTGACCGCCCGATAGGCCTTTACCGACGTAGTCGTTTGCGTCTCCCAAGAGGCGAAGCGTGATTCCGCCTGGCATGAAAGCGCCGAGCGACTGGCCTGCTGTTCCCTGCAGGGTGATGTCGATCGTGCCACTCGCCAAGCCATCTTCACCGTGTTGAAGGGTGACGTTGTGCCCCAACATCGTCCCGACGGCCCGCTCGGTGTTGCGGATAGGCAACTCGATGGAAACCGCTTCTCCCGACCGCAATGCCGGCTCCACGAGGTCCATGAGTTGGTTGTCGAAATGTTCCGCCAGTTCGTGGTCCTGTCCCTCGCGCCGGCCGGTCGCAACACCTGGACGCAGCGCGTCGGTAGACAGGATCGGTTCGAGTTCCAGCCCCTCGGACTTCCAGTGACTCACGGCTTTGTCTACGTCGAGAAGATGTGCCTGGCCAATCGCCTCGTCGAGGCTCCGGAAACCCAGCTGTGCGAGGTACTCACGCACTTCTTCCGCGATGAATTCGAAGAAAGTTTGCACAAACTCCGGTTGCCCCGTGAAGCGTTTGCGCAATTCTGGATTCTGGGTGGCCACACCCACCGGGCAAGTGTCAAGGTGACATACGCGCATCAAGATACAGCCGGAAACCACCATTGGGGCGGTCGCAAAACCATAGCCTTCTGCTCCAAGAAGTGCGGCAATGATGACGTCTCGACCCGTCTTCATCTGCCCGTCGACCTGGAGACTCACTCGCCCACGCATGTTGTTGAGCATCAGCGTCTGCTGGGCCTCAGCCAACCCGATTTCCCAGGGGGTTCCAGCGTGTTTGAGCGAGTTCAGGGGGCTTGCCCCAGTTCCTCCGTCGTGTCCGGAGACCAAGATCACGTCGGCTTTTGCCTTGGCGACACCGGCAGCGACCGCACCGATACCCGACTGGCTCACCAACTTCACGTGGATGTTCGCGGAGGGGTTTGCCCGCTTGAGGTCAAAAATCAGCTGCTTGAGGTCTTCGATGGAATAGATGTCGTGGTGTGGCGGTGGCGAAATAAGCCCCACACCGGGCGTGCCGTGACGCAGGCGGGCAATCCACGGATAGACCTTGTTCGCCGGTAGCTGACCACCCTCACCGGGCTTCGCGCCTTGCGCCATCTTGATTTGGATGTCGGTGGCGTGGGTGAGGTACAAACTGGTCACGCCGAAACGGCCTGAAGCAACTTGCTTGATCCGACTGCGTTTCTCGGGGTCTAGCAGCCTCTCCGGAGACTCTCCCCCTTCACCGGTGTTGCTCAGCCCGCCAATACGGTTCATCGCCACGGCGAGTGTCTCGTGCATCTCCGGACTAATCGCGCCCATGCTCATCGCGCCCGAGTTGAAGCGCTTCAGAATTGCCTCAACGGGTTCCACCTCATCAATCGAGATGGGCGTGCGGTCTTCTGTGCGCAAGCGGAACAGTCCGCGCAGCGTCATCAGCTCTTCGGTTTGATCATCGACCGTCTTGGTGTACTTGCGGAAAATGTCAAAGCGCTTCTGCCGGGTGGCATGTTGCAGCAAGAAGACGGTTTCGGGATTGAACAGGTGGGGCGGGCCTTCACGACGCCACTGATATTCCCCACCAACCGGGAGGCGCTCGTGAGGTTTGGCGTTGATTTCCGCCGGGTAGGCCAGCTCGTGGCGTTGACGGTTCTCTTCTTCGATGATTTCAAGGCCAACTCCACCCAGGATGCTGGTGGTCCCGGTGAAGTACTGGTCAATCAGTTCCTGAGACAGACCCACGGCCTCGAAAGCCTGGGCACCGGCGTAGCTGGCAACTGTGGAAATACCCATCTTGCTCATGATTTTGAGCACGCCTTTACCCAGCGCCGTGATGACGTTCCTCACGGCCTTTTCTGGCTCGATTCCGACGATGTCGCCATTACGGGCAAGCTGTTCCACGGTTTCCATCGCCAAGTAGGGGTTGAGCGCCGAGGCGCCGAAACCGATCAGAAGCGCCGCGTGGTGAACCTCGCGAACATCTCCGGCTTCAACGACGAGACCGACCCGCATTCTCTTGTGACCGCGGATCAGGTGGTGATGGATGGCGGAGAGCAGCAGCAGTGACGGGATGGGAGCGAGGTCGACGGTGCTGTGGCGGTCGCTCACAATCAGGAAACGAGCCCCCTTATCGACGGCCATGTCCGCTTCGCGACACAATTCAGCCAGCCTCTCACGGAGCCCCTCGTGCCCCCGGTTCACCGGATAAAGACCCGAAAGCGTGTGGGTGGCAGCGGTTCCGTTGGGGTGACGCAGATGGCCAATTTTTGCCAGTTCGTCATTGTCAATGACCGGGAACTCTAAAACAACCTGATGAGCGTGATCACGACCTGCTTCGAGCAGGTTTCCCTCCGGGCCCAATCCCGTCGTCATGGAGGTCACGACCTGCTCTCGAATGGAGTCGAGCGGAGGGTTCGTGACCTGTGCGAACTGTTGTGCGAAATAGTCAAAAAGAAGACGCGGACGCTCAGAAATCGCCGCGATGGGCGTGTCCGAACCCATAGCCCCCAGCGGCTCGGCGCCGGTCTGCCCCATCGGAGTGAGCAGGATACGAATTTCCTCCTCGGTGTATCCGAAAGTGCGCTGACGGCGGTTGATCGACTGCGGGGTAGCGATAATGTGCTCGCGCTCGGGCAGCTTTTCGAGGTGAATTTCGGCCTCACGAACCCACTCACCCCAGGGCTCCATGTGCGCGAGAGAGGACTTGAGCTCCTCATCCTCGATGATGCGCCCTTCCACTGTGTCGGCAAGAAGCATCGAACCGGGACGCAGTCGACCCTTTCTCACCACAGTCGCGGGGTCGACATCTAGCACGCCGATCTCGCTGCCCAAAATGATCAGACCGTCGCTGGTAATCACGAAGCGCCCGGGGCGAAGACCGTTTCGGTCGAGCGTTGCCCCCACCAAGGAACCATCGGTGAAGACCAAGGCAGCAGGGCCGTCCCACGGCTCCATCATCCGGGAGTGGTACTCGTAGAAGTCTTTGACCGCGGGGTCCATGTCGAGTTGGTTTTCCCACGCTTCGGGAACGAGCATCATGATGGCGTGGGGCAGTGAGCGCCCCGCAAGTTCCAGCAGTTCGACCACTTCATCCAGCGACGCTGAATCGCTGGCACCTTCGGTCACGATCGGAAAGAGTGGGCGAAGGTCACCTAAAGCTGGGGAAGAGAGCTGTGATTGGCGGGCGTGCATCCAGTTGCGGTTTGCCCGGATGGTGTTGATCTCGCCGTTGTGAGCGAGCATCCTGAAAGGCTGAGCCAGAGGCCACGAGGGGAACGTGTTCGTGGAATAGCGCGAGTGTACGAGAGCCAGGGTGGATTCGAAACGTTCGTCCGAGAGGTCGGGGTAGAACGGCTCAAGCTGCAGGGTCGTGACCATCCCCTTGTAGACCATGGTTCGGGCGGAGAGGGAGGGGAAATACAGTCCAAGTTCTCTCTCGGCGCGCTTACGCAGACGGAACGTCAAGCGGTCAAGGTCGATACCGGCGAGCCCCTTGCCGTCATCTCCCCTGGCGTGTGAACGGATGAAAAGTTGCTCAAACCCGGGCATGGTTTCGCGAGCGAGCTCACCAATTTCTTCCTCCCGCATGGGCACGATGCGCCAACCGAGGACTTCTAAGCCCTCTTCTCTCGCGATGCAGTCGACCGCGCGCTTTTCCGCGATGCGTTCTGCCTCATCAGCTGAGAGAAAACCCATACCGACGGCGTAACGACCCTTGTCGGGCAGATCAAAAGACACTTCCTCCCGGAAGAAGCGGTCGGGAATCTGGGTGATGATTCCTGCTCCGTCACCGGTGCCCGCGTCAGAGCCGACCGCACCGCGGTGCTCGAGATTGCGCAACGCACGCAATGCGCCATCGACGATGTCGTGGCCGGGCGTTCCGCGCAAGGTTGCCACCATCGCCAGGCCACAGGCGTCGCGCTCGTAGGCAGCGTTATATAGCCCGGTGGGTGCCGGAAAAGCAGAGTGGCGCTCGAAGGGACCCTTCATAGTCATCATCACCGTCCTCGGAGAGTTCGTCGGCGGGGACAACATTGGCCCGGCGGTTAGGGAAAAGCGGCGTCTCTAAGAAGACGCTTTCGAGGAACCAGGCCTGTCGCTTGTGGCGGCGGTTGCCTTTTCGTTGTCCTCGTCTGACTCACGATCGTCGAGCCAATAACGGTCTTCGGAGTCTATCGTAACCGGGGGATCCCACTCTTTTCCAGGGTGGTATACCGAGGGTTCCAGGCCCGGGTGGCGACGCTTTTGGTTCCACAGCAGAAACAGGCCGATCAGGATGCCCGCGATTGATGCCCACTGGTTGGAACGCAGCCCAAAGATAACCTCCGCAACATCCAGCCGAAGCGTTTCCAGGAAGAACCGACCGACGCCGTACCAAATGAGATACAGCGCAAAGACCCGGCCCCATTGCAGGCTGAAGCGCTTGGACAGGGCGATGATGATCATTGCGCCGAGCAGGTTCCACCACATTTCGTAGAGGAAGGTGGGGTGAAAAAGCGTGTCGACAGGAAGGCCAACCGGAATCGCACGGTTTCCCGGATCAATCTCGAGGCCCCACGGGAGGTTCGTCGGTGCACCAAAGAGTTCCTGGTTGAAGTAGTTGCCCATGCGCCCAATGCCTTGTGCGACGAGCAGACCCGGTGCCAAGGCATCGGCGAAAGACCAGAACCTGAGGCCCGCGATGCGCGCCCCAATAAACGCTCCGATGCCCCCGCCCACGAGGGCGCCGAAAATAGCCAGGCCCCCCTCCCAGACGTAGAAGATGCGTATGAGATCCGCTCCGGGGAAGAAATAGTCAGCCGGGTGAGTAATCACGTGGAAGAGTCGACCGCCCAAAATGCCCAGTGGAACCGCCCACAAGGCGATGTCAATAACCACCCACGGCTCAGCTCCTCGGGCGGTGAGCCGGCGGTTAGTGAGCCACACCGCTACCGCGATTCCGGTGAGGATAAAGAGCGCGTATGCGTTAATGCTGAGGTTGAGGGAGAACCACTCCAGCCCGAGACTGCGCAACCAGCTACCAATGTTGAAGGAGCGCCATTCCGCTGGCGGGCTGGGGAGACTAGCGAACTGCATGCACGGTCCTTCTTTCAAACATTGACTGCGCCCAGGCTACCGGGCGGAAAGTTAGTGGCGATGTACGAGGGAATGGGCGAGCTCACGAAGCTCCTCCACTCCCCCATGGTCAAGAGCTTTCACGAGGGCAGATCCCACAATCGCACCGTCGGCGTAGCTGAGGACGTCGGTGACCTGCTCGGGCGTCGAAATACCCAGACCTACGCAGATGCGTTGTGCACCCTGAGCGCGCAATCGAGCCACGAGCGACTTGGCCGCCTCATCAACGTCTTCCCTCGCGCCGGTAATGCCCATGGTGGAGACGGCGTAGACGAATCCCTCTGACGCGTCAGCGGCGGCTTTCAGCCTCTCGTCGCTCGAGGAGGGGGCCGCGAGAAAGACCCGCTCAGCCCCCAGCTTGCTTGACGCCTCTAGCCATTCTGATGCTTCGTCCGGGATCAGGTCAGGGGTGATGAGCCCTGTCGCACCCGCGTCGAGCAGTTCGGTCGTGAATTGTGAGGTGCCGTACTGCAGCACGGGATTCCAATAGGTCATCACCACCAGGGGCGTGTCATTGCCCTGGGCAATCTCGCGCACCGCGCCGAACGTGTCGCGCAGTCGAAATCCTGCCTCGAGCGCAGTTTGGGTGGCGCGGGCGATGACCGGTCCGTCCATGACCGGGTCGCTGTAAGGGATACCGAGCTCGACGGCGTCGAATCCTTCCTGGACGAGAACCTTTGCCGCTTCCACGCTGGCAGAAAGCGTCGGAAAGCCCAGCGGGAGGTAGCCGATTACCACTCCCCGGCCTTCAGCGCGGGCAGCATCGATGCGTTGAGTGAGTGTGGTTCGACTCACGCCTACGCACCCAAGAGGTTGAAGTAACGACCCGCGGTTTCCATGTCTTTATCTCCGCGACCGCTGAGGTTCACCAAGATGGTGGCGTCAGGTCCCAGCTCTTGGCCAAGTTTTTCGGTACCGGCCAGGCCGTGGGCCGTCTCAATCGCGGGAATGATGCCTTCGCTGTGAGAGAGCCGGCGCAGAGCCTGCATGGCCTCATCGTCGGTCACGGCACGATACTCGGTTCTGCCAATGGACTGCAGCCACGCGTGCTCGGGCCCCACCCCGGGGTAGTCAAGCCCGGCAGAGATGGAATGGGACTCGATTGTTTGACCGTCTTCGTCTTGCAACACCAGTGATTTCGCCCCGTGCAAAACGCCGATACGTCCCTTGCCCAGCGTCGCCGCATGGTGGGGTGTTTCAACACCGTCGCCTCCTGCTTCGAATCCGACCAGTCGGACGTCAGCGTCGTCGAGGAAGGCGTGAAAAATTCCCATCGCGTTGGATCCTCCACCGATACACGCGGTCACAGCGGTGGGCAGAGCACCCGTCAACTCCAGCATTTGTGCGCGAGCTTCCGTTCCGATGACCGAATGGAAATCGCGCACCATCGCCGGGAACGGGTGCGGACCAGCGACGGTGCCTAAGAGGTAGTGGGTGTTTTCGACGTTGGCCACCCAATCCCTCATGGCGTCGTTGATGGCGTCTTTGAGCGTGCGAGAGCCGGTTTTCACAGCAACTACTTCAGCACCCAGTAGGCGCATACGTGCGACGTTCAGCGCCTGGCGTTCAGTGTCCACTTCGCCCATGTAGACCACGCAGTCCAAACCGAGCAGTGCCGCCGCGGTGGCTGAGGCAACGCCGTGTTGGCCCGCGCCGGTTTCGGCGATGATGCGGGTTTTACCGATTCTCTTGGCGAGGAGTGCTTGGCCGAGCACGTTGTTGATTTTGTGGCTGCCGGTGTGGTTCAAATCCTCGCGCTTGAGGAAGATTCGCGCGCCACCGCAGTACTCGGAATAGCGGGTGGCTTCCGTGATGATGGAGGGGCGACCGGTGTAGGTGCGGTGGAGGTGATCGAGCTCACGCTGAAACTCGGGGTCAGCTTTTGCCATGGAGTAGGCGGTATCGAGTTCGTCGAGTGCGGCAATGAGGGATTCGGGGACGAATCGTCCACCAAATCCGCCGAAATAGGGTCCGGTTTCCGTCTTCAGAGAGCTCATACGGCTACAAACTCTGCCACAGTCTGCTGGGGATGTGCACCGGTCACCAGCGCCTCACCCACCAGCACCAAGTCGGCGCCCTGATCTCGATAGTCTGCGACATCCTGTGGCTTTGCCACGGCAGATTCCGCGACCGCCACGACCCCTTCGGGAATCATGTGGCGAAGGCGACCGAACAGGCCTTTATCGAGCTCAAATGTGGAGAGGTCGCGGGCGTTGACGCCGATAATTCGGGCACCAATGGCGATTGCCCGGCGTAGTTCCTCTTCGCTGTGAGTCTCCACCAGCGCGCTCATACCGAAGGAATGAATTTCTTCAAGACGGTGCGCGGCTTGTTCGTCACTGAGCGACGCCATGATCAGCAGCACCAGGTCGGCGCCATGGGCCCGCGCTTCAGCAACCTGGTAGGCCGTCGTGATGAAGTCTTTGCGCAACACCGGGATGGATACCGCTTCGGCCACGGCTTCTAAATCTTCGAGGGACCCCAAGAACTGTCGAGACTCGGTCAGCACACTGATAGCGCTTGCCCCACCGGCTTCATACATCCGAGCGAGTTCGACCGGGTCCGGAATATCGGCAAGAGGGCCCTTTGAGGGACTCGCTCTCTTGATTTCGGCGATGATGCCATGCCGGCCCTGCGGCATTACCAGAGATGCTCCAGGCTTGACGGGACGATGTTCAAGAGCCCGTTCGCGGACTACCTCCAGTGGCACTTTCTTCTCACGCTCGAGCGCATCGAGGTAAGCACCCTCGACGAGTCCCGCGAGCACTTAGTGCCCTTTGGGCTGGTACTTAGGCCCGCGCACCCCGTAGCCCATAGCGGCCAACACGGGGCCAAGAGCGATACCCACCACGGTAACTCCGGTGAAAACCCACACGGCGCTCCAGGAGCCGAGGAAGAAAAACAGCGTCACACCCGAGAGGCCAATCAGCGTCACGATGACTGAAATCCATGCAGCAGGTGAGTGTCCGTGTCCTGGGTCTGAACCGATAGTCATTGCTCTCCTCGAAGTCGTTGGCCCCATTCTAACGGGCCGTCGGGTCGCTCCCCTGCGAGAGCTCGTCCCACGGGTCGCGGGTCGCACGCTCATAACGCTTGCGCTCTCGCTTTTCACCAGGCCAGATCACTGCCGCGAGACCGCTGAAGAAAAAAGCACCAATCGCTACAGCGGCAAAACCCACACCCGCCGGGCTCCAACTCCAGACGATGTCCTCAATGGTGAAAACCCCCAACACCCCGCTCGAGCTCTCGGCTTGTGACACCACGGCCTCCGGCCCAGCGCGGAGGGAGGACCAGGCGAGAACACTTGAGGCGACGGCGAGTACCGCAACCAAGGCACCGACAATCCGTCGCCACCCGGGAACAATCAACAGCGACAGACCCCACCCCGCGGCGGCCGCGAGCACCATGCTCACGGAACCGGTGGACATGTCTCCCCATGCGACGGAACCAGTGAGGCCGGTCGAGACCGAGAATGTCAGCCACGGCAGACCGAGAGCGATGAGTCCGGCGAGTAGGCCCACACCCGCGAAATAGTGGCGTAATCGCGACATGACTAGTCGTGCTCAAGGGCGTTTGCGGCTAACACGGCGCGCAACGGCGCCGCCGCCTTGTGCCGGGTCTCGTCATATTCGGCCGTGTCGACCGAATCTGCGACGATACCGGCGCCTGCCTGAACCGTGGCCACCCCTTCACGCATCCACACGGTGCGGATGGCGATGGCCAAATCCGCGTCGCCTGTGTGGGCAAAGTAGCCCACCACTCCCCCGTAGACACCCCTGCGGTGGGGCTCTAAATCATCAATGATTTCAAGCGCTCGGGGCTTAGGCGCACCACTCAACGTTCCCGCGGGGAAAGTTGCTCGAAACACGTCGACGCTGGTGTTTCCCTCCGCGAGGTCACCCTCTACGCTGCTCACCAAATGCATGATGTGACTGAAGCGCTCTACCGCCATGAATTCGGTGACCTCTACCGACCCCGACTGGCAGACACGGGAGAGGTCATTGCGCGCGAGGTCAACCAGCATGAGGTGTTCTGCTTGTTCCTTTTGGTCCGCCAGTAACTCCTGCGCGATTGCCGAGTCCTCCTCGGAGGTGCGGCCCCGCGGCCGCGAACCCGCGATTGGGTGTGAGTACACCCGAGAATCCCGTACCGTCACCAGAGCCTCGGGTGACGAACCCACGACGTGGAAGGCCACGCCGTCTGCCCCTTCGCATTCAAGCAGGTACATGTAGGGGCTGGGGTTGAGGGAGCGAAGAACTCGATACACCTCCAGCGGGGACGCCGTCACCTCCACATCAAACCGTTGGGAGAGCACCACCTGGAACACGTCACCGTCAGTAATGTGCACCTTGGCTTTTTGGACCATGGCCAAAAAATCATCCGCCGTCATGTTGGCGGGAGCCGAGACATCCACAGGGTCATGACGGCGAGAGAGCGTCGAGGCCGTGGGTTCGCGAAGAAGACGATGAAGCGCATCGACGCGGGCGACAGCGTCGGTGAAATCAGCTTCAGTGACCGCTTCCTGGCTGTGGACCAGCGCAACCAGAATCACTTCGGAGGAATGGTGGTCGACAATAACCAAGTCTTTGGTCAGCGCGAGCGAGAGACGCGGAACCGGGTGGACCGTCGCCGGGGGCTGTGGAAGGTTTTCCAGCTCGCGAACCGCATCCCAGCCGATGTAACCCACCAGGCCGCCAAGAAACGGCGGGAGACCGTCGGGGTGGCCGCTATTCCAGCGCGAATTCAGCGCGTCAAGCGCGTCCAGGGTCTGCACGGGCATAATCCCGCCAAAGGCTTCTTGCTGAGACATTCCGAGACCTAGCCATACGGCCCCGCCGTCGGCTTCGGTCAGTACCCCGTGAGCAGAGACACCGATGAAGGAGAAGCGAGACCATTTACCGGATTGGTCGGCCGACTCCAGAAGAAAAGAACCTGCCCCTCCCGAGAGCTTGCGATACAGACCCATCGGCGTCTCACTATCGGCAAAAAGCCTGCGCACGACAGCGGTCACGGAATGGTGCGCGCCGTGATCGAGGAACTCTTTGAGTGTGGTGTCGCTCACGATTCTGCCTCGTCAAAACACGTTGCTGCCCCGGTGTGACATGCGGGGCCAGTTTGGTCGACGAGAACAAGCAGTGTGTCGCCGTCGCAGTCAACCTTCAGGGTTTTTGCCCACTGCACATTTCCACTGGTGTCACCCTTGCGCCAATACTCCTGACGAGAGCGAGAGAAATAGGTGACGCGGCCCTCATTTACGGTTCGACGAATGGCTTCACGATCCATCCACGCGAGCATGAGCACGTCGCGAGTGGAGACATCTTGGGCAATGACTGGCACCAAACCCGCGTCGTTGAAGTGCACCTGATCGAGGTCGCCCACAACCGCCACCATCTCGCTCATCTGACCACCACCCCCGCGTCAGCCAATTCTTTCTTAACCTCAGCAATCGTGAAGGCACCGGTGTGGAACACGGACGCCGCCAGGACGGCATCGGCTCCCGCGGCAACTGCCGGCGGGAAGTGCTCGAGCGCGCCCGCGCCACCCGACGCGATGAGTGGCACTGACACCACCTCGCGAACGGCGGCGATCAGCTCAGTGTCGAAGCCATTCTTGGTCCCATCGGCATCGATTGAGTTGAGCAAAATTTCCCCGGCTCCCCGAGACGTCACTTCACGCGCCCACGCAATGGCGTCAATATCTGTTGTCTTTCGTCCACCGTGAGTGGTCACCACAAAACCGGACTCTGTCCCTGGGTGGCGTTTGACATCAAGAGAGAGTACGAGAACCTGTGAGCCAAAATGGGCCGCCACTTCGTCAATCAGCTCAGGGCGCGTAATGGCGGCAGAGTTCACGCTCACCTTGTCCGCACCGGTGTGCAGCAGCTGCGCAACGTCCTCAACCGCGCGCACCCCGCCCCCCACGGTGAGCGGAATAAACAGCGTTTCCGCGGTGCGGCGGACCACGTCGAAAGTGGTGTCTCTACCCTCCACCGTTGCGGTCACATCCAAAAATGTGACCTCGTCGGCTCCTTGCACCCCGTAGCGGGTCGCCAATTCGACCGGGTCTCCCTGATCGACCAAGTCGAGGAAGTTCACACCCTTCACCACCCGCCCGGAATCCACGTCCAAGCAGGGGATGACGCGTACGGCGAGCGACACTAAATCCTGGCCGCGTGAATCGACGAGACCAAAATCGCGCGGGCTCCCAAAGCGTAGAGGCGGTCCATGACCTCGTGTTGATCCGCGCGAGGCACCATTGCTCGGACCGCGACCCATTCGGGGTCTTGCAGCGGAGAGACCGTCGGAGACTCAATCCCCGGTGAGATCGCGGTGGCCTGCTCCAGCAACGACGCGGGCAAGTCATAATCCATCAGCACGAACTGCCGAGCGACCAGAACTCCCTGTAGGCGTTGCAGAAGGGTTGAAAGACCAGGAGGTTCCGCGTCACCCGCAATCAAAACAGCCTCGGATTCCAAAATCACTGGACCGAAAATCTCGAGACCCTGCGCTTTCAAGGTCCGACCTGTAGAGACGACGTCTGCCACCGCATCCGCGACACCCAGGCGCACCGCAGACTCTACTGCTCCATCTAGACGCACGATGGTGGCGTGCACGCCGTGGTCCGCAAGGAAATTTCCGACCAGCGACGGATAGCTGGTGGCTACCGTCTTTCCGTTGAGTTGAGGGAGCTCACGAATCTCCGCAGGAGCCGCGAATCGGAACGTCGAATAGCCAAAGTCCAGTGCGTGAAGCTCCCGCGCGTGCGCTCCGGAATCCAACAAGAGATCGCGGCCGGTGATGCCGACATCCAAAGCGCCTGAGCCCACATAGGTCGCGATGTCACGGGGGCGCAAATAGTAAAACTCGACGTTGTTGCGCGTGTCCGGCACAATCAACGCGCGCGGATCGCTCCGGCCGATGTAGCCCGCCTCCACCAGCATCTCGACGGCAGCCTCAGAAAGTGTGCCCTTATTCGGAACCGCAATCTTTAGGGGTGTGTCACTCATAGCGCCTCATACACATCATCCAGACCCACATTTCGGGCCAACATCAACACTTGAAGGTGGTACAACAGTTGGGAAATCTCAGTGGCGAGTGCTTCGGGGCTTTCATGCTCCGCTGCCATCCACACCTCTGCCGCCTCCTCGACGATCTTCTTGCCGATGGCGTGCACTCCGGCATCCAACAGTTCGGCTGTTCTCGACCCCTCGGGCCGAGCCGTCGCAGTGGCTACTAATTCGCGGTAGAGCTCATCGAAAGTCTTCACTCGCCTAGGCTACCGGGCCCTGCGACTGTCCAGTCAGCGGGTAGCGAGCAAATCGATCACGAAAATGAGGGTTTTTCCCGAGAGGAAATGGCCGCCACCGGCGGGTCCGTAGGCCATATGCGGCGGGCAAATCAGCTTGCGGCGCCCACCCACCTTCATTCCGGGAATACCCTCCTGCCAGCCCGCAATGAGGCCGTTAAGGGGAAAAGTGATGGTTTGACCCCGTGACCACGATGAGTCGAACTCTTCGCCGGTGTCGTATTCCACACCCATGTAGTGCACTTCTACCTCGGCGCCCGGCTGAGCCTCCGCACCGTCCCCCACCGCGATGTCTTCAATGACGAGCTCGGTAGGAGCGGGTTCCATGTGTGGTTCGATTTCAGGCTGATTCATGTCACTATCCTGTCACGGCAGCGTCGGCGGCCCTACGGAGTCGCGAAATGGCCTCGCCCGGTTCCACATCGGTGGCGTAGACGCTTGAGCCTGCGACGAAGGTGTTGGCCCCCGCACGTGCTGCCATGGCAATAGTGTCGACCGAAATGCCGCCGTCGACCTGAATCCAGGGCGAAAGGCCCCGTTCTTTCGCGTACTCGGCGACCGCGGTCACCTTTGGCATCATGTCGGCCATGAAGGACTGGCCTCCAAAACCCGGTTCAACGGTCATCACCAGAATCTGTTCGACCTCGCCAATAAGGTCAAGATAGGGCTCAATGGCCGTTCCGGGTTTGAGTGAGATTCCGGCTTTCGCACCCGCTTCGTGAATCGCGCGGATCACACTGAGTGGCTCGCTGGTCGCTTCCACGTGAAAGGTGACACAGTCAGCCCCCGTTTTGGCATAGTCCACGGCCCATCGCTCCGGCTTTTCGATCATGAGGTGGACATCCAGTGGCACAGGAGACACGTCTTGGATGCGCTGCACCATTTGTGGGCCGAAGATAAGGTTGGGGACGAAGTGATTGTCCATGACGTCGACGTGAACAGCATCTGCCCCAGAAATGCGCTGAAGGTCTTTCTCCATGTTGACGAAATCCGCGGAGAGGACGCTGGGGTTGATTCGGGCGTTCACGCTTCCACACTAATTGCTACTGGGCGCCTGTTTCTGGAGGACTTGGATGAACATCGCATCGGTTCCGTGCCGATGGGGCCACAACTGCACCGCCGTTCCCACCGCCGCGTCGGAGACGGGGTCTCGCGCTACCTGGTCGAGTAGTGCCGCGGTGTCCAGCGCTCTCACGTCCGGGTGACGCTGAAGCGCAGATGTGATGGCGCCCGTGGTTTCTGAGACCACTGGTGAGCAGGTGACGTAGGTCAGTATGCCACCGGGTGCGAGAGCTCCCAGGCACGCATCCAGCAGCTGCTGCTGAAGAAGATGCAAATCTTCCAGGTCAGATTTCTTTTTGACCCATCGGGCTTCTGGTCGCCGCCTGAGCGCCCCGAGCCCAGAGCAAGGGGCGTCGAGCAGAATGCGATCGAATTCACCGGTGAGCTGAGTGGCATCACCCACCTGAACGTCACAGGTGCCTGATTCTGACAGCGCGGAGACGGCTTGCTTTACTAATTCCGCTCGATGGGGCGCGATCTCAAGCGCCGTCACACGGGCACCGACCTGCTGGGCCAGTGAGGCGAGAACTGCGGTTTTACCGCCGGGGCCGCTGCACGCGTCGAGGATTCGCTCTCCTGGCCGCATCGCCACTCCCTGGGCGGCCACCAGCGCGGCAAGTTGTGAGCCTTCATCTTGGATACGTGCTCGGGCAGAGCGAACTCTCTCGTCATCCCCCGGGTCGCCAGAGAGATAAACACCCAGCGGCGAATACGGTGTTGGCTCTTCGTCGGTTCCCAAAGAGGCGAGCCCAGGCAAAAGGGCTGCCGTGACCCTCGCCGGGGCGTTGTGAGCGCTTAGAAGGGCTTCAATCTCAGCTTCTCGCCCCTCGCGGGCCAGCGACTGCTGCAACTCGGCGACTACCCAGCTGGGGTGGGCATAGGACAAGGCCAAACACTCACGCTCAACCCCGCTCGCGTGGCACAGTGCCACCAGCCACCCATCGAGAGGCTTCGCCGAGACTTTTCGAAGCACAGCGTTGACAAGACCGGTCGCCCGCGAGAGCCCCACCTGTCGAGCGAGACTGACCGTCTCATTGACCGCCGCATGAGAGGCCGTGCGCATGTACAGCAACTGGTAACAGCCCAGCTGGAGCACCCATGACACTTCTGGCTGCCAACTCTTGGGGTTTTTGCCCGATGCATCCCGCAGAATCTCCAACAATGTATCCGTGTGACGCAGAGTTCCATACGCAAGTTCGGTCGCGTAGCGCCGGTCTGGCTCTGACAGGCCAGATTCTCGAAGGATCTTGGGCCAGGCGATGTTGGCATAGGAAGCTTCCCGCCAAACAGCCTGCAACAGACGCCACGCCGCGTGCCGTGGGGTGGTTTTACTCAAACCGTGCACCTGCTCCCACACCGCGCCACCAATCGAGAGCAGACATCTCCGATTTCCCCGCTGGCTTCACCCTGACCACTTCGAGAGAACCGTCGAAGCACCCCACCAGCACCCGACGATTCATCATCGCGAGTTCACCGGGGGCGAGCTCACCTTCCTCTGTGATTGTGCGCAGCTGAATAATCCCGATAGAGCGATCAGTTCCTGCGAGGGTGGTGTGAGCGCCAGGCTCGGGCGTGACTGCCCGGAAACGATTTATCACCTCGCGCACGGACTTGCCCCAATTCAGGCGTCCATCTTCACGGGTCAGCTTCGGCGCATAAGTGGGCTCGCCGACCTGGGGCACATGAGGGAGGGGACCCCCATCGAGCCTTTGTAACAGGGACACGAGCACTTCCGCGCCTTCAATCGAGAGATCAGACAGTAGTGATTCCGCAGTATCCAGGGCCCTTACCCGGTGCTCCTTGGTGGCCAAGAGAGCCCCAGTGTCAAGCCCCTCATCCATCTGGAAGACGCTCACACCCGTGACGGCATCGCCATGAAGAAGGGCGTGTTGGACGGGTGTGGCCCCTCGCCATCTGGGCAGCAACGAGAAGTGAAGATTCCACCAGCCATTAGTCGGGAGGGTGAGGGCCGCAGGGGGAATCATTCGGCCATAGGCCACGGCAATGGCGACGTCTGCTCGAGCCTCCTCAGTAAGCGCGACGAGTTCGTCTGAACTCGTGGGGTGGGATACCTCAAGGCCCCATTCCTGTGCTGCCACTGTCACTGCGGTGGGTGTCAGAACTTTTTTGCGCCCCACCGGCCGAGCGGGTTGCGAAAACACGCGCACGATCTCGAAACCCGCCTCACGGATAGACCGTAAAGGCTCCACCGCGGTGTGGGGGCTGCCGGCAAAAAGAATGCGCATCATTCGACCCTACTGAGAGCTCGAGGCGAGCTCGTCCAACGCTGAGGCGCCGTCAAAAGACACTCGCAGACGCACTGACCCTCGTCCCCTGGTGACAGCAGAGTGCACCACGGCCGCACGAAGCTCACGTGCCAACTGGGGTGCCTCAGAGTAGGGGATCTTGAACACGTAACGATGCGCGCCGGACTTCACCGCCACCGGTCCGATGGCCTCGAGCGTGGGAAATGAGATGGCTAGCGAATCGGCCAGCGTGGAGACCTGAGCAGTGGGCCCTTCAATTGTGGCGAGCCTCACCGATGGTGGAAGGCGCACGTGCTGCCGTTCCCCGAGCTCGCGCCGCAGTAGCCCTTCGACACTCGAAGCGGCCATTGCATTGGCGATGGGACCCTCCACATCCGTGAGGAAAGCTTGTGCCCCATGGCTGAGAAGGGAAAGTGCGTGCTCCCAGCCGTCGAGGGTTTCGGTGAGGGCGGAGAGTGACTGGCGCTGGAGCATGCTTTCACCATCGAGCAGAAGCGCTGCCTGATAGCCTCCCTCGGCTACCGGTTCGGCTCCTCTGGTGGCTATCACCAGGGCAGGCTTTGAAGGCACCCGTAACTTCCGGTGTTCGCCATCTGCCTGGATCACGGACACTCCGGGAAACGCCTTGCCAAGTTCATTCGCCGTGCGACCTATTGCCTGGCCGATAGGAACCCAGGTAGTGCTGCCACACAGCCCACAGCTCCATCGATCCGCCGGAGTGGAACACCAGGCACAACGCTCACGATCACCTTTGCGGTGTGCTCGGAGGGGCCCCTGGCACTCCCGACATCGAGCACGTTCTCGACACTGGGAACACGCGAGACCAGGTGCGAAGCCTGAGCGAAACACTTGGATCAACACCGGGCCCTCCTGCAGAGCCTGGGCGACCGCGCGGAAAGCGATGGAAGGTAGTCGCGCCTGCTGAGGAGAGATCGATTCGGCGCCTGTGAGCGAAGTCGGGACAACCCGTGGCCGCTCGTCGTTGCGAGGGTGAAGGGAATTCACAAACCCCATCTCAATAAGACGCAGCGCGGCCAGACTCGGAACAAAGGAGGCCAATACGAGTGCCGCGCCGCTTTGTTCTGCGCGAATCAGGGCGACATCTCGGGTGTGCGGATAGGGCGCGAGAGGTTCTCGATGAAGGTCATCGGCATCGTGGAGCACTAACACGAGACCGAGATTGGACACCGGAGCATAGATTGCATGTCGGGCACCGATCACAATCACGGGGTCGGCTTCGAGGCCTCGAAGGTAATGGCTGTAGCGCTCACCAGGCGTCTGATCGGCGTCAAACCGACTGACGAACTCTTCGCCCACCGCCTCTTGGAGTAATTCGTGGAGAAAAGCCACGTCTCTCCAATCAGGCACGCTGATGACAACACTGCGCCCTTGGGCCAGCACGGTGGAAGCCACAGAGACGATTTCATAGTGGCTTGTGGGGTGTTTGCTATTCACTCCGTAGGGCAATTGCCACCACGTCCGAGCACCCGGCTGCAGCATTTGAGCAAGGCCATCAGGGTCGAACGCACTTGAGGGTTGGGGTGGACTCGGCAGATCTCCCCCGCTGTGGGGATTCTGCTGCCACGCCTTTTCGACGCGGACACCTCGGGGAGGAATGGCCAGCCGCAGCACATCAGAGACTCCCCCGGCGTGGCGCGATGCCACCTCAGTGGCCAGAGACAACAGCTCAGGAGTCAAGACCTGGACATCGGAAACCACGTCTTCCACGTCAAGCAGCGTTCCGCCGAATTCACTCGATGAGACGATTTCGGTGACAAAACCCGTCTGCACCCGCGACCCGCGACCCATCGGAATACGGACGCGTTGCCCGGGCAACACCGTCATGCCAGGGGGCACGCGGTAATCAAACTCGCGGTCGAGCTGAGGCACTCGACTATCCGGTCGCACCCGGGCAATGACCGGGCGCTCAGCCATTAGCTCGCTGCGGAGAGGAGGTCGTCCACCCTGTTGGTGCGCTCCCAGGGCAAGTCGAGGTCCAACCGGCCAAAGTGTCCGTAACGCGCGGTGGGAAGGTAGCGGGTGTGACGGAGCTCCAGTGCCTCAATGATGGCCGCTGGCCGGAGGTCAAATACGTCACTGATGGCCTTTTCGATCGCGTCTGGAGAAACCTTCTCGGTTCCAAAGGTTTCCACAAAGATACCGACCGGATCTGCAGAACCGATCGCGTAGGCCACCTGGATTTCGGCGATATCAGCCAATCCGGCCGCGACGACATTCTTTGCAACCCACCGCATGGCGTAGGCCGCAGAGCGGTCCACCTTTGTCGGGTCTTTCCCACTGAACGCCCCACCACCGTGACGCGCAGCGCCACCATAGGTGTCCACGATGATTTTGCGGCCGGTTAGGCCCGCGTCACTCTGCGGACCTCCCAAGACGAACTCCCCGCTGGGGTTAATGAGAAAACGCGTGTTGTCGTAGGGCAGATCCACCAGGTTCATCACCGGCTCCACGACTGCAGCCCGCAGGTCCGCTTCAATCCGCTCGCGCCCGGTGCCGGGGTTGTGCTGGGTGGAAATTACCAAGGTGTTCAGTTCAACGGGAGTTCGCCCGTCAAGACCGAGGGTGACCTGAGTCTTGCCATCGGGACGGAGATAGTCCACGGTGCCGTCTTTTCGCACCTGCGCAAGCTTCTCCGCAAACCGGTGGGCCAACCAGAGCGACATGGGCATGTAAGCGTCGGTTTCGTTGGTGGCGTATCCGAACATCAAGCCCTGGTCTCCAGCGCCCAAGGAGTCATAGCTGTCTGCCGACGTGCCCTCTCGGGCCTGCAGGGAGTTGTCGACTCCCCCAGCGATGTCCGGTGACTGGTGCCCGAGGGACACTAGCACTGCCATAGTTTCGGAGTTGATTCCGTAGTCGTCGTGGGTATAACCAATTTCTTTCACGCGCTCGCGGACAATCTTTTCGACATCGATACTGGCGTTAGAAGACACCTCTCCCGCCACGTGCACGAGTCCCATAGTGGTCAACGATTCGACGGCCACTCGGCTCATCGGGTCTTGCTCCAGATACGCGTCCAGAATGGAGTCGGATATCTGGTCGCACATCTTGTCGGGGTGACCTTCGGTCACCGACTCTGAAGTGAAAAAGCGCATGGATTGTCCCCTTAGTACTACAGGACATCAAATAGGCGCCCCGCGACGGTCATTTTCGAACCAGTCGACAGAACCGGGGCTCCGGAGGACCGCACAAACCACACAGCGGCCTCTGTCTCGCCAAAGCCTACCTGCCAGCCCACGCGATTCGCGAGCACCAGGTCGGAATTCTTACTTTTGCCCTTCTCCCGAGCAAGCTCCACCAACGCATCATCATCCGCCTCGGTTTCAGCGGCGAAGGTCACCAAGACCTGGCCGGGGGTTTTGTTCTTACCCAACTGCGCGGCAATATCGACGGTCTTCTCGAGTGTGAGCGGAAGCTGATCGGTGTCATCTGACTTCTTCACCTTCTCCTGGGAGACCGAGGCGGGGCGATAATCGGCCACCGCGGCTGCCATCACCACCACCTGCGCCTCTGGCTGATGGGCGAGCATCACCTCATGCATTTCCTCGGCGGTGGAGACCGGATGGGACTCGACACCCGACGGAATCGGAACCTCTAAGTGGGCGTGAACCAAAATCACCCGTGCTCCCCGGGCTCGGGCTTCCGCGGCAATCGCTACTCCCATTGCGCCACTCGAGCGATTTCCCACGAACCTCACCGGATCGATTGGTTCTCTCGTCCCACCGGCGGACACCAGTACGGTGGTGCCACCGAGAGGGCGCTCCCCCGACACGTGAGCCAGGGCTGTGTGCACAATCTGCTCAGGCTCTGACATTCGCCCCACACCGGAATCCCTCCCGGTCAAGGGGCCAGCTTCGGGTCCCACCATCACGACACCGCGCTCCCGTAATAGCTCCACGTTTCGTTGTGTTGCCGGGTGATTCCACATTTCGGTGTGCATGGCCGGTGCCACCACTACCGGAGCTTCGGTCGCCAAGAGCGTCGTCCCCAGAAGATCGCCCGCCATGCCGTGTGCATATTGGGCGAGGAAATGCGCGGTGGCCGGAGCGACAATGATCAGGTCAGCCTGTTGCCCCAGAGCAACGTGCTTCACCTCAGCGACTCCGTCGAAGAGGTCGCTGGGCACGTCAGAGCGGCTGATGGCCTGCCACGTGGGCAGGCCCACAAACTTCAGTGCAGAGGCAGTAGGAATGACGGTCACGTGATGACCGGCCTGCACCAGAGCGCGCACGACTGTCACCGCCTTATACGCGGCGATTCCGCCGGTCACACCGACGACCACCCGCAAGCCGTTACCGGCTGCTGGGGTGGGGCTCAAAGTTCTATCCCTGTTGCGGGGTCATCACGAGTTTTCCTTCGTGAATCTCCCGAAGAGCGATGGAGAGCGGTTTTTCATCAACGGTGGAGGGAACCAGCGGACCCACGTGTTCGTAGAGGCTTCCATCGCCCAAGTCGGAGTAATAGGAGTTGATTTGACGAGCACGCTTTGCGGCAAAAATTACCAACTGGTACTTGGAGTCGACCTTGTCGAGAAGGTCGTCGATGGGGGGTTCAATAATGCCACGGTGGTGCTGCACGATTAGGAATCTCCTTGGGTTGTTTCAAAGCGTGTAATCAAGTCTACGACCTCAGCCGCCGCCTGTTCGACGCGGTCGTTGATGACCACCACATCGAACTCATCTCGGGCGCTCAATTCCTCCACAGCGGTGGCTAGGCGTCGGCGGCGCTCTTCCTCGTTTTCCGTCCCTCGTGCTTCTAACCGCTCGACGAGGGCATTGAAGCTTGGCGGAGCGAGAAAAATAAAAAGCGCACCCGTGTCTTGAGCGCGAATTTGCCTCGAACCCTGCAAATCAATTTCGAGCAGCACGGTTTTTCCCTGCGCCTGCTGGGTTTTAACGGGCCCCGCAGGAGTTCCGTATCGGTGCACTCCATGCACTGTCGCCCACTCCAACAGCTCACCTTCGGCAATCATGCGATCAAACTCGGCGTCCGTGACGAAGAAATAGTCGCGCCCATCCCGCTCGCCGGGTCGTCTCGCTCTTGTCGTTGCCGAGATACTGAGCTCATACTCGGGTCGCAGTTGCCGCACTTCCTTCAGCACCGTGGCTTTTCCGACTGCGGTGGGGCCAGCGATGACAACCAGTGCCCCTCGGCGGCGCTCTGGTCGCCCCTCAGAGGTCAACCGGGCGAGCTCACGCCGGAAGGCGGTGCGTTGTTTCACCCGCAGTCCGCCAAGAGTCGAACGGGGGTTGATTCCCAACTTCTCGAGGATTCTGGCGGCCTTGGTGTGCCCAATGGCGGGTATGCAGCGCAGAAATGGCCCGACTCGTAGCCCAGCACTCACCGGTTCGGTACGGCTTCCCGCCCGGTCGAACGTGTCGAGGAAGTCCTCCTCCCCCTCGCTCAGGGCCTTCTTCAGCGCAGCGCGCCTCTGCCGAATGTCCACTCCTTTTGCTGAAGCAGACACGGCGTCAAATCCGTTCACCACAGCGCATTCACCTGTTCTTGGTGAGCGCGTAGGCGCGACTGGAGGCCCGCCCGGTCATCTCCCGCCACGCTTCGCGACACGGTGGGAATGACCGAGGGGGCAAGACGACCGAATTTTTCTCTGAGCTCGCCCAGTCCGACTCCCTGCGCGCCGAAACCCGGAACGAGAAGTGAGAGTCCTTCGAAAGACTCCTCATCCAATCCCAAATGTTCACGGTTCACTGTGGCGCCGACGACCACTCCCAACCACCCGGGCTCCGAGTGTGGTGCTCTCGTGGAGCGCTCGGCCATTTCTGCGACCACATGCCCCGCCACACTTGTTCCGTCTGTCGTGCGGGCGGACTGCACCATCCACCCTTCTGCGTTCGAGGTGGCGCCGAGAACAAAGACACCCTTGTTGTTGCGGGCTGCCAGGGAAAACGCGGGTTCCAACGACCCCACGCCTTGGTAGGCGACGGCCGTCATGGCGTCTGATTCGAAGTCCGAGCCCTCCCCGAGCCACGCATCGGCATATCCCGCCAGGCTGGTCCCAATGTCTCCGCGTTTTACATCGGAAATGACCAGCACACCACTCTCACGTGCTGAACCGATAAGGGCGGAAAGCGCTGACATTCCCGCAACTCCGTGGCGTTCAAACAGTGCAACCTGTGGTTTCACTACCGACACGCCTTCTGCAAGACACGCGTCCAGCACTGCGCGGCCGAAATGCTCTATTCCCGTGGCCGAGTCCAGAACACCCCACGCGTCCAAAGTCGACGAATGAGGGTCGATCCCCACGCACAATCGATCTGCGCCATGCAGCGAAGAGAGCGTCGCCGCAAAGCTAGCGTGCATGATTACTCGCATCGCGTTTCTGCTGATACTCCTGCAGACTCGCCACCGACGGCACGTCCGGTCGCTCCTCTAACGACACCACCGCTGCACCCAATTGGCCAATCGTGGTGAAAAGGGCCTTATCGGCTGCCACGGTGGCCGTCCGAATTTCGTAGCCGTCGGCGCGCGCACTGCGACCTCGAGGCGTATTGATGATGATGTCGACCTCTCCTCCTTGGATGAGGTCGACGATGCTTACTTCGTCGTTATCGCGCACATCGGTGTGTTTGGCGACCACACGCGAGGGGACACCGTACCGGGAGAGAACCTCGGCTGTTCCCTCCGTAGCCCAGATATCGAAACCAAGTTGATGCAGACGCGCGACCGGGAAAATGGCACTTCGCTTATCTCGGTCGGCCACTGAGACAAAAGCCACTCCAGCGCGGGGAAGCCCGCCATACGCGGCATCCTGGCTTTTCGCGAACGCGAGGGGGAACGTACGGTCGATGCCCATCACTTCGCCTGTTGAGCGCATCTCTGGGCCAAGAATCGAATCCACAATCTGGCCTTGGGGTGTGCGGAAGCGCTTGAACGGCAGAACCGCTTCTTTCACCGACACCGGGTGGTCAGCAGGCACTTCACTTCCGTCACGTTCGGGGAGCAACCCTTCCGCCACTAACTCGCGAATCGTTGCGCCGTTCATGACCAGCGCTGCCGCACGTGCCAGAGGAATGCCCAAAGCCTTAGACACGAAAGGCACCGTTCTACTCGCCCGGGGGTTTGCCTCCAAGACGTAAAGCACGCCCGCTGCGATCGCGAACTGCACGTTGATCAGCCCATTTACGCCAATACCCTGTGCGAGTTTGAGGGTGGCCGAGCGCACCTCGTCGATGACACTCCGGCCCAGCGTCACGGGCGGGAGCGTGCACGCGGAGTCGCCCGAGTGAATACCGGCCTCCTCGATGTGTTCCATCACCCCACCGACATAGAGTTCGTTTCCGTCATAGAGAGCGTCCACGTCGATTTCGATGGCGTCGTCTAAGAACCGATCGACCAATAGCGGGGCGTCATCGCTCACAATGGCGAATTCGCTGATGCGCGAGAAATAGTCATCCAAGCTTTCCCGGTCATAAAGGATTTCCATTCCGCGTCCGCCCAACACGTAGCTGGGGCGGACCAACACGGGATAACCGATGCGGTCGGCCACCTCGATAGCTTCAGCAGCAGAACGGGCGGTGCCATTGCGTGGCGCCTGAAGGCCCGCCTGGCCGAGGATTTCGGCAAACTGTCCTCGCTCTTCGGCGCGATCGATCGCGTCGGGCAGGGTGCCGAGGATGGGTACTCCTGCTTCCTGAAGTCCCTTCGCCAAACCCAGAGCCGTTTGACCACCCAGTTGGACCAAGACACCGCGCAGCACGCCCGACTGACTCTCCTGGTGGATGACCTCCAAGACGTCTTCCAAGGTGAGGGGTTCGAAATACAACCGGTCAGAAGTGTCGTAGTCAGTCGATACCGTTTCGGGGTTGCAGTTGATCATAATCGTTTCCACGCCAGCATCACGCAAAGCAAATGCTGCGTGAACACAGGAATAGTCGAACTCGATGCCCTGGCCGATACGGTTCGGCCCCGACCCCAAAATGACGACTTTGTCGCGATCACTCGGCGCCACTTCGGTCTCGAGGTCGTAGCTGGAGTAGTGATACGGCGTGTAGGCGGGAAATTCTCCCGCGCAGGTGTCAACGGTTTTGAACACTGGCCGAATCTGGCTAGCCCAGCGGGCCTGGCGGACGTCGTTTTCACCCAGGCCGCGCAGCTGAGCAATTTGAGCGTCGGAGAGACCGTGGTCTTTCGCGTGACGAATGACCTCGTCCGTCAACTCTGCGGCCTCACGGGTGGCGTGGGCGACTTCGTTGATCAGCACAATTTGGTCCACAAACCACGGGTCGATTCCGGTCGCGGCGTGAACTTCCTCGATGGATGCTCCAGCCCACAGGGCCTGCTGTACAGTGACAATGCGTCCGTCGGTCGGCGTGGAAGAGAGCGCCAGAAGCTCTCCTTTATTTCCTGGTTCTTCCGGCCAATAAAAGGAGCTCCCGCGCTGTTCCAAGCTGCGCAGCGCCTTGTTGAGCGCTTGGGAGAAGTTACGCCCTAGGGCCATGGCCTCGCCCACCGACTTCATCGTGGTCGTCAGCGTGCGGTCGGCAAGGGGGAACTTCTCAAACGCGAAGCGTGGCACCTTGACCACGACGTAGTCGAGCGTGGGCTCGAAGGAGGCTGGCGTCACTCGAGTGATGTCGTTGGGAATTTCATCGAGGCAGTAACCCAAGGCGAGTTTCGCCGCAATCTTCGCAATGGGGAATCCTGTCGCCTTAGAAGCCAAAGCACTGGAGCGAGACACTCGGGGGTTCATCTCAATCACGATGACTCTGCCCGTGCGGGGATCCACAGCGAACTGGATGTTGCAGCCCCCGGTGTCCACGCCCACGCGTCGAATGATGTCGATACCGATATCCCGTAGTCGCTGATATTCACGGTCCGTCAGCGTCAGAGCCGGGGCTACCGTGATCGAATCTCCCGTGTGCACCCCGACTGGGTCGACATTCTCAATCGAACACACAACAACCACGTTGTCGGCGTGGTCGCGCATCAACTCCAGCTCGTATTCCTTCCACCCCAGAATCGACTCTTCGAGCAGAACTTCGTGGGTGGGGCTTTGCTGAAGACCATCGCTCACCATCCGGATGAGGTCCTCTTGGGTGTAGGCGAAACCTGACCCCAAACCACCCATGGTGAAAGAGGGGCGAATCACCAGGGGGTAGCCGAGTTCTTCGGCAAATTCAATCGCTTCGTCCACCGTGGTGGCGATGTGGCTCGCCGCCACATCGGCACCGGAGGCGATCACCAAGTCTTTGAACTGCTGGCGGTCCTCGCCGCGCTGAATGGCTTCGAATGAGGCACCAATAAGCTCCACCCGGTGCTTCTGCAAGATTCCCTGCTCGTGCAGCGCGATCGCGGCGTTGAGTGCCGTTTGGCCTCCCAAGGTAGGGAGGATGGCGTCGGGCCGCTCCTTCTCGATGATCGCCTCGATCACGTCAGGCTGAATCGGTTCGATGTAGGTGGCGTCGGCGAACCCGGGGTCGGTCATGATGGTGGCGGGGTTGGAATTTACCAAGACCACGCGCACCCCTTCTTCTCGCAAGACCCGACAAGCCTGGGTGCCCGAGTAGTCAAACTCTGCGGCCTGACCGATCACGATGGGGCCCGAGCCAATCACCAGCACGGTGTTGATGTCGTCGCGCTTAGGCATCCGCTCCCCCTTCCCCACGTGAGCCGCCTCGTCGCTCAATCACCATGTCGCGGAAGCGGTCGAAGAGGTACGTCGAATCGTGTGGGCCCGCTGCGGCTTCGGGGTGGTACTGCACCGAAAACGCCGGCCGGTCCAGGGCGCGAAGCCCTTCCACCACGTTGTCGTTCAAACTCACGTGGCTGACCTCCACCCGTCCGTATCCACTGGGTGAGTCCACGACCTCGTCTCGAGGCGCGTCGACCGCAAACCCGTGATTTTGGGCGGTGATTTCGACTCGTCCCGTCTCGCGGTCCTTGACCGGTTGGTTGATTCCGCGGTGTCCGTATTTGAGTTTGTAGGTGTCAAACCCAAGGGCGCGACCGAGCAACTGGTTTCCAAAACAAATCCCAAAGAACGGGATGCCGCGATCGAGTGCTTCTCGTAGAATCCCCACGTGACGCTCGCTCGCTGAGGGGTCTCCCGGGCCGTTGGAATAAAACACCGCAACGGGTTCAATCGCTTCAATCTCCGTCCACGTGGTGGACTCGGGAAAAATGTGGACGTCGAATCCTCGGGCGGCAAGGTGATGGACAGTGGACTCTTTGATTCCTAGATCGACCACAGCCAGCGACCCCAGTGATTCTCCGACGGAGGGCACCACGCGAAGCGATTCGACGGAGACCTCGGCCGAGAGGTTGCGCCCCGCCATCTCAGGACCATCCATCACGCGCTGAAGTTGTTCGTCGTTGGTGAGCTGGATCGAATCTGCGGAGAAAATACCTGCTTTCATCACACCGGCTTCACGCAGTTTCAGCGTCAGCGCGCGGGTGTCGATCCCAGTAATGCCGACGACGCCCTGCTGAACCAACACATCATCGAGTGATGCCTCAGAGCGGTAGTTTGAGGGCATTCTGGCCGCGTCGCGCGAGACGAAACCCTCCACCCAAATCTTCCGCGACTCTTCATCCTCGGCGTTCATTCCCGTGTTTCCGATGTGTGGAGCGGTCATGACGACGATTTGCCCGGCATAGCTGGGGTCGGTGAGCGCCTCCTGGTATCCGGTCATGCCCGTGTTGAACACCAGTTCACCCAGCGTTTCCCCGGTGGCACCCCAGGCGCGCCCCTGGTAGCGGGTTCCGTCTTCCAACACCAACACTGCCGGCTTCACACCACTCACAGACTGCTCTCTCCTCTGTTCTCACTCATCACGCTGTGTAACTCTCCCAGCACCTCGTCGCGGGGATGATCCACCACGCGGAAGTAGCTCTCCACCGCCAGCTCACCCCACATCCACCTCAGGAAAATCAACCCATCGGCATCCACCGCTTTGTCGATTGTCCAGGTCGCAAGACCCGCTCCCACCACCGACGCTGCGGGGATATGGGCCGGGCCCTCACCCACGACGTCGATGACGACTCCCCCGGGCGCGACGCCCACTCGCGCCTTGCCGCGAAAGGCGAGGGGTGTGACGGCGACGCGTTCCATCGGCTTGCCCACTTCGGTGGTCGCCACATACAGCAGGTCGAACCATCTCGCGACGGTACCCACTTCAGCGGTCAGTGGCGGTAAGTGCCCATATTTTTTGACCCTGCGATTCCACCCTCTCCACAGGGCGAAGAGTGCCCACGCCAGAAGCGCAAGGACAAGCACCAAGGCGAGTTCTCTGGTCATCCACCCACCCCCAATGCATCAGGGGCGACAACGTCACCATCAATCACGGTGGCCACCCCGGCATAAAAGGTGTGAAGTACGCGGCCAGGAAGTGCCCTGCCACGATAGGGGTTGTTCGAGGACGCGGTGTAGCGCATTTCGCCGTGGTGCTGAGCGGATGGGTCCACCAATGTGAGGTGTGCGGGAGAGCCCACCGCGAGGGGCGCGTTGTAGCCTGCGAGCTGTCCGATTCGAGCCGGAGTGCTGGAGAGAATTCTCGCGACATCAGGCCATCCGATGAAGCCAGTGTCCACCAGAGTGTGCTGGACGACGCTCAGAGCCGTTTCGAGTCCCAACATGCCAAAAGCTGCCTCGTCAAAAGCGCAATCTTTCGACTCCGAGGGGTGGGGCGCGTGGTCAGTGGCGACGATGTCAATGGTGCCGTCAGCGACCCCCTGCCGAACCGCGTGGACGTCGTCGTCTGAGCGTAACGGCGGATTCACCTTGAACAGTGGGTCATACCCGGCCGTGAGATCTTCGGTGAGCAGAAGGTGGTGCGGTGTCACTTCGGCAGTGACCTTGGCCCCGCGGGCTTTAGCGTTGCGCACGATCTCCACCGAGCCTCGGGTGGAGAGGTGACAAATATGCAAACGCGCACCCGTGTATTCCGCAAGCAAAATATCGCGGGCAATGATGGCTTCCTCGGCGACGGCAGGCCAACCCGCCAACCCCAAGCGGGAAGAAAGGGCACCCTCATTGATTTGGGCACCTTCGGTGAGCTTAGGGTCCTGCGAGTGTTGTGCGATGACTCCCCCAAAGGTGCTCACATATTCCAGGGCCCGGCGCATCACGAGCGAATCTGACACGCAGTGACCATCGTCTGAAAACACGCGGACTTTTGCCCGCCCGTTGGCCATGCCCGCGATTCCCGCCAGCTCTTCACCTGCGAGTCCCTTGGTGACTGCCCCAATCGGGCGGACATCGACGTAGCCGGCCTCGCGGCCCAAACGGTGGACGAGGTCGATGATTCCGACCGAATCGGCTACTGGCTGGGTGTTTGCCATGGCAAAGACCGCGGTGAACCCGCCTGCCGCTGCCGCTTGTGAGCCCGATAGAACGGTTTCCGCGTGGTCCATTCCGGGTTGGCGAAGGTGAGTGTGAAGGTCGACCAGACCAGGCAGTGCCACGAGGCCGGATGCATCCACCAGGCGGGTCGATGCCGCGCCAGCGTCAATGTCTTCGGCGGGAATGAACACGCCGTCACGAATTCCGAGGTCACCAGTCGCATCACCAAGGAGTGAGGCGCCGCGAATCAACACATCAGCCATTCACGCTCCCCTCCTGACCGTGCACGGCGTAAAGCGCGGCCATGCGCACCCACACGCCGTTGGTGACTTGTTCCAAAATCGTTGACTGCTCGGAATCTGCAGCCACCGAGGAGATCTCGACCCCACGATTCATCGGGCCCGGGTGCATCACCAGAGTGCTCTTCGGAAGCCTCCGGAATCGCTGAGTAGAGAGGCCGTAGTGCGAAATATATTCACGAGGGCTCGGGAAATGGCTGCCCTTCATGCGTTCATTCTGCACGCGCAACATCATCACGGCCTGGGGGTAGGTCGCCAGCGCCTCATCAAAAGAGGCGGTGTAGTCCACCGGCCACTGGTCAACCTCGCTCGGGGTCAACGTCTTGGGCGCCACCAGGGTGACATGAGCTCCCAACGTGGTCAGGAGGTGGACATTGGAGCGGGCCACACGCGAATGCGCGATATCGCCCACAATCACCACACTGACCCCAGAGAGGTCCTTACCCAACGCGGAGTCACCGTGTAGCCGCGCGCGCAAGGTAAAAGCATCCAAGAGCGCCTGGGTGGGGTGTTCGTGGGTGCCGTCTCCGGCGTTGATTACGCTCGAGCGCAGCCAACCTGAGTGCGCGAGACGCCACGCGGCGCCCGAAGAGCTGTGGCGAACCACGATGATGTGGGTCCCCATGGCTTCAATCGTCTGCGCGGTGTCTTTGAGGCTTTCCCCTTTCGACAGGCTCGAGCCCTGACCGGTGAACGTGATGACGTCGGCGGAGAGCTTCTTCGCGGCCGATTCAAAGCTCAGACGCGTCCGGGTGGAGTCTTCAAAAAACAAGTTGGCCACGCTCACACCCCGCAGGGTGGGCAACTTGGGTACCTTGCGCCCAGCAAGAGCAGAAAACTCTGCCGCGGTATCGAGAAGGCTGATGGCCTCATCGGCACTCATTCCTTCACACCCCAACAAGTGCTTCATCGTTCGACCCTCACGCCTTCTTCGTGATCGACCTCATCGAGATAGACCGAGACTCTTTCGTGGAGTGCTGATGGCAGATTCTTCCCCACATAGTCGGCGCGAATGGGAAACTCACGGTGGCCACGATCCACCAACACGGCCAGGCGCACGGCGCGCGGCCGCCCCAGGTCTATTAGCGCGTCAAACGCCGCACGAACCGTTCGGCCGGAAAAAAGGACATCGTCCACCAAAACGACGACTCGGTCGTCGATTCCCCCCTCGGGGGCTTTGCTGGGTTGGGGAACGCGCATGGCACTCTCGGATAGGTCATCGCGGTACATCGTCACATCGAGGGAGCCCACCGGAGGGGTGGTGCCAGTTATATCCGCCACGTGCTGCGCGAGACGCTTGGCCAAAATAGCCCCTCGAGTGGGAATGCCAAGGAGGACCAGCTGAGAGGAATCCGGGGTGCCCTCGATGATTTCGTGGGCGATGCGTTTGAGCGTTCGCGCGATATCCGATTCGCTGAGTACGTAGTCAGCAGTCATCGGTACCTCCTTCTGCGCCTCACGGGACGCCGGTTAAAGTAGGACCGAGAGAACAATAGCAGGCGGCTGGCTCAAGCCGAAGAGGACGGGCGCAGTTTCTGAACCAGCGCTCCCAACACTCCTTGGATAAACCCCCGAGACTCCTCTGTGCTGTATTCGCTGGCGAGTTCCCCCGCCTCAGCGATGATCACCGCCTCCGGAATGTCGGTGTGCACCAGAAGTTCAGCTGTTGCCAGTTTCAAAATCGCTCGGTCAATGGCGGGCATCCGCTCCATCGGCCACGAAGAGGTCGCTGCAATATCCTCATCAATCGCCCGGGAGTGGGTGACGACACCATCGAGAATCTCACGGGCAAACACCCACGACCCCTCACGGGCGGGCTCTTTCTCGGCTCGTGCCGCTTCCTCTTCCAATAGCTGCGGAAGCGGTAGTTCTCGCATGTCTGCGGCGTAGAGCACATCCAGAGCGCGCTTACGCCCTTTGTGTCGTGTGCTCACTCGTTGACGCGGCCCAGGTACTCACCCGAGCGGGTGTCGACCTTCACTTTGGTGTTGGATTCCAAAAATAGTGGAACCTGAATTTCATATCCCGTTTCGAGTGTCGCCGGTTTGGTGCCCGCCGAAGACCTGTCTCCCTGCAAACCGGGCTCGGTGTAGGTCACTTCCAACACCACCGATGCGGGCATCTCTACCTGCAGCGCCTCGCCATCGTGCATCGCAATCTGAACTTCTTGACCCTCGAGCATGAAGTTGGCGGCATCACCCACAACAGTTCCCGGAACGGTCACCTGGTCGTAGTCGGTTTGGTCCATGAAGACGTAGTTTTCACCGTCTTGGTAGAGGTAGCTGTAGTCGCGACGGTCCACCGTGGCGAAATCCACCTTGGTGCCGGCGTTGAAGGTTTTGTCCACCACCTTGCCAGAGCGCACGTTGCGGATCTTGGTGCGCACGAACGCTCCGCCTTTACCTGGCTTCACATGCTGGAACTCGATTACCGACCAAAGTTGACCGTCGAGGTTGAGAACACTTCCGTTTTTGATGTCGTTGGTGGTCGCCATGACCAGTATCTCCTTGTTTAGTTCGTCTGAGACAGGTGGCTAAGAGCGAGACGGTAAGAGTCTCGACCAAATCCTTGAATACTTCCGGTGGCGACCCCGGCGACCACCGAGGTGTGTCGGAACTCTTCGCGCGCTTGGGGGTTGGACAAGTGCACTTCGATGAGCCTCAATCCGGCGCCAGTCACGATGGCACACGCGTCACGGAGGGCATAGGAATAGTGGGTAAAGGCGGCCGGATTCAACACCACGTCAGCACCGGCATCGGTCGCTTCGTGTAGCCATCCGATAAGTTCCGCTTCATCGTTGGTTTGGAGAAAGGTGAGCTCAAGCTCGGGAAATTCACCGCGCAACCACGCTTCGATATCGGCGAGGGTGTCGGAGCCATAGATTTCGGGCTCTCTCGTACCCAGCCGCGAGAGATTGGGGCCACCCAGGACCCATACCGTTGCCATCGTTACAGCCTAGCTCGAGGATTCCTCGTGCAAGGCGTCGTATGCCGCCAGCAGGATGGATTCGTCAGGGATAGCCAGAGTCCGCGCCCGCCCTACGCCATCGAGCACCACGAACCGCAACACCCCGCTGCGTGACTTCTTGTCGCGTTGCATCGTCGCCAGCAAACTCGACCAACGGCCAGCCGGGTAGTCAAGCGGAAGACCGAGGTTCTCTAGCACCCGCCGAGTGCGCGCAACCGACTCATCGTCGAGGCCTGCCACAATCCGTGAGAGTTCCGCCGCAAACACCATCCCAATCGAGATTGCGGCGCCGTGGCGCCACTTGTAGCGCTCAGCGTGTTCGATCGCGTGCCCAAGCGTGTGCCCATAGTTGAGGATTTCCCTGAGGCCGGCTTCGGTGAAATCTTCGCTGACCACTTCTGCTTTGACCCGGACGGCTCGCTCAATCAATTCGGCGAACACTTCCGACGAGTGGTCGATGGCATCCTGAGGATGATTTTCAATCAGATTGAGAATCTCGGGGTCTTTGATGAATCCGCATTTCACGACCTCGGCAAGCCCGCTGCGAATTTCGTTGTCCGGGAGTGTGGCCGCGTATTCGAGATCAATCACCACCGCGCGCGGTGCGTGGAAAGACCCAACAAGATTCTTCCCCTCTGACGTGTTGATTCCGGTCTTACCTCCGACCGAGGCATCGACCATTCCCAAGACGGTAGTCGGAACGTGCACCACTGGGACGCCCCGCAGCCACGTCGCCGCAATAAAGCCAGCCAAATCAGTGACTGCTCCCCCACCAAACCCCACAATGGCGTCGGTGCGACCAAATTCCAGTTGACCCAAGAGTCCCCACACGAAACTGGCGACTTCGATGCGTTTCGCTGACTCCCCATCAGGAACCTCCGCTAAGAACACCTCGCGGGAACCTGCGCTCAGCTCTTCTCGTAGATGCTCGGCCCGTGCGTGAAGCACCGGAGGGTGAACGATGAGGAGCTTCCGGGAATCCCCCGGAATAGATTCGGAAATTGTGCGGGTGAGTCCTCGTCCGATAGTGACGGCGTAGTCGGCAAATTGCGCGCCGGAGACCGGCACCACTACGGGTTCGGTCTTAGACATGGGAGTCCCCCTCTTCCAACCAGGAGACTACTTGAGCCGCCACATCGTCGACCGGCCGGTGGGATACATCTACTTCATATTTTGCGCACTCCTGATACCAGGGCATCCGAGCGTCTACCAGCGTCTTCCACGACTCCAGTCCATCGCTGAGAAGCGGCCGCTTGTCTGATTTGGCAACACGATGCGAGACGGCCTCCTCACTGATGAGAAAGAGCACAACCGGGAGGTTTTTTAGCTCCTGGCGGATCGATTTCGTGATCACCGCACCGCCCCCCAGCGACAACACGCCTGGCCGCGTGACACAATCACGGACCACTTCGGCTTCTCGTTCGCGAAACCACGCTTCGCCGTGATTGGCGAATATCTCGGGGATGGGGCCATAGAGCTGCGCAATGATTGTGTCGGTATCGACAAACTCTTCACCCAGTTGCCTGGCGATCGCCCGGCCAATCTTGGATTTCCCCGAGGCAGGCGGTCCGATCAGGACCACTCGGGGACTACTGGTCACTGTGCTGGGCAATCCGCAGGTGCTCAGGAATCGACGCCAAGTACGACGCGAGGTTGCGCTGAACTTCAGAGAGTGAATCTCCACCGAACTTTTCGGTAATCGCATCGGCGAGCACCAAGGCCACCATCGCTTCAGCGACCACTCCGGCTGCCGGCACCGCACACACGTCAGAGCGCTGGTGGTGCGCTTCGGCTGCTTCACCGGTGGTGGTGTCGATCGTGCGCAATGCTTTCGGCACGGTCGCAATCGGCTTCATGCCGGCCCGCACGCGCAGCACCTCTCCGGTGGTCATACCGCCCTCGATACCACCTGAGTGGCCGCTGACGCGGGCCACTCCGTCTTCTTCAGGGGTGATTTCGTCATGGGCCTGCGAGCCGGGAACAGTGGTGGTGTGGAATCCATCGCCCACCTCGACACCCTTGATGGCTTGTATGCCCATCAGAGCGCCGGCGAGACGCGAGTCCAAACGACGGTCCCAGTGCACGTAGGAGCCCAGTCCTGGCGGCAAACCATTCACGACCACTTCGACGACGCCCCCGAGGGTGTCGCCGTTTTTGTGGGCGAGGTCGACTTCTGCGACCATCCGTGTCGCGGTCTCGGGATCCGCACAGCGCATCGGGTCGTCGTCAATCGCCGCCTTCTGATCAGGAGTCGGTATCTGCACAGATCGATCGACTGCCACCGGTCCAATCGCTACGGTGTGGCTGAAGAGTTCAATGCCCAATGCGCGCAAAAAAGCCTGTGCGACAGCACCCAGCGCTACACGCGCGGCGGTTTCTCGCGCCGACGCGCGCTCCAAGACTGGTCGCGACTCCTCAAAGCCATATTTCTGCATACCGGCCAGATCGGCGTGACCGGGACGAGGCCTGGTGAGCGCAGCCGCCCGAGCTCCGGTGAGTTTTTCGGGGTCGACAGGCCACGGACTCATGATGTCTTCCCACTTGGGCCATTCGGTGTTGCCAATGCGCAGCGCCACTGGGCCCCCCTGGCTCACACCGTGGCGAATGCCACCCGACACACTGAGCTGGTCTGCCTCAAACTTCATGCGCGCGCCGCGGCCGTATCCGAGACGTCGACGCGCGAGGGCGTCGGTGATTTCGTCTTCGGTAATGGGAATTCCCGCTGGAAGCCCTTCAATGACCGCCACGAGTTCCGGACCGTGAGATTCGCCCGCTGTTAACCACCGCACCATGTGGCTATTCTCCCATGCTCTAGTTAGCACGGGGTGCGCGTGTGAGGCCTACGGCTTCGCGCATATCCCCGAGCACCGAATCCTCATTCGGCAGGGGCGTGGACGAATCTCCCATCACAAAACACCGCACCTGGGCTAAAGCCTGGTTGGCGAGCATGTCGAGGCCGGACACGGTTGTGCGATCAGCTGCCGCCCAGACCTGCGCCAGAGGAGTGGGCCACGGATCGTAGGCAGCGTCCAGATACTCAGAGCCCATCGCCACATCGGCGAACAATTCTGGGTGATCAATCGTTCCCCGAGGAATGGTAGAGACCACCCAGTGGGGTTGCGGTGCCGAGTGCAGGTCGTCAAACACGCGAGTCTCGTGAGAGACCCCTAGGGTCTGGGCGAGCACCGAGCTCACCCGGGCACGGGCAGGATCACGAACCACGAGCACAACGTGGCCGGCCGAAAGTTGAGAGAGTGCGTAAAGCACGCTGCGCGCCGTGGCACCAGCGCCAAGAAGCCAGACGGTGGAGCGTTCCCCCATCCCGTGGTCTTCCAAGGCACGCTTCACACCCCACCAGTCGGTGTTGTCCAACCACCAACCCTCCTCAGATTTCACCACCGTGTTGGCGGCATGCAGCAGATCCACGGGACCCCGGTGATCGCTCACGAGCTCCAGAATGCCCTCCTTCAAAGGCATGGTGAGGGATAGCCCCTGCACCACCGAATCCATCGTGGAGAAGGCAATCGGCAGGCTCGCCTCGTCGACTTCGACCCGCCGGTATTCCCACTCAAGCCCTAGCGCCGCATACGCAGCGCGATGCAGTTGCGGCGATTGCGAATGGGCAATCGGGGCACCCCAGACTTCGTGCCGTCGACTACTCACAGTAGGGGCGGTTTTCTGCAACGTCGCACCATTCCCCCAGCAGCTGCACCGCTGCCTCGTGCTCTCGCAAGGTGTCAGAGAACACAGTGGCGCCACTTTGAAGGTTCACGGTGACGAAGTACTTGTAATCGGCAGCCGCCGGGTTGATTGCCGCATCAAGGGCGATATCGCCAGGAAGACCAATGGGGCCTGGAGGAAGACCCGGGTACACGTAGGTGTTGTAGGGGTTATCGCCATTCGCGCGGGCTTCATCCGTGGTCCACACCGTGCCGTGGGTTTTTTCCCAATACGTCACGGTCGAGTCGAATTGAAGCAGCATGTCATCGGCGACTCGATTTTCGATGACCGCGCTGACTTTGTAGAAATCCTCGGGCTCCCGCGCCTCACGCTGAATGAGCGCCGCCGTAGTGAGCACAGTGTGCCACTGATCGGGGGCAATACCGAGCCCGTCGAGCCGTGAAATCATTTCGTCGACCATCATCGCGATGACATCGCTCGCTGAAGAGCCTGGCTCGAGGGTGTAGGTGGCGGGGAACAGGTAGCCCTCTAGTGAGTCGCCTTCCGGGTTCACCCCATACACCGTCGGGTCGGATGTCGCTTGCTCCAAATCGGCGAGCGAGATGTCGGAGTTCTCGGCAATAATCTCCAGCGCCTGCGCCAGGGTCACCCCTTCAGGGATCGTCACCTTGTAGATCACGCGGTTCTCAGGGTTGGCGATGGCGTCCAGAGCCGACTGGGCCGACATTTCGCTGAGCAGTCGATAGGTTCCGGGTTGGAAGGTAATCGAGGTGTCCTGTAAGAGAATTTGGTAGACGGACTCAAAAGACGCGGTCACGCCCTCTTCGGAGAGTTTTCTCGCGACGTCTTCTCCGATGTCTCCCGATTCGATCACCAAAATCACTTCTGGAGGCGCCCCAGTCCCGGCAAAATCAGGAATCTCTTCCTCGCCCAGATAATCCAACACTCGCTGGCCGTATTGGTTCCATCCCCAGAAACCGCCTCCCACCAAGGCTCCGACGAGCACGAGAACCACCGTGAACACGGCCCAGCCCGCTCCAGAACGTCGGGGTGGAGGCGATTGACGACGAAGTTGCTCTTCTTGCTCGGCCACCGGGATCGGCGAAGTCTCGCCACGCAGTAATGACTCGAACTCGTCGTTAGTCACTGTTGCTCCCTACGGCCTCGACCAGGGTGCCCGGGGCTGAACCCTGCGATCGTTCGGCGTCTAACAAATGTTGCAAAATGATAACAGCCGCAGCTTGGTCGATGGAATGCCGTTGCTTTTTCGCCGATCGGCCACCTTCGCGAAGACGTGACGAGGCCGACACGGTCGAGAGTCGCTCGTCAACCAAACGGACAGGCACGTCGAGGCAATTGGCGAGCTCCTGGGCGAACCCCGTGGCATCTTCCGTCGATGCGGTTACCCGACCCGACAACGCCAGAGGCAAACCCACGACAACTTCGATGGCCCGGTGTTCTCTCACCAGCTCAGAAATGCGCCCGACGGCAGAGTCGCGCTCGAGCGTCTCAACGGGAGAGGCCAATAGCCCTGAGGGGTCAGAGCGAGCCACTCCGACTCGGACTGTTCCGACGTCGATTCCTAGTCGAACGCCACCCGGCATTACAGCGCCCGTAATGCGCTTCTTACCGATTCGAGCGCCTGAGGTAATGCGGAGGCGTCAGTTCCACCACCCTGGGCCATTTGAGGCTTACCGCCGCCACCGCCGCCCATCAGGGAAACCGCTTCCTTGACCATGTTGCCAGCGTGGGCGCCGAGGTCGATGGCGGCTGGATTGGCGACAATCAGCACCGTTGCACGCCCGTCCTTTTCCGTGCCGAGTGCGACAATGGCCGCGTCGGAGCCTAACCGACCGAGCACGCCGCTGGCGATGGAGCGAAGATCGTCGGGCGAGGCTCCCTCAAGAGTTTCCACCACGGCCACCACATTCCCCATCGCACCGGCCCGCTGGGCCAAGCCCTCTACCTGCGAGCTGTTTCCTTGTTGGCGCAAGCCCTCAATCGCCTTTTCTAGGGTCTTCACCTGACCAATCAAGTCATCGATGCGTTGCGGAATGTCTTCGCGTTTGGCTTTCAACGTCTGTTGGAGGCGCTGGACGAGTTCGCGCTCCTTGCTGAACTCGCTGACCGCGTCCATTCCGACGAGTGCCTCCACACGACGAGCCCCGGCACTCACTGACGTTTCTTGCACGAGGTTGATGGCTCCAATTTGGCTCGAGCGCTCGACGTGCGTTCCGGCACAAAGCTCGCGAGACCACGGACCTCCAATGTCGACCATGCGCACCACATCGCCGTACTTTTCGCCAAACAATGCGGTCGCGCCCTGGGCTTTGGCCTCGTCAATGGGCAGTACCCGAGTGGTCACCTCGAGGTCGTCGTGGATGGCCCGGTTAGAAATGGCTTCAATTTCGAGCTTCTGGTCATCCGCCAGCGATCGGTTCCAAGAGAAATCGAGACGCATGTACCCTGCACGGTTGAGCGAACCCGCTTGGGTCGCGTGCGGGCCTAGCGTGTCACGCAAAGCCGCGTGAATGAGGTGGGTGGCCGAATGCGCTTGTCGTGCCCGATAGCGGTTTGCGCGATCGACGGTGACGGTGACGTTGGCCCCCACGTGAATTTCACCGTCGGTGACTTCGACTGTGTGGCTGATTAGACCGGGCACGGGGCGCTGCACATCGCGCACGTTCGCACGAGAACCGTCACCTTCGAGCACACCTTTGTCCGATACCTGGCCGCCCGACTCGGGGTAGAGGGCTGTTTCGCCCAAGATGACTTCCACAACGTCGCCCGCCTTGGCCGTAGTCACGCTGTGGCCGTCGAGAAGAATTCCCACCACGGTGGAGTCGTTTTCTAAATGGTCGTAGCCACAAAACACGGTCTCGCCCAAACCGCGGAATTCGCGATACACGGAGAGGTCGGCAACCATCGATTTCTTCGATTTGGCGTCGTCTTTGGCGCGCTGACGCTGCTCGCCCATGAGTGAGCGGAAAGTCTCTTGGTCAACACTGAGACCCGCTTCTTCCGCCATCTCCAGTGTGAGGTCGATAGGGAAACCATAGGTGTCGTGCAGGACAAATGCGGTGTCCCCACTCAAACTGCCCGAGCCTTCTTTTTTGGCGGCCTCTACGGCGACATCGAGAATGGTTGTTCCAGCCTCGAGAGTGCCCAAGAATGACTCTTCTTCGGCGACGGCCAGGGCGCTAGTGCGTTCGTACTCTGCGGCAACTTCGGGATAGGCCGGAGCCATTGCGTCTCGCGACGCGGCAAACAGCTCGCCAAACGACGCCTCTTTGACCCCGAGCAGTCGCATCGAGCGAATCGAACGGCGCAGCAGCCTGCGCAGCACATAGCCTCGCTGGTCATTACTGGGAGTGACACCATCGGTCATCAACATGAGCGCGCTGCGGACGTGATCGGCCACCACCCGCATTCTCACGTCGTCTTCAGGGTTCCCACCGTAGCGGCGACCAGAGAGTTCTGCCGCGGTGTCGAGCACTGGACGGACCTGGTCGATTTCATACATATTGCCCACGCCCTGCTTGATGAACGCGACACGCTCCATACCCATACCGGTGTCGATGTTCTTCTGCGGCAGCTCGCCGACGATGTCAAAGTCGATTTTGCTGCGGACGTTTTCAATCAAGTACTGCATGAACACGAGGTTCCAAATTTCGAGGTACCTCGTGTCATCTGCGGCCGGGCCGCCTTCGGGTCCGAATTCTGCGCCACGATCAAAATAAATTTCCGAGCAGGGACCTGCTGGCCCGGGCTGGCCCGTCGACCAGTAGTTGTCTTCACGGCCCATCCGTTGGATACGTTCTTCAGGGATTCCGGCAATCTTGCGCCACAAGTCAAACGCTTCGTCGTCGTCTTCGTAGATGGTGACCCACAGGTCCCTCTCGGCGAAGCCCAGACCCCCATCCGATTCGGAGGAGGTGAGAAGTTCCCAGGCGAATCCGATGGCGCCTTCTTTGAAGTAATCACCGAAGGAGAAGTTTCCGTTCATTTGGAAGAACGTGCCGTGGCGGGTGGTCTTCCCCACTTCTTCGATATCGAGTGTGCGGATGCACTTTTGGACACTGGTCGCCCGCGGGAAGGGGGCGGGAACAACGCCCGTCAGATAGGGAATAAACGGCACCATTCCGGCCACCGTGAACATCAGAGTGGGGTCGTCACTAACTAGTGAAGCAGAGGGAGCCACGGTATGTCCGCGGTCGCCAAAGTACGTCAACCAGCGACGCTGAATCTCTGCGGTTTCCACGCTCTATTCCCTTTTTGCCCTAGCGCGACTGCTCGCGGTAGCCCTCGAGAACTCCATCGAGAAAACCCTGCAGGGACTGGTCGACGCGCGCGACGACGTTGCGGCCTTGCTCGCTGCGGTTCGCCACGAGGACGGCAATTGCACCCAGAACAAGTCCGATGATCAGGCTGCCCAAACGCCTCATGAGTTCTCAGTCCTTTCAGTGGTAGCCGAAGTCACACCCCATCGGTAGGCCCGTTGGGGTGTGATCCCAACGGGTTTAGCGTGCGGCGTAGTACTCGACGACGAGCTGGACGTCACAGGTGACCGGAACTTCTTCGCGCTTGGGGCGACGAACAAGGGTGGCCTGCAACGTCTCGATGGACACGTCGAGGTAGCCGGGAACCGGAGGAAGAACTTCCTGGTGCGCTCCAGCGGCCGCAACCTGGAAGGGGTCAGTCTCTTCCGAACGGGGCTTGACGTGAATCATTTGGCCGGGCTTGACGCGGAAGGAGGGACGGTCGACGATTTTGCCGTTGACCATGATGTGGCGGTGCACAACGAACTGGCGCGCCTGCGCGGTGGTGCGGGCAAAGCCGGCACGCAGCACGAGCGAGTCCAAACGCATCTCGAGCAGCTCGACGAGGCTCTCACCGGTCAGGCCGGGGGCCTTACGGGCTTCCTCGAACACGCGGCGCAGTTGCGCTTCACGAATGCCGTACTGGGCGCGTAGCCGCTGCTTTTCGCGAAGACGGATTGCGTAGTCACTGTCAGTCTTGCGACGGGTGCGACCGTGTTGGCCGGGGGCGTAGGGACGCTTCTCCAGGTAACGAGCAGCTTTGGGGGTCAGCGGGATGCCAAGAGCGCGCGAAAGGCGGGTCTTGCTCCGGGTGCGTGACGTAGTAGACACGAAAAATTTCTCCTTGTAACGGTGTGTTGACTGTTTCACTCCGCAGGCCACGAGGAATGGCACTGAGCAGAAGCGACACCTGGCTAAAAGGTATCTGACCGCGGTGATCGAGGGTTCCCAGCCGCAGGTCCCCACAATCGTGGTCCAGCGGACAACGATAGCACGAAAAAGGCGCTATTTCTCCGGTGGTGGGGTGCCATCGATGATCGAACGCAACACCTCATAACGAGGTCCTAAGTCTGCTTCGGCGCCTCGATTGGTCGGTTGGTAGTAACGGGTCCCCCGAAGGGATTCGGGGAGATAGTCCGCACGGTTCACACCGCGAGGCTCGTCATGGCTATAGACGTACCCCTTGCCGTGACCCAGTTGTTTGGCCCCCGGATAGTGGGCATCGCGCAAGGCGGGGGGTATGGGCCCCGCCTTCCCTTCCCTGACGTCAGAGATGGCGCGGTTGATCGCGACATAGCTGGCGTTTGATTTTGGTGCCAGCGCGAGATAGGCAGTGGCTTCGGCGAGGGGAATGCGCCCTTCCGGCATACCAATGAAGCTCACCGCATCGGCGGCGGCCATCGCAACAACGAGCGCTTGGGGATCCGCGAGTCCAATATCTTCACTCGCCAGAATCACCAGGCGACGGGCGATGAAACGGGGGTCTTCACCCGCTTCCACCATTCGAGCGAGGTAGTGCATGGCGGCATCCACATCCGAACCGCGCACCGACTTGATGAAAGCCGAAATCACGTCATAGTGCTGATCACCATCGCGGTCATACGCAACTAATGCGATGTTGAGTGCCTCAGCCACATCGTCTGCGGACACGACCACGGCACCCTCTTTTTCGGCACGAGAAGCCGCGACCGATGACGCCGCCTCCAGGGCAGTGAGAATGCGGCGCGCATCTCCCCCGCTGCGACGCAGCAGGGCCTCACGGGCGTCCTCCTCCACGGCCACTTTGCCTCCGAGCCCTCGAGGGTCAGTGAGGGCTCGCTCCAACACCGCGTTTAGCGAGTCGGTATTGAGACCTTTGAGGGTGAGCAGTACCGAGCGTGAAAGGAGTGGCCCGATTACCGAGAACGACGGGTTCTCGGTTGTCGCCGCGACCAACACGACCAGACCATTTTCGACTCCGGGTAAGAGGGCGTCCTGTTGGGCCCTACTGAAGCGGTGGATCTCGTCGAGAAACAGCACGGGGGTTTTCTCGCCCATATCGGTAATCCGACGCGCGTGATCCATGACCTCACGCACGTCCTTTACTCCGGCGGTCACCGCGGAGAGCTCCATAAATTGGCGTCCGGACGATCGGGCAATCACCTTCGCCAGCGTGGTCTTGCCGACTCCCGGCGGGCCCCACAGAATCACTGACGTGCCGGGGGCATCGTTGGACGGGTCGGCTAGCGTGCGCAGCGGGCTCCCCGGTTGCAACAGGTGCTCCTGCCCGATGACCTCATCGAGACTGGTGGGCCTCATTTGCGCCGCGAGGGGTGCTCGCGCGCCAAACAACCCACCCTCAGCAGCCATGTCCCCATGCTAGTTCCCACCCTTCCTCGCACAGGCAGTGTCGATGAGAACAAGGGGATTATCACAATCCGATAAGGGTCTGGTTCTGAGCCCTCGCGGGGTGAATGCGGTGTGTAGGCTAAAGCCCGCTTGCACAAAAGCGTTGGGAGAAACACGAGGCCAATGGTCAACACCGACAACCCGTGGGGTCGCGTCACTGAAGACGGCACCGTCGAAGTCACAATTGAGGGCACTTGGCATGCCGTGGGCTCGTATCCAGACGGCAGCCCCGAGGAAGCGCTAGCTCTTTTTGTCAGGAAGTTTGACGACCTTGAGGCGCAAGTGAAGTTAGCCGAACAGCGCGCCAAAGCCGGAGCACCCGCCAAAGACCTTTCGCGCGCGCTCAACAAGCTCGTCGATGATCTCACCTCCGCCGCGGCGGTCGGTGACTACGTCAGTCTTCGCGCACGTGTCGATACTCTCACCGCCACCATCTCGCAGCTGACCGAGGCCCAGGCAAAGGAACGGGAAGAAGCCGTTGCGGCCGCCATGATGGAGCGTGAAGCAATCGTTGCCGAAATCGAAGCCCTCGCGTCGAAGGATCTCGGCACGATTCGCTGGAAGGAAACCAGCGCGCAGGTTGATGCTCTCTTCGAGCGGTGGAAGACACACCAGCAAAACGGACCGCGCTTGCCTAAGTCCGCCGCTGATGAGCTGTGGAAGCGTTTCAAAGCTGCTCGAAACACCCTCGACCGGGCGAAGAGACAACACTTCCAAGACCGCGACAAGGCGGCGAAAGCCTCCAAAGCGGTTAAACGCGAACTGATTGAAAAAGCCGAGGCCCTCGCACCCAAAGGTGCGGACGGTATTCCCGCCTATCGCGCGCTGTTAGAGGAGTGGAAAAAGTCGCCACGGGCGGCACGTTCCATCGAAGACCAACTGTGGGCGCAGTTCAAAGCTGCGGGTGACGTGTTGTACCAGGCCAAGACTCAGCAAGCAGAGGCCGAAGATGAAGCAAACCGCGAAAACGGTGAGGCAAAGCAGAAACTGGTGTCCGAGTTCTCCGACATCCTCTCAATGAGCGACCACCGCGAGGCAGTGGAGCGTCTCAGGCTATTCCACGACCGCTTTCGACAGATTGGGCCGGTCCCCCGCTCCATGCTCAAGAGCATTGACGCAGAGGTCAAGAAGTTTGATCAACACGTGAAAAAGCTCGAGGCCGAACACTGGGAAAAGACCGACCCGGAGAAGCAAGCGCGAAGCCAAAGCTTCCTCGATCAAATCGAAGACCAAATCGCTGACCTCGAAGCCGCCCAGAAAGCTGCGGAAGCGGCCGGGGATGCTGCGAAAGCTTCTGCCCTTGGTGAGGAAATTGCCACCAAAGTCGCGTGGAAAAAGGTCCTCACCGAAGGCTAGGGTCCTTTTTTCCACAGTTTTACCTTCCGCTGCCCCGTCGTGTCTCGCACACGAGACACTCCGTCGATGCATCACGTTTTTGACGAGAGCGAAGAACACTCCCTTCGGCTAGACGGTCTTTCCAGCTCCCACGGCACCCTCACATGGCCCCATCCGGCACCACCACTGCTGAGAGAGCGCGCGACACTCGTCGCGGCAGTTCTCCCAAACTGGGCCATTGCCACCGCGCAGACCGCGGGGTGGGTCTACACCGGTCTGGGACGAGCCGAACCCTGGGCGTTATGCTCCCCTAAGAGCCCCGCTATTTCACCACTCCAACGCCGGCAATGGAAACCCCGAAACCCCACGCCAGAACCCCACGAGCTACAGACCCTGTGTGGACTCACCCTCACCACACAAGAGAAAACCATCTGTGATCTTCTGGTGTGGCCCGGAGTCGACGAAGTGGCCGCGTGCCAGCTCTTTGAGATGGCAAACCCCCACACGCTGCAGAGAGCTTCCGAACGTGCTCTCTATTCAGCGCGAACAGCCGTCGCAGCTCAGCGGATTAGGGTGCGAAGCGCACTCACCCACAAGTGGTGGGATGACTACCCGTTGGTCACGCGGTAGACGTCATAGACCGCGTCGATTCGCCTGACCGAGCTCAACACGCGCTCGAGGTGGGTGACATCACCCATTTCAAAGACAAAGCGGCTGATGGCGAGACGATCATCAGAGGTATGCACCGTCGCCGAGAGGATGTTCACGTGGTGCTCACTCAGCACCCTGGTCACATCGGAGAGTAGACCCGGACGATCGAGCGCCTCAATTTGGATGTGAACGAGGAACACTGCGCCCTTCGTCGGTGCCCACTCCACGTCAATCATCCGCTCCGGCTTACCCTTGAGGTCGCCGATGTTGGTGCAATCTGCCTGGTGAACACTCACACCGGTGCCGCGTGTCACAAAGCCGAGAATCTCGTCCCCAGGGACTGGGGTGCAGCACTTAGCAAGCTTCACCAAAATGTCGGGAGCACCCCGCACTAGCACACCCGATTCGCTGGTTCGTGTGCTGAAACGCTGTCCGATTGGAATCGGACCCGTTTCGTCGTCTCCCACAAAATCCTTGTCGGCCCACGCCACGAGTTTCTCAATGACCGACTGGGTCGACACCCGTCCTTCGCCGACCGCGCGATAGAGCGCTTCGACGTTTTCAAGGTGGAGGACCGAGACTAGTTCCGCCAAGGCTTCAGAAGACATCAAACGCTTGAGCGGGAGGTTTTGTTTCCGCATCGCTCGGGCGATGGCTTCTTTGCCTTGTTCAATGGCCTCGTCGCGACGTTCTTTCGTAAACCACTGGCGAATCTTCGAGCGCGCACGCTGCGAGGTCACGAAATTCAGCCAGTCTTGGCTCGGTCCCGCATCGGGGTTTTTGGCCGTGAAGACCTCGACGGTGTCACCGCTTGCGAGCTCGGTGTCCAGCGGTACGAGACGCCCATTGACACGAGCGCCCATGGTCCGATGGCCGACTTCGGTGTGTACCGCATACGCAAAATCAACCGGTGTCGCGCCAGAGGGCAGGCCCACCACTTTTCCTTTGGGCGTAAACACGTAGACCTCTTTTGCGCCGATCTCGTAGCGCAAAGTGTCCAGAAATTCGGAGGGATCTTTAGTGTCTTCCTGCCAGTCAGAGAGGTGGGCAAGCCATGCCATTTCAGTGGACTGGCTGAGGCCTTGCTCCTCGGAGTCGCCACGAGAACGACTGTCCTTTTGATCCTTGGCGCCCTCTTTGTACTTCCAGTGCGCGGCCACACCATACTCTGCGCGCTGGTGCATCTCGACCGTGCGAATCTGAATCTCCACCGGTCTGCCCTCCGGCCCAAACACCGTGGTGTGCAGTGACTGGTACAGATTGAACTTCGGCGTCGCGATGTAGTCCTTGAAGCGACCAGGCATGGGGTTCCATCGCGCGTGGACCGCGCCCAACGCGGCGTAACAGTCTCGGATAGAGCCCACCACGATGCGAATGCCTGTCAGGTCATGGATATCGGAAAAATCGCGACCCCGTCGAACCATTTTTTGATAAATCGAATAGAACTGCTTCGGCCGACCCATCACCTCCGCTTTGACCTTCGCTTGGCGCAGATCACTCTTCACCTGGCTCATCACGTTGTCGACATACGCCTCGCGCTCCGGCGTGCGGTTTTCTACCAGCGATTCGATTTCGACATACAGCTTGGGGTTGAGCACCGCGAAGGAAAGATCCTCCAGCTCCGTCTTAATCGCTTGGATACCCAAGCGGTGCGCCAAGGGCGCATAGATGTCGAGAGTTTCTTGCGCTTTTCTCGCCGCAGATTCGGGGCTGACAAACCCCCATGTGCGGGCATTGTGGAGTCGATCAGCGAGCTTCACCACCAATACACGAATGTCTTTCGACATCGCGACAATCATTTTTCTGACGGTCTCAGCCTGAGCGTTCTCGCCGTACTTCACTCGATCCAATTTGGTGACGCCATCGACGAGCATCGCAACTTCTTCGCCAAACTCTTCCCGCAGTGTCTCCAGCGGAAAACCCGTGTCTTCCACGGTGTCGTGCAACAGCGCGGCTGCGATTGTTTTGGGCCCAAG